>Ga0351921_1050_pt1 | contig 18356 bp, 17 predicted proteins | sample BONcelHT113001C9_FD_206869 | JGI IMG/M metagenome (GOLD analysis project Ga0351921, IMG submission 206869) | Enriched cells from coal bed in the Powder River Basin, Montana, United States - BONCAT cells T11 rep2 HSBNCT.T11.300.1.C9 ... | reverse complement strand
GTTCCGACACCGATCATCGGCGTGATTCTCGCCGCAAACGGAAGCGTTCTTCTGTACCTTCTGAGCATTTTGGTTGCGCTGGACAAGATGCGGGGCGACGTGAAGAACGCCGCATAAACTCATGGATTAAGGAGGTTCGACATGTTCAAGTTCGAAGACGGAAAGAGCTACAGAATGCCGGCCCATTTTGGCGGAGCGGATTTTGATCCCGACGCGAGGGCCGTCTATAACGACATCGTGTCCTTGGCCTTCAGCTACAAGACCGACGGGGATCGCCTGTACGACTATATACCGGAAGGCTTCGAACTGTTGAGGCCTGAGTTGACGATTTCGTACCAGCAGTGCCGGGAGGTCGAATGGATGGCGGGTTCGAATTACAACCTGGTCACCGTCTCGGCGCCGGTGCGCTTCAACGGCCGACACGACCGGATTGAAGGATCGTTTGCCCTTGTGGTTTGGGAGAACAAGACCACGCCGATACTCACGGGAAACATGATGGGCGTGCCAAAGATTTACGCCGACATCGAAGACCTGCATATTTTCAATAACATCTACCGGACTCGCCTCAGCTACGAATGCAGCACGTTCCTGCGACTGGAAATGACACGGTTTGACCAGATGCCGGATGCGGACGTCAAGGCACTTCACGCAGACGTCAATTCCCTCGGCTGGCGCTATATTCCGAAAGTGGGTGCTCCGGGGGCTGACCTGAGCCAGCCGGTACTCTTCCCCATGCGGAGCGAACCCAACGCCGCCTGGACGGGCACCGGCACCGTCAACTGGACGGAGCTGACCTGGGACCAAAGCCCCACGCAATGGCATATAACCAAAGCGTTGGCGGGGTTGCCTAGTATAAAGATGAATCCTGTCGTGATGACGCAAGGCCGTTCGTGCCTGATGGAGGCGAAGGGACGCGTTCTCAGGTAGCGCGTCGAGCCAGAAAACAAAGACCAGAAAGGAAGCGCGAGATATGAAAGAATACTATGAGAACAAGGTTGCGGTCATCACCGGTGGAGCGTCGGGAATCGGCCTGGCTTTGTGCGAAATGCTTCTCTCTTTCGACGCAAAGGCCGTAGTCTTGGCGGATGTAAACGCCGACAAACTGAAAACGGAAAGCGCAAGGCTCGAGGTCGCCTACCCAGGAAAGGTACTTGGAGTTCTGACCGATGTGACCAAAAAGGAAAGCATTGACGCGTTGATCCGGCAGGCGGCGGCATTCGGGTCCGGGAGAATTGACTTCCTTTTCAACAACGCCGGTGCCGCCTTGATGAAGCCCTTTGACCAAACAACCGAAGCCGATTGGAAGTTTGCGTTCGAGGTGAATTTCTTCAGCGCGCTCCACGGCATCAGGGCGGTGTTGCCGATCATGCGCGTCCAGGGGGGCGGTCATATCGCCAACACGGCCTCCGGCATCGCTTTTTGCCCGATGCCGATCCAGAGCATGTACAGCGCCACAAAGGCCGCGTTAAATGGGCTTACGCTCTCCCTTCGCTCCGAGCTTTGGGACGATAACATACGTCTTTCCACCGTTATCCCTGGGACTGTCGCCACGCCCATGTGGGGTGAAGCCGGCAGTGCCCCTTCCAGCGCCATAACGCCGGAGGAGTCCGCCCGCGGCATTCTGAAGGGCATATCGGAAAACGAGAGAATCGTCCTTGTCACCGACGAGGACCGCCAAGGCGCGACCAACTGTTTCCGCCCCGATGGATGTTCACAATGGGATGAGTATTTTCTAGGTGTCGCGCGGAAAAGAAAGAGCGGACAGACGGGCGCTCTCTATTGACTTATGAGTCGGCGAATTATTGAGCGGATCCAGAATGCGCCGTAAATTCAACCTGCAGATGAACCTGTTCACGACTATAACCCTGAATCTCAGGGATGCGGTGTTTGCCAAAAAGCGGTGGTTTTCGCCGAGCCATTTACGTGTATGTCTCTTTTTTCTGGTGCTCCTTCCGGCCACGGTTTTGGCTCAAACCCTAGAAAACAGCGGCTGATATGTTGACAAAGAGTTGACGCTTGTCATTATGTTCTTATGCAATGGTATTCGATTGTAAACCAGACGGAGCGGCTGAATTAAAAAACCACCGGTTTAATCTCCGGAAAAGGAATACACCATGAAAATTACCTTCCAAGGAGCCACCCAGACCGTCACCGGATCCCAACACATGCTCGAGGTAAACGACAAAAAAATCCTGCTCGACTGCGGCCTGTTCCAAGGCAAGCGTAAGGAGTCCTACGAGCGAAACCGCAGTGAATTGTGTAATGGCGAAACCATCGACTGCCTGGTTCTTTCCCATGCCCACATTGATCACTCGGGTCGTATCCCCTGTCTCGTCAAGAACGGTTTTAACGGTGACATTTTCTGCACATCGGCAACCCGGGACTTGTGTGCCGTTATGCTCATGGACAGCGCCTTTATCCAGGAGAAGGACGTGGAATTCGTCAATCGCCGTCGCCAGAAGAAAGGCCAGCGCCTCTTCGAGCCCCTCTATACCAAGGCCGATGCGGCCAAAGCCATGAAGCAGTTCGTGGGTTTGAGCTACAACCGGAGCCATCAGCTTTTCCCCGGTATCCATCTCACCTTGGTCGATGCAGGTCACATGCTGGGCAGCGCACATGTCATCCTCGACATCGAAGACCAGGAGTCCGGCAGAAAACGGCGCCTTGTGTTCAGCGGCGATATCGGAAGAGCTGATATCCCAATAATTCGTGACCCCGTTCCACTCACCGACGGCACCGACATCCTGATCATGGAGAGCACCTACGGTAACCGTTTGCACCCCGCCTATCCCGAGTCAGAAAAGGAACTGGAGCGCATTATCAATGAAACCGCCAGCCGTGGCGGATCATTGCTGATCCCGGCTTTTGCCGTTGGCCGTACCCAGCAACTTGTCTACGCTCTCCACAAGTTGTGCAACGATGGGCGTATCCCTGATCTTCCGATTTTTGTCGACAGCCCGCTGGCTAGCCGCACTACTGAAATCTTCCGACTCCATCCGGATATCTATGATGACGAAATCCGCGAGTTCTTGCTGTCCGATGATGACAACAACCCTTTCGGCTTCAGTCGCCTCCAGTATACCCAGACCGTAGAACAGTCCAAAGCGCTCAACAGCGCGAAATTCCCGGCGGTTATCATCAGTGCCAGTGGCATGATGGAGGGTGGCCGCATTCTCCATCACCTGAGAAACCGCATCGAGGATCCGCGCAACACCATTCTCATCACGGGTTGGCAGGCACCCAATACACTCGGCCGGCGTCTGGTGGAAAAGGAGACGACTGTCCGCATCTTCGGTGAAGAATACCAGGTGAGGGCCAAGCTGGAAATTCTGACCGGCTTCTCCGGTCATGCAGACCGGAACGGACTGATTGATTTCGTGCGTGTCATGAAAAAGAAACCGGAACAGACTTTCATAATTCATGGTGAATATGAGTCGTCTGAGAGCTTGAGCATGGCCCTGCACGAAGAGTTGGGAATTGAAAACGTGATAATTCCTGAGCCGCTGCAATCGTTCAACGTATAAGCAAGAGTACGGAACGCGCAAAACCAGCACCTCGCTTGTGACGGGGCTTTTATACAAAGGAGAGGACAATTTTTATTGACCCAAATGATTAACAGTGTTAAGTAAATTATGCATGTTTATGTTTGTTGCAGTTACGAGGTGACCAGATGAGCATCATCGAGCGAAAAGAGCGGCACAAGGAGTCGCTTCGACAGGAAATTCTTGATGCTTCACGGGAAATCCTGCTCGCAAAGGGTTATGCCTACCTTTCGATGCGCCGTATTGCCGAGCGCATCGAGTATTCTCCCACAACGATCTATATTTATTTCAAAAACAAAGATGATATTCTCTACCATCTCTGCGTGGAGGCGTTGGAGCGCCAATTTGAGGTGCTAAGTGCGGCCGGCGTCAACCAGCCGTCCCCTTTGCTCCGTCTGCGTGCGACCCTGCGGGCCTATGTCGATTTCGGCCTCTCCGAACCGGATCGGTACAAGATAACCTATATGGCGGACTTGTCCCGGTATGTCAGCACGGCAAGCATATTGGAACAAGGGAGCGTTGCCGACAAACTGATTGATTTGATGTGTCACAGAGTACATGAGGCCCTGGTCGCGTCGGGATGCACTAGTGACGTGAAGTGTGTCTTCGAGGCACTCTGGGCCCATTGCCATGGAATGGTATCGCTGTTGATCGGCCACCCCGATTTCCCCTGGACTGAACGTGAAAAATTGATTGAAACGGGTCTTGATCTTTCGTTGGCCGGACTGTTCGTCAAGGGAACCTAGGAGAATATTTTTTCATCATATACTTAACGCTGTTATTTTTGTTCACTTAGATAATTTGAAGACTCATGCAAAACTGTCAGGAATTTCCAAAAAGTCCCCTCGCCTCAAGGGAGGGTGAGCTCTTTAGGCACATATCCGAACGCACGTTGCTGAAATTCAACTAATGCAAGGAGGGATGCTATGAGGCACCAGGTTCTCTTGATGATAGTCATGCTGACCGTTAATCTTTCAGCCTGTTCTTCAGGCACAAACGGCGAACAGGCGGCCAGTCAGCCGATACCGATTCAGATTGGCCAACCGCAGCCGAGGGAGGAACGCGAGGTTGTCTCGGTCAGCGGCACCGTCGTCTCACCCGATGCCCCTGCGAATCTCGCCTTTCTGGTCTCCGGCAGGGTGATACAGGTCGGACCGCGTGAAGGTGATTACGTCACAAAGGGTCAGATCCTTGCCGCCATCGACCCGACCGAGTACCGGCTGGCCCTGGATGCTGCCAAGGCGCACGGAGAGCAGGCCCGCGTCGGTTATGAACGCGCCGAGGATGAACATCGACGGATGAAAATGCTTTACGACGCGAAAAGCCTGGCGCCGAACGATTACCAAAAATTCAAGGCCGCCGGTGATTCCGCCGCACAGCAGCACAAGCAGGCCGTAGCCTCGGAACAGCTGTCCCGGAAACGTCTTGCGGACGCGACTCTCTGCTCGCCGCTGAATGGCTATGTCTCCAAGAGGTCGGTTGAGCCCGGACAAATGGCAAGTCCGGGGCAACCGGTCTTTGAAATCGTCCAGCTCGATTCCGTGGAGGTCAACGTCGGCGTACCCGAGACCGACATCCATCTCGTCCGGGTGGGGCAAAAGGCCGCTGTTACGCTGCCGGCGCTGCCGGGGGAATCGTTCGAAGGGAATGTGCGTGTCATCAATGTATCAGCCGATCCCAATACCCGCACCTTTATGACGCGTATCACTATTCCGAATCCGAAACACACGCTCCGGATCGGCATGGTTGCCGAAGCGCGGATTCGCGGAGACAGAACCGTGAAGATGCTCTCTCTCCCGATCGAGGCGATTGTGCGCGATCCCCAGGGGGCGACGATGGTCTACGTCTATTTCCCGGACCGGAAGCGTGTCTATGCCAGACGTGTTGAAACAGGAGGAGTGTACGGCAGAGAGATCGAAATCAAACGAGGCCTTAGCGGAGAAGAGTCGGCCGTTCTGGCCGGCCAGGAACGGCTCCGTGACGGGGTAGTGGTATCGGTGCCTGCAACCGGACCCGCTGGGGGGAAGAATGCCGCGACCGGCAAAGGGATCCGCCAATGAATCCTATCAAGTTCTCTTTACGGTATCCGACGGTAACGGTGATCCTGACGATTTTGCTGGTTCTGGTCGGTCTTCATGCCTTTTTTGATATGCCGCGCATGGAAGATCCGTCGATAACGATACGCACCGGACTGGTGCTTGCCCTCTACCCGGGCGCCACCTCCGAACAGGTGGAAAAACAGGTAACAAAAACCCTCGAAAGGCACATCTTCAAGTTTCCCGAAGTCAGGAAAGGAAAGACCTTTTCCACGAGCCGACCCGGACTTGCCGTCATCAATGTCGAGCTGGAAGATCATGTCAAAAACACCGACCTCTTCTGGTCCAAACTGCGCCATGAATTGAACGAAACCCGCGCTACCGAACTTCCCGCTGGCGTGCGCGGCCCGATCGTCAACTCCGACTTCGGCGACACCGTCGCCATGTTGATCGCGGTGCACGGCAAGCGTTACGGCTACCGGGAGCTGCGTGATTATGTCGACCGGATTCAGGATGAGCTCCGTACCATCCGGGATGTGGGAAAACTTGCCACCTACGGCGGCCAGAGCGAAGAGGTCTGGATTACCAGCAGCCTGGCGCGAGTCTCCCAGTATTTCGCCAATCCGCTGCAGGTTGCCCAGGCCCTGCAGCAGCGGAACGTCATCGAGGGCGCCGGCAAGTTCGAGGCGGATAACGCCGGGATGCAGATGAGGACAACCGGCATTTTCACGACCGAAGATCAGATCCGCAATGTTCTGGTCGACGTATCATCAACAGGACAGCCGGTCTACATCCGCGACTTCGCCAATGTGGAGCGCCGCTACCAGGACCCGACCTTCCTGGTCCGCCATGACGGCGAACCGAGCATACTTCTCTCCGTGGAGATGCAGAAAGGGAAAAACATCGTGCAGCTCGGCGAGCAGATCGAGCAGGTGTTTGCCCGCCTGAAGACCATCCTCCCGCCCGATATCCAACTCGACCTGGTCGCCAATCAGCCGCACGTCGTGAAAAACCGCATGTCTTCCCTCAGTCACGAGTTCATGCTGGCAATCATCGCCGTCGTTCTGGTGACGATGCTCCTCCTGCCGATCCGGGTCGCGGTGGTTGCCGCACTGGCAATCCCGGTCACCCTCTGCGTGACCCTGGGGGTCATGAATGCCCTGGGAATCGCGCTCCATCAGGTGTCAATCGCCGCGCTGATCGTGGTGCTCGGGATTGTGGTGGATGATGCCATCGTGATCGCTGACAATTATGTGGAGCTTCTTGACCGCAAGGTTCCCCGAATGGAAGCGGCCTGGCGTTCCGCTACCGATGTGGTTGTTCCGGTATTCACCGCAACGGTGACCATCGTTTGCTCGTTTCTCCCCCTCCTGATCATTACCGGTTCAGTCGGGGAATTCGTGGCGGCCCTGCCGATCACCGTCGCCATCGCATTGCTGGTTTCATTCATTGTGGCAGTGCTGCTCACGCCGATTCTCTGCCGGTTTTTCATCAAGAAGGGACTGCACGACCACGAACGAGGAGCGCCGGAGGAGGCGAAAAGAAAATTCAACGTCCTGGACAGACTCCAGGGCAGCTATCAAGTTCTGATTGGCTGGTTTATGATGAGGAAACGGCTCGCAGTCCTGGTCGGGGTGGTAGCATTCGTCTCAGGCATCGCGCTGTTCGCTAGCGTACGGGAGCAGTTTTTCCCATCCGCCGAACGCAACCAGTTTGTCATCGACGTCTGGATGCCCCAGGGTACCCGGATTGAAAGCACCGATGCGGTCATGGCCAGGATGGAGAAGCGACTTGCCGGGGAAAGCGCTGTGGTTCATTACGCTACCTTCGTCGGGCAGAGCGCCCCGCGCTTTTATTACAACGTCAATCCACAGCAGCCCGATCCGGCCTACGGTCAGTTCATCGTTAACACGAAGTCGGTCGAGGCCACCTCGCAGCTTGTGGGAGAATTGCGGCCCGAGCTGGCAAAACTGGCGCCGGAAGCGCTGGTCATCGTCAAGGAACTGCAGCAGGGCGAGCAAATGGAAGCGCCGGTGGAAGTCCGCATCTCCGGCGATGACATCGCCGAGCTGAAGCGACTCGGTTCCCAGGTTGAAGCCATCCTGGCATCCATCCCGTTCGCGACGTCCGTTCACCAGGATTTCTTTAATGATTCATGTCTGCTGGACGTGAACATCAACAATGAACTGGCCAACCGGCTCGGGATAACCAATTCCTCTGTTTCCGGTCTGCTCAGGGGAGCCTTCGACGGTGAACCGGTGAGCACCTTCTGGGAAGGTGACCGTCCGGTGACCATCATGCTCCGCCTTGACGAGAAATCCCGCTCTTCCTTCTCTGACATCAGGAACTCCTACATGACATCCCAGATTACCCATGCCAGCGTGCCGCTTCGTTCCATCGCCACGCTCGAACCGGAGTGGCAGACCAGCCGCATCGTACGGCGCAACGGCGTACGTACGATCACCGTCCGGAGTTTTGTCAAGCAGGGATGGTATGGTTCCGATCTGCTCAAAGAGGCACGGCCCCGGATTGAGGCCCTCCGGCTTCCGCTCGGGTACCGGCTTGAATACGGAGGGGAAAAGATGAACCGTGATGAGACATTCCCGCAGATGATCGTCGCTCTCGGAATCAGCCTTCTGGCGATTTTCCTGGTATTGCTCGTCCAATTCAGAACCATCACCGAACCGCTGGTCATCATGACCTCCATACCACTGGCGTTGCCCGGCGCCGCGCTCGGACTGGTGATCACCCACAACCCGTTCGGGTTTACCGCCTTCCTCGGCATGATCAGTCTTACCGGTATCGTGGTGCGTAATGCCATCATCCTGGTGGACTATATCCGGGAGAAGCTTGCCGAAGGCCAGACTCTCGAACAGGCGGCCACGGATGCCGGAGCACGCCGTCTGCGTCCGATTTTTCTAACGTCAATGGCCGCGGCCGTGGGGGTAACGCCCATGATCCTTTCGGGATCCAGCCTCTGGAGCCCCTTGGCCAGCGTTATTGCCGTCGGGTTGATCTGTTCCATGTTTTTTACCCTGCTGGTGGTGCCGGTCCTGTACGTGCTGGTCAAGTCACGGACCAGCAAACCGGGCACTCATGGCATTGCCGTTGTGGCAATCCTGCTCCTTGTCGGAGTTGGACAGGCATCGGCCGAGCCTTTGAAGCTCACGCTGCCGGCGGCAATTGATCTTGCCCGCCGGCAGAACAGTGCTCTGAAAATTTCGTACCAGAAAATTGAGGAAAATCGACAACGGATGGTATCGGCCAGGTCGAAATATTTTCCCCAGTTGTCGAACGAGACGTCATATATGGGCCTCTCCGACAAACAACTGGTTACCATTCCGGCCGGGAGCCTGGGAACGGTTCCGGGATTGGGACCGTTTCCGGACAGCGACACAACGATCGATCAGGGATCGAACCTGTTATTCATCAGCAGCACCACGCTGAGCCAGCCGTTGACGCAACTCTTCAAAGTTCATGAAGGACATGCAGTCGCGAAGGCTGAACGTGCAATCGCTGAAATGGATGCACGAAAAACCGAGGATGAAATCATATTCAGCGTTCATCAACTCTATTATGGACTGCTGATTGCTCAAAAACAGAAGGAAGCAGCACAGGCGCTACTCTCCGCGGCACAGGAAGGCTTGCGGGAAAGCGAGGATGCCGTCAGGGCCGGAAACCTGCTCCAGGTGGCCGTAACGGGAAGTCGGGTGCAGCTCCTCCAAGGCAGGCAGGCACTGGTAGCGGCTGAGATCCAGACCGCCGATTTCACCTTGGAGTTGAATGATCTTCTCGGGCTGCCACTGGAGACGGTACTGGTTCCGGCGGCGATCGATGATCCGCTCCCGGCTCCGAACACGCTCCCGGAGTATCTCCGGCAGGCACTGGCGCATAATCCCGAGCTGGAGAGCGCCAAGGAGGCCGTAGCAAAAGCCGGTCATGCCGAAAGGGCAGCCCGTGATGAATATATCCCGGATATCAGCCTGTTTGCCCGCCATATCTATCAGGATGGTTCCCCCTTCATTGCCAGCAACATCGGGATGTTCGGCATGCAGATGACGTGGAACATCTTCGATTGGGGGAATCGCCGCGGGCTCGTCGGGCAACGAAGAGCGCAGATGGCCCAAGCCGAGGAGAACCGGAAAAGGACCGGGCAGCGCGTTACGGTTGACATCACCAAGGCATTCCGGAAGCTGGAGCAGACAAGGACTATGCTGGATGTCGCTAAGGAAATGCTGAAACTTCAGCGGGAGAATCTGCGCCTGACGGCCGACCGCGTAAAGGCCGGAACAGTAACGGCTGCCCGACAGGCCGAAGCCGTTGCCGCGGTGAGGAAAGCCGAACTGGACGAACTCCAGGCTGCGTTGGGCTATCGACTCGCCCTGGCGGAACTCGACCGGGTCTCCGGCGCGCTCGCCCATGCAGGCCGGCACTGAAGCTGCCTGACAGTAAGGTCTGCTAAAGAAAGTCGCGGAATATCGCGGGGACGGAAAAAAAGGCTCCCTGTCGTGAACGAACTGTGAATTCTCGAAAACATTTCAGAAGAACCGAAGTCTATTCATGATGATGAAAAAGGCCATACCCTTTTCGGATATGGCCTTGAATTGTTGGCTCCCCATAGTGGACGAAATTAGAACTTTTTACAGACTTTCGGAAGAATACTATTTCACCAAATCACCATATCAACCAAAAATTGTTCTGCCGGACCTGCTGAAGACCATATAACGGCACTTTCAAAAGCAAGCCGGTCTTGAAACGTCCCATTATTTGCACGTTAATACAGGCGTTGCTTGAGGTTCCGGCAGGTAATTCTCTTTTTCCGAACAGAAAACAGCTATCCTTTGACCATTTTTGCCTTGATTTCCTCAACGGTTTCCCCTGCGAAACCCAGGTTTTCATCCTGCTGCTCCCGGATAACTACTGAGTAAAACTTCACCGGAACCTTGGTCACCTCGACTGCAACCTCCGTGAGCCTCTGGATCAGCTCTTTCTTCTGCTCCTTGGTCAATTTTCCACCTTCCCATGAAATAATAGGCATGTTTGTTTCTCCTTTTCCTTTTTTGTTTTTTACCAGCCCAGCTGGCCGGCTTATCAGTTTTCAACCGGCGAATGCCGCAATTCGAACAGCAGTTTGTTCAATAACTCCAGACTGGATCGATCGAGTTGCCCCTTTGTGTATTTGTGTGCTTCCGCAAGTGGTTGTGCCAGTTCGTCGATCATTGCCAACCCTGCTTCCGTGAGGCGCACATAGATGACGCGACGGTCCTCTTCAGTTCGGAAACGCTGCACCAGTCCTGATTTTTCCAAGCGGTCCACCAGTCGGGTGACGTCTGACGACTTGGTTGTCATCCGAGTCCCTATCTTCTGGATGGGTATACCGTCTTCATCCTCAACCTGCAGTATCTTCAGCACGTTGAACTGGGGCTGTGTGATTCCATATGCCTTGAAGACCTGCGCAAATTCGGCCTGCAACCATTCGGTGGTACGTATGAGATTGAGGAATAACTCCTGTTCGAGGGAATCAAAAGGATGGTCCCGTCCGATCTCTGCCGCGAGGTTTTTTGGTTTTCGGTCATTTCGTTTCATGTGCAAAATATACGTTACAACATTATTTGTTACAACAAGTTTTTTTGGCCGTGTTCTCTGGTAGGATGATTACCTGCAGTTTTCTGTGGTTTGTAATCCGCTGAGATTTCAGGAAACTGCCGACGTAAGCTTCCCTAAATGATAGACATTTCTAAAGTAGATATTTTGGCAAACATGGGGCAAGGAGGTGACTGAACAAAATAGAAAAAAATGGTACTGAAGAGATGGAATAGGAAAGGTATATGTCTTTTCAATTAAAAAGGTCGGGTATTTCTCAAGGAAAAGTCCCACGTTTGGAGTTTAGCTCCCCGTCGTGGACGAACTTCGAACTTTTTGCAGTCTTTCGTAATTTGACATGAGCCAATTTATGAGTAAAAAAAAGGCTGTATTCTTTTTGAATATAGCTTTGTCGTCAACTGGCATTGAAGTAGAAGAGGTTGTACGAAAACCTGCCGGATGTAACAAGGAGGGATGACTTTAGCTGGTAATTGTCAAGCAGCTAGACAAACTGTTTGACAACATCGCGGAAAGCGCTGAGTGTTTTCGGCTCCGCGGAATTCTTCCGTCGCAGCAAGCGGGTGGTCACGTGGGACACTTCGGCGGGAAGGGAATGGATCGCGACCTTGTCCGACGCCAGATTTCCGCTAAGAACAGATCTTGGCAGAAAAGTGATTCCCATCCCGGCTGCGACGCAGCCGATGATTGTTTCAATGGTGCTGAATTCCATTATTTTGTAAGGTATAAACCCTGATTTATGGAGCCATGTTTCCAGCTGCTTGCGATAATAACACCCTATGGGAAAGGCCAGAATATTAATGGGCCTCTCCCTCAGCAGGGGATCTTCTCCCGCCGCGCAAAGCAGGACGTTCTCTTCCACAAAGCACTCTTCCACAACCAATTCCGGATGATCAACCGATCCATCCACAAAGGTAGCATCAAGTTCGAAATCAAGGATTCTCTGGATCAGATCCAGGGCGGTACCCGTCACAAGCTGTAGATCAACCGATGGAAATCTCCGGTGATATTCGGCGAGAACAGGCGGAAGCCTGACCGCCGCGGTCGTTTCCAGCGCGCCGATGACCAATCTCCCACCGAGAGGCTCCCGCTCCTGCACGATTCTTTCAGCCTCGCAGACCAGGGCCAGGATGCGTTCGGCATAATCCAGCAGAACCCTCCCCGCCGTAGTCAAGGTAACTCCCCGGCTTTTGCGGTGGAAGAGAGTTGCATTCAGGCTCATCTCCAACTGGCGGATGCGTGCGGTAACATTAGACTGCACGCAATTGAGCCGTTCCGCCGCCCTCGTCACGCTCCCTTCCTCGGCAACCGCCTTGAAAATTCTCAATTCGTTGAAATCCATGGAATTATAGATATCACTATTTGTGATCTTTGTCATCAAAACAAATCATTAGAAATAATCGCTTCTGTGCAGTATCATTTTTACATGGGATCAAATCGTTGGATACACAAAGGAAGGGGGAGATTATTCATGGACGGCATCTATCATTCGGGTGAGATAAAAGTGCAGATCGAGGCCGGAGCCGTTGAAGCCGCATCAAACATGGGCCGCCAGGTGCTTCCGGTTATCGCCCATCTCTATGTCGATTTCATTCAAAGTCAGCCTTTTGCCGTTATCGGGGCAACCGACAGTCAGGGCATGGTCTGGGGGTCCATCCTGTCCGGCAAGCCAGGATTCATGCGGGTCGTGGACGAACGGACCCTTAGAATCGATGTTATGCCGGAGGTGCAAGACCCTTTAAGCAGAAATTTCAGTAACGGCATTGAAGTCGGCCTTCTGCTGATTGACTTTGCTACTCGTCGCAGATTACGGCTGAACGGCCGCATGGTCGTTGGAGAAGGCGGCTTCTCGGTACAGACCCGCCAAGTGTATTCCAATTGTCCCAGATACATCCAGTCACGGCTATGTGAATCGGGGGATAATGTCCCCTGCTCCCCGCGACAGACATGTGAGGTTTCAACCCTCAACGGGGAACTCCGGGACCTGATCCGGCGGGCGGACACCTTCTTCATCGCGAGCTGTCATCCCGAGGGAGGCGCCGATGTCTCGCACCGCGGCGGTTTTCCCGGATTCGTGCAGGTTCAGGATGGAGAGACTCTTATTTGGCCCGACTACAACGGAAACTCCATGTTCAACACATTGGGGAACATCGCCGAAAACCCCCATTGCGGCTTACTGTTCCTGGACTTTGAAACGGGCACCACTCTCCAGTTGTCAGGGGCTGCGAATATCGTGTGGGACAGAGAGCGTGCAGTCCACTTCCCCGGCGCGGAGCGGTTAATCGAATTCAGAGCCAAAAGGATTGTTGAGACCAAAAACGCCATTGATCTCCGGTGGCGTTTCACCGAGTATTCGCCGGATAATCCATGGTTTTGCTGAAGACTCAATCAAAGTATTGGAGGTAAAAAATGAGCACGAATGAACTGCTTGGACGGATAGATGAATCCGTCGAGATGGGAAAAAGAATCCTGGAGGCTCACGATAACAAAAAAACCGACAGTTCCGAGGCTCATGTTGGAATGAAGGATTTCTGCCAAGGAATAAAGGTTTTAATCGAGGATCTTTACGGGGATGGCAATCATCTTTCCCATAAATTCGCGGCAATCGATGGGTTCGATCCGGAAAAGGTGGCAGAGGGACTGGCGGTCCTTACGGATCTGCGGAGATTGATCATTTATACCGGAGAATTCAGCAGTTGATGGCGTAAAAATTATTATCGTACATGAAAGGAGCTATCCATAATCACTTACAAATTCGTTGATGTACAGGGAATTCCGATCTTCTTTCGGGAAAGTGGGCCGAAGGATGCGTAAACTTCCCTGTGAAGTAGACAGCTTGAACTAGGGGCGCTTCCGCCGCAAAAAGCCAGCGCGGACTCGAACTTGGGATGCCTTAAATTCGTTACACAATTTAGACAACATGCGGATCGTTGCGAATGCAAAAAACACAAATGGCCGATTTCATTGCGAAATCGGCCATCTTAATTTTGGCTCCCCATAGTGGACGAAATTAGAACTTTTTGCTCTCTTTCAGCATAGGCCAAAACCAATTCGAATGAATAAAGGCCTTATCCCGTAAGGATATTTCCTTTGCCCCAGATGGATACGAACTGGATTTTGATTATCTTTACCGGGCAGTTCCTGAGATCTTCGTGTCGTTTGCATCCTTAACGAAACCGCCTAATCAACCAGTTGCTAATCAGGAGGTTTACCTCTTCAGGTTTCTCAGCCTGGGTCCAGTGACCACATCCTCTTATCAGATGCTTTTCCAAGTCAGGCACGAATTCCTCCATACCGTCGACCAAGGTGGGGGGCAGGAAGATATCGTCTTCAGCCGAGATCATGAGACACGGCACCGTGATCCGGTCGCTGGTTCCGGCAAGGATTCGGTTATTTTGGACGAGGTTGCGGTACCAGTTGATGGGACCGGTCAGACCTCCCCGAGTAAAGGCATCAACATAGAACTTCAGCTCCTCCGGTGTCATGAAAGGCCTGCCCGCCGGCTCTGGATTGAGGGCAGTTTCCATGATGAATTCGAATTCAAGGTTGCGGACCTTCGGTGGTGCAGCAAGGTATTCGGCCATTGAAATGGGGCGTGCCCGGAAAAGTCCGTCGAAAAAGCCGGGTAGCAGTTCCGGTGTCAGACCGTTCTCAATGCCTTCCTGAAGGAAAGCCAGTCGGTAATTTCTTGCACTGAAGTGTTCGAGCAACCACGTAACTGGGTCGGCACCCATTCGACGAAAATAGCGGTGTGGAGTATTTATCGCGATTAGCCCCGCGACCCTGTCAGGATGGAGAATCGGCATTTCCCAGACAACATGGCCACCCCAATCATGTCCACAGAATACTGCCTTTTCCAGACCTAATGCGTCTAGCAAACCTATCAGGTCATCCGTCAGGTGCCTGATGTCGTAATCTTCCACTGCTTCGGGTTTATCGGTTCCACCGTAACCGCGCTGATCAGGTGCGATGGCTCGGAATCCCGCGGCCGCCAGAGCAGGAAGCTGGAATCGCCACGAAAAGGCTAACTCCGGAAAACCGTGACAAAACACCACCGGGAAGCCGCTGCCTTGTTCGTAGACGGCCATGCGGACGCCATTGGTCTTGATGAAAAGGGGTTCGGGGAAATTACCACTCATGTGCTGCCTCCTTGGGCTATCCCGGTTGGTTTAGTAAGTATCCCCCGGCTTTGCCGGGAGATACTTACTAAATACTGTGTCGCAATTTCTGTCTTCTGGCCTTTTTCGTCGGAATCTCTACTTTAAGACTGTCTGCAAGGGAAGCATACGCCTCCTCTTGGACAAACTGGAAAGTCGCGCTCTCTTGAATAGTGGTCTCGCCGAGTCACGTACCCCCGGCAAAGCCGGGGGGGTTCCCATTGTACTAAAACCCCATTTAATCGAAGTATACAGCAATTTCAGATCAACGGTCGTACCTCAACGACCTTGAACCAGGCCGCATGGGTGACGGCTGCTCCGGCTCCCGGTCCGACAATTTCATCGGTGTTTGCCTTGATGGTCGCCAGCAGATCACCCTCCTCTTCGGTCCGGATCAGTTCCAGGGCCAGACGAACGCCACTGAAACCGGGGCCGCTGGTTTTGAAAAGGAAGGCCGCGTGACGGTTTCGGGTCAGGTTCTGATGGGTGCGCTTGTCGGTCATGCCCCAGACCAGGGTGGTTTCATCAATAACATGCGGCCGGGCATAGACCGCGCTGTTGACTTTGCCATCCGATGAGGATGTGGACATAACCCCCAGTCCGGGATGGGTAAACAGTTCGGAAAGATTCATGGTTGTAGCTCCTTTTGAGTTTAGTACGTTTAATATCGTTGCGGAGGCGGATTTGTGCGGCGATGAACCTGCCGGTCATAAAAACGTTGCGGAGGCTGTGGAAATTTGGAAAATCAGCATCATGCTCTCCCCCGGTTCAATAGCAATGCCTTCTGATATAGTCTGCTACATCAAACTTTCGCAGGCATCCTTTGTAATTCATGTAGCGAATTTTTCCAAAAACCGGACGTTCTCCCCAGGCCCGGTCATGCACCCCACCGACACTCCAGGCGATTCCTGCATAACCGTTGGGGTCACGACCGTCCAGCTGATAGCGGTCGTTAAGCATGATGGCTGTTGACAGGGCATCTTCAGGGGAAGGTGACCACTCCAGAATCTTTTTGGCCCAGTACATCCGCAGGTAGCCATGCATCGTTCCGGTGTTGACCATCGTCAGTTGGGCGGCATTCCAGAGCGGGTCATGAGTCTGGGCCGTTTCCAGCTGTTCCGGCGTATAGAGGTACTCCCGCGGGTCGTGACGATGGTCCGCAATCGTACGTTGCGACCATTCAGGGAATCCATCCACACGGTCATAGCTGCTGTTATAGAGACAGAAATTGTCGGCCAGTTCCCGCCGTATGATCAACTCGTCCAGAAATGCTTCAGAAGATGGTGACGTACTCATTTGACGTAAAACTTCCAGTGCAACCCGTTGCGCTGAAAGCTGCCCAAAGTGCAGCCAGGGAGATAATCCGGACTGCCCGTGACGGCAGGGGTCGTTTCGCTCTGTTTCGTAAGAAGCAAGACCGTTTTTGATGAAGTCTTCAAGCCGTGCTCTGCCTCCCTGTTCCCCGGGTGTTAGCCAGCCGATCTCTGCCACAGATCGGTCAACCGTTATGCTGGACAAGGTTGTGTCAACATCGAAGGGGTTGACCGGCGATGGCCAGGGAAATGGATGTTTTGAGACGGGTGGGAAGTCATCAAGAAAATCGGGAAGCAGTCGATGAATTTTAGGCCGGATGGTGTAGGCGCCAAACTCCTGCTTGGATGAGGCGATGCGGCACGGTACGATATTGTGGGCATCAACTTCGATGCTCGGGACGGAGACGCTTCGTGCCACCTGATCATGCCAACTGCGCTTGATGCAGAGCGGATCAAAATCTGTTACCAGCACGCCGATGTTATACTGCTGTATGAAGCGACAAATTTCATCGGGCGGGTTGCCGCGCAGCATAAATCCGAATTGACGCAGGGTCGCACCAAGAAATGAATCTGCAAGGGTAAACACAACCGCCAGGGGCGCCTGCCGTTCCAACGCCAGGCTCTGAGCATGGAGCAACGCCCAGTTGTCAACTACGCGCTGGTCGCGGCTCATCCAGTAGACCACCGCTCCAGCAGTTTCGGAAATCTGGTTACGGCAATTGATGCGAAGCGGATGAATAGTCATAGTCGCACTGCCTGATAAAATGTATTCAACGTGGTGCAGGCTTTCGTATTTGACGGTCTTAAAGTGGATTTCATGTAAATGGTCGTCTTACTGTTCCACCGTCTGCCACGGTGACGATGCCCAGATAGCCATCCACGGTTATCAGGTTGCCCGTGTCGATCAGCTCGGTGGCACCTGGTACTCCGGTGACACAGGGGAGTCCATATTCACGGGCAATGATCCCGCCATGGATCAGCATGCCGCCGCGCCGTTCGACAATACCGCCGGCAAGCGGTGCGACAAACGTCATATTCGGATCGACCGCATCGCAGACGAGAATTTCGCCAGACTGAAACGCTCGCAGGTCAGCCGGTTGGCGAAGGAGGCAGTGGCCGAATCCTCAACCGGTGCTGTCGAGCGGACCGTTACGGGGCGGTCGGCACAACGGGGAGCAAGGAGCCCAATCAGATCCGCAGCGAGACCGGAAGGAAGCGTTGTGTTCAGAAACAGGCTGCGCACCCTCAGTCCCAAGTCCCACAATTCTTCCCAGCGCATCTCGCTGAAGGGTTTACGCTCCAGCAAAAGCGGCAGACGTTGCCGCAGCCCGGTATCATCCAGATAGCGGTCATAGGCCGTTGTCGTAACGCAGAGACCTGGCGGTATGGGCGTGCCTGAGCTGGCCAGCCGACCAAGGGCGACCGCCTTGCCGCCGGCGCGGTGCAGATCGGCGGCGGTCAGTTCCACCAGATCGATGACGAGTGTGGACGGATGGTTCATGGTGAAAAGTGGAATTCGATGACGTTCTGAAAACGTGTCACCAGGTAGATGCTCGATATCTGCACCGGACAACCGCTGGCCGTACTGGCCACTGACGCCGGAAACGGTCCCTATGCCAGCCTGGTGGCGGTGGCCGTCACCCCAGACCTGCGCCAGCTGTTTTTCACCACACTCCGAGCCACCCGTAAATGGGCCAATCTGGCCGG
>Ga0351921_1056_pt1 | contig 18435 bp, 14 predicted proteins | sample BONcelHT113001C9_FD_206869 | JGI IMG/M metagenome (GOLD analysis project Ga0351921, IMG submission 206869) | Enriched cells from coal bed in the Powder River Basin, Montana, United States - BONCAT cells T11 rep2 HSBNCT.T11.300.1.C9 ... | reverse complement strand
ATATGATGGCGCATATCTTCTTCCGGGGTTGTAATAGGAGCTTAGCAAATCTTCAAGAAAAAGTGCCGGACTCTTTTTTCTGTAATCAGCAGTAACATTTGCAATTATTCTCTCTCTCCAATTGTATCTTATATTTGACCTTATCTCTAGCGGTGAGTAGTTGTAATGATTATCGGTCATGTTATTATGGTCGCGGAAACCATAGAAATCAAAACCGGCACCCGCCTCAAGTCCCTCTGATTTCCATGCAAAATCGGCCCCAACTCCGGTTCTCTTCTCATGCTGATATATAGCATTAAAGCTATATGAAGGTACGGTTGAACCTGTCATAGCGAAAGGAACAGAGTAGAAGTAGATTTGATTATTGTATTCGTAATAACCGGCGTAAATATTAAATGCCAGCCTCTCAAATACATTACCTTTGATGCCTCCTCTTGCAATAACCGGCTGCTCGGTATTCTTGATATCAATTTCCGGATGAATCCAGGGATTCTTTTCAAGCAGCTTTTGGTAGTTTGTAAAGTTGTTTTTGCCATCAATGCCGGCATATATCCAAAGGTTGTCCTTAAGTATTCTGAAAGAGGCCATTCCTTTAAAGTAGATATTGTAATCTCTCTCTGAAGGCTCCCACCAGATATTGTACTTCAGACCGGCTTCAAAGTCCCATCTTCCCCTTTTTAAAATGTACCTTGGGTGCAACTCAAGGTTACTTCTGTCTAGCGATTCTGAACCGTAAGAGTTTGATGATTCGTATGTAATTCCTGCAAGTATTTTATTGGATACACCAAATCCTGCTCCCATAAGTGCAGATACTTCAAGTGTTTGTTCATCGGAATCTTTTGAAATAAGTGTTAAGGGGTCATTAATGGCTGTAAAGGAAGCCTCTCCCTTAAGAGCAGAATATCCGATCTTTAAAGCATAAATAAAGGAATTTGATTGTGTTTCAGCGGACTTTAGGAACACCCCTGCAGAGTAAATGTTGTTCTTTTGCGAAAGGGAGTCTTTCATGTATGATCTTCCGGCGTTTATACCGTAATAGCTGTTCATTATATTTTGAAATCCTGCATTTATTCCGGTTTCACCACTTTTCCATTTATACGAAAACTTAAAACCGGCATCATTATTATGTGATGGAGCATAATATTTATTATTTGTTTGCCTGATTTCAAGGTTATTAACATCTACTCCTCGCAATTTTCCGTGATACGATTCGTGTCCGGCATAAAAGAGCATCCTGAAAGATTCTGGCAGTCTCGGCTGAATATACAATTTCCCATATGGATTTAAAGGGAAGTTACTGCCTGCTTTCATATAAATAAATGGATTTACGCTACGCTTTTCACTCTCAATTGAGGCAGAGGGGAGTGGTGAAAATTCGTATAAATCCTTTAAAGGCCTTTCAAAAATTGAGTACCTGAAACTCATGTCAAAAATACCCAAAGAGTCAGCAAATGAACTATATAATTTACCTTTTGTTATTTCAAGCAATTTGGCGTCATAGTCTCTTTTAACCTCAAGTGTAGGATCAATTCTTTGCTGACCGCATAGTGTGGCAGCAGTAAGCAATAATACTGCTGAATATATTGTTTTGTTGTAAGTTTTAACTGTCATGGCTGTATTTATTTTTTTTCTGAAAGTTTGTTTAGCCTCATCTTCAGTTGCTCTTCTATGTCGTCTTTACCCTGAGGTTTGTAAGATTCAAGAATGCTCTTATAAGTAGCCTCGGCCTGATCCCAGTTTTCACGCTCTGCAAAAGAATCTCCAAGTAGAATGAAGCTTTTTGCAAGCCAGTAACTTTGAGGTGTTCTGCTTTCTGAAAAGGAGTATACATCTCTCTCCACTTTTTGGAATTCGCCTTTGTCAAAAGCGTCAGAAATTAGCAGATAGGTACTCTCTGCACCTTCTGGGTTGATTTTGTTTTTTGCAAGATCATTCAGATAAGGTATGGCTTTTGACCTTTCACCAAGCATCCAGTATGATTTTGCAATTACAAATTTAACTCTTGTTCTCTCCTGATCGGTAATATTAAAACTCTCACTTCTAATGCCTTCTGCAATAGCATTTTCGTACTGTTTATCCATATAGAATGAGTTGGTTTTACCAATCTGGGCTTCGACTTTATTATTTTCAAGTTGCGCTATCCTGCTCAGAGTAGAGTAGGCTTTGTTTGCCTGTCTGTAGTTCTCTATCTGATAGGAGATTCTTGCATAATTCAGAGTTGCCAGCTCGGTAAAGGAGCCCTCTCCAATCTCCATCACTTTAAGGAAAGCATCAAGCGCCAGTTCGGGCTTTCCTGTTTTCTGATAAGACTCACCCAGGTAAAAATATGCCTGTGCAGCTTTAGTCCCTGTCGGATAACTCTTAATGAATGAGTTAAGTGAACTAACTGCCTGAGCATAGTTTCCTGATAAAAAGTGTTTTTCGGCAGAACTGAAAATAATAAGTTCTCTTTCATCTGTTGTCCTCACTTTTGAAAGGCCAAGTCCATCAAGGAATGCCAGAAACTCTTCGGCCCTGCCCTGGTCCTGATAAATGTTTTCAAGTCCTGCAATTGCGGCAGATGCTTCCGGTGATTGAGGAGTCTCTTGAAGAATTTTTTTATAAAAATCTGCTGCATTGTTGCTTTCGCCTCTGTTCAAAGCAATCAGTCCCAACTCCAGTAGTGCTTTTGGATAGAATGGAGTAGTGCCAAACTTATCTTTCAGTTCATTAAAATACGTGGTTGCATCTGAATAAAGACCTTTCTGAACCAGAGTCCTGCCCAGTTCATACAGAACTTCAGGGTATAGATGCGGGCTGAGATTTAAAGAGACAAGCTCTTTTAGCAGGCTCGTCTTTCTGGTGTCATCTCCCAAAAGTCCATGCGCTATTGCCATCTGGTATGATGCATATTGCTTTAATGCCGGTTTGCTGTTGCTGACTCCCGAAAAGGCAGTTATTGATTCAGTGTATTTTCTTTGCATAAAGAGACAGTCTCCAAGGCGAGTTACCGCTTCGTCAGCATACAAAATTTCGCCTGTAGGCAAGTTCAGATACCTTTTAAACCAAGCCTCTGCCTGTTCAAAATTTGCAAGTTTGAAGTATGAGTATGCCAGGTTGTACAGCGATGTTGAATATTCCCTGTTGCCTTTAAATGTGCTGTTTCTTGTAGCAAGTGCCAGATTGATATCTACTGAACGTTGAAAACGGTTATCTCTGTAATAGGCTTCAGCCAGCCAAAATTGAGTCACATTCAATAAATTATTATTGTAGTTCCCGTTTGCGGTTGAAAGTTCAAAAACAGGAATTGCCTCTCTGTAGGCTCCCAGGTTAACAAGTTGCATACCCCTTAAAAATGTTGCTTTCTGGAGGTTAATAATGTCTTTGGATGAGGGGTTTCGAATTGTTCTTAATATGTCAATTGCAGATCTGTAATCCTGTTTAAGCAGATAGGATGTGGCAATATAATTTTGTATCTCATTAAATTTCTGTTCAGTAGGAGAGTATGTATCAAGATAGCGCCTGAACACACCAATATCTGAGTTAAGGTCAAATGAGAGTTTTGCAAAATTAAACAAGGCGTCCTCTTTTATAGTGAGATCGTGCATACCTTCAGATGCAAGTCTGAAACTATTAAGTGCCTCAACCTTATTTTTTATTTCGATGTAACATCTGCCTAGGTGATAAGATGCATTTTGAGAGAGCGAATCATCTTCTCCGATAACCTGTTTAAGAATCTCAATTGCCTGATCATACCTTTTTTGAGTGTAGGCTATTATTCCGGCATAATAGATATCTTTTCTTGTAAGTGTTCCACTTTCAGCTGAATACCTATCAAAGTAAAACTGGGCTTTTTCTGTGTTACCGAGTGCAAAAAACGACTCTGAAACTACTCGGGCACTCTTTGTGCGGAGCTCACCGGTTAGCTGTTGGTATAAGACCTCTCCATTTTGAACAACAAATGCATAATCTTTAAGCATGAATTTGCTTTCCAGAATATAATACTTTGCAAGAAGGGTAAAGCGAGGGTCTTTTTCAATTTTGGAAAAAAGTTCGATTGCCTTTTTAAAATCCCTCTTCATATACTCAATGTGAGCCGAGTAGTATGTTGCGGGATTCGAGTAGCTTCCGAAAGGAAGCCTATTGATAATTGCAAAATTTGAAAGAGCATCCGGGTTATTACCTATACGCAGATTGGCATAGCCGAATTTAAAGTGGAATTCGGCTTTTTGTGAAGCAGGTAGAGTCCTTGGGTTAATTGTTGAGAAAATTTTGTATGCTTCGCTGAAATTACTCAGGTTAAAATAATGAGATCCATATTTAAGATTAATCTCGTTCATTTTGGGTGACTCCGGGTATTTGCTTTTAATCTTTTGTACTCTAAAATCGATATCGGGACTGGAAAGTTCTATGGATATGAGGGTAAGGTAGCTCTCAATCATTGACAATTCAGCACTTTTTGACAATTCTGTATTTTCGAGAAGTTGCTCAAACTTCTTTTCGGCAGCCTGATACATTCCCTTTGAATATAGATTTACCGCATTTTTATATTGCTCAGAGTGCTTTCCGGGTATTTGTGCTTGTATGTTATTGCCAATTGATGGCATGAGTAGCAATACGAGCAGCAAAATCATACCTCTCCTATATGTAATTTCCATTGCAGATTGTTTTAATTAAATGGCAGTTTAAACTCCAAATTTAGTAAATTTGCCCTTATTAACACACAAAAATATGACATCAGACAGATCTCTTCCAATAATTGAATTTTTTGATACTGACATTTCAAAAGAGGAGAACCTTATAATATCGGGACTCAACCTCTCAATTTTTAGAGGAGACTTCATTTATCTCCTTGGAAGGGTTGGAAGCGGAAAAACATCAATCATTAAAAGTATTATTGCTGAGACGCCTATAAAATCGGGCAGAGCAAAAGTTGCAGGTTTTAATCTGGAGAATATTAAGGAGAGAGATATTCCCTTTTTAAGAAGGAGGATAGGTGTTGTCTTTCAGGATTTTCAGCTACTTACCGACAGGTCTGTTTATGAGAATCTCAGGTTTGTGCTTCAGGCAACAGGATGGACAAAAAACAACGAAATTGATAATGTAATCAGGGAGCGACTTGAAAGTGTTGACATGCTGAGAAAGAGCCATAAAATGCCACACCAACTCTCAGGGGGTGAACAGCAAAGGGTAGCAATAGCCAGAGCACTTCTTAACAATCCTGAAATTATACTTGCAGATGAACCTACCGGAAATCTTGATTCTGAAACAGCCGGAGAGATTATGGATCTTCTGATTAATATCCACAAACTCTACGAGCCTGCAATACTTTTGGTAACTCATAACAGATCTCTGATGAAACGTTATCCCGGAAGAGTTTTGCTATGTGAGAATATGAACTGCCGGGAGATTGAGCTATCTCAGGAGATAGATTTTTCTCAACTTCTTGATCTTTGGTAATTTTATGACAAAAAAAGAGAGATACAGGGCTGTAATTGAGTGGTTCGTGCAGCATATGCCGGTTGCTGAAAGCGAGCTCAGTTACGAAAACCCTTATCAACTTGTTGTAGCCGTTATACTTTCGGCCCAATGCACCGATAAGCGCGTTAATATTGTAACTCCAATGTTTTTTGAGAGATTTCCCGATGCATCAGCCCTATCAGAGGCAAGCGAACAGGAGATTTTTAATCTTATAAAGTCTGTAACATACCCTAACAATAAAAGTAAAAGCTTGTCAGGTATGGCTAAGATGCTGGTTAAAGAGTTCTCTTCTGTTGTCCCTTCAGACCCCTTGCTACTCCAAAAATTACCGGGTGTAGGCAGAAAAACCGCCAATGTTATAGCCTCAGTGATTTATAACATACCGGTTATAGCAGTTGATACACATGTTTATAGAATTTCTAGAAGATTAGGTCTTTCGAATGCAAATACTCCACTTGGAGTTGAGCTTGATTTGACTGAAAATATACCTGAACATCTAAGGGCAACTGCACACCACTGGCTCATATTGCATGGCAGATATGTGTGCATTGCAAGAAAACCCAAATGCAGCAGTTGTGGTTTATCGCCCTTCTGTCTCCACTATCATAAGTCCGGCGGGGCAGATCTCCATGAAGGTAGCACCGTTTGATGGACCAAAGCTTCCTCCCACAACTCCTATCATATCATCTTTTTTGAAACAATTATCATCAAGAAGCCTGTTTATAGAGTTCTTTATGAACTTATCTTTACTTGCAGTTGGGTCCATTGAATAGGCGTATACTCCGTATGAAAGAGCAAGCTCTCTCATTACGTGAGGAGTATAACACATTGCATAAATTGGAGTTTTAGGTCTGAAAGCGGAGAGGTACCTGCCGGTTCTGCCGGTTCTGGTATCAAATACCATCGCTTTAATAGGCAGTTTTCTTGTTGCATTTACAAGCTGGCAGCTGAGAACAGCTGCAACAGGGTGAGTGATGTCAATTAATTCAAGAGAGTACGACGGTCTTACCTGACTCTCTATTTCGTGTGCAATCTTTGTCATTGTGCGAACAGCCTCGGCAGCATACTTTCCATTGGCAGTCTCACCGCTAAGCATTATTGCATCTGTCTTCTGGTATATTGCATTTGCCACGTCACTCACCTCAGCTCTGGTAGGCCTTGGGTTTTCTATCATGGAGTGAAGCATCTGAGTTGCAATAATTACAGGTTTTTTTCTCTCTTGACATTTTTTAATAATCTGCCTCTGAATTGTCGGAATTTTTTGGTATTCAATCTCTACTCCAAGGTCACCCCTTGCCACCATCACACCGTAGCAGTGTGATAAAATTTCGTCGATATTGTCAACCCCCTCCTGGTTCTCAATTTTGGCAATAATTTTCATATGGCTGTTATGAGAGTCAAGTATCTTTTGAACCTCAATAAGATCTTTTTTGTTTCTAACAAAGGAGTGCGCTATAAAGTCCAAATCATTTTTTATTGCCCACAAAATGTACTCTTTGTCTCTGTCCGAAATCGAAGGGAGATTAACCTGCACATTGGGAATGTTGATGCTTTTTCTTCCTTTTATCGTTCCGTCGTTATTTGCTTTGCAGTACAATCTTGAGGTGCTTTTTCTGATAACTGTAAGTGATATCTCCCCATCGTCAATCAGAATGTTTGAACCCACAGGTATTTCGGGTACAAGGTGGTTGTAGTTTGTGTACAGAAGTCCGTTTCCGGATACGCCCAAAGGATTATCTTCAAAAATAACCTCATCTCCGGTTTTAACAGGAAAACCCTTGTCGGTTGACATGTTGGTAATTCTTATTTCAGGCCCTTTGGTGTCTACCAGAATTGCAATTTTATCTGATACTTTGCGTGTATTTTCTACTATTGGAAGAGATGAGTCAAGGGTAGTATGAGCAGAGTTTATTCTCACCACATTCATCCCTTCGCTAAATAACTCGTTTATAAATTCTACACTGCAATTACGGTCCGATACCGTACATATTATCTTGGTTTTCTTTTCCGTCATATTTCTTCTAAATTTGTATGCAAAAGTAATTCATTTTATTTGAAAAGGTCGTTTAATAATAATTTAATAGCTGACTTCGCCTCTTATCTGAGACTGGAGAGGTCTCTGTCATTAAACAGTATCAATGCTTATTGTTCAGACATTTCAAAACTTGTAATATTTCTGGAGACTTCACCTGACAACGGGGGCATAGTCAATCCTGAAAAGGCAACACCGTTGGTTTTGTCTACATTTATTGCCACGCTGCACAGCAAAAATCTCTCCAAAAGATCTCAGGCAAGACTAATAAGTTCGCTTAAGGCATTTTATCGGTTTCTTGAAATTGAGGGAAGAGTCAAGGAGAGTGCTGCAGAAATGCTTGATTTTCCAAAAGTTAAGCCATATCTTCCAATTGTTTTGTCGGTTGGAGAGGTGGAAAAAATTATTGATGGAATTGACCTTTCAAACGATCAGGGACACAGAAACAGGGCAATTGTTGAGATGCTTTACTCTTGCGGACTAAGGGTGAGTGAACTTGTAAACCTTAGAATATCTGACCTCTTTTTTGATGAGGGTTTTATAAGGGTTACAGGTAAAGGTAGTAAGCAGAGACTTGTTCCTGTAGGCGCTCCCGCAGTCTCGGCAGTAAAGCTCTATCTTGAGCAAAGGAGAACAATAAAATTTTCTTCCAAAAATGAAGATACACTCTTTCTTAACAGAAGGGGGGGGAAGTTAAGCAGAGAGATGGTGTTTCTGATTATAAAAGGGGAGGCAAAAAAAGCAGGTATAGTCAAAGAGATCTCACCTCATACCTTCAGGCACTCTTTTGCGACTCATATGGTTGAAAACGGAGCAGATTTAAGAGTGGTTCAGCAAATGCTTGGACATGAGAGTATATTAACCACTGAGATATATACACATGTGAACAGTGAAAAATGGCGCGAAGGAATACTTCGTTGTCACCCTAGAGCGAAATCGCTCTAAGATGTTATATTTGCAATCTGAATTTTAAAAGGAGATTATATGTCAAAAAAATATTTTCCACAAATTACCACAACTGTTTTAATCGTGCTTTTAACAGTCTCTTGGGGTTTTTCAGCCACAGTTAACGTGTTTGATAAAGAGGTTGCCAAACCAGGGTCTGAGAATGAAAAGGATACAATAAAACCGGTTAATCTCAATACCGTAGTTGTTACTGCCAATAAAACAAGAGTGAACAGGAGTAATGTCCCGCTTACCGTATCTGTAATTGAGAGGCATGAGATAGAAGCATCTGGGCACAGCTCAATACTGCCCGTTCTTTCACTGAATGTTCCTGGACTGTTTGTAACTCAAAGAGGAGTTACCGGCTTCGGAGTGTCAGAAGGGGCCGCAGGAGCCATAAATATCAGAGGGGTAGGGCAGGGAAATAAAGTTTTGATGCTGCTTGACGGTCAACCTCAGTGGGCAGGAGTCTTTGGACACTCACTTCCTGATCTTTATCTTTCATCTGATGCGGAGAGAGTGGAGGTAATCAGAGGTCCAGGTTCGCTGCTCTATGGTTCAAACGCAATGGGAGGAGTTGTAAACATAATCACCAGAAACCATGATAAAGAGGGGAGAGTCACAAAAGCAGGAGTCTCTTACGGCTCGTACAATACTCAAAAATACTCTGTAAATAACGGGTATAGCAAAAAGGGGTTTTCATCTTTTGTTTCATTCAACCGGGAGTCAACCGATGGCCACAGAATAAGATCGGGATTCGAAATTACCAACGGATTTATCAAAGCCGGTTATGATCTTGGAAAAAACTTTACAGTAAGTGCTGACGTTGCCCTTACAAAGATCGTTAATCAGAACCCCGGCCGCGCCGATGATCCGATGATTGATAATGTGATGGATATTTTAAGAGGGTCGGGAGCCCTTATTGTTGAAAACCGCCACAGGTATGGCTCCGGAGCACTGCATCTCTTCACCAATATGGGCGAACATACCATAAATGATGGTTATAAAATTGGAGGGAGCCCGAGAAACTACCTTTTCAACTCAAAAGATCATAATACCGGTGTTATGATGTACGAAAACATCAGGCTTTTTAAAGGGAGCTCCTTTACTGTTGGATTTGACTATAAAAAATGGGGAGGAAAGGCATGGAACACTCCAATTAACGAATCCTCTTCTTATAATCAAACAACACTTGTAGATAAAGAGGTAAACGAAACTGCAGGCTACATTGTTCTCCAGCAGGATTTCTTTTCAAACTTGACACTTAATGGAGGCCTTAGAGTAGAATACAATTCAGTCTTTGATGTTGCCTTTATACCTCAGATTGGAGTAAGTCTGAGAGCAACACCGGTAAATGTAATTAAAGCATCTATTTCAAAAGGGTACAGAAGTCCTAATATCAGGGAATTATATATGTTTCAACCCAGAAATCCCGATTTATTACCCGAAAACATGATTAATTTTGAATTATCAGCCGGCCATACGATGTTAAATTCTAATCTTTCAGCAGAGCTTTCGCTCTTTTACATTGATGGTTGGAACATGATTCAAACTGTGATAATTAACGGAGTACCTAAAAATCTTAATACCGGACTTTTTGAAAACAGAGGAGTTGAAATTCAGGCGAGCTACAGAATCAGGCCGGATCTTCGTACAGATTTTAATTATAGCTATTTAAGAACATCAAAACCTATTGTTGCAGCACCAAAACATAAAGTTTTTGCATCTGTAGGTTACACTCCGGGTGATTTTGCTTTTAATTTTAATGCTCAACACATTGGAGGCCTCTATCTCAACACTGCAACCAAAGCGCAGGAAAGTTATACAATCTTCAATGCAAGAGCATCTTACAAATTGGATTTTAAATTTATTAAAACTAGGTTTTTTATATCGGGTGATAATCTTACAGATATCTCTTACTCTATAAATGAGGGCTTCCCGATGCCGGGAATTACAATTTTATGCGGATTTGATATTATTTTTTAGTTATTTATTATTAAAAATACCTATATTCGCGGCTGAAATCATTTAACCCATAACACATTTTTAAAATGAAAAAACTTTTCGTATTGTTCGTTGTAGCCGGACTGGCTCTAACTTCGTGCGGCAGTAATGCACAACAAGAAGAAGTAACTGAAGTTCAAACTGATACTACAGCTGTTGAGGCTGCTGACAGCACAGCATGCTGCCCAGACAGTACAGCAGTAAAACCTGTTGAGATGGTTGTTGAATAAGGTTACGCTTAAATCAGACAAAAAGACGAGTATCATTTGATACTCGTCTTTTTTTTCCCCATATCTCTCGCCTCAAATTATTCCCATTCGATTGTAGCAGGAGGTTTTGACGAAATGTCGTAAACAACCCTGTTTACCCCCTTAACCTTGTTTATAATATCATTAGATACCTTAGCAAGAAATTCATACGGAAGATGCACCCAGTCAGCGGTCATACCATCTGTAGAGGTCACCGCCCTTAATGCAATTGTGAATTCGTAAGTCCTCTCATCACCCATTACTCCGACACTCTTTATAGGTAATAAAATTGTAGCCGCCTGCCACACCTTATCATATAAATTGCTCTCTCTAAGGGAATTTATAAAAATACTGTCAGCCTCCTTTAATATTTGAAGTTTATCAGGAGTTACCTCACCAAGTACTCTTATACCCAGTCCGGGACCCGGAAACGGATGACGTGATATCAATTCATTCTTAATACCCAGTGCTCTGCCAACCCTTCTGACTTCGTCCTTAAAAAGTGCCCTCAGTGGCTCTACTACCTTAAGTTTCATGAAATCGGGAAGCCCACCCACGTTGTGGTGAGATTTTATGGTTGCAGATGGCCCGTTAACTGAAACAGATTCAATTACGTCTGGGTAAATTGTACCTTGAGCAAGCCACTTTGCATTCTCAATTTTATGTGCCTCTTTATCAAATGTCTCAATAAAAACTCGTCCGATTGCCTTTCTCTTATCTTCCGGATCTGATACTCCTATTAAAGCTTTGAGAAATTCTTCGGATGCATTTACTCCTATAACATTCAATCCCATATCTTTATATGAATGCAGCACGGTTTCAAATTCATCTTTTCTCAAAAGTCCGTTATCCACAAAAATGCAATGCAGATTAGTTCCAATTGCTCTGTGGAGAAGAACTGCCGCAACAGTAGAGTCAACTCCTCCGGATAAACCCAATATCACGCTTTCACTACCGATTCTATCTTTAAGATCTTTGACAGCAGTCTCAATAAATGAGTCGGGTGTCCAGTCACCTTTGCAGCCGCAAATATCCTTGACAAAATTCTCAAGAATTGCAGAACCCTGTTCAGTGTGATAAACCTCCGGATGAAACTGGAGAGCATAGGTTCGTTCTCCCTCAATGCGATATGCTGCATTGGTAATGTCTCCGGTTGAAGCTACAGGTACTGCCCCGTCGGGTAGTTTCGCTATTGTATCACCATGTGACATCCACACTTGTGAGTTGTCAATGATATTTTTAAAAAGTGGGCAACCGGTATCATTTATTTTTAATATAGCTCTGCCATACTCTCTGGCAAGAGAAGGATTAACCTCTCCACCAAATTTATGTGCCAGATATTGGGCTCCATAGCATATAGCCAAAAGTGGAATTTTACCTTTAATTTCGGTAAGATCTGCTACCGGAGACTGAGGGTCTCTTACAGAAAACGGGCTTCCGGAAAGAATAATCCCCTTTACGTCGTCACTTGTTGCTGGAATTTTATTGAATGGCACAATTTCACAATAAACATTTAATTCTCTTAATCTTCTGCCAATCAGCTGTGTAAACTGTGATCCAAAATCAAGTATGAGGATTTTTTCGGTCATCGGAGTTTTTATTTCATAAATTTAAACCGCAAAAGTAGAAAAAATATTACTTTTGCGGCCTTGATTATGCAAAAAATACGAAACATTGCCATTATCGCTCACGTTGACCATGGCAAAACCACACTAGTGGACAGAATGATCCTCCAGGCAAAATTATTCAGAGATGCCGGAAAAATGGGGGACTTAATAATGGACAGTAATGATCTTGAGAGAGAGAGAGGAATAACAATCCTTGCCAAGAACATGTCAGTACCTTATAAAGATTACAAAATTAACATCATAGACACTCCGGGACACGCCGACTTTGGCGGTGAAGTGGAGAGGGTCCTGAACATGGCCGATGGTGTGTTGCTACTTGTAGATGCCTTTGAAGGCACTATGCCCCAGACCAGATTCGTACTTCAAAAAGCCATCGGAATGGGTAAAAAACCTATTGTTGTAATAAACAAAGTCGATAAGCCAAATTGTCGTCCTGATGAGGTAAACGAACAGGTATTCGACCTGATGTTCTCTCTTGATGCTACCGAAGATCAGCTGGATTTTAAAACAGTTTACGGTAGTGCCAAAAACGGATGGATGTCTCTTGACTGGAAAAAACCCGGTACCGACATCACTCCTTTGCTGGACACAATTCTTGAGGTAATTCCAGCTCCGGTGTACAATGAGGGTACAATTCAGATGCTAATCACTTCGCTAGAATACTCGCCTTATGTAGGAAGGATTGCTATAGGCAGGGTAAACAGAGGTACTCTTAAACCTGGTATGCCGGTAACCTTGTGCAAACGAGACGGAACTTTTGAGAAGAGCAAAATAAAAGACTTGATGGTCTTTCAGGGACTTGAAAAGATCAGAGCAGATGAGGTTAAAAGTGGAGACCTGTGTGCTATTGTTGGAGTAGAGGGTTTTGAAATCGGTGACACAATTGCAGATATTGAAAATCCGGAAGCGTTGCCAACAATTGATATTGATGAGCCAACTATGAGTATGCTCTTCACAATCAATGATTCGCCATTTTTTGGAAGAGAGGGAAAACTTGTTACATCAAGACATCTTAGAGAGAGGCTGGAGAAGGAGTTGGAGAAGAATCTTGCGATGAAGCTTAAAAACGGTATTACTGCCGACTCTTTTATCGTATACGGCAGGGGTGTTCTTCACCTTTCGGTCTTAATAGAAACTATGCGCCGCGAGGGTTTTGAACTCCAGGTTGGGCAACCAAAAGTGCTGGACAAAAATATTAACGGAATTCGTTGTGAACCTGTAGAGCATTTGACAATTGATCTTCCCGAAGAGATGGTTGGCCGTGCCATTGAAATGGTTACCAGAAGAAAAGGGACACTGCTTCATATGGAGACACGCGGTGAGAGAACGCATCTTGATTTTGATCTTCCTTCTAGAGGACTTATAGGGCTAAGGAGCAATTTGTTAACTGCTACACAAGGAGAAGCTGTTGTTGCTCATAGATTTAAAGCTTATGAACCATTTAAGGGAGAGATTGAAAAGAGAAACAACGGATCGCTGATTTCGGTAGAGACGGGTACTGCTATTGCGTATGCAATGGATAAACTTAAGGACAGAGGACGCTTTTTCATACATCCCGGTGATGAGATATACGCCGGACAGGTTGTTGGAGAGAACTCCAGAGGTGATGATCTTGGAATAAATCTTTGTAAAACCAAGAAACTAACAAACGTAAGAGCTTCTGGAACAGATGATAAAGCAATGCTTGCGCCTCCTGTTGACTTTTCACTTGAAGAGGCTCTTGAATTCATCCAGGAGGACGAATTTGTAGAGTTAACACCTAAATCTATTCGTTTAAGGAAGATATATCTTGACGAGAACGAGCGTAAGAGAAGAAAGGGTTAAAGGGGTTGCTATTTTAAAAAAATAGATTAACTTTGCGGGCTCATTTCCTTTATGAATAAAGTAAGTAACAGAGAGTACATAATACCCATTAAGGGCATGTCGGTCGGGAAGCATTTGGTTGACTTTTCAATCGGCAATGAATTCTTTGAAGAATATGATAATTCACAGATTCTTGGAGCTTTACTCAATGTGAAACTAGAACTTGAAAAGAGCTCTACGCTTATTGAAATAAAAGGAAATATTGATGGTTCGGTAACTGTAGAGTGTGACAGATGTCTTGAGTTGATGGAGATGAAGTTGAAGACAGATGTTAAATTACTTGTAAAGTTTGTCAAGACTCAGGATGAAGAGGACAATGATGAGGTAATGACACTGGAACCATCAGAGAGTGAACTTGATCTAAGCCAGTTTTTGTATGATTACATCTGCCTTGCTCTTCCGATTCAGAGAGCACATCCGCAGGGAGAGTGTGATCCTGAAATGATCGAGAAGATAAACGCTCTAAACAAAAAAGCATTAGACGGAGATGACTCAAAATCTCCTTTTGATAAATTAAAGGATTTAATGAATTAATATTGTAAACATTATAACGATGGCACATCCAAAACACAGAATTTCCAAGACTCGCAGAAACAAACGCAGAACTCACTACAAGGCAGAGGTTCCAACACTTGGCAGCTGCTCAAACTGCGGAGCAGCAGTATTATACCACAGAGTATGCCCTGAGTGCGGATATTACAGAGGAAGGCTTATTATAGAAAAAGCTAACGCATAATTTTTCCACGGAGGTTAACATTAACTCTTTACAAACAGAGTTTAAGTTGCCTCCATTCGGGAAAACTGTCAAAAATCAATTTTGTATTAATTTGAAGACAATCCCTATGAACGGTAAAAAAAGGGCTGTAATAACCGGAATTGAAGGTTATGTTCCGGATTTCATACTTGATAACGAAATGTTGTCAAAAATGGTAGATACCACTGATGAGTGGATCATGACCAGGATTGGGGTGAGAGAGAGAAGAATTCTTAAAGAGGATGGGCTTGGAACCTCCTACATGGGTGCAATAGCTGTTCAAAGGCTTCTCGAAAAGACCGGAACAAAACCAGAAGAGGTAGATATGGTACTTTGTGCTACCGTTACTCCAGATATGATGTTTCCGGCAACAGCAAACATAATCTGTGACAAGACAGGAATTATGAATGCATGGGGTTTTGACATAAATGCAGGTTGCTCAGGTTTTATCTTTTCATTTGAAACAGCTGCATCATTTATTGAAAGCGGCCGATCAAAGAAGATGATTCTGGTTACCGGTGAAAGGATGTCTGCAATAACTGACTATTCAGACAGAACCACCTGCCCGCTATTTGGAGATGCAGCCGTAGCAATGCTGATTGAACCTACAGAAGATGACGGAATGGGTCTGCTCGATTCAATCCTTCATGTTGATGGGGTAGGAAGACATTACCTTTTCCAGAAGTCAGGCGGCTCAATGTATCCATCTTCAGTTGAGACTGTACAAAACAAAGAGCACTTTGTTTATCAGGATGGCCAGACTGTATTTAAATACGCAGTTAGCCGTATGGCAGATGTCTCTGTAGAGTTAATGGAAAAACATGACATCAAGGCAGAAGATATTGCTTACCTTATTCCTCACCAGGCCAATATGAGAATCATTGAGGCAACAGGTAAAAGAATGGGTCTTGAAAAAGAGAAGATACTAATAAACATAGAGAGATTCGGTAATACCGCCGGAACCTCAATCCCTCTCGTGATGTGGGATTTCGAAAAGAAATTCAAAAAAGGAGATATTCTTATCTTCTCGGCATTCGGAGCAGGATTTACATGGGGTTCGATGTACTACAAATGGGCATACGATCCTAAATAGATTGATGGCCCTATAGTTCAAGGGATAGAACGGAAGTTTCCTAAACTTCAGATTCGCGTTCGAGTCGCGGTGGGGCTACAAAGGCCGGCAGAGATGTCGGTCTTTTTTATTTGTATTCTATTATGCTGTAATATAGGCATTTATTAAATGAGTTGAGAGTGGTAGATATAAATAATTATACAATATATCACAGGATGTATTATCTTTAATTATTCATTTGTACACATTAAATGTGCTCAAATTAGCGCATGTGTTTTACAAATGTTTTACATGTTTTACAAAAATCTCCCCCACAATGATAACAATAAATACTGCAGTATTATCACATCAGCTCAAAAAAGATGGCACATATCCGGTAAATATTCGAATCACATACAATAGAGAATCCTCCTATGTCCGCACACCTTATTTTGTCACAAATGAGATGTTGGATAATAAAAACAATATAATTGACAACGAAACGGCTACAATGGTCCAGGAGGATCTATTGAAGATCCGGAGAGAAATTGCAAAAAACTTCTCACGCATTGCAAATTTAACAGCTAAGCAACTAAGTGAGCATTTCTTTAAGCTCTTATATTTCCCGACAGCTGAAGGCGGAGGCGTGAAGTATGCCCCTTTTGTAAGGCAAATGATCGCCTTAATGAAGGAGAGTGGAACAAGTACATATAGAAACTACGAACTGTCACTAAATAGGCTTATAAGCTTTGTAGGTCATGAGAATTTAACCTTTGATGATATTACGCTGAGGCTCCTTGAAAATTTTGATAAATATCTCAAAGAATCTGGAACAGGAGAGCGGGGCCGGAACCTTTATTTCTCAAATATGAGGAAAGTGTTTAATGAGGCAATTTTAACACTTAATGATGAGGAGAGAGGGATAGAGCCTATTAAACGAAATCCATTCATTAAATTCAAAATACCACCCTTTATGCCGGCTGAGAAAAGAGCCCGGACAATAGAGGAGATTGTGAAAATCAGAGATGCTGAGGTAAGTAAGCCAACTCTTGAGCTCGCAAGAGATGTTTATATGCTGTCTTTTTACCTTGTAGGAATCAATTCAATTGATCTGTTCAATGTAGATAAAATTGAGGATGCCCGATTAATCTACTGCAGATCCAAAACTCGAACCAGACGAAAAGACCAGGCGAAAATTTCAATCAAAATAGAGCCAGAAGCGGAGGCCCTTATCAATAAGTATAGAGCAAAAAAAGGTAAGCGAATTTTTGATTTCTCATCCAGATACTGCAATTCAGATGCTTTTAATAGTTATGTGAATAAATACCTGAAACGACTTGGAGCTGAAATAGGAGTTGAGGACCTTGATTTTTACTCTGCCCGGCACACCTGGGCGACTCTTTTCGTTAATAATTGCAGAGGATCTGAAGCGGAGGCAGCATTCTGCTTGAATCATGTGTCGGAGCACAAAGTAACTGCCGGGTACGTTAGAAAGGACTTTACCAGGATAGACCGGGCGAATAGGAAGCTGCTTGATTTGTTATAAATAAAAAGAGGCACTTAATAGCACCTCTAATTTGTTAAGGACTAAAAGTTGTCTGAGCAGATTTTAAAAGGATATTTGGTTTGATTTCATTGAGTTATAAAGACTTTGGATAAGCCTATTGATATCATCAGTAGCCATTTCCTTGCTATATTTATAAATAGTCATTCCACTTTTATCATACTTCCATTCACCCAGAGGTAGTATTGAGATCCGGGCCCTATTATCCTTTACACGAATATCAATTTTTGAATAAATCCGTGTGTCAATTGCACTTAATGTGCCATGCATTAAGTATTTTCCAATAATAACTCCTTCTTCCTTATCGCTAAATTCAATTACACTTGTTGCATCTTTGAAAATAGAAATCATCCATTCATTTGCCTTAACAAATAATTGACTCTTTGACCCTGAAATATCTTCAAAAACCTTTACGATAGGCTCTTCATTAAAGGTTATTGCCTGGTATGAAATACCACACGAATTAAGTAGTAATAACGATGCTACTCCTAATAAAATAAATTTTCTCATATGATTTAAGTATTGTTTCCTTTGCTAATATTTGGATTTAACGTAAACCGCCCTACCTATCACCACTAACCCACATCTGCACATCTTACATCCTCTCGGGCAGGACCGTTTTTTGCCTCACGGTTAAGGGTTATTAATTCCTCACTGAGTTTAGTTATTGTGTCAACAAGCTTCGTATTATTCTTTATTAATTGAGCGTTCTGTTCGATTAATATCCTTAAATCTGATTTGTGTGCTCCATATTCAATTTGAGTTTCGGCCACCTCTGTCGGCACTGAGTCAAATTCGTATTCTTTACGCGGACTATTTCTGCTTAAATACTCATCGAATTTGGGATAGCTTGTCTTTACTATTTGTAAAATACTATCGTCAAGAA
>Ga0351921_1052_pt1 | contig 18552 bp, 18 predicted proteins | sample BONcelHT113001C9_FD_206869 | JGI IMG/M metagenome (GOLD analysis project Ga0351921, IMG submission 206869) | Enriched cells from coal bed in the Powder River Basin, Montana, United States - BONCAT cells T11 rep2 HSBNCT.T11.300.1.C9 ... | reverse complement strand
CTACTTGCTAATGCGGCAAATGATTTTAATACCGTTGTTGGAAGGATGAGAGTTGAATATACGCAGGCTGTTAAGGGCTTACAATCAGTTTATACGCTTCATAGAAAAAGTTGGGAAGAAAGAAAATCCCGATATGATCAAGAAATAAAATCTTCATTAATACTTATTGATGGGGTTCAGGATAAATCTAGCGCAGAAATTATGAAAGAATATCACACACTTATCAGGAAAGTGGAATATGCCGAGCCAACCCAAACTAGAGTAACGCAATTAAAAGTTAAAATTGACCTGTTGCAACAAAACAGAAAGAACTTAATTGAATCTTATCGAGTGTGCTGTGATTTGTCAGACTTAAATACAAATCAACTATTAAGTAATCTAAATACTAAAAAACTCAATGGCAGACTACGATTATCTATAAAATATCGACAACAGAAACATTCGCTTCTAGATATCTTAAAGAAAATTGATGGAGTAGGAGACAAGTCGTTAACAGGAATTGTTCAATATGATGATTTTGACGTATTTACATTTGTTGAAGATATTCACTTGGGCGCCAAGGCAGTTATGAATAAATACTCGGTCACACAGAATGTTGCAGACAAGTTATGCTCAGTTCTGACAGCGCGTGATTTACGAGAAATTGAACAATTGCAGTTAAAAGATCTAGTACTTATTGAACTTGAAGTAAATGGACGGTTCAAAAACCTCGAGAATCTATCAAAGGGACAACAGTGTACAGCTATACTGAATATCCTCTTGCTTGATAATAAAGACCCACTTATTGTCGATCAACCAGAAGATAATCTAGATAATTCGTATATTGCAAATAGTCTTGTCGAAACTATTAGGCTGAATAAAATCAGAAGACAGTATATATTTGCAACACATAATGCGAACATTCCAGTGTTCGGAGATGCTGAATTAATTGTAACGATGGAAGAACAAGACGGGTTTGGCAAAATATCTGACGCAGGTATTGGTTCAATCGATTCTGCAAGTGTTAGAGAAAAGGTTATCCAGATACTCGAAGGTGGCCCTGAAGCCTTTAAAATGAGGGAAGAAAAGTATGGCATCTGTTAACCGCTAGGGGATCTCGGTCGAGTATACTGAAGTTCGCAATTTCAAAAAGCAAGGGTAAAGCCATTGGTACTCCGCTAGAATGTATGATGCTACAGCATTCAAAGAGGAGGAGCACACCAATGGCCAAGAAAAACGATACTACAAATCTCACGGAGTTGCTACTGCGGTGTATGAGAGAAGCAGATTCGGTGCTCAGCATGTTGGAATGGCTCTGCGCACAATTGATGGAAGCGGAGGTTTCAAGCAGGTTGGGGGCAGAGAAGAACGAGCACTGCGATGATCGAATCAGTAGCCGGAGCGGGTATCGTCCACGAAGGTACGATACCCGGATGGGAACCATGTATCTCCTGATCCCTAAAGTCAGAAACGGAGGCTACATTCCCTTCTTCGTAACAGAGCGTAAACGCAGTGAAGCAGCCCTGATCCAAGTGGTTCAGGAGGCTTTCGTGCAAGGGGTATCAACTCGCAAGATGAACAAGCTCGCTAAAAGGATAGTGTCAAGTCGAGTTCGCAATTTCGAAGTACTCCACCAATGAATTAAGCCGCTTGGGGTAACAGGGTACGAATTGATTCTTCGCTGAGATAGGCTCTGGAAACCGACCAATCTTCAGCATATTCCATGAGTAACGTGGTGACCAGGCGCAGGTACGAGTCTGGGTTCGGGAAGATTCCAACAACCCTTGTTCGCCGCCGAATCTCCTCGTTGAGCCGTTCCAACATGTTGGTTGAGGCGATCTTGCGGGCATCCAGCTTCGGGAAAGCATAGAAAGAAAGCGAGTCTTCCAACCCATCCTCCAGCGTTTGGGTAGCCTTGGGATATTTGGCAGCATACTTCTCACACAGCGCCGCAGCGCGCTCCTTTGCCCCCTCCGCGGAGGGGGCAAGCCAAATCTCCTTGAGCTGCCCGGCGAATTCCGCTTTGTCACGGTGCGGGATATGAGCGAGAATATTTCGCATGATGTGTACCTTACACCGCTGCCACGACGCGCCGGTAAAGCTCGTCCGAATCGCTGCAATCAACCCCTTATGCGCGTCCGAGACAACCAACGAAGGCATCCGCAATCCTCGCTCCTTTAAGCCCTCAAACAGTTGCTGATAGGTGTCCTTGGCTTCTTCCAGCATGGGTTCAACTGCCAGTACTTCACGCCGTCCTTGCGCGTTGACACCGCAAACGATTTGTATGGCCATGCTGACAACACGACCGCCATAGCGCACCTTCTCATATAGCGCGTCGACCCAGAGCACGGGATATGCTTCTTCCGCCAATGGCCGCTCCCTGAACGATTGTACCTGCTCGTTAAGCCCTTTTGTCATCTCACTAACCTGACTGCGGGACAGGTTCTCGATGCCCAGACTCTTGGCGAGCTTATCCATCTTGCGAGTTGATACCCCTTGTACAAAAGCCTCCTGAACCACTTGGATCAGGGCAGCTTCACTGCGCTTACGCTCTGTTACGAAGAAAGGGATGTAGCCGCCGTTTCTGACTTTGGGAACCAACAGGTACATCGTTCCCATCCGGGTATCATAGCGGCGCGGACGATACCCACTCCTGCTACTGGTTCGATCGTTGCAGTGCTCGTTTTTATCGGCTCCCAATTTGCTTGAAACTTCCGCCTCCATCAATTGAGCGCAAAGCCATTCCAGCATGCTGAGCATCGGATCAGCCTCTCCCATACACCGCAGTAGCAATTCCGTGAGATTTGTGGTATCGTTTTTCTTGGCCATTGGTTTTCTCCTCCTCTTTGAATGCCTAGACATCATTCATTCTAGCGGAGTACCAATGGCTTTGCCATTACTTTATGAAATTGCGAACTTGATTATACTCGACCGAGCTTACCGGCTTCACTACGACCACCTACCGCAGCCTCTCCATGACGGAGCGACAGTTGGTCGAGCAGTACCGCAAGCTCGACCCCCACGGCCTGCAAATGGTCGGCAGTGTGATGAAGTTGGAGGTCGAGCGCGTGCAGGCGGAAGCCATCCGCAAGGCCCGTCAGATCGTCCAGCTGCGCGATTTCTTCATGCCCGCCTCCGCGGGTGTCGGCGAGTACCTGCCGGAAGGGGACAACTACAAGTGGCTCAGCGTTTACCAGACGCCCGAAACCGAGCGCGCCGACATGATCGTCCACGTTTCCGGCGACAGCATGCGCCCGACCCTGAAAGACGGCGACCGGCTGCTGATCCAGCAGGCTGAAACACTTTCCATCGGTGAGCTGGGCGTATTCCTTGTCAACGGCGAAGGCTATGTCAAGGAACTGGGCAAGGGCTGCCTGTTATCGCATAACCGCAAGTACAAGGATATCCGCTTCTCGGACTACGATGACGTCCGCTGCGTGGGCCGCGTGTTGGGCCTGTTGGACGAAAGCGACATCGCCGTCGAAGCTTGATCATTAACCTCTATCGTCGGCGTTTCCACCCGGCGTCGGAAACGCTTGTTTTGTGTACCTATTTTGCAGCGTCAGCACCAAAACGGGAGGGATTCTAGTGCCACGCAGTTACGCAATCCACAGCATGAACCGCCAGAGCATCTATGCATTCGTGCTGCAGTACCAGCATGAACGGCACTATGCGCCCACCATCCGGGAGATCTGTGCGGCGACCGGCATCCACTCCACCGCTACCGTGCATGGGCATGTCTGCCGGATGATCCGCGACGGGCTGCTCACGCAGACGGTCGGCCAGCCGCGTACCCTGTGCGCTGTGTCCGCCATACAGCTTGAGGCAAGTCATGGATAGGGTCGTGCTGCATTGCGATGCTAACAAATACTATGCCTCTGTGGAGATACTCGACAACCCCGCCCTCCGCCCCTTTCCTGTCGCGGTCTGCGGTAGTCAGGAGGACCGCCATGGCATCGTACTCACGGCCAATGCCATTGCTAAGAAATTCGGCATCCAGACCGGTATGGCCAACTGGGAGGCCAAGAAGGCCTGTCCCAGCCTGATCATTCTGCACCCAAGGTATGAGCGCTATCTGCACTTCTCGCGGCTCATGCGCAAGATATACATGGAATACTCCGACCGCGTAGAGGCCTTCGGGCTGGACGAAAACTGGATCGACCTGACCAACCCCGGCATCACGATCGAGGACGGTGCGCGCATCGCGGATGCTATCCGCGACCGGGTGCGGGAGGAACTGGGGCTGACGATCTCGGTTGGTGTCAGCTTCAACAAGATATTTGCCAAGCTCGGTTCGGACATGAAAAAGCCGGATGCCACAACAGTCATCCGGCGCGATGATTTTCGCGAAAAGGTCTGGCCGCTGCCGGTGTCGGAGCTGCTCTACGTCGGCAGGCAAACCACCAAGAAGTATGCGGACATCAACATCCATACCATCGGTGATCTGGCGCGATATGACGCGGCTTGCCTGAAGCACAAGTTCGGAAAAACAGCGGAGATGCTCCAGAGCTATGCCCAGGGCACGGATATCACGCCTGTCATGCCGGTGAGCGAGGCGATGGCCATCAAGAGCATCGGCAACTCCACCACTGCGCCAAGCGACATCGAGAACCGGGACGATGCGCTGTGCATCTTCACGATCCTCGCGGAGTGCGTGGCCATGCGCCTGCGGGAGCACGGCTTCCGGAGCCGGAACATCAGCATCGCAGTGCGCAACGTGACTCGCTATACTGACATCAACGGCAAAACGCACACTGGGCTGGAATGGCACTCCTGCCAGCGGATGCTGCCCTCCGCCACGAACCTCGCCTCGGACATCATCCGGGAGGGCATGAAGCTGTTCCATGAGCGCTACGACCTATTATATCCGTTTCGCGGGTTGGGCGTCAGCTGCGGTACGCTGGTGCCGGATACCGTGCCCTTGCAGATGGATCTGTTCGGCGACATGGAGAAGAAGATGTGCCTGGAGCAGCTGGAGCGCAGCGTGGACACCCTCCGCCTGCGGTACGGAAATAACATCGTCCAGAAGGGCATCGTGCTGATCGACCGCAAGGCCGCCTCTCTGGACCCGAAAGCGGACCACACTATCCACCCGGTAGCGATGTACGGCATGGGATAAGGGAGGCTGTTAGACTATGGCACAGACGAACGTCGCGCCGAATTCTTCGCGCGTACCAACGACCCCGAAAGAGTATGTGACGGTGTTCGCCCGGCATGAGTTGGGCGGCAGGATACGGCCCATCGCTTACCGGCTGGACGGCGGCGACCCGGTGAAGGTCGACAGCATCACGGACGAACGGCAGGCGGCTAGCCTGAAATCCGGCGGCCAAGGCATGCGCTACACCTGCCGGGTCACGATCGAGGGGGTACTGTCGGAGGTGTACCTCTTTCACGACGAAGCCGACTGGTTCATGGAGCCGATCGTGCATCAGGGTGGGTCGGTGGCCAATGCGGAACCGCTGCATTTGCAGCTGCGACGGAAACGGCGGGAAGCCGGGCTGTCGCAGAACGAGGCGGCACGGATGCTGGGGATGGATGTGGTCGCGTATTGCAGATTGGAGGGGGGAGCGGGGGAGATTTCAGAAGCAATGCTCTTGACATTGCATTTATAACAGATCGGGCAAGCTTTCGATACGTTTCTCGGAAATGTAATGGGCGTCTTTCAATCTGGTTTTTATTTTAACAAGGTCAACTCTCGTATACTCCGTTGGAAAATGCTTACATTGTTGATACAATCGGTGGTGGGTGCACTCTGATACGGGGAATCGTGTAAGGATAGAAACATATTCATTCTGTCCGATTCAGTGTAGCCATTCCAATTCAGTAATCAACAATGCTCAAACTATCTCTAATCCCTAGCGCTTCATTTAGTTTGTCGGCGAGAAATCATACTCGAAGCCGTCTTCATCTTGTACAATCAGATGGTCTGGTTGGTTTCTCCAATTATAATGTAGTCCATAGGACCACTCATCTTTTCCATCGTGATATGTAATAATGAGAACGCTATTTAAGTCACCAGAATCGATTTTTATCCTATCACAGATTGAATTATCGTTACCGTCAGCAAAGTAGTATACATATCCTTCGTTAAAATCAATGATATAGTAAATGTCATATGTTCCAGCTGCGCTTTTATATGAAAATACTCCTGAGTTACCTTGTTTTGCAGTTTTTAAATCATTTGTAGAGTACGAAACTGCTGTCGTGTTCGAAGTTGCATAACAGCATGTTACTGTAAACGTAATACAGAGTGTCAATACCAGAGCAATTACCCATTTTTGCATTGATTTGTCCTCTCTCTCCTTGTCGATTTGTGTTGTCTTGGTTTGCCCCCGATTGCTGTGTCAGAACGAAAGTTTGGAAATGCCGACATTGGGTGTCCCCCGAAAATGAGTCCAATTTCAATGAGAAAAACCGAGGTTGTGGGTGTCCCCCGAAAATGAGTCCAATTTCAATGAGAAAAACCGAGGTTGATTATGGCCCATAAGCCGCATGATTCCTGGCAAATTCGGCTGGCGGAAGGTATGTTAGTGCGCTGTGCGGACGGTATTCATTGTAATCATTTCGCCATCTTTCCAGCTTTTCCTTCGCATCGTCCAGAGACATGAACCAGTTGGTGTTCAGACATTCTTCCCGAAGGCTGCCGTTGAAAGATTCGATGTGGGCATTGTCGGTTGGCGTACCGGGCCTTGAGAACACCAACTGAATCTTTCGGTCATAGGTCCAGGCATCCAGCGCCCTGGAGATAAACTCTGGTCCATTGTCCACCTTGATGCATTTGGGGGTTCCCCGTTCTTGGGAGACATGCCGGAGGATCGCACAGACCCCATCCCCCTTGATGGCCTTATCAGCATAGGTCGCCAGGCACTCTCTGGTAAACAAGTCGATCAGCGTCAGCACCCGGAAGCGTTTGCCATCATACAACTGGTCGGAGACGAAATCCATGGCCCAGCATTCATTGGCCGTCATTGCCTCGCTGTGCGGTTTAACCCTGTTTTGATTTGCTCTCTTGCGCCGGTTGTGATTGCGCAGGTTGAGGCCCTCGATCTTGTAGAGCCGATAGACCCGTTTCACATTGATGGTCCAACCTTCGCGCCTAAGCAGCACGTGGATTCGCCTGTATCCATAGCGCACGCGTACAGCCGCGATTTCCTTAATCCGCATTCGGAGAAAGGCCTGCTCATCCTTTTTCGGCTTGCGTCTGTACAAACTTCGGTTCAGCCTCAGAACTCGGCAGCAGCGACGTTCGCTTTGCGCATAGGCTTTCTCCAGGTACATCACAGCCTCTTTCCGATCAGCAGGCCTTACCATTTTTTTGATAGTACGTCCTGCAGCATGATCTTATCCAGGCTCAGGTCGGCCACCAGCTTCTTGAGCTTGCTGTTCTCCTCTTCCAGCTGTTTGAGCCGTTTGAGATCGCTGGGCAGCATTCCCGCATACTTGCTGCGCCAGCGGTAGAAAGTTTGCTCCGCGATCCCCAGTTTGCGGCAGATCTCGGGCACCGCTTTGCCCAGTTCCGCCTGCTTGAGCGCGTAGGCAATCTGCTCCTCCGTGTATCGGTTCTTCTTCATTTTTCACCCGCCCCTTACTTCTTTTGGTAGTCTATTTCTCTCTTTATTATTGGACTACCTTTTTCGGGGGCAGGTCAATCTGGTATTCAAACACTCTACCCGAAGGCTTCCGATTGACGATTCGATGTAGGCTTTGTCTACTTGCATACGATGCTTTGAGAATACCAGCGAAATATCCGTTGGTTCAGGCATCAGTGTGCCGCGTCCTTGACCGACGTATTGTCATTTTCAACAGGACATGCTCCATTTGGCTGGTAGTGATTCTTCTCGTCCTCGCTTTCCAGCTGGTGCAATGCCAACTTCTGTGCAAGGGTTTGCAATTTGGCTTCCAACATCGAAATCTGAAGCGACATAGAGAACGCCTTCACCAGAAGGATAAAAATAAATACTAAAAAAACGAAATTGGACGGGCTTTGCACGCCTATCAGGTGCGAAACGCTCGTTAGCAGCCACGGGAAAATACCCAGCAGGATTAACACAATGGAAATGACAATCCAAAACACAGCATCGGCAACCCGGATCTTGGTATTGCGGATACGTCGAAGCACGTACATAGTCATGATGATAGGTGCGATAATCAGCAGCGCACGAAGTTCGCCGGACATTTAGAACGCCTCCTTCTTGCGAAACCACTGGAACAGGTAAATGGACACAATCATGTGGAACATGTACTGAATGGAGCGTGAAAAGCTCAGGTAGCTTTTCCCCGCCGTACGCTCGTCCATGGTAACCGGCGCTTCCTTCACAATACCGCCGCAGCGGATTGCGTATGCAATTGTATCGGGTTCGGGCGTGCAATCCGGGTTTTTGCAAAACCAATCCATAGCCGCGCGGGAGTACATACGCATGCCGGAGGTGGAATCCGCGATACGCTGACCGGTGGTGACCCGTATTGCATGGCAAATGAGTGTGTTGCCAAAAACGCGCATTGAGTGGTCACGTTTGCCGTCCATATAGCGGGAGCCGATCACGATATGGGCATCGCTGTGCGAAAGTGTCGAAAGCATCGGCAGGATATATTCCGCCTTATGCTGCCCATCCGCGTCAAATTGCAGAATCGCATCATAACCGTGCTCCAAAGCATACATCATGCCTACCTTTACCGCGCCTGAAAGGCCCAGATTCACGGGTAGGGACAACACATGGAAGCCTGCCTTGTGGCACTGTTCAACCGTGCTGTCACGGGAGCCGTCGTCCACCACCAGCACATCGTAGCAGCTTGCATCCAGCGTTGACAGGGTTCGACAGATGCTTTCCATCTCGTTATACGCCGGAATCATAACCAGCAGCCTCATGCGGTAAATCCCCCTTGATCAGCGATTTGATGCGATATCAGAATTTGACTTCGACGCCCAAAACCCGGCGCAGCAGCTCATACCCTTGTAGGAGCCAGCCCATCGCCCGTAAGCGCATACAGCGGTAACTGAGCCAGATGATCACACCCTTGAGACCGTATCCTAAAAGGTTGTCCAGTCGCAGATATGGGCAATTATGTTGCAGATTAAAATTGTCCGTCAAGTATTGCCGCGACCAGCGCACGTAATCGCGCACCGGCATCTCCATCATGTGCGCTACCGCGCGCGTTGCCATGGATAGGCCGATGTGTAAATAGGCCACAAAGGTAAGCAACCTTTGCCACTTCACCTCATCCGCAGCGCTGTGCATGGCGCGTAGCTGTTCGGCAAAGCTTTGCACAGAAGTCTGTTTCAGGCATGTGCTCACGGATTGCGTTCGCACTTGATAGTGAATCAGCTCCGCGGGTGTGGTGGCAATCCGCCTGGCGCGCATGGCAAGCATCAAGCCAAAGCAGATGTCCTCGCCAAATGAAAACTCCGGTATCTCCAGCCCTTGCATCAGGGTTGTGCGGATGAGTTTGTTCCACAGCGCACCGTTGATGAATGCCAGCCTGTCGTTTTCGGGAGGCAGTAGGATCGTTTGCCCGAGCCATTTCATGTCGTGGCTCAACACGCGTTGGCCGGTTTCGTCCCTGCGATCAAACGCACAGATGGCCATATCGGCGTTTTCGGTTTGCGCAAGTGTATACAGTTGCGCAAGCATATCCGGCTCGATGCGGTCATCCCCATCCAAAAACAGGGTATATTCGCCCATGATCTTTCCGCTTCGCAGCACAGCGTTGCGCGCCTTTGATGGGCTGCCGGAATTGACCGTCTGCAATAGCGGGCGGATGAGGTCGGGATAGCGCGCCGCGTACTCCCGGATGATGTTCGGCGTCGCGTCGGGAGAGGCGTCATCCAGCACCACAACGTCAAAATCCTGAAACGTCTGCGCCAGAAGGTCGTCAAAGCACAGCTTCAGGTACTTTTCCAACCGGTAGGCAGTGATTACCACCGTGATGCTACGCATGTTTCCTCTCCTTGCGCTTGTTTAGGATCAAAATAACGTATCCGATGAACAACCCCGTGTGGATCACCATGAAGGCGATTACCGCGCCGATAATCCCGCTTGCGCGCACCAGCGGTATGCACACCAGCAGTCCCACCGTAAGTGCCACAATGTAATTAATCAGAATCTGCCGCTGGCAGCGCATGATAACGGCGACGTAATACATCAGTTGGTCAAACGCGAAGATGCCGCCTCCGACGATCACCAGCGTAATGGCAACCTGTTGCGTTTGCAGCTGTACGCCGTAAAACGCACCCAAAACAGTAGCGCCTAAAAACCATGCGCACAGCGAACCCACAGCCGTTATGCCAATCACTAAAAGCGCCTGCGAACGTAATAGCCGGAAGAAGCCCTGCCAGTCCCGCTGGTCGAGCATCTCCGATATCCGGTGGATCAGCGGCCGGTAGATGAACCCGGCAATCATGTTAATGACCTGCGCCGGCATGAAGATCATGTTGAAGATGCCTTGCATTTCGTTGCTGCCCAACCGATCAATGACATACTTGGGTAACTGTATCACAAGGTTCATCAGCAATAGGCTGATAAACAGCGGCAGGCACGCCAGTAGCAGCGACTTGCACTCCGCAGTGTTGGTGGTTCGGCTTTGCCCGAGGTAAGGTCGGCAGGGCAGATACCCAAACAGCCAAACGCAGATAAGGCCGGACGCTGCAAGCCCGATGGTGGCAACCTGCAGACTTTGCCCAAGATACTGGAGCGCCGCAAAACAGAGTAACGGTATCAGCGTCCTGAAAAACTGGCTCTGTCCGGCTAAATCCAGCCTGTTCATCTGAAACATACGGCTCTGGTACAGCTCCGATACCACATGGGAAAGCATGTAAACGCTCAGCAGCACGGTTGTTTGCGCCTTGGCCGGATCCATGGGCATGATTAACCCAAGCGCAAGCGTCGCCACAGCCATGAGCGCGCTGGAAAACACCTTGAGCCAGCGGTAGGCGGCATACGGGTACGCTTCGTGCAGATCGGTCAGCTGATAGTGGCTTGCCCCAAAAATGCCGATAATCCACAGCATCTGTGCGTTGGTGAACGCAATTCCAAAGATTCCGGCCGCTTCAACGCCCGCCTGACGGCTGACCAGCATCAACAGCACAAAGCTGTTTACCCCATACATCAGGCTGCCAAGCATATTCCACAGGGGGCCGTTTCGCAGCAGCGCCTTACACGGCTTACGCATAGCTGTTTATACGCGCGGCGGTTTCGTCTAAACTGGCTTTCGCCTCCTGATACAGCGTGTCTTTCACATTGGTTATTTCAACGATGCGTAGCTCGCGCTTGCTTTCCAGCGCAATCAGCTTTTCGCGCAGCGCTTCAGGCGTGAGCGTTTTGAGGTCGATCGCCAGTTCGCCAACGCCCGGGAAGCGCATGAGCAGTTGCCGTACCTTTTCGTCATAGATCACCGGCAGCACCGGCGTGCCGCGCCGCAGCGCAAAGATGATGGAGTGCATCCGTACGCCAAAGTGCAGGTGCGCGTTGGCGATCATCTCCGACATTTCCGTCAGCGAGGCAGATTCAAGGTGGCAGGTCAGCACATCACTACCCAACTTTTGCTCCAGCTCTTGTCCTAGCATCATATCATAATGAAACGTGGGCATGAATAGAAGCGGCATCCGGTAAAAGCCATGCAAGGTTTCAAGGCAGCGTGCGAAGTTCTCCACTTCGGATGAGAAGTCCATCCGGTTGCGGTCCCAGAAGTTGGTGGATTGAAACCACTGGCTGGCGGAGACCGTTATGTAGCTGCCAGAAGTAAACCCAGCCGCCGTAAGGATATCGGCCCGCTGCGGCTCGGGGCCGTTTTGGTAGAAAGCAAGGTCGCACGAGCGTTGCACATTACGAATACCCTGATCGACGCATAGTTGATAACCGCGGTCATCTCTGGCATATAGGCCGTCCGCTTTGGATAAAAACTTGCGGCAGAGCTTCTTCCCGCGCTCGGTTGCGATAGGCCCGATGCCCATGCCCAGATAGAACACCTTTTTGCCAAAATGCTGCGCCACCCACTGCCAGAAGAACATATACACAAGGTTGTAAGGCGTCAGGTCATGGATGGAACTTCCACCCCCGTAGATGAGCGCATCCGAGCACAGTATACGGTACAGCTGGTGGAAAGAGTGAAACAGAATGCTGAAAAAAACGGAAGGGGTGATCTTGCCTTCTGCAAGCCTGCATCGCACGGTTCGTACCGGCAAGTACTTGCGCATATCGTCGCACTTGCCGTTGGTAATCCAGATATCGGCATCCTGAAAGTACCGTACCACGGATTCCAGAATGGCTTCATCGCCACGGTTTCCGCAGCCGTAGGTGCCAAGGATGAACAGCCTTTTTGCCGCATTTACCTTGCGCATTTTCGCTTACCCTCGCAGCTTTTGAATACGGAAACGAATGTAGGCGATGCCGCCGTGCCATACCCGCTTAAACTCCTGCCAGGTCAGGTTAGCCAGGAATGTTTTGAAAAGGTATTGGAACGAGAAGTAGTATCTGCTCATGAAGCGGTCGCGAATTTTCTCAATCTGCGTATGGTCTGCATACGGATAGTCTACCAGACACGCGAGGTAGCCCTGGCTGTTGAGCCATTTGCTGTAATCCTCCGTGACCAGATACCCTTCCTGTTTGACCCAATCATAGAATGCTGTACCGGGGAAGGGCACCGCCTGCTGGAAGAAGCACATATCAGGGTATACTTTTCTGGCAAACTGAAAGGTCTCCTCAATGGTAGACAGATCATCTCCCTTAAGGCCAATCATGAAACAGCCGAACACTTTGAGCTTCAGCTTCTTGGCGTTTTTGGCAAACGCGATGGACTGCTCCAGCTTGATCCCCTTGGCGGTTTCGTCTAGCACACGCTGGTTGCCACTTTCATAGCCAACCACCAACAATCGGCAGCCAGCCTGCTTCATCTTTTCCATCGTATGGTAGCTAAGGGTGGCGCGTGCATTGCAGGACCAGCGCAGGTTTAGCTTTCTGTGCAGAATCTCGTCACAGATGGCCTCCACGCGCTGTTCGTCAATGGTAAAGGTATCGTCCTCAATGAAAATCTCCCGGATATAGGGCATATGTTCCTGAATGTACTGCAACTCGTCAACAAAATTGCCGATGCTGCGCTTACGGTAGCAACGCCCCAACATACTCTGCGGATAGGAGCAGAAGTTGCAGCGGAACGGGCAGCCGCGTGCGCTGAACAGTTGAATCATCGGATGTAGGGCAAAGGCATAGCGATAGTCGTGCACATCCAAAAACTGCTGGTAAAGTTTGGTAACGAACGGGATCGAATCCAAATCCTCAATCCATTCCGCGTCAGGGGTCAGCACGCAATTCCCGTTTGCATGGTATGCAAGACCCTGCACGGTGGCCGGGTCGGTGCTTTCCACCAACGCGGGTAGGGAAAAGTCATATTCGTGCATCAGTACATAATCAATGGCAGGGCATTCCGCCAGCACTTGCGCAGGCAGCGCGGTGGCGTGTGTGCCGCCCACTACGATTTTCCCCTGTGGATACGCTTGCCTGATGGCGGTCAATGTCTGGTAATCATATTGACAGGTAGGGGTGGTAAGCTCTGCAAACACAAAATCCGGCTGCTCCGCAGCGACGTAGTCGACCACCGCCTGCTGATCCATCGTTTTGGCGACACAGTCGCATACGGTTACGGCATGCCCGCGCTGTTGGCAAACACCCGCCGCGTAGCACAGCCAGTACGGGTAATACATGGTGCCGCTCTTCGTCTTTTCCGGCCAACGGCTGGCACGGCTGATTTTAAACAAATAGGGAAGGTTTAAAAATAAAATTCTCACGCCTGTTGCTCCTTACTATTTTCAGAAAAATCCTCGCTGTGGGCCTGTTCACTATCAATGAAGAGTGATGCCAGAAGGAAGAATCCGCAACAAAGCGGTACAAACCAATAATAAGCGTAAATTTGCCAAGCGATGGTCAATAAGAGTGTAACAGCACTGAGTGCGCAAGGCAAGATACACAGCGCGAATCTTCCTTTTTTTCTGACAACCAGCGCTACGCATGCCATCAACGCGGCGACAATCCACAAACCGGCGCGCCAGAAAATTACGTCCAGATATGGGTTGCTGAATGACCATTTGCCAAGCGCGATGCTTATCTGATCTATTTCCGGCACATACAGTTTAGCGTTTGTAGCGCTTACCGTTTTTTTCGCTTTGATTTGGTCGTCACTTAAAACATCGCCTGAGCCGGGGCGAATATAATATTTGAGCGTGTGCCCTGAGAAATGGTGGTTATAGAAGAGACCGCGCTGGGGCTCGATTACATCCCACAGCATGGAGCAGGCGTCCAGCCTGCGTTGAATTACGATAGTTGGATGCTCTCTGAATGTCTGCATCCAAATGTTCATCAGTTCGGAGAGTGTTACATTGTCGTAATTTGGCAAACCTCCCTCCACACTTGTGAACAAGTCACTGTTGAAGGCATTGTCCTTACTTGCCCATTTTTGAGCCGGTAGGATTTGGTCAATCACGGCAATGTTCTCATCCGATACGTTATATCCATTGGCCAGCAGGCATCCGATGGATTCCGTGAGCACGCGCTTCATGGAATTATTTGCCGAATCATTCGCTTTCTCGACACCCAGCGCCGCATACAACGGCCCTTGAATCAACTGAACACAGCAGAAAGCAACCGCAAATAAAACGATCAACCTTGCCTTAACCTGCTGAAAATACTTTATGGTAACCACAAGAAACAGGAACCCTGCGCCATAGAAAGCAAGAAACGCATTGTGTCTGGTAAACATGGTCGCAAGCAGCGCAAGCAGCCCTTGCAGCATCCATCCCCAACTGTGCGTGAAGCCTTTCACATCGTCCAGCATCCGGAAGGAGAGGTACAAAAGCCACAGCAGCTCAATGGCAAACATTGGATTGGTCGACAGATACAACGCCGTATAAAAATTATTGGGCGCTACAACCGTGGCGACCGCCAGTAATACCACCAGCCACAGCCTAGGACCCTTCCTGTAAAAGTATGAAAAGAAAGCGGATGTAACCGCCGAAAACGCAGTCATCTGCACCAATGTGTAAATATAGGGATAGTTCCAGACGCGCGAAAGCAAGCGTACAAACAGTACATAAAGCGCCGGCCACGCATTGGTAAGCATGCCGGTTCCCGAAGCCTTTGTCCAGATATAGTTACTGTCAAATGTAGCAACCGCCGGCACTTGCCCAAGCGATATAACCACCAGAATCAACATCTGTATGCCGAACACCAGCCAACCGACGCGGGCAGGCGTAATGGCGGTTTGTCCAGTTTTCGTATGTTTATGCGTCAAGCGTGTGGATAGCCAATCAAATACCGCAAAGAATGCAAATAGGAGTGGAAAGCATACCAGTGCTATCAGAGTGAAAATTGCAACTGTTTGTATTGTGATGGTGGGTACCGAAGCCGCAAAAAAAAGTTGGCTGCCAACACAAGCAAATACGCTGTACAGGTAGACGACCACGGTCAGTAAACCATACGGAAAATGGAGATAATCTCGCACCAGCTTTTGCAGTCGACTCGAAGAAATAATGCGCGCCATCATGCCGCCGGATGCTGCAACGGTCAGCAGTTTGAGATTGGTAAGCATGCCACGGGTATTCAACAGTACCAACAGACCCGCAAAAGCAGCCGCGTAGCCCAATATACCCACCAGCGGGATGTGCCGCCTTAACATCAGGCAGGCAAGGGCAAACAGCACAGCAATAGCAGCAAGCCCCATATATGTCGTCTTCGCGTATGGCAATGGCAGGTTTGCCTGATATGCGCGGCTGTCATCGCGTACGGAGGCGTATAGATCAAGCACCTTCACATCATCCGCTAGTGCAATGGACAGGCGGCCACCACGCTTGTTGGACAGTGCCTGAAAACGCAGTTCCTGTGGGCTGTCAAAATACAGGGTAATTGAGCTGCCAACATCGCTGGATGTGAGGTATGTGCCACGCGCATTCCACCCGTGCGCGTCTGCGGTGCTTATCAACGTAGCGGGGTCAATCTGATAACCGTTTACAAAAATCAGCACACGCGCATCGTTATCAGTTGCTTCCGTCTGATTTTCCAGTAGCGTAAGCGTAACTGCCACAGGCAGTTCGTTGGGCAACACACGTCGAAACAGTTTGGCGGCAAAGCATAGGTAAAGAGCAATTAATGCAAGGAATGTTATCACGATAATCGCCCAGCGAGATGCTCGGCTTGGTTGTGAGAAGCAATATCCCATGCGTTTGCCTCCAATATTCTATATCATGCGCTTTCACAGGGGTTCCCGAGCCGTTTTGCTACCTGCCGTGATACGGAATTGGCACCCTATGATAGAAAAGCCAATATACACACGATGAATAACAGCCCTGCCAAATCGGTTATGTAACATGCGAATGGATGAGGAGAGCGGTTTGCGTCCGAACATAACTTATACCGATATCAAACATCGCAAGTTGTAATGCCGTATAGATTATAGCGTACTTTTTGATTATATCATAGTTCGATGTATAATCAAGACGAACAGTAGGTTGGAAAACCCATGGTCTGTCCAACAAGTTTGATAACCCTATAAGATATAGACAGGAGTAAAAAAACACCCACATCTAGAAGTTGATATCGTTCGCCGAACAATGTATGATAAGTACGTCTAACGGGAGCATATATTCTTATCTGAGGAGCGTCAATGGAAGATATCAAGCAGACAATTGAGGAAATGCTGGCGGATATTGAATACCCAAAGGCGTTCACATACATCTATCAGGTGGTCAAGGCGCTGAAGGGTGCGGCAAATTACAAATAGAGTATTATCTTCTTTCCCCTGTTGCCGCGGGTGCGGTATAAAGCAAGACACTAAGATAAAAATGTCTTGCTTTGTTATACTAAAAAATACACATCATGCGGATCCCACAAATGATAGAGCGTACCACGAGGAGACCGTCCCGCATTTTGTGTAAACCTCCAAGCTGTGATAGGATAGAAACAGCATGGAGGTTTCTTATATGGCAAAGAGCAGGATCACCCCGGAGCAGAAAGCGCGCAGGGCACAACTCGGACAACTCATGGAAGGCGCGGGCATCAAATCCATGGAGGATATCCAGGAACTGTTCAAGGACATGATCGCAACCTTTGTGAATCAAGGCCTTGAAGGCGAACTGGATGAAGAGCTTGGTTACAGCAAGTACGATTTTCACAACAAGGATACCGACAACAGCCGGAACGGCCATAGTGAAAAGACACTGAAAACCAGCTTCGGCGATGTGGATATTCAGGTACCCCGAGACCGCAAAGGTGAGTTCGAGCCGGAACTGGTCAAAAAGCAGCAAACCACCCTTACGGGCGACATCGAGGAGAAAATCCTGTCGATGTACGCTAAGGGCATGACCACCGGCGACATCGAAGGGCACATCAAGGAAATTTACGGGCTGGATGTGTCGGACAGCGCCATCAGCCGCATCACTGACAAAATCCTCCCCGTGGTCAAGGAATGGCAGGCGCGCCCGCTGCAGGAGCTTTACGCGGTGGTGTATATGGACGCGATCCATTTCCATGTGCGCGCTGAAGGGCAGATCGTCAAGAAGGCCGTCTACATCGTTATCGGGCTGGACATGGAAGGCCAGCGCGACGTGCTGGGCATGTACATCGGCGAAAACGAGAGCGCGAAGTTCTGGCTGACGGTGCTCAACAACCTGAAAAACCGCGGGGTTACGGACATGCTGATCGTTAGCGTGGATGGCCTGACGGGTTTCCCTGACGCGATCGAGGCGGTTTACCCTAAAGCGCAGATCCAGAAGTGCGTGATCCACCAAATTCGCAATACCACGCGGTTTGTGTCCTATAAGGATATCAAGCCGCTGATGGCCGATCTCAAGCGCGTGTACGCTGCCGTGGACGAGCCTGCCGCGCTGGCGGAACTGGATTGTTTTGAGGAGCTCTGGGGCAAGAAATACCCCAAAACCGTGCAGTCCTGGCGGGCCAACTGGGCGGGCCTGAGCACCTATTTCAAGTATCCTGCCGAGGCGCGCAAAATCATCTATACCACCAACGCCATTGAGGGTTTAACCGTCAACTACGCAAGGTGACCAAGTCCAAATCCGTGTTCCCCACCGATGACAGCCTGCTCAAAATGCTGTATCTGGCGATGATGGACATCACGAAGAAATGGACGGGGCGCAGGCATGACTGGGGTTTGATCCACTCTCAGCTGGAGGTTTTCTTCGCCGACCGGCTTCCCGCGTAACTGTCAAAAAGCAAAATCCAGCCGTTCCGTCAAGGGTAAATGAACGGCCGCTTCGCGCCCGCCCTTGACAGACCGTCCGGATTTTGCTACCGTTACAGCCATGCCAGGAAAGCAGAACCCTGCTTTCCTGCCAGTTTTGATCTTATCGTTCTACGCAGTTTTGGCGTTTACACATAATTCGGGATAGACCCATCACAAATGATTCGCGAGGATGATACCGTTGTTTATGGCGACTCCGGATATCTTGGCCTTGAGAAACGTGAAGAAATACGCACAGACGAACATCTTGCCAGTATCGATTATCGTACCAACCTTCGTCCAGGAAAGCTGCATCGCATGAAGGATAACGGCGGGCAGGACTGGGAACGTCTTATC
>Ga0351921_1051_pt1 | contig 18574 bp, 19 predicted proteins | sample BONcelHT113001C9_FD_206869 | JGI IMG/M metagenome (GOLD analysis project Ga0351921, IMG submission 206869) | Enriched cells from coal bed in the Powder River Basin, Montana, United States - BONCAT cells T11 rep2 HSBNCT.T11.300.1.C9 ... | reverse complement strand
AGCACAAGGAGAGGTTACTCTGACCGGTAGTGCCCGTATGCAGGAGCGTCCAATCGGACCACTTGTTGAGGCGCTTAATGTTGCCGGAGCTTCTATCAGGTATATCAAAACTCCTGGATGCCCGCCACTTGTAATAACGGGAATCTTAAAGGGCAGTGACATTTCTATTGATGGAAGTATATCCAGCCAGTTTATTTCATCTCTTCTTATTGCATCCCCATATGCTGAATCTGATACCCGGATAATCCTTTCAAAACCAGCAGTATCTAAACCATATATCGATATCACAACCGATATGATGGCAAAATTCGGGATACCGGTGAGTCATCCCGGCCCGCTGGTCTGGAGCATTCCATCTCATAAGAAATATCTTCCTACAACATATACCATTGAAGGAGATTATTCGTCAGCATCATATTGGTTTGCACTCGCAGCCATATCAGGCGGAGAAGTAACCGTAGAGGGATTAAATCCAAAATCAGTGCAGGGAGACCGCCGGCTGCTTGATATTCTATCTGATATGGGGTGTACCATCTCATGGAGCAGATGTGCAGCAGACGGATGTGGTGCAGTCACCGTTTCCCGGACTAAAGCACTTACCGGTATCGATGTAGATATGTCTGATTGTCCTGATGTGGTACAGACTCTGGCCATGGTAGCAGCACTGGCAGATACGAAAACCCGTATTACCGGGATTCACCATCTCAGAGTAAAGGAGAGTGACCGGATTGCTGCAATCTGTGATGGTCTGACTACGCTTGGATTATCCGTTTCTGCAACAGATGATGAAATTATTATCAATCCCGGAACATTACATGCAGGGGTTATCCATCCAAACCGGGATCACCGGACTGCAATGAGTTTTGCCATTTTAGGATCTGTTGTCGGTGGTATCACAATACTTGATGCCGGGTGTGTGACAAAATCTTATCCTGAATTCTGGGAGGTGTTTAGAAAAGTATGGAAAACCGGCGAATTGTGCTGATTGGATACCGGGGTACAGGGAAAAGCAGTATTGGAAAGGCAATTGCAAACACTCTTGGCCTGCCACACACTGATATCGATTCATTGATAGAAAAAAAAGACGGAAGATCCATCCCTAAAATTTTTGAAGAAGAAGGGGAAGCAGGATTTCGCGCCATTGAATCACAATTTATAAGTCATATTCCAAACACCCCTGCAGTGATTAGTACCGGAGGAGGAATTGTGCTCAATCCTCAAAATATCAGAGCACTCCGACGAAATAGTCAGGTTATTCTCCTTACCAGTTGTGAAGAGGATATTGCACGAAGAATTGCAGGAACTTCCCGGCCATCACTGACTGATATGTCACTCTCAGATGAAATACATACGGTCCTGACTAAAAGAATGCCCTATTACCTGTCTGCAGCAGATATTGTCTATGATTCTTCAGGAAAACGGCCCCGTAATGCTGCAGCAGAAATTTTACAGATAATCCGACCAGGCATGAAACAAAAAATTGAATTTCAGGCACGAAAAAAGCTGGTGAAATGGATTTTATCTACTCCAATTCCAAAAGCTGCTCATCTTCCACTAACCAATGCAGCCTTGGATCCAGATCTCAGATTATATGGGATTCTTGGATATCCCTGCATGCATAGCATGTCTCCACCGATATGGAACAGGCTTTTCCAGGAACTCGAAATTCCGGCTCGATACACCTGGTTTGAGTGCAATGATCTGAACACGTTTATCCCTCTTGCAGAAAAAGCCGGAGTTAGAGGTATTAGTGTTACGATTCCCCATAAAGAAGTAATTATGCCACTTCTTGATGAGATTCATCATGATGCACAGGTAATTGGTGCAGTCAATACCATACTCCTTCTTGGTGGAAAGCGATATGGTTCAAATACAGACTGGAAAGGGATTTACCGACCACTTGAAGGAGTAAGTGGAGATACCGCAGTTATTCTGGGTGCTGGCGGGGCCGCCGCTGCAGCAGCATATGCCGTTCAAATGAGAGGATTTTCCCCGGTCATATTAAACCGAACTGTGCAGAAGGCTGAGGAACTTGCACAAAGAGTTGGGGCACGTTCAGGACCGCTCAGTGCCTTTGATGAATTTGATGCTGATCTTGTCATCAATGCAACATCAGTTGGTATGAGTTCAAAAAATCCGGATTCGCTAACCAATTCTGAGCTTCCAATTCCTGCATCATTACTCAAACCTCATATGCATGTATTTGATCTCGTGTATACACCGGTAGATACCCCGTTGCTTCGTGCAGCTCTTGAACGTGGATGTAGCATTATTCCAGGAACAGAGATGTTTATTCATCAACTCGTTGAGCAATTTAAAATTTTAACCGGAATTGATGTTTCAGTTGATACTATCAGGAGATGGATTTTATGAATACATTTGGCAGATCATTTCGGGTAACTACCTTTGGAGAAAGTCATGGAGCTGCAATCGGGGCTGTAATTGATGGATGTCCTGCCCGACTCCCTCTTTCTGTTGAAGATATCCAGCCATTTCTTGACAGAAGAAGACCGGGATCTTCTGACCTGGTTACACCGCGTATTGAATCAGATACCGTGGAAATCCTATCCGGGGTTTTTGAAGGCCATACCATAGGAACGCCGATATCTCTGTTAATTCGAAGTGAATCAGCACGATCATCAGACTATGATGCTCTCAAAGATTTATTCAGACCTGGACATGCTGACCGGACTTATTTTGAGAAGTACGGCGTTAGAGATCACCGCGGAGGTGGCAGAAGCTCAGGACGGGAAACTGCCGCCCGGGTTGGGGCCGGTGCAATTGCTATGGTGCTTCTTCGAACTCGTGGTATTTCAATATCTGCTAAAATTGATGAGATACATGGAGTATCTGAACCTGAAAAATTCGGGGATGTCATACGAAGAGCACGGGACCTTGGTGACTCAGTTGGAGGAATAATCAGTATGAAGATTACCGGCTGTCCCTGCGGTCTAGGTGATCCAGTCTTTGGAAAACTGGATGCACTGCTTGCATCAGCGTTGATGAGCATCGGCGGAGTAAAAGGGATTGAAATCGGTTCCGGTTTTGCTGCTTCCCGAATGAAAGGCTCGGAACATAACGATCCTATAACTCCGGATGGATACAGAACCAATCATGCAGGCGGAATATTAGGTGGAATCTCCACAGGACAAGACATTATCTTAAGAATTGCAGTAAAGCCGACTCCGTCTATTTGTTTGACTCAGGATACAATAGACATCACCGGAGCTCCCCGCAAGATAGAAGTCGGTGGACGACATGATCCCTGTATCGCTTTACGGATTGTCCCGGTTGCTGAAGCGATGGCTGCATTAACAATTGCAGATACTATACTTGAACAGAATAAGTATCTGTAACCCGGTTTTTTCAGAAAAAAAAGATATATCGATAATATTTTCAGATTATTCAGATTTATCATTGCACGTTTCGAATCTGAACGCCAAGGAGGGGATCATTCAGTTCGGATCTCTGTTCCATGGTCTGAATATATTGTTGCTTTTCTGTTTCGATCTGTCCCGCAGTCTTGCCAGCTCTTTTTGATTCCATATATCGGGTTAGATCAAAGAAAGCATATCTTCCATCTTTACTGATTATAGGGGTGACTCCGGTTATCGTTTTGTAAGATGCAATAATATCTGTTCCCTCATCTTCATATCCGTATCCGTCAATGAGAAGGCCTGAAAAGCCGGAATGATAAAGATGAGTCAATACCTCTTCAGGTGGAGATATTGCAACTGCAGCCTGCCAGTTATCCCAGAACCTGCCTTTCATACTTGGATAATTCCATTTCATATCGTGTGTATGAAGATAAGGCTTGACACTATCGAGTCCTTTTATGTTACCGGGGGGATTTGAGTGGGGAAACCCACCAATATCAGGAAGAATAAATGCAGCAGCCCCGGTAGGCATCTGCGCTTCTATCCCTGAAAAGAACTCTTCCTGTGATGAAAATTCTAACTCCCGTTCTGACCCCGGAGTCATTGCAAACCCGGCCGGAACCTGATCATACACACCAGCTGATGTCACTACCAGAAGCAGCACCAAAAAAACCGGGCAAAAATATGGTCTTGAGCGGTATTGTTCAAAGATTATCTGTAGAAGATATACTATCGCAAGGATCCCAAAAAATCCAATAAAAAGACTAATGCGGTTATATGAATGGATATCAGGAAACACCTGCGCGATTATTGCTGATATTCCACCAATTGTTCCAATTAGTATTGCTGTTATGGTAAGAAATGAAAGATGATCCATGACAGCCGCGCGGTTTTTCAGGCGGTATTTCAGCGGTTCATAATTGCGCAAAAAAATCCATCCCAGGAGCAGAATAAACCCAAGAGTTGCAATGATACCAAGACTTGCACTCATGTTTTCATTTACCAGCGGGCGATTAAGAGTATACTTGTGAGCAATTTCAGCAAGGAAGGAAATATTATGTCCTGGTGTTGGGAGTACCATCTGAATAAGTTTCAAGCCCCATACTTCAGCCTCATATGCATACCGATAACTCATAACAAAAGAAGAACCATGTGAAATACTATAGAGAAGAGACGGAAGCTTGTTGAGCATGGCAAAAACAGCAAGCAGAACGCTGGCGATTATTCCATTGAATAAAAGGATGAGATCATACGAACGTGATACGGCATAGAATGTAGCAGCACCAAGTAAAAGTAATCCGAAAAAGCCGTAATAAGAATGAGTAGAGGTGATAAAAATAATTATTATCGCCACTATTCCTTTTTCTGTAATTGCCAGCCGACTTGAAATTCCCTTGCCTTTTTCTTCAGATCTTCTAAAAAATAATAATTCGCCCTGACATACCCATAGAATTACAAGTATAATGAGCGGGACCATGAAATAAGCACATAAATTAACATGACCAATACGATAAAAATGATAATATAAAAATGAAAATATTATACTTCCAAAAACCCCGATCGGATATGATATCTGGAGATTCCGAAAGACATAGAGCGAACAGATAGCAGTCAGGAAAAAACCGAGTATGTAGAATGAATTCATTACTACCGCATAATTTCCTGAAAAGAGACTTATCAATTTCATGATGAAGAAATCAAGATTACTCCCGACTGCATAGTCATACATCTCAAGAATACCGGGTGTTCCGGTACGTGGGTTTTCCATCCACCATCCGGTCTCTATCATCGTCTTTGTCAGGAGATTATATTCAAGACCATCACCTTCATAGGTGAAAGGGACATCAAACCTGATACCACTTCCAAGACCAAGTGTTGCAGTCAGATAGATTGCACATAAAATAAGCAGGACTGCGGTCCAGATAATGGTTGAGCGTGAGATAGAAGGCAGTTTAATCCAGTTCAAAATTTAGCCCACCGTGTAATTATGTGATTATCAAAGAGAATTTCCCTTTCGGGAATAAGAATTATTCCATACGTACCGGCACTGGAATATGAGGGAGGGGATACCTTATTGCTGCTTTGCAGGCATCACAAATCCAGGGTTTTTTCCGGTCGAGATCGTCAAGACACCGGGGATTGGACATGACACACCGGGTATCGCTGCAATGATCAAGACCAAGCAGATGACCCAGTTCATGAGCACTTTCAGTGATTAAACGATGAATGAGTGCATTTTCATCTTCCGGGAGATCCCAGAACTGATTCACAAGTCGCGCTGTTGATACAACTGCAGTACCGGTAGCAGGCCGGGCAAGACCATAGACATATCTGAATGATGGTTTGAATATATCATCATTGACAACTAAAAGCAAGGGCGCATGCATTCCATTTCTGCGCTTATAGATATCCATGCATGATAAAATCGAGGTTGCATCAAATTGTTGCCTGCTGCTGGTAAAGCCGTTGTAGAGAAGAGGGCTGCTCAGGACCTGAACGGAAATATCCAGTATCTGTGAGATCATTTTTTCCAAGGGAATTTCAAGACCCGAAGGAGCATCCCGATCCCAGAATATTTTGATATCCATTCCAAATAGTCTGAGCAATGAGCGGGTATAAATATATTGAAACAACTGTGGCCCGATTTATCGCTTCAAGATACCGCTTCGTTGTTGAGGCGGGGGCGGGTACAAATATTCATGCAGCAGAATTGATTCAAAGAGCAGGCGTTCATATTACCTGTATTGATCTTTTCATTCCTGATGGCATTTTTCCGGTTTCTTATGTAATGTGTGATGTAAATAACCCTGATTACTCACTTTTTACCGGGGTGGAGTGTATCTATGCGATACGTCCTGGTGAAGAGATGATTTGCCCACTCATTCATATTGCCCAACGTATCAATGCTGATTTTTTAGTTTACCATCTTGGATTTGAAGGATATAAGCATCCGGGAAAAATAATTGAAAAAGATGTGGGTCTCAGGCAGTATGTTACTCGCCAAAACTGAAGAGAGTGGCCTGAGCTGCAGGTTTTTCACCTTTTTTTGCGTTCTTTTTTCCAGGCGTTTCTGGATCGTTTGCTGCAGTAGACACGGGCTCTGACCCCGCAAAACCAGGTAGATCAGGTGATTCGGACTTGTTAGGAAGGGGAGATACTGGTGCAGATTTAACTGAATCCCATGCAAATTCCCCATTGTTCCCGGTAATTGCCACTTCTTTTTCTACAGTGGTGCGGGCTGTTTTTTTGGTTCGTTTTGCTGATCCTGCCTCTTCCTTCAGACGCTTTTTCAGTTCTCGTTCAGCAAGTTTTCTGGCATCTTCAATCTGTTTAATGATTGACTTTGCAACAACAGTATCCTGAATAAGCAGATCCAACTGATCAGTATCAAGTGAAAAAGTTTCTGCATATTTCATAGGATCCTGCTGCGCCATCAGTGAAACTGGCATAATATATCCGTTCCTGATGGTGCAGGATGCCATATGCATAGATGAACCCAGACGAGACAATAACTGTTCACGCGCTGTTTTAATCCGTTTTCCTGATGACATCCGCTTCCATCTCTCCGGAGGCATAATTTTCATAAAGCCACCTGAACCCTTTGCATTACTTCGAACACCAAGAAGCATGATTGCGGTTGCATATCGCCAGAGAGTATAATATTGCGCTCTGAAGGTTCGGCCCAGGTATTCATCACTACGGGATACTGCCTGATATGCTCCGGATATTGCTGATGGATCCTTGAGTAACCCGATATTTCCTTCAATCCACTGAAGAATTGTATCAGGCGTTTCATCTACCTCAAATGAGAGATCTAATAAGGAACGGGTCGACTTCGGGCTGATAGTTGCAGAAACGAGATCAAATATGGTAGATCTGCTGTCTTTTTTTGATGTGAATAAATCTTCACCAAAAAGTTCAGTTTTACCAATTGTTACTGCATACAGCATAGTAACAGCAGATCTGATATCCCCGCCTGCCCGCTCAGATATATCATTTAGTGCAGAAATATCGCAACTTATCCCTTCATTAATACAAATTTCTTTTAGACGAGGAGCGATTGTTCTGGCCTGTGCTGCCCGGAAGAGCACTTTTTCACAGAGATTTCTGATGGCAGGGTCAAGTCCGTAAAGATCATTTGCTATGATGATGATCGGTTGAGAAGAGTTTCTAATGACTTCTACGATTGCACGAGCTCCCCCCCGATCAGAGTTGCCCTGCAGATTATCAGCTTCATCAAGGACGATAAGTTTGCGCCCGTTTCCGGTGAGAGAGCCGGTACTGGAACTCGTTCCTGCTACCCGTTCAATGACTGCCTTTGTTCGTTGATCACTCGCATTAAGTTCTACGATCTCCCAATTCATATCAAGAGCAAGAGCTACCGCTGCGGATGTCTTTCCGGTACCTGGTTTTCCATAAATCAGTAATGGTTCTGACTGACCAGTCCATGTCTGCGCCCACTGAATCATCTGGCGTACAGATTCTTTATTTCCGACAAGGTCTGCAAGATGCTTCGGACGGTACTTTTCTGCCCAGTCCATACCAGATCCATTCAGCATTTGACCAGATAAATCGCTCCACCAGGACTCTGACCGGGAGAGGATATCTAAATCCAGATCATGATACCCCACTTGTGCACCACCATAAATAAGGAAGGGCCCTAATTTTCCTAACCTGAATTTTTCGCAAAAATAAGACAGTTTATTTCAGATGAGACAGAAATCTGATTGAGCTAACTAGCCATGCGAGAGTATACCTGTTCCACCGGGTTGATTGCGAAGGCGGTCAGAGAATATGACGGTGTTAGAAGGAAGAGCGAGATAGGAGACTTAGTCAAAGGGCTCCGACTCGATAATCCCGGCATTGTCGCGTCGTTTGGAGAAGATGCGGCGGTAATTGAACATCGTGGAGATGCCCTCTTACTTGCAGCAGACGGAATATGGAGCAGACTTATGGATGCAGATCCATATTGGGCTGGCTACTGTGCAGTTCTTGTAAATATACATGATATCGCTGCAATGGGGGGACGTCCGCTTGCCATGGTCGATGTCTTTTCAATTTCATCAGGAATAATAAAAGACCGTGTAATAGCGGGTATGCGTGATGCATCATCGCAGTTTGGCGTTCCAATAGTTGGCGGGCACCTTCACCCGGACACGCCCTATAGTGTCATTGACATCGCAATTCTTGGCGTTGCACCACTCGAAGGTGTGATCTATAGCAGTACTGCAAAAAAAGGTGATATGATTGTTACCGCTATTGACATGAACGGCCGCGTTCATCCATCATGCATATTAAACTGGGATTCAGCAACACTTCGAACGCCTGAAGAAGTGCGTGCACAAATCCAGGTGATGGAAGAAGTCGGCATTCGTAAATTAGTAACTGCAGGTAAAGATATTTCAAATCCTGGAATTATCGGCACTCTTGGAATGCTACTTGAAGTATCTGGAAAAGGCGCCAGGATTGATCTTGACAAAATACCGAGGCCTGATCTTGATAAGCATAATATTACTCTTGAACAGTGGCTCCGGATGTACCCGGGTATGGGATTTATTCTGACTGTTCAAGCACATAATTTTGCAGAAGTAGCATCCCTGTTTAATGCTGTAGGAATGAATGCTGCAATAATTGGAGAAGTTGATAATTCGCAGGAACTGACAATCTTTTCAAAGGAAGATGAGGCAATGGTGTTTAATTTCTCAGGAACTGATGGAATTACTAATCTTGGCTCGGAGCAGGGATGCGACCAGTCTCCATAGGAATCGGAGTAGAGTCAGATCCACTCCGGATTTATACCAGCATTACCCGGTTTTCCTCACCTGAAACTATTACCTGTTATACATATCCGGATATTGCCTCACAATTTTCATTCCCCTGCCCTGTTGTCTGTGACCAACAACCCGGATTTCGGATGATATCTGATCTTAAGGAAGGAATTATTGATGCAGCAGTGCGAGGCACCCTGGCCTCCAATACAACACTTTTAGCACTTAAACAGGCATGTCAGGTAGCAGAACTTGAACGGATTGTTCTGCTTGAAACAGCATCAGGAAAAAAATTCTTTCTCGCCCCGGTAGGTGTTGATGAAGGATGGACGGTAAAACAGAAACTCTCGCTCATAGAAAAAGGGAAAAAAATAGCAGTATCCTATGGGCTTTCTGAAACCGTGGGTATATTATCAGGTGGGAGACTAGGTGATGTCGGAAGACATGCTGTTGTTGATCAGTCGCTGGCCGATGCTGAGCTTCTTAAAACACTCACCGGAGGCAGGCATTATGAGATACGTATTGAAGATGCCATAAAGGAATGTGGCTTGATTATTGCACCCGACGGTATTTCGGGCAACCTGATCTTCAGAACGATACTCTTTATTGGAAACGGGGCTTCACATGGGGCACCTGTCGTAAATATCAACAAAATCTTTGTAGATACTTCGCGCGTTAATCCGGATTACACAAACGCTCTTATTCTTGCTTCTTCAATGGCACAGTAATTATTTCTGTTTCTCCGAAGATTTATTCTTTTTTTGTTCTTTCCCATTTTATCTTCTCGAATCAAATTTTCATCACAATCTGCTCATTAAATCTGAAAAGACTTGGATATTTAAGACAAAAATCAAAATTATGCCGACTTTCTCGAAATATTTAAATATCTATCAATATACCTTTTTTTCAGGTAGAGGACTATGGCAGACTTACCTATTGCAGCAGTTGTACGAATTGCTAAAAAAAATGGTGCTGAACGTGTGGGAAGCGACGCAGCAGCAGCACTTGTTATAAAAGCTGAAGAATACATTGCCGTTCTTACAAAGGAAGCAAATCGTCTGGCGATGCATGCAGGTCGTAAGACAATTAAGGAAGAGGATGTAAAGATGGCAGCAGAGAATGCCTGAAGGCAATCTCTCTTTTCCTTATCTTAAATATTGGTCCTGATTTTTTCTTTTGTTATTCTGATAGAAATTAACTTCACTAATCGTGCATTTCTGATAAAGATTAAATATTAATTTCGAAATAATGCGTTAAAACATTCTTATTTAGCTTATTATTAAAAAATGAAAAATGAACGAATGAAAATATTATTTCTATGATTTCAATTCTGTTAAAAAAAGGGGAACGCAAATTTAGATAATACCTTTGGTGCTGGGAACTGCCCCACTCTCATCAACTACCCGGGTTGCATCCCGCATGGTTATTCCCCATGCCTTAAAGAGTGCTTCACACAGATGATGGTCAGATAATCCTGAACCTTCTAAATGCAAAGTAACGCGGGCAGTGGATACGAAACTTAAAAAGAAGTGCTCGATAAGATAAGGCTCAATAACACCTTCAACCATCCCTTGAAAGGGCGCTGAGTAGCGGCAGAAAGGTCTTCCACTGATATCCACCGCAACCATTGCTCTTGATTCATCCATCGGGATAATGGCATGGGCAAACCTACGTATACCTCTTCCTTCACCTATCGCCTGATTACAGGCAGATCCAAGGACTAGTGCCACATCCTCAATTGTATGGTGTGGTCCGACATGGAGATCGCCCTGCGCCAAAATAGTAAGATTAAACCTGCCATGCCTGCCAAATGAGGTAAGCATATGATCCAGAAATGGAATCCCGGTATCTATCGTGCATGTTCCATCACCGTCAAGAGAAATATCTACGGTAATCCGGGTCTCTTTAGTCTCTCTTGTTACTGATGCCTGCCTCATTGCATTGCCTCACGAGCTGACTGCAGGGTCAATTTTCCATTATACAAAGCTGATCCAAGAACTATTCCTGATGCTCCGGCTTTTTGCAATATCTGTACATCAGCCGGACTGGTTATTCCACCGGCCACCGTAACCGGAACGGTAGATCGGCTAATCAGATCACGAACCGGACCTGCTTCAACGCCGTTGCATAGTCCTTCTACATTCACATTAGTATAGAGGAGAGAACCAGCTCCCTTTTCGATAAAGGCGTCAGCCCAGTCCAGATACGATCCGGCAGGCCGCTCCCATCCATCGACTACAATCTGCCCACTTCTGGCATCTACTCCGGCCATAATCCTGTCTTTACCATATTCTTCAGAAAGAATCGTCAGACAGTCCGGATTGCTGACAGCATAGGTACTGATGATAACCCGATCAATACCTGTTTGCAGCCATGACCTGGCGTCTTCAATCGATCTGATACCCCCACCGAGTTGAATCTCTACTCCGGTCTCTTTGACAAGGCGGGATATCTGCGTGGCATTGACTGAGGCTGATCCGAATGCACCATCCAGATTAACTACATGCAAGGCATCAGCGCCTTGATTGAGCCAGTTCTGTGCACAGGTGAGAGGGTCGCCATATATTGTTGCAGATTCCCGTCTTCCCTGCACAAGCTGAACACAATTCCCATCAAGAATATCAACAGCCGGAAAAATTTTCATAAAGACCTCTATGGGATCAGGCGTTCTATTGACATGACTAAAATGTCTCTGGCGCCGGCAATTTTAAGCCGGTTTATCAGCTGATACACGATTTCATCATCAACAACAACATGAACCGCAACCATTTCAGGACGAGATGCAACTTCCATGACGGTAGGTCCGCTCATACCTGGAATGATATCGCGTATCTGGTCAAGAACATTGCGCTGCACATTCATCATAAGATAGCATTTTCCTTTTGCATTAAGAACACTTTCAAGTGCAAGATGGATTTCATCAATCTTATCCTTTTTATCTATGCAGGATTTTTTATTCGCGATAAGATAGGTGCTGGTTTCAAGAACATTATCAATGACAATGAGACGGTTCTGACGAAGTGTTGTTCCTGAACTTGAGAGATCGATGATAGCATCTGATATACCAAGGTGAGGTGTAGCCTCGCATGCCCCGCCTACCGGGATGATAACCGGTTTAACGCCCTGCGTTTTAAAGTACTTTCTGGTGATTGCAGGAAACTCAGTAGAAACCCGTTTTCCATTCATATCAGCAGCCTTTTTTAGCGGTGATCCTTCAGGAACAGCTAATACTACCGTTGCCCTGCCAAATCCAAGATTTAAAAGTTCCGATACGTCGGAGCTACGTTCAACGACCATGTCATGACCTGTTATCCCAAGATCTGCAACACCACTTGCTACATATTCTGGAATATCAATAGGTCGTGCATAAAGAATTTCAACATAGGGATCCCGTGTTCCTGCAAGCAGGGTCCGATCTCCATTTTCAATAATTCCAAGGCCGGAACGCTCAATAAGATCCCGGATAGGTTCTGAAATCCGGCCTTTATTAGGAATAGCGAGCCTGACTTTTTGCAGATTCATAGTTCCTGCTTTATCTGATTCAGAAAAAGAGAGATTAGCCATTAGAAAGTTTTCAGTTCGCCCTTAATGACACGTTCAGTGATCGAAGTAATATTTTCTAGGCCTGTGTCGATAATTTCGTACACATCCTTTTCGATATCCTTGAGTGTGACGGAGGGCTGTGGAATAATCTGGACACTGGCAATGAGAGGCTGATCGATGGGCATACCGATCTGGGATAAGAGTCTGATCTGAATCTCTGAAAGTCCGGAAACCTTCTTTACACACTCATGAGCAAGTTCGTTGGAGAGCAGATTGTAGATCTTACCAATATGGTTGATGGGGTTTTTCCCGGATGTAGCTTCCATGCTCATCGGCCGGTGTGGAGTGATAAGACCGTTTGCCCTGTTTCCTCTTCCAACAGATCCATCATCGCCCATTTCAGCAGATGTTCCGGTTACTGTCAGGAATAAACTACATTCACTATCGCAGTCTGCGGTATTGACTGATACTTCAACAGATCGCTTTGTGCATTTTTTGGCAACAGCTGTGGCCTCGTCCTGAAGCCTGGATCTGAAATCGATATAATCAGAGAGAGAAGAGACATATCGGTCTACCATAGCGCAGCAGATAGTCAGCTTGATGGAGTCTCCCTGGCGCAGACCCATAATCTTAATATCCTGACCGTATGCCGGGTATTTTGGACGGAGTGTATTGTCAATATATGCTGCGATTTCACGGATACAGGTTTCAATTTCAGAAAATGGCGCATATGATACACCAAAGGATGTGTCATTTGCACGGGGAATTGTCCCTTCTTCAGGTTTGAACACGTCACGCAGATCAGTAGACCCGGTTCCAAGACGGCAGTCCATAATGACTTCACTATCAAAATCCAGTTCTGGAAGAATAGTGCGCATATAATCTTTTGCTGCTTTCAGGGCGATTGGTTCGGCCGATATCTTCTCGCCATTAAATTCCTTTGTTGCACGGCCATCTAGAAGAACAAATATTGGTTTTAATATTTTTCCGCCACCGAAATCAGGTTTAGACTCACCTGCAACAACTTCTCCCTGGTCGGTATTGTGATGAAGTACTCCTCCAAACTGATTGAGATACTGATTACACAGGGCTTTACTGATTGACTCTGCGATTCCGTCGGCAATACTGTCCGGGTGACCAAGACATTTACGTTCAACAAGTTCGATCTGCTGATTGTCTAAAGGGGTCTGATTCAGGACGTCGATAGTAATATTTCTTTTCATCTCAAACCTCGAAGATTTCTGAGTAAAATATACCTGGAACCCAGGTATAGAATCGATTATGTATTTGTGCTTATGAAGAATAATAGGTTAACCTTATGAGAGAGAATTCTCTGTCAGAAGAATATACCTTATGATTTAAGTGCAGGAAGATACTATGTCTGACAAAACATCTCCAATTGAACAAAAAAAACTTCTGGATTCCTTTTTTCAAAAACCACCGGCAGATCCACATACATTTTTTACGCTTATACAGGACCTGGTTTGTTCTGCAGATACCCTTTGCGCTGTGACTGCCGCCTCACAACTTGGTATCTTTGACCTCCTGAAAAAACCAGGACGTGCTCAAGATATTGCAGTATTATGTAAATATCCTGAAATGGCAGATCCACTGCTTCGTATACTCACAGATATCGGATTATTGGATAAAAACGGGGATACGTTCGTCTGCACACCGATTGCACATACTTTTCTGACAATTGATTCGCCATATAATCAGTTCCCGTACCTGGAAAAACAGATCCGGCATCTGAGTGAACTCTGGATTCCCTTAATGGATATCCTGAAAAACGGACCACGGATGTATGATGAGCAAGAGTTCTTTGCATCCATGAGTCTTCCCTCAATGGCGGTCAATGCATTATGTGGGAGACTTCAGGATGTTGTTTCTGGTATATCAGCCCTTCCTCGTTTTTCCCAATGTTCAAGTCTCATCGACCTTGGAGGTGGTCACGGATTATATGCAATTGCATTAGCATCACTCAATCCAGGTATGCATGCTACGGTATTTGATCTTCCCGAAGTAACACCACTTGCAAAGAAATATATCTCCAGATATGGGATGCAGGAGAGAGTATGCACAAAAGGTGGAAATTTCTTTACCGATGATATTGGGGGGAAATATGATATCATCCTGTCATCGTCGAATCCAAGCGGCAAATCTATTGATATGCTAAAGAATATTGTTTCGCATCTCAATGATGGGGGGTATTTCGTTAATGTTCAACCTGGAGATACAGTTCAGGATGAAGAATCGGTAAATGAAATGGAGTGGCTGCTTTGGAGCTTTATCGGAACAAAAGGTTCAAAGATATCATGGGGTAAAAAGAAAAGTTTCTTTACTCCTGAATATCAGAAATCGCTGCTTGAAACAGGTCTTTCAATAGTATCGGTAACTCAGGTTTCTGATCCCTATATGAAGGGATATCAGGTAACCATGGTTATTGCAGAAAAGCTAAAAATAGTTTAAAGAACTTGTATCAGTTCTTTGGGGATTATTATCTCAAACCGGGCATTATTCCCGGCTGTTCCAGTTTCCCGGATGGCCATTCCAAATACTCCAAGAAGTTTTTCTGCAAGAAACAACCCATATCCTTCACCAGATCCAAACGAGATATCAAATATTCTGACCTTATTTGCGACTTCAATTCCCGGACCATTATCTTCTATCACCAGATTTCCATCACCATTCACGCATGTAAAGAAAATTTTTATCGCTGTTGCGCCCGGTGCGTGTTCAGGGGTATTTTCAAGAATTCGGATGAGTGCCTGTTTAAACGTTTTATCAACAAAAAATCTGATTTCAGGAATATCAATATCAATTGTCAGATTTTTGCACCCTGCTTCTCCGATTGCTTCAACGATTAGTGATGGTAATTTCACCCATTCAGCTTCAGTCAGACCGATCTTTTGATATTCTCTTGTGAATATAAGTTTTTCTCTTATCCTCTCAGCAGCATTCTGCTCTTTTTTATTAAAATCCTTTAACATCGGATCAGAAACCAGGTCTTCGGATAATTCAAGGTATCCTAGAATTGCAGTAAGCTGATTTAGTATATCATGCCTGATTTTTGAGTTGAGGTCATTCCATGAATGAGAAGCATTACTCAGAATATGCCATTCAAGAGGGAGTGTTGTGAGCCATAAAAGACTTCCAATCCCTGCAGCAGTTCCATCGGCATTGTAGGTAAGTGTACAATAGTCTTCTACCCAGTGTTTTATATCATCTTTTTGAATCCGGTATCGCATCGTAACAAAAGGTCGCTTTTGCATAATTGCAGCCCCAAGTTTTCTACTGACTATATCCACATCACTTCCATCAATAAATAAAGTCAGATCAAATTCTCCATCTGGCGGAGTAATACCAAACCGGGAAATATTAGGTGATATGGACAAAATATGCCACGGTTGGTCCGGACTACGTACCATTGCAACAGCAGGTCCGGTCTGATAAAGGCTTTCAAAATCTGGCATGGGATCCCCGGGTAATCGTATAGTGATATTGTTGATTCAGTTAATTGTATCTTCCTAAGTAAAAATGAGAGAAAGACAAACTCTCATGCTGATCGTAATTTTTTAATGGCCTCACTAATTGGTTTATATGATATTCGGCCAAGAGGAAGAAGTTCTTTATTGATGAGAATCATTGGAATTGCCGGGTGCATACTTTCATAAATGTTGAGGATGTAATCAGGAACACCATCGTCAAGCAGAGTGAGGGTAACCGTAACACCTTCTGGAAATTCCTCCCGCAATTTTGCACGAAGCGCCTCAGTTGCAGGAAGTAATAAGTTTGACGGCAGACAGGCGGTAAGACCACAGGTCCGGTTCTCATCACAGGGAAAGGGACAACATTCAGAATCCTTAAAACCTACAATTTCTACAATAGTTGTATTCATGGATACATATGGATCAAAAGGAGAGATAAGTCCTGCCGCAAATACAGGAATCGCTATGACATAAATTTTTCAAACCTGTCTGCAGCAGCCTTACATATCGGACATACTTGAGGAGGGCTGCTGCGAGCAGCCAGATATCCACACACACGGCATCTCCAGATAGGATACGGCAGTCCAACGGATTGTTGCGAAGTGCTTGCAGATTTGGTTATCCGATTAGATGGGGCGGGTCTTCTTTCAGGAATTGTCGGCGCATTGGAACCTGCAGCAATAGTTTCAGCAGTGAGATAAAGTCCACAATAACAGGCACCAAATTCTGTAAGATCGTCATCCCGGTAATCACACGGACAGATGATATCCCGATCTTCATCAACTGACCCTACAGCAAGACGACAGGGACAGGCTTCGTATCCCAGCCTTTTCTTATTAGTTAATAATCCTTCAACAAGGGCTGTTGTAAATTCTTGATCTGGATTAAGATGATATCCCCCTTTTTCTGCATCATCATTCAATGTGCGATACCGGGCCTCTAATATCTTTTTTGCCTCACCTTCAGCCATCAGGCAAGCGCCTCCCTGATTTCATCCATTCTGCTTCCAATGATAGTACTCGTATCGTTAATTACGATTGTCGGAAATGAACACCGCGGATTAAATTTTTCAAGTTCCTTAATGATCTCGTCCATTTCTGCACGGGAAAGTTGATCTACATACAGGTAGTCATATGCTACACCAAGGTCGTTAAGTAGTTCTTTTGTCTTTTTACAATGAACACAGGTGCTGAGTGCATACAGCATGACTTTTCCTTTATCTTTTCCATCTACATGGACAGGTGTTATCGCCATATTTTCACGTTAATAGCAGATGTGAGGTTAGAATATTTACGAGTTGCGCAGGGAGGTATTCCCGAATTATTTCAGGTCTCACTTTGGAAGATACCTGTAATAAAAGCAAGCAGAATCTGATATTACCATAGATACAGCATGCGCGTATTATCGATCTATAATAGTTCATTTCTGAATCATTACTCAAGAGGGAACACAATATATTAATTGAAAAATATATATGTGAAATAATTCCCAGATGCCAGATAAAAAGACCCTCATTTTTGATACGGAGACAACCGGTCTTCCAACGAGAGATAGAAAAATACGGAAAGATCCCTTATCCTGGCCCCGACTCGTAGAGATTGGTTGGATAATATGCTCACAGGATGGAACACAACTGTTTGAAGAGAGTATGATAATTATACCGGAGGGGTTTGCAATTCCTGAACCGGCAACAAAAATTCACGGAATTACCACCGAAGAAGCAAAATTATCCGGTGTTTCTATTGATGTTGCATTGGATTTATTCTGCACAGCTGCTGGGCACGCAGATTATTATGTCGCTCATAATCTCTCATATGATATCAGAATAATTCTATCCGAGTTGATTAGAAAAAACCAGAGAAAAATGCTGCCTGTTCTTCCGGGTATCTGTACAATGCGTTCATCAGCTAAATTATGTGCAATTCCGGGAAGATTTGGAAAAGGCTTTAAATGGCCTTCCCTTTCTCATCTCCATACTACACTGTTTAATGCACCTCCAGAAATGAAGCATCGTGCACTTAGTGATGCCTGCGTCTGTGCAGACTGCTATCATGAACTCAGACGAAGAGGAGTTCCCATCGAAATGGAAGATAGTACCCGGATTTTTTTTGAAAAAAGTGCAGGTAATTAAGAGGATTTATATGATTGCTACTTCATAAGATCCGTGGTTATAAAGGGTAATTGCCCTGATAATCCAGTCAGTATGAATAGGATATTGCAGATAGTCGGTGCATAACACATCCACATACTTCCTACGTTCTTCCTGGGTTGCCTCATAATTATACCACCAGTGAAGAGAATCTATCAACCTTTTAGAGTATACAGGATCTTTTAGAAATGTCTGGATATCTCCTGATATGTCAAACACTACTTTAAGTGGTTCAGCGGCTCCTGCGAA
>Ga0351921_1046_pt2 | contig 18748 bp, 13 predicted proteins | sample BONcelHT113001C9_FD_206869 | JGI IMG/M metagenome (GOLD analysis project Ga0351921, IMG submission 206869) | Enriched cells from coal bed in the Powder River Basin, Montana, United States - BONCAT cells T11 rep2 HSBNCT.T11.300.1.C9 ... | reverse complement strand
TCTGCTACTCTGTTATTGATTCCAGAGAGATATTTCAATAAATTCATTATTTTTACTTTTTTGGTATCTCTGTTATTCTGGTTAGAAGGAAATTTCTTTGTTATTAATTACGGATTAATTACTGGTCAGGATATCCCTTGGGGAGATTATTTAGGAGTACAGATTATAGATTTTTTAGTCTGGGTTATTATTCTTATTGGAGGATATATATTTAGGGATAAGATTATTCCACACATCTCTTTTTTAGCATCTATTCTGATTATCGGTCAGATAATAATGGCTGGTTTTTTGTATATTGATAATCCGGTTATGAATAATCCGGTAACCACAACAAAAATATCAATGGATGAGAATTTACTCACTTTTTCAGAAAAAAAGAATGTCATTTTAATAATCGTCGATCAATTTCAATCAGATATATTTAATGAAATTTTAAAAGATCAACCTTCAAATAAAGCAATATTTGATGGGTTTACATATTATTCAGATGCGATATCCGGTTTTTCTAAAACCAAAGCAGCTATCCCCCATTTAATTTCAGACACCTGGTATGATAATTCAATACCTTATTCAGAATATATTGAAAATGAATTTGCCAACAATTCAATTGTCAATAAATTACAAAAAGATGGGTATTTGGTATCTGTATCTCCGGGCCTTGAAAAATGGATTAATTCAAATGGGACCATCAATAAATCGATTATTTCACATCAGCAGGAATCAGGTAGTGTTGAATTAATCCGTGTTGTTCCATTCAGATATTTCCCCCATGTAATTAAACAATTTTTTGTATATACACCGTTCATCGGATTATCAAAGGGACATATGGATTTAGAACTCCATCAGTTTATTCTGAATGGATTAACAACCACTTCAGATGATGAAATTTCTATTAAAATTTTTTACCTTTTTGCTGCACACCCTCCATTTGCATATGATGAAAACCTCAATATTGGGGGAAAACCAGATCAAATCAGCCAGTCTAAGGGAGCATTAAAAATTATAGCAAACCTTCTGGATGAAATGAAAAGAAATAATGTTTATGATAATTCTGCCATCATTGTCACCGCTGATCATGGGAACCAACCTCCTCCAATTGTTTCAAATTATAATACCAGAGCAGTTCTGAATAATGCCAGGTCTTTGATATTGGTAAAAGATTATAATGCATCTGGAGAAATGGAAACATCATATAAATCAGTCAATGTTGGTCAAATACCATATACAATCGCCCAATTTGTAAACTATACATATTCGGATAATGATTTTCAGAATTCATTAATTACCGGTGAAAGAAAAGAACGCCGATTTTTATTTCATCGATGGTCAGGAGATACAGTTCCTCGTTACCTCCCGGTGATGAATGAATATATTGTGTCTGGTCCTTCAGATAATCCAGAAAGCTGGATTAGAACCGGAAAAGAGTTTTACCCTCCAGTAAACGATGATGATTCATATAAACTGTCATTGATAGAATATGGAAAATACCTGAATAACACATACATTCTTGGACAGGAAATTAATTGCACAAATAGTGGAAATTTAAACAGTTATGCAGAAAATGGTTGGAGTCTTCAGGAGCCCGGATTTACATGGACTGATGGACATCAGGCAGATTTGAATTTAACAATACCTACGATTGAAGACAATGTAGTATTGCACTTTAATGCGTTAGCATTTACAGTCAAGGATTATGTTGATCAAAAAGTCAGGATATCAATCAATAATAAAAACCTTGATGAATTAACAATAATGGGAAAACAATTCCAGGATATATCCATCCCTATTCCTTCGGATTATCTGGTAAATGGTACAAATATCATTAGTTTTTACCTTCCTGATGCCAAATCACCAAAAGAATTTGGAAGGACTGATCCTAGAAAGTTAGGAATCGCAGTCAGATCAATATCTTTAACAACTTCTCCACAAAACTCATAATTTTTTGTGAGATCATAATTAATTATCAGGTCTGAATACAACTTTTTTAACTTCTTATTTAGGATTATTGTTTACGGTTTTTTAGTAAGAAATTACCTCCATATGTTGAAAAATCAGAAATATGAGGATATCTGCATCGAAGCGTATCTATATGTTCATAAGGAAGATCATGATACATGAGCGACGAACATACAACAGAAAAGAATATTGTAAATTGTTGAATATATGTTTCAAATGGAAGTCTGTTAATTATGTCGGTTCCATTAAACCAGAATAAAACACTTTGTATTTGAGCTTCTGAATACCCTTTACTTAAATAAAAATTCTTAATCTCATCGGCGGAGCAAAGCAGATGGATATGAGCAGGAATTTGTCCTCTGGTAAAATCAAGAAAATCATCTCCAGCTTGTGAATATAAATGATGACCAACCGCTGAAGTCCATACAGGCCCATAATGAATTAACAAATAACCATTTGGAGATAATATTCTCCTTATTTCCTTCAATGCTCCAGGAAGATCCAAAATGTGTTCAAATAACGATAACGTCATGATCACATCAAATTCATTATCATCAAATGGGGTTTTTTTTGGAAATATCTCCAAAAAATAGAGGGTGCTTTTGATCGCAGGCATCCTTATGTGATTCCCAAAGGGTCAAAATTTTTATAGAGTTGGGAGAATATTGGCCAATGAATGTCTCTATTTCACTACCAGAATACCCTATTGCAAGAACTTTTTTATTTATAATATTTACGTTTTCTGAAAAATCATGGATGAGATCTTGATTTATATTTTGCAAACATCCAGCAGAGGGAAGTAAAAAGGGATCCATATATACATTAATAATTTCTTTAGTATAATGATATCTGTTGAATGCATCAGATATGGAAATCGTACTGGATCATAAAAAAAATAAATGTCAGACTATATTCTGAATGTATGTACTCATTTTTTCTGCAATTAAATTCCAGGAATAATTTTCCTTTACAAAATTAATCCCATTTTTCGATAGTTTTTCTGATAAATCCGGATTATTCAAAACATTGTTTATCTCAACTGGAAATTGATTAATATCAGATATTATTACATTTTCCCGATTAATTAGATGAAGACCGCGTGCTCCCACAGGTGTTGTAATTACCGGAAGGCCCGCTGCCAAATAATCAAGCATCTTCAGATTTGTTCCAGATCCAGTCATCATGGGATTGATTGCAACATCTGCCGATAAAAATAGTTCAACCTTTTCATCATCACTAACAAGATAAGCCAAACCGACATTTGGACCTCTCAGTTCATTTGCAATGGCCCAGCAAACACTACCACAGATTAAAAATGAACAATCCGGAGTTTTTGGAGCTATTTGATTTAGAATTTGAAGGGCTGCCGTAACATTAGGCGGATGTCCACTACCTAGAAAAATAATAAGTGGAGAGTATGTAATCTTTTTCCTGGAAATAGGAGGATAGATATCTGGATATTGATCTATGTCGACACCGTTTGGTGCAAGGTATATTTTTTTCATATCAATATTATATATTTTAGATAATGCTTCTGCATCCTCTTGTGAAACAGCGAAGATAATTTTGGATCTGGTGAGCACCATTTTTTCATGTTTTCTTAGAATATTTAGAAGAATTTTACTGGTAATATTATCCGGATAAAAACTTTTCTTGAGCTCATATTCAACATTAAGTGATTCGTGAATAATTGGAATATTAAGATTACGATTACATATTAATGGGTTCATATACGGGTGTATCAACACAAGTACATCAGTATTTTTCACTTTTTCGTTGATTACCTGTCTCATTCTCTTATTGATATTTCCAATAACAAGAGTAATAATATCATTACCATCTATATGCCTTTTTTTTTTAAAGAGATTTAGAAAATAGCGCTGAAAAAAGTTGAAAGGGATGGATACCTCCCGAAAATGTGAATTAATAACACGGACAGATTCAGAGCTGTTTTTAGTAAAACAGAGGTATGTAATGTCAAAATACTTGGACAATCCGCAATAAATATTAAATATTCTGACCTTCCCCCCATGTTCAATCGGATAAATGGAGAAATCATTCAAAACTAGTAATTTTTTCATAATTTAAGGTTTTTTCCATATCTTCGGCGATTTTCTCCCAGTCATACATATCTTCTACTAATTTTCTCCCCTCAACTGATAATTTATCTAAGTATTCTGTGTTCTTTAGCAAATAATTAATCTGATGGGGAAAATCACTCAGATCACAAATAATTGCATGAGTTCCTTGTTGAAGTGATAAACCCCGTGCACCAGTTGGTGTAGTAATGAGCGGTATTCCAGCTGCCAAATATCCAAGAACCTTAAGATTTGTTCCGGACCCTTCGGTCATGGGATTTACGGCGAAATTTGCGATCTGATAAATGGATAATTTTTCTTCTTCACTAACTTTCCCAAGTAAGATGACATTATTGTGATCTTTCAAACACTGTATTGCAGCTGGAATTTTTCCACCAGAATATGAGGTCCATTCTCCGGATATACAATATGAGATCTCCGAAATTGCCACCCCTAAAGTCCGCTTTTCATCACAATATGAATTTGAGCACGTAAATTCAAAAAATTCTCTTCCATCCACATCAAACAGAATTGTATTCCATCCGGAATTTATCAGAATTTCTGCATTTAAATTTTCAGAAGTGTTATTGATAACTTGATTTGAAACCGAATATAGTAAAATTTTCACCTGATTAATGGTTTTTAAGCAATGTAAACCAAACGAGGGTTTAGTCCATACAATTGAAAGATCCCCCCATGATTCTGAAGGGTATATGCCATCAACCGTGAGTATTTGGGAAAAAGAACTCAAAATAGCAGGATAAATAGTACTGGATTGAGTCAGGCCCCTTTGGTTTATAAAATAGTCAGAAGCTCCCCCAATAATGAAATAAAGAATATCAGGGGTTGATTCTGCGATTTTCATAATTTGTGAGATTGCAGAAATATTCGGGGGATGAAAGCTGCCAATAAAAATTCCAACCTTTGGATCAACGAGTGGTTTGCGGTTATTATAAGCTAAATCATATGCAGGGAGAGAAACTCCATTCGGGATGACCACACACTCTTTTTTGTTTACCGGATATAAACCTGAAAGGCTACGGATGTCTGATTCAGATACACAAAGAATTTTGTCAGAAAACCTTATTACTCTCTTTTCTATGAAATGAACATATGAAAGTAGTAATTTTCCGACAATTCCCTTTTCAAGAGTAGGCTGCATCATCTCATACTCATTATTATGGGCATGATAGAGAACTTTTTTTCTTTTTAAAGCATTTTTTAAAAAAATGCATAAATACGGATAATCAAAAATAATAATACCAGAATTATTAATATATTCAGATCCTATTTTCTTAAATTTTCGATTAAAGATACTCTCTATTGAGCATAAGACTGCAGAACATTCAACTATTGAACTAAACCGATTTACAATTGCATAAAGATAATTGGTTACATTTGTTTTTGGAACCCTTATCTCTAAAAAAGAGGGCGTGTGTTGAACATATTCGGGCATACCAGAGTCATTTTTATTCATGAATGTTATTAACGTAATATTGCGGTGACGTGATAAGTAGTAATATAAATAATATTCCCTTTCTTCACCTCCACTTTTTGGAGGGGAGAAAGCTGGATGAAAGCAAAAAGCAGTAATATTCTCCATATTTAAATATTGCATCAAAACTATATATATGAATATATGAGGGCATTGCATATAACATTCAGATATGGCAAAGATATTTACGGAGGAGCCGAATTATATTTTCGCCATATATCAGAAGAGTTAGTAAAGTTCGGAGTATCTGTTGATGTATGCACTACAAAAACAATAACACTTCATCCGCTATTTCATTCATCTGTCCTGTTTGACAATGAGCTTTCAAATGAAGATATAAACGGGGTATCAGTTTTTAGATTTGCTACCAAAAATCCAAACAGACTATTAGCCTATTTTTTTGAACGATTATATCATTGGCAATTAAATCGAGAAGAAGATTTTAAAAAAACCTGGATCCAAAATATCGCATTAAATAACATTTCAAATAATAGTGGAATTCTCATGACCGGATGGAATAACATTGAACGGCATAATGGAAAGGTAGCAAGATGGACAAAAAAAGAGACGGCTGTGATAATTTATGATAATTTAGTGAACAAAATATCATGTTTAATTAATAATCCTGCAGGACTCACCGTGACGGTAGAATGCATAACAGAGAATTCAACATCATACAAAAAATCAGAGACTTTTTTTGGATACAAAGAAATATCACTTGATTTCCCACCAGTGACCGGCAAAATAATAGTTAATATAATTTGTAACCATACGATGCGGTTTATCAGGGATCACCGTGCATTAGGGGTTTGGATTTATGATTTTACCTATTATACAAAAAATGATTGTATCAAAATTTCTATGGAAACTGATTATCACGATTTGTTAATACAAACTGGTGATTACCTACAATATCTGGTTGAGAATGCCCAATCAAGACCTAAAATTTTTTCAAAATTTTTTGATTACATGCGTGGACCAAATTCTGGGAGTATGGAAAGATGGTTGAAACAAAATATCAGTTCGTATGATATTGTCCTCGTACAAATGTTCCCATTTAATACAATAAAATATGCAATGGAAGCAAAAAAACAGAACATTCCATTAGTTTTATTGCCACTTATGCATATAGACGATGAATTTTATCATTGGTCTCATTATTATTCATATCTAAAAGAAGCCGATAAGGTTCTTGCTCTGTCAAAAGATTCGAAAAGTCGGTTTTATGATGCACTAGTAAATAAATGTGATAATGTTGGGGCAGGGATTGATCGGGATTTATTTTTAGGTCCTAAAGTGTCCGGGCAATATTTCAGGGAGCGGTTTAATCTTGAAGACAAATGTATTATATTAACGGTATCCCGAAAAAATCCCGGAAAAAAATATGATGTGATTATTCGGGCAATGAAAGAGGTAACCAGTCAGGTCCCGAATGCAATTCTGGTTATGATCGGGCCAGATGATGATAATATTCCAATTACTGAGGACTATGTCCATTATTTGGGAAAGGTAGATGATCCAACACTTGCTGATGCTTATGATGCATGTTCAGTATTCGCAATGATGTCAGAGAGTGAAAGTTTTGGGATGGTCTTTTGTGAAGCATGGTCAAGAAAGAAACCCGTGATCGGAAATAAGGGTTGTGGAGCCGTTACTTCATTAATAGATGACGGAGTAGATGGAATATTGTGCGCGAATGACGTTGATGTAGCTGCGGCTGTGATTCGGTTGTTGTCAGATTACAACCTTTCGAGTAATATGGGAGTTAGAGGTTATCAAAAAGTAGTAAATTCATATACCTGGGATAAGGTTACTGAAAAGATATATTCAATATATACAGAGTTATTATAGCAAAATGGTAAATCTGGCACAATATAATCCTGATGATGATTACTCCCATCATAAAAAGGAATTTGAAAATGCATACAAAATTTTTTGCCCGTATGAGAATTTAGAAAAGGCAGTTGTCCTTGATCTATGTGCCGGCACCGGGCTTCATATGGGTTTTCTGATGGAGAAATCGCCGGCATATGTCTATGGAGTTGATCTCCTTGATTATTCCACTCTTTGGGGCGGGAATTTCAAACAAAAGATTATTGATGTATTTCAGTCCCATGGAATTCAGATTGATGATAAAAAATGTCAGTTCCTAACTGATAATGCAGAAAATTTACTTTTTAAAAACAATTTTTTTGATTTCATTTATTGTATTAATGCGTTTGAGCACATAGGGAATCCTTTGGAGTCAATAATTGAAATCTGGAGGGTGTTGCGGCCCGGAGGATATGCCTTTATTCAATTTGATCCAATATATTACTGTGACACAGGCAGCCACATGTTTGATTTTCTTTCAGAACCCTGGCTTCATCTGATTCTTCCACATGATGAATATATTCAAAGACTACGTGCTGCACAATGTCCTCCTTCAATCATTGAAGATTTTATCCATGGATTAAACCGAAAACCGAAAGAATATTTTTTAAATCTTTTTACTGCAATCTGCAGCGTAGAGATGAATATGTTTAAGAAGATAGTCTCGTACGAATGGTCCGGGGTGCAGAAAGAATCCCATATGACTCATCCAAATTATTTCAGATTATTAAACCACTATTCTCATGACGACCTCACCTTTCGGGGAATGAACTTTTTACTCGAAAAAAGGAGCATCTAAACACCGGTCTATAAACCCTTTAATTATTATATTTTTTGTAGATTTCAAGAATCGGTTTCATTCTGTTCTAAAACCGAAACGTGATCAGAAGGTGGAAATAACAAAATTTGGTTTTATCTCTTTCCAATGACTGTATAATCCTGTGCACCAAATATCCTGCTGTTTATAACTTTAATATTTTGATTATAGATTTCAATAAAATTTTTCATTACACTGGAATCATCATATGAATTCGGTAAAAATTGAAGATTCTCATATTCACAAACCGGTGAAGAAAAATGAATATCAATATCCTGAAGTCCTATATATGCAAAAAGATACTTAAGTGTCTCTGGATGAACCGGCTTTATATGACTTAAATCAATATAAAAATTAGCTAATGAGGTTAGTGATAGCGGATTTACAGTCTCGGCAACAACATACTTTCCAGGCATTATTTTTTGTGCACAAAGTTCCAGCAATTGGACAAGGTAGGATGGTTCAAGGTGCTCCACAACCTGATCAATGAAAATACCATCAAGACTTCCATCCTCAAGGGTATTTAAATAGGTTATTGCATCTGATAACATCGCATCCAGATATATAGACAGACAGAATGTTATCATATCTTCATTAATGTCAACTCCCCGGGCCATAATACCCTGTTCACGCAAGAGTTCAAGGAATTCACCACGACCACACCCAATATCCAGTACATTGTTACAATTAGAGAAATACTGAAGGAATTCCTTTTGGCGGGTTTTTATGTCTTCCCTTGACCCTCTGAACTGATCTTCAAAATCCAGGTAATTAATAGAATTATACGTTAGTCTTTGATTATGACGACCTTCTGTTTGGGAAGAATACGGCGTTCCGTTTTTTATTACCTTTGCAAATGTTGATAGCGCCTTTAATTCAACGTCGGCAAACTGAAGAATACTCCGGACCTGATTTTGTACTTCTTTTCTGATTACCTCCTTTATTTCATCGGAGTAGGCCTGAGATTTGATATAGTGACTGACTTCAGTTACTTTTTCTCCAATACCTGAGACCTCTGAGGAAAAACTATCTACCTTACTCTCAAGACCAGTAAAATGTGAGGAGAAATCATCTACCTTTTTGCATAGATCATGGAGATGTTGCCAATCTCTCTCTATTATATGGCATGTTAGGCGATTCCATTCAGACTGCCTTGCAAGAAGGGGGTCGATATACCGCTTCACTTCTCCATTTACAAGATGCCTTCCTTTCACCAGAACTGGTCCGATTAAAGATTGATGGGAACTGATATTATAGGTAGAAACACTAACATCGCAATGGGATTCAAGAAATTCGATCTCCGGGGATTTTACATGGTTAAGAGGAGATTTTAGTGACATACTACTTGAATCAGGAGGAATAAGACCTGCTTCCTTCTTCTTCCGAATATTCTCCCGGATCTGACTCATAATCTCTTCAACATTAATCACTGCATTCTGTTTGTCAATATTTAAATTATTCATTTAATACTCCGTAAGATTGTCACAAGAATTATGTATGGAGAAAACTGGATTTAAATGCACAATACCTTCAAATAATGTTGATTTTTCACTTCCGATAACTTTCAGGGTCCCAACATCGTGAAGGCGTAGAAGATATTCATTAAATGAATTTACCCCATTAGGCTTATTGTCAATAGCAATAGTTATTGTATATTCATCTGGTTGCAAAGGAATACACATCTGATACATGACTTCATACACCATGTCAGAGGATAGTGGGGTTACCTGTTCCTGCATTAAATGTGAATTTGTTCCAAATATTGACTGGCCATACCGGTTTCTTAGTAGTATCCCAAAAACTGGTTTTTCAATGTACCTCTTGCACCTGAATTTCAAAGATACACATATTGTTTCATTAATGCGCACAGATGTGATACTTTCTCCAGCATCATTCATAAGTCGCAGGGAAATTAATTCTATTTCACCGGTGGAAATATTGTAGTTTGATTTTTCATTGTGACAGGACTCAATCTCGATTTTTTTAGTACCTAGATGGGATTGAATGCAAATATTAGAGATATATAATTCTACAATACTTTGTGGCAGACCATATGATATCATTACACCTTTTGAAAGGAGAATTGCATGATCACAGAGAGTCAGGACTGCATTTGTATCATGTGATACAAAAATAATTGAACCACCCAGATCTTTAAATTCCTGAATCTTTCTAATACACTTCTGCTGAAAGTAGGCATCCCCGACAGACAACGCTTCATCAACCAGAAAGCATTCAGGATCAGCATGGATCGCAATTGCAAACCCAAGTCTCATCAGCATACCAGAGGAATAGGTCTTAATTGGCTCATTGATAAAGTCACCAAGTTCTGCAAAATCTATTATGGTATCCTTCTTAGCTTCAATCTCATCATGGCTCATCCTGAAAAAAGTCCCATTCATAAAGATATTCTGAAGGCCGGTTAATTCAGGATTGAAACCGGTCCCAAGTTCCAAAAGACCAGTTACCTTCCCTGATACTTCAACAATCCCGTTGTCAGGTAAAAGAACCCCGGAGAGAATTTTAAGCAGGGTGGATTTACCGGCTCCATTCTCACCGACAATGCCAAGTGTCTCACCCGGTCCGACTTCAAATGAGATATCAGAGAGTGCAGAGTACTCATGATGATATGATCGCCTGAATAATTTCTCTTTAAGCCGATCAACCGGTGTGGCATATATCCTGAATTTTTTGGATACTCCCTGAACACGAATCATATACAATCCCTGATATCACGCTCTAACATGCGCATCAATGTAATCTTCAAAAACAGTAAAATCACCGCACATACAAAAAGAAGAGCTATAAGTGACAGGTCAGGCAGCTTCTGATAACTCAGTACCTGTTGATACCCACCAATGAACCAGTATGCCGGATTAAAAGTTTCAAATGGTTTAGCAAAATCAGGAAGAATATCAAATACGTATACAATCGGAGTGAGCCAGAACCAGAACTGAAACATCACATTTATTGCCTCTTTCAAATCACGAATAAATACCACCAATATTCCAAAGATTGAACCCAGGGCATATGCAAACAATTGTTGAATACAAAAAATTACAGGCAAAATCAGGAACAAAGGGGTTATCGTGTACCCGGTAATAATTAAAAAAACCATAAAGATAGAAGAAGTAATTGCAAATATCATTGATTCAGAAATTACAATATACAACGGAAAACAATTCAAATCTACCGGGATTTTTGAGATGATGTTTCTTCGATCAAGATAAACCGTAGAAGCGCGTGAAACGGTGCAGGTAAATGCGGTCCATGGAATGAGGCCGGCAACCAGGTAAATGCCATACCCATAAACATTTGATGAACCTGGGAGTTTAGCTCCCATTATGCTCGAAAAGATTACCAGATAAATAATAATTGTAACCAGAGGATAAATAACCGACCAGAGTGCCCCAAGTGAAGAACCGGAGTACCGCTCCCAGAGATCACGCTTCGCCAGTTCCCAAAGGAGAGGAGCCTGATTTGAGAGTGACATGACGCTACTCACTCCGGATTTTTATAAGTATTATCATCATAATTTGTAAAAATTTCATTTTACCTCAAATAGGATCAATGTTGGTCATCAAGAGTTTTTATTATTTGTAAACAATTTCAAAAACTATAAGGTTCGGATTCAATATCTGGTGCAAAGGATACCTGAAACGCCCCTATGTATTCACAAAAAATTATGTAATAAATTAGCATTTGAGAAATTGATCTTTCAAATATCATTCAAAAAGACCCTTTAAGGAGTTATAGAGGATGCAGATATTATAATTATTTCTGAAAAAGTGAAATAAAGACTTTTTTAATTTCTTATAAAAAAACCCGGGAAATTTTAGCAGATTAAAAATGAAAAGTCAGATTGTTCTGACAATCCCTATTAATATTCTTGCTCAATCCTTCTTCCACCAGTGGTTTGGATAGATCTTATTCAGAATCTCGTCCCCTTCCCCAACCGGTTTAAGACCTATGGCACGCATATCTGCATCAACCATTATTTTAACAAGTTCTTCAAATTTGATCTTTGCTTTCCAGTTCAGTTTTTTCTCTGCACGGGAAGGATCAGCAAGTAATACTTCAACTTCAGTCGGACGGAAATACTTTTTATCGATGATTACATGCTTTTCCGGATCAAGACCAACATATGCAAAGGCTGCATCTACGAATTCACGAACAGAGTGTGTTTCACCGGTTCCAATAACATAATCCATTGGTTCATCCTGCTGAAGAATGTTCCACATACATTCAACATATTCAGGTGAATACCCCCAGTCACGTTTGGCCTCAAGATTTCCAAGATATAGGTTTTTATCCTTTCCAGCCAGAATAGAGGCGATTCCACGGGTAATCTTTCTTGTAACAAATATTTCCCCCCGTCGTGGAGATTCATGATTAAAAAGGATTCCATTGCATGCATACATACCATATCCATCCCGGTAATTCCGGGCCATCCAATAGGCATAAACTTTTGCACAGGCATAGGGACTTCGCGGCCAGAAACACGATTCTTCATTCTGCGGAGGGTTTGTATGCCCAAACATCTCACTTGATGAAGCCTGATAAAACCGGGCATCCGGATTACTTCTTCTAATTGCCTCAAGAATCCGGGTAGTACCTAAGGCAGTAACATTTCCCGTATATTCAGGAGTTTCAAAACTGACCCTGACATGGCTTTGGGCACCTAGATGATAGATTTCATCTGGCTTAATATTGTAAAGCACATGAGAGATCATCTCAGAATCAGATAAATCACCATAATGGAAAAAAATTTTAGCATCAGCATCATGGGAGTCAACGTAGATATGATCGATCCGCTGGGTATTAAATGTAGAAGCTCTGCGGACCAACCCATGTACTTCATATCCTTTTGATAGGAGAAATTCTGCAAGATAGGAACCATCCTGTCCGGTTATACCGGTTATTAATGCCTTCTTCATGTTGCTTAAATACCTTTATTTCCAAGCACATAATATGTATTCATAATCCAAACATTGGCCCTTATTCTAAACGCATCGAACAGTATGACAATTCTGATTATTTCTGACAGATGAGTATATGGTGGACCATTGTCATATAATATGGAAGTATCTTGAGGAAATTAAGATACAATCTAACAAGCCCACAGAGCTTGGCAGCAAAATTCACCTTATATTTATTGAAAACCCCAATGGTGCCTATTGGGGACCTTTGGCAGAACAGATGAAAACGAGTTCATTATACAACAAGACGTATAATTTTTTGAGAATCTGATATTTTGTTCTGTATCCAGAAATAAATATATGCAAAGGTGTGGATAGAAAAGCCGGGTATACAACACGATTATGAAAAAAAACGGGAAATGAAACCTACGAGTCGATTTGTTCAATTGGTTTTTCGTATTTCATCACATCAACAATTAATTGCAATACCAATCTGGCGTAAAATTTTTCAAAGAGGAATCAACTTTTTTCTGTACCTATTATTGCTTCATAAATCAGTGTTCATACCTGAAAACAGAGTTAAAGATAGAATTAAACCTGAAGCAAAACCCCATGTTGTTTTTACTATTGCAACCATTGATTCACTCCCCTATATCTGCGAGCAATTAGACGGATTGGTACTGAATAATCCTACCTGGTCCGGTAAGATTCTTCTTTTTGATCTTCATTCATCCTATCATTCCATACAACAAGTTCAGTCCCTGTCACCATCTCATGAGATAATATCAATTCTCACATTACTCCGGAACTGTAAGATCAATTATCTTGATTTTGTTCTTGAGGACCACAATTTATCGCGGAAGAACGTAGCAATCCTTTTTTTTATACATTATCTTCTGATGAAAGGAACAAAGAAAGCATTGTACTTCCACTCTCTTAATGAAAACGCCGCAATTAAAAGCAACCTTGATGAACTATTTCAGGAGAATGTATTCAACATATTTCATGATAATAGAACCAAACATAAAGATAACCGATATCTCTCTAAAGAAAAGAAGGAAAATGATATAGATTTTATTCCGTTTATTCTGGGTGTTAAAAGCAATTGTGCATCTATTTTTTTTTCAGCACTTTGGATTGATATTATCCGGCATAATTTCGTTTTGAAAACCCCAATGGTAGCCCATTGGGGGCCCCAGGCGAGACATATGAAACAGAGTTTTTCATATAAAACAGGTATCAGACTACTCCCATATATAATTAAAAATATAATACTTACAAAAAAGCAGAGAGATTGCGCAATATCTATACATAATAAACAATCGGTAAATTATGTACCATTTTTATTTCAGATAATTAACCAATCTCTTCAGTTAATAAGTACAACCATTGTATATGGAGATCAAATCTATTTTAAAAAAATAAATCAGGATAATCTGGTTAAACCTCTCAATTCTAACAAATATCAAAACGAAATTTATTTTTACTCTTTTTTGACCAGAATACCCCTATATAATATTACAATAGACATGGCTATCAGGCAGATTTATTCTGATGAACATATATCAGAATTGAAGGGTTTAAATGCGGAAAACAAGATTGATTTATTAATCAACTACGCATCCACAATGGTGATTAAAAATCCCCAGATAGTGCGATACTGGTTTGAACTTTATCTCACTCATAAACAATTGCAGAATAATTACCCGGATATTATCCGAAATCAAAAGTCACGTGAAAAATTTGTATCCTGGATTAATCAATATGGAAAAAATGATTTTGAAGGCTCATCAATTATCGCATCAAACGAGAGTAATCTCAACAATATTTTATTTGGAGTTACATTGTATGGCTATCTGAAAAATGTTTTTGGTGTAGCTGAAATCGCCCGGAATATGGCAGAAATTCTTACAACATCAAATATCCCTTTTAGTCTCTATCCACTTGTAAGTGATCATCATAAAAAAATTCAAAATAGCGAGTCAATGGATTATTGGGAAAAAAATTATTTCTTTACCCAAAAATCATATCAGATTAATATTTTTATGGTCAATGCTGACCTGATACCTAAAACAATTCAATCTTTCTCTTCGGATTTTTTCAATAAGAAATATAAAATAGGGTGCTGGTTCTGGGAAGTAGAAGATTTTTTCCCATTTCATGAAGCGATTGAATATGTTGATGAAATATGGGGGTTTTCTGATTTTTGTTGCAGTATTTTTCAGAAGTACACCTCAAAAACGGTCCATAAAATTACCTTTCCCTTTTATACGTCTTGGAATACAATAACTGATACTTCTCTTGTCAGAAAAGCACTTGATATTGATCCACATACCATAGTCTTCTTTTTTAATTTTGATTTTCATAGTTGTTTTGAGAGAAAAAATCCAATTGGAATAATTAAAGCTTTTTTAATGGCATTTCCTATTGGAACTGAAAACGTAGCATTGATTATTAAATCAATTCATGCAGAAAAGTATATTGAAGAAGCAAAACGGTTGCAAAGCGCAGTTCAACATGATTCCAGAATTATGTGGATTAACCAGTCAATGTCAAAAGATGAATTAATTTCACTCCTCAATGCTTCTGACTGCTATATCTCACTGCATAGAAGTGAAGGATTGGGAATTGGTATGATTGAAGCGATGTATTTAGGGAAATGTGTTATTGCAACCAGATATGGTGGAAACCTGGATTTTATGAATGATTCAAATAGTATTTTAATCAATTATTCGTATATTGAGATTGAAAACGATTTTGGTCCATACAAAAAAGGATACTGGTGGGCTGATCCCTCTCTTGATCAGGCATCAATGGCAATGGAGTCAATGTATAACAATCACATTGAATATCGTCGCAGATACGGGGGGAACGCTTCAAAAGATATCAAGGAGCGATATAGACCTGAAAACACTACCAATGATATTCTTCACAGAATTCATGATATCACAAAGAAAGAATCATAATATATGTTATGTGAACCTTTATGAAAATCGGAATCGATATTAGTAATACAATAGGAGAAAAAACGGGTATTGGATATTATACCTCAAACTTAGTAAATGCCCTCGCCCAAATAGATAGGAAAAACACCTATATTCTGTACCCTTTTTTTTACTTTATCAATAATACTCCATATAAGACTGCAGTAAAACCCAGACAAAAAAATTTTTCTTTGCGATTTCAACATATCCCAAAAAAAATCATTAACAGATTATGGTATTCTCCCTTTCCAAAAAGATGGATGCTTGGAAATGTCGATATCCTCCACTCTACCACCTATTGCGCTCCGCGTGATCACTCGGGTAAATTAATTGTCACCGTCTATGACCTGAGCTTTATTACCTATCCTCATTTTCATACCCCGGTTAACAGAAACCACTGTATCCAGGCTACGATGAATGCCATAAATCATGCAGATACCATTATCGCTATATCAGAGCATGGAAAATCAGAACTATTAAAATATTATAATGTTGAGAGTGATAGAATTCAGGTCACTCCTCTTGCAGCATCGAATATCTTTACACCAGTTTTTCAGGAACAATACCAAATCAAACCATATAATATTCCTTCAGGGTATATCCTGTTTATTGGGACACTTGAACCAAGAAAAAACCTTAAGACCCTCCTGCAAAGTTATCTGACATTATCTCCTGAAACCAGAAAAAAGCATAAACTTGTTATAGCCGGGAAAAAAGGATGGCTGGCTCAGGATATTGAGCACCTGATCCGAGATAATCAAACAGATGTACTCTATTTAGGATATATACCAGAGGAACAATTACCTTCATTGTATAGAGGAGCTTTGTTTTTTGTTTATCCTTCCTATTATGAAGGGTTTGGACTTCCAATTCTGGAGGCGATGAACTGCGGAACTCCGGTAATCACTGCTAATACCTCATCAATGCCTGAAATAGCCGGTGATGCAGCATTATTTTTTAATCCGGATAAATATTCTGAATTAGTATATGCTATGAATCTTCTCATCCATGATGAAGAACTACGGGAAGAATTACGCAAAAGAGGGATTGCTCAGGCTTTAAAATATTCATGGGAGAATACTGCTAAAAAAACCCTGAAAATATATGTAGATACATATAATAGAGAGAAATGAACAGGTGTGCAAGCAAATAAATGTTGAACAAGGAGTAGTATAGATGCGTTATTTGAACCGGTTTTAATTACCACAGGGAAAAAACATCCGATATTTACTGAAATCTGTGAGAACTGAAAAAATGCTTTTGGCAGGATATTGAAACCTGTTCTCTAATTGGAAATATCAAAGCGGATATATAATTGAAAAGGCCCTTATTCAGTAAAGAACCGGTATGTTTATGGTATAAATAAGTAATAGTATATAACTCAAGATGGGTTCAATAATGAAAACACTCGTTACAGGTGGGGCAGGCTTTATCGGTTCCCATATCATTGAAAAACTTCTAAAGGACGGACATGAAGTAGTGTGCCTTGATACGTTTGATCCGTATTATGATCCTGCAATCAAGCGAAAAAATATGGAACCTTTTCTATCTTCAGAAAATTTTTCCCTAATTGAAGGGAATATAAATGACCCGAAAATTCTCAATGATACGATAGAAGGATGTGAATATGTCTTCCACCAGGCAGCTCAGGCAGGCGTTCGGATATCTGTTGAAAATCCAATAAAACCACATCTTGCAAATGCATCCGGAACCCTGGCAGTCCTTCAGGCCTCAGTTGATGCCGGTGTAAAAAAAGTAATCAATGCATCTTCTTCCTCGGTTTACGGAACAGTCAGTTATCTTCCTTTTGACGAAGCACATCCAACAGTTCCGGTCTCACCATACGGAGTATCAAAACTTGCAGCTGAACATTATTGCCGGGTTTTTTCAGATCTGTATGGACTTAAAACAGTTTCTTTGCGATACTTCACGGTATATGGTCCCCGAATGAGACCAGATCTTGCTATTAGTATCTTTACCCAGGCTGCTTTAGCGCATCAACCAATTCAGATCTTTGGTGATGGCACAAAGACCCGGGACTTTACCTTTATTGATGATGTTGTAGATGCAAATATGAGGGTAATGAAGACAGGAAGCGGGGTGTATAATATAGGAGGAGGGCATCATATCTCTATTCTTGAGCTGGCAGACGCAATTATATCAGCAAATAACAGCAGGTCATCGATTGAATATCATCCGGTGGTTAAAGGTGATGCTGAACACACATTTGCAAACACCGCAAAAGCACAGCAGGAACTGGGATGGACCGCAAAAACCCCGATCTTTGATGGACTTAAGAAGTATGCTGCCTGGGTAAAGGAAGTATGAAGGGCGAAGGGTATACCGGACGTTATTCATGTATCTGCACATTTGCTCTTCCTCTTCGCCACGATACATGAACTCATGAATGGAACGGCTCCTGATGAAGGTGGGGATTTTTATCTTGCTGTCATCTCATTGTCGGGAAAGGGGCAGCAGTGGTCGTAACCTGTCTCACTACCGCACAATGACCTGTTTTTCCAGAAGAATCACTACCAGATGGCGAGCCTTATCCCTGCAGGTATCACTGGTGCATCATATTGGTTCTCCTGTATCTGGACGAAAAACCTCTCATGCCACCTTATTAC
>Ga0351921_1048_pt1 | contig 18992 bp, 16 predicted proteins | sample BONcelHT113001C9_FD_206869 | JGI IMG/M metagenome (GOLD analysis project Ga0351921, IMG submission 206869) | Enriched cells from coal bed in the Powder River Basin, Montana, United States - BONCAT cells T11 rep2 HSBNCT.T11.300.1.C9 ... | reverse complement strand
GTATGCCGGAAGCCCCAAAAGGGGGGTGATTTTATTTGGAATCGAGCAATCTTTGGCGATCACCCTTGGCATCGCTACAATCGTATATACCCCCAACATTTACTCGCTTCTAGTTTTTGTAGCTATAGGCATTGGCTTTGTCATCTTCTGTATCTGGGACGCAGTGAAAATGGCGAAAACAAAGCGCGATCAATATGAATTGGCAAAATACAATAGATGGTTTGCTTATGTAGGCTATTTCATTGTCATGTCACTCGGTGTATCAATATTGATATCTGAAAATGTAAAAGAGAATTTAGTGAAGGCATACAAACTGCCATCTGGAGCAATGGAAGATACCCTGCTTGTTGGTGATCACATCCTCGTTGACCAGCGCAACTCAGCGAGAGAGCCGCGCAGAGGTGATATTGTTATATTTGAGTACCCTGAAGACCCGACGAAAGACTTTATCAAGCGTGTTGTAGCAGTCGGTGGCGATACGATTGAGGTGAGGAATAAGACCCTTTTTGTGAACAACTCCCCCATTACAGAGGCGTACGCTGTTCACAAAGAAACTGACATTATACCCGCCACCCAAAACCCGAGGGATAATTTGGGACCCCAGGTTGTCCCGTCAGGTTCATTCTTCACGATGGGCGACAATCGCGATAGAAGCTACGATAGCCGTTTTTGGGGCTTTGTGTCTAAGGATAAAGTGAAGGGTACTGTGAAAAGCATTTATTGGTCATGGGACCGAAAAAAAGGCGAAGTACGCTGGGCCAGAATCGGGAAAAAGGTGCAATAGCACAACCATGAGGCGGAAAGAACAAGGGGTTCAAACGCACGCAATTGACAAAAGTTAATGTTTTGAGGATACGTCAAATGCGTAAGTTTAACCCTATGGGGATTCTGAGGTTTCACCCCATGGATTCTGGCCCCATGGATTCACTTTCTTTAGTCAAATGGGCATGGCGCCCGTAACGTCGACGGATCACGACCGAGGTCTTCAGATGCACCTGAAGCTTCCCCAGACAATCTGCTTTCGCATCTCCCGTTGCTGCAACGCCTTCTGCGGTTTCTGCCTGGCACCCGCCAACGGCGCCATGATCAACGGCGACACCCTTATCCACCGCATCGACTGGCTCCTGTCTCATGGTGTGGGCGGATTCGATTTCTGCGGCGGGGAACCGACGCTTCATCCGGAGCTTCCCCGACTGCTTGGCCATGTGCAGACGCGACGAAAAAAAGCGGCACTCACCACCAACGGCATAGAAATATCCGGCAGCCTCATGTCAGCGCTGCGCGCGACAAAAACCCGGGTCAAGGTTAGCCTGCACGGCGACCGGACTCATCACAATGCAGTGGTCGGCTGCGACGCCTTCGACAAGACAACGGCCAACATCCGTAACCTGGTGCGGTTCGGAATAGCCACATCCCTCCAAACCACGGTGGTGGCGGGTGAAGCGTGGGTGGTAGACTGGCTGATCGATTTCTGCCTCGCAACCGGTGTCAGGCGCCTGAACATCCTGCCATTTCTGCCGCGAGGCACAGGCCGCGGCCGCCAGGAGCAGTACGGCCTTCCAACGGCACTGCGCGGGGCACTCCACTCCTATGTCACCACGAGAAGACGTGCCCTGAACGGCCGACTCGACCTGCGCTGGCTGAACCTGAGCGTACGACCGATTCACGTGGTGGAAGTGGACGGCAGCATCATCCTCGAAGGACCGACCGAGGCGAGAGACCAGCTCATCTGCCAAATTCCAACGCCGGCCGAAATCGAACAGGTGAGGTAGTTTTCATCCGGAGTTTCCGGATGGTCACCAGGTAACAAGAGGAAATGATCGGCGCTGAAGAATCACAGGAGGTAGCCCTTTCCTTGGGAACACTCTAATTTTCAAGGACCTTACTTCTCCTTCCGCAAATCCTTATTTGCCTGGTGGTAAAGGGATTATTTTGCGACCCATATACCTCGTTGTGTTCACAAAAAATTCGAGGCACTCTCCCCGATGTATCAACCCAGGAGGAGAGTGCCTCTTTTTTCCCTCTTTTTCAGTACCGGCCACTCTATCAGGGATTTCTATCCAGTTCCTCGAGGTTTTCCGACCAGGTAAAGGTTTCCTGGATTTCTCCCGTTGATTTCTGCGGTGCGTACCAGTCTATTTTCCGGGTAATGAACATCACCGCGGCAAGCACCAGGAACAGGCAGATCGAGCCGATCAGCAGGGCATAGTCCTGGTTCATGAGGAGAACATAAAGATAGCCGTAGAGCAGCAGCACGACGGTGCCGAGGATCGCCGAACGGCGCAGGCCGCCAAGCACAAATCGGCAATAGAAGTAGATGAGCGACGTTACCAGCAAGGTGGCGCACAGGTAGGCCGAGGCGAAACCGAGATGCTCCGCAATGGAGATTTCCAGGAGGAAGAACAGGCTCAGTCCGGCACCGACCAGCAGGTACTGGATCGGGTGGATTCGTACCTTGGCGATAATCTCGAACAACCAGAGGGCGATGAAGGTCAGCAGAATGAACAGGATGCCGTATTTGGTGCTCCTCTTTGCCATGGAGTACTGGTCCAGCGACGGGATGAACTTGATGCCGAAACAGCTGGGCAGGACCAGGTCGTCAAACCCGGCTTCACTCTTCCATTGTTGGGGATAATTCCTGCCGAGGTACGGAATGCTCCATTTTGCCTGAAAACCCTTCTCGGAAATTTTCCGCTCGACCGGCAGCCAGTTGCCCTGGAAACCGGGGCTTCCCCAGTTGGAGGTCAGCTCCACCACCGTCTCCTTGCCGAACGGGGCAAAAAACAGATCTTCGCTCCCGTTCAGCAACAGCTGAGAGGAAAACTCGAACCGCTCTCCCGAGAGCCGTCCTTTCATGGGCACATGGATGCCCGCTTCCTTACCGCTCAACTCGCCGGCGCCCGGCAGAAACGGTGTCCGGAGTCCGTTCCAGTTAAGGGAAACCTGGTTCATGATCGCCCGCGCATCGGAAACCCGTAGCGACAGGTAGGCCCGCTCCCAGAGGACCGTTGACTCGTCAATGTCCAGTTCGCTGAAATCAGGACGGACAAAGTAGCCGCTGATAGCAAGATCAGCGGAAAAGACCGGAACCTTGTAAATCCCCCGATAGCGGGTTTCACACCTGAGGCGCCCCTTGGTCCGCAGTGATTCGGGGAGGAATCTCGCATAACTCACCTCGGTCCTGGTTTTCGTGACCCCATCCTTGTCGTTTTCGGAGATCTTCTTCAGATAGGGGATGATCAGCAACGGACCGATAACCGTCTGCCGCTCACCCCAGATCGAGGTAACCTCCCGGACCGCTTCCTCCCTCCTGTTCTGCCTTTCCGAGATGACACCATCGATCATGCCGACCGGAATCAGCAGCAATGCAGCCAGCACCGAAATAAAAGCTATCCTGAGAAGTTGCGAATTCCTTGCCTGCTCCAGCACCCCGCCCTTGCCGCATCTCTCCGTCATGGGAAACCCCTCCTCGCTTCATAATATTGACCTTCGCTGTTTACAGACGAGCACAACTTTCGTGCCGTGCCCGCTTGAAATCTTTGGATGAGTCTATCCTGTCATGATGAACTGATGATGAAGCGGAGATGAAAAATAGATGAAAAATGACGAGGGAAGCGATCGGCCGAGCATTGTCTCTGCTTTTCCGAACAAAAGGGTTGACATTGAAGCGGAAACGAAAGAGAAAAAGAAGAACACCATAATGGTCGTAACGGGAAAAAAATTCCGCATGGTTGCAGGGAGATCTGGATGAAAGCCCGGATATTGATTGTCGATGACGAACCCGCCATCGTTGATGCCATACAGTACGCCCTGGAGACGGAAGGCTTCGAAACGGCCTGCCTTTTCTCGGGAAGACCCGTCTTGTCGGCGATGGCTGATCAGCCCGCGGATCTCGTGATCCTCGATATCGGCCTGCCCGATATCAACGGCCTGGAGCTCTGCCGGGAAATCCGCCGGACAAGTGCCGTACCGATCATCTTCCTGACGGCGCGCGGCGATGAAGTCGATCGGGTGGTGGGACTGGAACTGGGTGCGGACGACTATATCACCAAGCCCTTCAGCCCGCGGGAGGTTTCGGCCCGGGTCAAGGCGGTCCTGCGCCGAACCGGAGTCAACGGCGGATGTGCCGCGCCACGGGAGGCCGTATTCAGTGTGAATGACTCAAAACGGCGGATCGAGTATCATGGCGAGTGTCTCGACCTTTCCCGCTACGAGTACGAGATCCTCAAGACCTTCCTCAGGCGGCCGGGCCACGTCTTTTCCCGCGAACAGCTGATGGAACTTGTCTGGGAGCATCCCGAAGCCAGCCTTGACCGCACGATCGATGCCCATATCAAGAATCTCCGGGCAAAGCTGAAAAGGGTTCGCCCTGAGGACGACCCGATCGTGACCCACCGGGGTACGGGATATTCCCTGAAGGACGACCTATGAGGCTGGCCACCCGGATCTTTCTCTCCTTTCTGCTCATATCGGTGGTCTGCTTCGCCTACCCGCTGAGCCATTTTGTCCGGGACCTGCGAACATTTTTCCTGGAAAGTGTCGAAGACCCTCTTGCCGATCAGGCCAATCTCCTGGCAGCCCTGGTCGGCACCCAAATGGAAGAAAACCGCTTCGATCCCCGGGAACTCGCCCGGATCTTCCAGCAAACCTATTCCCGCTCCCTCTCCGCCAGCATCTACGGTTTTCCCAAGACCGGGGTGGATCTGAGGGTCTACATCACCGATGCCGCGGGAAAGGTGACCTTCGACTCCCGGGAACCGAAAAATATCGGCGCGGACTATTCCCGCTGGCGGGATGTCGCCCTGACCCTCCGCGGCCAATACGGAACAAGGACCACCCGCAGCGACATTACCAACCCCGCCTCTTCGGTGCTCCATGTGGCTGCCCCGATCCTCGTCAAGGGCAAGATTGCCGGCGTGCTTACGGTGGCAAAGCCGACCACAAACATCAATTCCTTTCTCCAGCGGGAAAGGCCGATCATTCTGCGGCGCTGGTATCTGGCGGCCTTCCTGGCGATCGTGTTTTCCTATGCCGTGTCTCTCTGGCTGACCCGGCCGATCAAGCGACTTACCCGCTATGCAAATGATGTCCGTGACGGCAAACGGGTCGCGCTCCCGCCGGTGGGCCACAGCGAACTGCGGGACATGGCCCTGGCGCTGGAAAACATGCGGGATGCCCTTGAGGGGAAGAAATATGTCGAACAGTACATCCACACCTTCACCCATGAATTAAAAAGCCCCCTTTCCGCCATCAGGGGCGCGGCGGAACTCCTTGATGAAGAAATGCCGCGCGAGAAGCGGGAGCGCTTCCTTTCCAATATCCGGATCGAGGCCGGCAGGATCCAGGATCTGGTGGATCGCATGCTGGAGCTTTCCGAGCTGGAGACGCAAAAAAACCTGCGGAAGAGTGAAAACATTTCCCTGCAGACGCTCGTCACCACGGTTATGGATAGTCTGGAGCCGATCATTGCACAAAAATCTCTCCGGGTGGCGTACCGCCTGAATGAGGACCCGGGACTGGCGGGTGACCCGTTTCTACTTCACCGGGCACTCTCCAACATCGTCCAGAATGCCGTCGATTTCAGTCCCTTTGGCGGAACTATTACCATCACCGCACAGACCGAAGCAGACAAGCTGTCGCTGTGCATAGAAGATCAAGGTCCGGGGATCCCCGACTATTGCCGGGAAAGGGTCTTTGACCGCTTCTTCTCCCTGCAGCGGCCCGACACGGGGAAAAAGAGCACCGGACTGGGACTCAACTTCGTGCAAGAGGTGGCAACCCTCCATAACGGGAACATCAGGCTGGAAAATCTGCACGACAAGGGACTGCGGGCAGTGCTGACCCTGCCGCTCTGATCGGGCAACGCAAGAAAGTAAAAATAACGTAACAGGAGGATCGATCACCATGAGCATAACTCGTGAACTGGTAACCTGGACCTGGGAGAAAAAGTGCCTGCAGGCGGTCGCAGCCCTGAACAGGAACGGCTTTACCGCCTTCTATTGCAAAACTGCAACCGAGGCCGCCAACTATATCCTGGTTGAATCAGGAGATGCCCGTAGTGTCGGCTTCGGCGGCTCCATGACTATCAAGGATCTGGGCGTGGAAACGCACCTGCTGGAAAAGGGCAAGGAGCTCCTCAACCACAGCGCGCCGGGGCTTGCAGCCGAAGAAAGGCTGGAGATCATGCGCCGCCAGCTCACCTGCGACCTGTTCCTCTCCGGAACCAACGCCCTGACCCTGTCCGGCGCCCTGGTAAACATTGACGCCATCGGCAATCGGGTCGGCTCGATGTTCTTCGGACCGGGAAAGGTAATCGTGGTTGCGGGCAGAAACAAGCTGGTGGATGGCGACATCCCGGCCGCAATCCGGCGAGTAAAGGATTGGGCCTCACCGCCCAATGCCCGCCGGCTGAACTACAAGACACCCTGCGCGGAAAGCGGTTTCTGCTGCGACTGCACGTCACCGGAGCGGATCTGCCGGATCATCAGCGTGCTGGAACGCAAGCCGAAATTCACCGAATTGCACGTCCTGGTGGTCAACGACGAGCTGGGGCTCTGAGAAGATGTTCTTCAAGGCCTTTTTCGATATTCTCTTCCCGCCGCTCTGCTTCCTCTGCGGTGTGCCTTTCGCCACAGAAAACGGCCCTGATTGAACCATAATTTTCTGGATTTATAATTCAGTATAATTTATTAAGTAACTATTATTTTTTCCCTGTTTCTGGCAATCCATACCTTCTCCCCTTCGATTCGGCAGCAACGGGGCCGGATTGCCCTGTACGAAAATCATGCAACGCGGAATAGCTACGCCGGTCTTGGACCCGGCAAGCCTCAATCTGAATACCATCGTGAGACTGATTGCAGTCTTTGGAGGGTGATTGATGAGCGGCGGGAAATCGATTGCGCATGAAAAGGAAGACGGAGCGATCCCGGAGCATGCTCATAGAAACCGCGAAGGACTACGCCCACATCGCCGGCACTGGCCGGGTCTCCCGGAATATCTTCGACTATTTCGCCAGCGAGGTTTTAGAGCGGACTGACCCGGAGATGCAGCGGTTCCTGCTGACAAATGCCCTTTTGCACCACCGGGACTGCACATTTTGAAAGACGGCTACTACATCACCATTTCTTACGGACTATTGGTGAATGACAGGGAAAAGTTGAAGGCAGCGGGGACCAAGGCGGTGGAAAACCTCAAAAAGCATATAGGCGCCTGAATGAAGCGCCGAAAGTATTGTTAGAATGACAATCCATAGCTGAGAAGGAGGAAGAAAACATGAAAAGAGTGTTTACCGTAGCGATTGTGGTGACGGTTCTCGCGACTTCGAACGTATTTGCCGCTGCAGTCGTTCCGAAAGAGGACCTGAAGGGGAGCAAGGACAGTCCGTTGTCGGGCAGATACCAGGGTTCGCTCATCATTTCCTATCAATACGATAAATTCGACGAATTCACGGCGCCTCTTTCCATGCTCGAAAAGGTAAAAGATACCCGCAGGAGAGACAATCACAACAACCATGTCTACGAGCCAAAACATAAGCAAACCGTTGAAGGCGAACATTGGCGACTTGTCTACCTCATGCCCGAAAATGTGTCCCCTCTGGAGGTCGTACGAAACTATCAAAGCGAAATAAAGGGCAAGGGTGGAAAAGTCCTCTATGAGTGCGGGGATAAGGGGTGCGGAGGCGACCCGTCCCGGAGCATCGGCGGCGGCGGTGGTTCGATGAGTCTTGCGATGTATCTGGAACCGGAGGAAAAATTAAACGATCATAATAACACCATCGGGTACAAAGCCCAAACCTCCTCTATTGGTACCCAGAGGTACACGGTAGGGGTCCTGGCTTCGACCGGCGCGTACGTCTCGGTGCTTGCTTATGCAATCAGCGCGGGTCCCCATACCCGTGAGGCCAGTCTGCGCGGCCGGACCATTGCCGTGGTGGATATCATTCAGCCCAAACAGCGGGAACAGAAGATGGTCACCATCAACGCGGAGGAGATGGCCGGCAGGATCTCAACTGCCGGAAGCATCGCCCTGTACGGGATCTACTTCGATTTCAACAAGTCCGATGTCAAGCCCGAATCCGGACAGACCCTGGAGCAGATTGCCAGGCTCATGAAAGGGAAACCCGGAATGAAGCTCCTGGTGGTCGGGCATACCGACAATGCCGGCGGTTTCTCCTCCAACATGGACCTGTCGCAGCGTCGCGCCGTGGCGGTGGTGAACGCCCTGGCGTCCCGTTACGGCGCCGACAAGAAGCGCCTGACCCCGGTGGGGGTATCCTTCGCCTGTCCGATTGCCTCCAACAAATCGGAGGAGGGGCGAGCGAAGAACCGCCGAGTCGAGTTGGTTGAGAACTGAAGCAGAGTGCCAAGTAATCGCATGGGAGGGACAGGTTGTCTTTTCGTAAAAGGCAGCCTGTCCCGAATGGCGCTAGTATAGTGCGAGGGTCTTATGTCCGGGTTTTATTCTCCAGCCTGACCTCCCAGTCATTCGGGGCACGTTTCAGCATTTCCACCTCAACCGGGAGGAACCGGCGGATCACTTCCGCATTGGTGGTCAAGTGCAGTGTGGGTGCAAGGGTCCGGAAGCTGCCTCCGCCGGCCAGCGCCATCGGCAGGAGGAGCTGATCGGCAAGATACGGTCCCACTGGAACATTGGCTGACAGGTATTCCTCGACCAGTTTTACGGTATCCTTTGCCACTTTTTCCGCGCTTACCCCCCGTTCACCGAAGCCGGAAAACACCTCGGCACAATGTTCGCTCACTATCTCGACACAGAGGAAATTGCCCGGACCGGGGGACCAATCCGCCTCTATGACATGGCACCACTCTTCGCTCCAGCCAAGTCTGTCCCGCACCACCTTCAATTCACGTTCGCCGATTTGGCGCGGCAGACGGGCCACCATCGCCCGCGCCGCCAGGTTACGGATTGCGCCCCGCTCGGGGATGTCAATTCTTCGCAACCCGGCCGCAGGGTCGACAGTTACGGTGAACCTCCCGCCACCGGCCGGGTAGAACCCGGGACGCTGCAGTATGGCCGACACCCTGGGTCCCATCCGTTCGATAAGCGGGAGAAACGCCCTTGCCAGAAAGTCGAACGGTGGGGCATACGGATTGTGAGTGCCCCCCTCCAGAACCAGTTCCGATCTGGTGTCGGCAATAAGGAGGGCCGGCAGCACAGTCTGCAGGACCAGGGTGCAGCTCCCCGCGGTTCCGACCGCGAAATGGTAATTCCCCGGCTTGATTGCTGTAGGAGCAAAGACAAGCTGCTGCGACCCGATGCCGGCACCCTGCACCTCTGCCCGGCCCACGGCCGCGGCAGCCTCCACCGCGGTCAGGTGCTGGCGCATCAGGCCGGGCTTTTTCCTGCTGGAGCGTATCTTTTCAATGCGGAACGCCAGGCCTGTTACCAGGGACAGGGCCAGGGACGACCGGAGAATCTGGCCGCCCCCTTCACCCTGGGAACCATCTATGACAACCATGACAGACTCCTCGTGCGGACCCGTTTCCAGTCTGCCAGCTTCGGCATACCCAGGTTCGATCTAAAGCATGGTGAAACCCGGAATCATGTCAAATCCGGATTTCCAACTCCCAGGTTTCCCCCCTCTACTGAGCGACGCCACCTCATAATTGATTTTACAAGAACTACGGCAGCCATTTAATGGGTGACTCTGCCGTTTTGTATCACCGCTTCAAAGCCAGGTACCACTCCGTGACATCACTCCCGATTCCTAACCGGGCAAGATTGCGCAAATCCGCATCCAGAACTTCAGGTGTGCCGTACTCCAGGATGCGGTATTGGGAATCCGTCCAGATACGCCGCATCCGACCCAACACCTTTGTTTCCGGTGGCAGGGTGAGGTGAATGCGGTAAATCAGGTTAATGCCTGCCAGCGCAGCTGCTTCCGCCACCAAATTGGTGCAGTTGTTGTTTCTCAAACCGAACTGGTCGTACTTCCTCTGCATCACGTATTCATGGATCAATTGATGCCGTCGGCGGGTAATCGGCATCCGCCAGACGAACGTGGGGGGGCGGTTCGGCTTGCCGATCTGGAATTGGCCATCGGCCATCGTCTGCCACAAATACGCGATAGGATTGGGGTCCCCCTCCTTGATTTTCTGAAACACGCCCTTGTGGTAACGCGGTGTCGTTATCCCCAGGTCGCCGGTGTGGCCGAATTCCAGGCGATCTTTAGGGCTTTCCAGGATAAGCCAGCTATGGGCCCTTGGGCGCATCCAGATTGTGAAGACAAGCGAGGACGCATCGCTGTAGTCCCAATTGGCATGTTCGTTCAGGATATAGAGGTAGTATCCTTCGTCCCCCACTGGTGCTTTAGTGGCAGGATCCAAATCGGCATCGGGGGCCCATCGGGACTCGATCCCGATGGGCTGTGCACTCCAGCCATCTGGTTGCAGCGGAGCGTAGAGTCTGTGGGCACATCCGGCAGCAACCGCCGCCAGTACTAGTATCCCCACGAGAAGACACGCTCGATAGAATCGTTCGCTTGCTGTGCGATTCATAAGGACTTTCTTACATGCGATGTTTTTTGCATTGTATTGCAGCCTTTACACCATTTCTGTCTTTAGCGAATTTGGTGGCCAGGTTCAATTGGCGCGGTTTCAGTTTTGCCGGACACTATAACCTCATCTCGTTTCATGACTAGCGCTAATCAGGTCTCGTTTTGTCTCATCCGTAGTAAATATATCGCAACGTATATGCCAGTGAAGTCCTGAGGGCGTGTAGATGGCAATACTCTGATTGTAAAGGGGAATCTGAGCTGAGAACAGGGTGGAAAATGGGGATGCCTCCAGCGAGTTCCGTCACATACGACACAACTGTCGTATGTGACGGACTTTCACCTCCTCAACTCCTCCAGATCCCGGTACAGCTCCAGCGCCTCCGGGTTCGCGAGCGCGTCCCGGTTGAGGACCGGCTCGCCGTGGATCACGTTCTTTACCGCCAGCTCGACCTTTTTCATGTTGATGGTATAGGGAATGTCCGCAACCCTGATTATCTTCGCCGGGACATGGTGCGGGGAAATGTTCTCCCGGATGGTCAGCCTGATCTTTTCCTTCAACTCGGCGGTCAGTTCGCTCTCGTTAACCATTTTCACAAACAGGATAACCCGTTCGTCGTTTTCCCACTTCTGCCCCACGGCAAGGCTGTCGGCAATTTCCGGGATAGCCTCCGTCAGGCGGTAGATTTCCGTGGTCCCGATCCGCACCCCGCCGGGGTTGAGGGTCGCGTCCGAGCGACCGTAGATGACCACCCCGCCGCTGTCGGTGATCCGGATGTAATCGCCATGTGCCCAGACACCGGGATAGGTGCTGAAATAGGCCTTGCGGTATTTCTCGCCGTCAGGGTCATCCCAGAAACAGATCGGCATCGACGGAAACGGTGCGCTGCAGACCAGTTCCCCTTTCCGGTTGATCACCGATCTGCCCTCGCTGTCGAACGCCTCCACCTTCATCCCCAGGCCACGGCACTGCAGTTCCCCTTCATGGACCGGACCGAGGGGATTACCCAGCGCAAAGCAGCCGTTCAGGTCGGTCCCTCCAGATATGGATGCGAGCTGCACGTCCCGACTGATCTCTCGGTAGACATACCGGAAACTCTCCGGGGAGAGCGGCGAGCCGGTTGACAGGATCGTCCTCAGGCGGGAAAGGTCATAGTCACGACCGGGACGCAGACCCTCCTTTTTCTGTAGTGCGAGATAGCGCGCACTGGTGCCGAAGATGGTGATTTGTTCATCCCCGGCGAGCCCCCACAAGGCGCCGGGTTCAGGATACATTGCCGCACCGTCATACAGGACAACCGTCGCTCCGACGGCAAGCGAGCTTACCAGCCAATTCCACATCATCCAGCCGCAGGTGGTGAAATAGAAAATCGTGTCTTCGCGTTTCGCATCGGTATGGAGCAGCAGTTCCTTCAGATGGTTGACCAGGATGCCGCCCACACTCTGGACCATGCACTTTGGCGGGCCGGTGGTGCCGGAGGAATACATGATATAGAGCGGATGGTCGGCCGGGACCTGTTCGAAATCAAGCTCCAGACCATGTTCCCGGGGAGCGAAATCGTCATACATTACGGCAGTGGCCAGCCCGTCGAGATCCGGTTCCTGTTGATTGAAGGGAACCACAATGATCTTCCGCAGGTTCGGGAGCTCGCGAGCCATGGCACGGACCCGCCCCAGCGAATCGATCTTTTTGCCGTTGTAGGAGTAACCGTCAGCCGTAAATAGCACCTTGGGCCTGATCTGCCCGAACCGGTCGAGTACGCCCCCGATGCCGAAGTCCGGCGAGCACGAAGACCAGACCGCGCCGAGGCTTGTTGCCGCAAGCATGGCGATTATCGTCTCCGGCATGTTCGGCAGGTATCCCGCGACGCGGTCTCCGGGACCGACTCCGGTCTCCCGGAGTGATCGGGCCAGTTCAGCGGTCCGGGCAAAGAGTTCGGAGTAGGTCATGCGGACGGGTTCCTGTGCTTCACTTCTGAAAACCAGGGCCAGGCGCTCGTCACGGTATCTGAGCAGGTTTTCGGCAAAATTGAGGCGCGCGCCGCGAAACCACCCGGCTCCCGGCATCTTGCCGAGATCGTCGACAACCGCGTCGAACTTCCGTGAAGCGAGTATGCCGCTAAACTCCCACATGTCCGCCCAGAAATCCGGAATGTTTTCGATTGACCATCGGTACAGCTCGTCATAGCTGCCGAATCGGAGCGAGCGCCTGCGATTAACGTATTCGATGAAGCGGGTCATGTTGGAATTTGTGACGCGCTCCCTGGATGGCGACCAGAGTTGTTTTCCCATTTCGGTCCCCTTTCTGCATTGCAGGCCGGTGCATCTCAAAACAGTACCCTCTACACGACTTATAACACCGGCGGAGTTCGATGCAAGCAGACCGTAGCGGCCGGCAACCGGTTTAATACGGAAGGTATCGACTGAGGTTTGGTCGGGCATACCGCGGAGTTGATGAAATCCCCCTCAATCCCCCTTTCATAAAGGGGGAAGGCCCCCCTGCCCCCCCCCTTCAAGAAAGATGGGGGCAGGGGGGGCCTTGCGTCATGCCGGCATCTTGCTTTCATCCCGAACTGGCCTATACTCAAATTATTTCCACAGGTCGAGGAATATCGGCCATACAGCGAATCTCCGGAATGGAGGTACCAGCGATGGACTTTGAACTTACCAGGGAGCAGATATCCCTGCAGCACGAGGTAAGAGAATTTGCGCTGCGGGAACTAAAGGCGGGGGTCACCAAAAGGGATGACAGAGGAGAGTTCCCCGCGGATGCGATTGGCAAGATGCAGCGCATGGGGCTCATGGGAGTCGTTTTTCCCGTGGAATCAGGCGGAAAAGGCCTGGACTGCATCAGTTATACGGTCGTGGTCGAGGAACTGTCGAGGATCGACGCCGCTGCCGCCATAACCCTGCTTGCGCACACGCTCTGCTCCAACCAGATTTTCAGTTGCGGATCGTCCGAACAGAAACGAAAATACCTCACCCCGCTCGCATCAGGCGAGAAGCTCGGCGCCTGGGCGCTCACCGAGCCCGAGGCCGGAAGCGACGCCGGCGCGATCAGGACCGTGGCCCGTCCGGACTCCGGCGGCTGGGTCCTGAACGGGAACAAGTTCTTCATTACCAACGGCTCCCGGGCCGACACCCTGGTTGTCATGGCATCCACGGACAGTTCCCGCGGGAGCAAGGGGATATCCGCATTCATCGTCGATGGAGACACCCCCGGGCTGAAGAAAGGGCAGAACCTCGACAAGCTCGGATTCCGTTCCAGCGATACCGTGGCGTTGTTCCTGGAAAACGTCCGGGTGCCGGGAGAAAATCTGCTCGGCGAGTTGAACGAGGGGTTTACCGGCGCCATGCGCATGCTCGATGAAGGGCGCATCGGTCTGGCTGCCATGGCGGTCGGCATCGGCCGTGGATGTCTGGAAGAGAGCGTTGCCTACTCCCGGAAGCGGCATGCGTTCGGTCAGGCCATCGGGGATTTCCAGGCAATCCAGGGGATGCTCAGCGACATGGCAACCGAAATCGACGCGGCACGGCTGCTGACCCGCCGGGCCGCAAGGCTCAGGGATGAAGGGAAGAGGTTCAAGCTCGAGGCCTCCATGGCCAAGCTGTTTTCCTCGGAGGCCGTGGTCAGGGCCGCCCTCAAGGCGGTGCAAATCCACGGAGGGTACGGCTATATCAAGGCGCATCCGGTAGAACGGTATCTGCGCGAGGCAAAGCTGTGCGAGATCGGCGAGGGTACTTCCGAGATACAGCGGATGGTGATTGCGCGGGAGCTGCTGAAAAATGAAGGATGAAGTATGAAGTATGAAAGTTGATGGATAAGAGATAAGAGCTGAGGAAGTGCGGGACACGCCTTCTTCCTTCATAATTCATAATTCATAATTCATAATTGGGGGTAAGCCATGCGACCGGTCTACATGATCTCAGGGGGTATCACCAAGTTTGCCAAGGCCCACCCGGAGAAGGATTTCCGCCTGATGGTAAAGGAGGCATTCGACTATGCCATGAACGATGTTCCCGGGCTTTCCAGGGACATGATCGACGGCAGCGTCTGCTCCTACTTTTCCGACCACTTTACCCGCCAGCTCATGGCAGGGGCCATGGTTCAGGACTACCTCGGCCTCTGCCCCAAGCCCTCGCGGAGGATCGAAGGGGGCGGCGCAACCGGCGGCCTCTGTTTCCAGTCGGCCTGGGAGGCGGTTGCCTCGGGCAGGATGGAGGTCTGCGTCGCATTCGGCTTCGAAACCATGAGCCGGGTCAATACCTGGAAGGGCAACGAGTTCATCGCCCACGCCTCCGACACCAACTTCGATTACCCGGTCGGCGGCTTCTACACCGGCTATTATGCCATGATGGTGCAAAGACACATGCACGAGTTCGGCACCACGGTGGAGCAGATGGCCAGGGTCGCGATCAAGAACCACCAGAACGCGCAGTTCAATCCGTATGCGCAAAGCCCGGCTTCGTTGACCATTACGGATGTCCGCTCGTCGCCGGTGGTCGCGTCCCCCCTGACCATCCTGGATTGCTGCCAGATGTCCGACGGCGCCGCGGTCGCGATCCTCGCTTCGGAGGAGACGGCATGGAAGCTCTGCGACCGGCCGGTCAGGATCAGCGGCATCGGTTGCGGTACTGATGCCATGCGCATGGCCGACCGGCCGCATGGCCGGGTAGTTCTCCTTCCCCACGAGTGCGAGGAGGAGTACCGGAACCTGAAATATCCGGGGGTGCATTCCTTCCGGGGCGGGAGAAGCGCCGCAAAACTGGCCTACAAGATGGCGGGGATCATGAATCCGGTTGAAGAGCTGGATTTCGTGGAACTGCACGACGCCTACACCTCCTCCGAGATCCAGACCTGTGAAGACCTGGGACTTTGCCGGTACGGTGAGGGCGGGACATTCGTGGACAAAGGGTGCCCGTTCATGCCGGGCATCGACTACGGACCGGACTCGCCCGGCAGGCCAGAGCGATGTCTGCCGGTGAATCCATCAGGAGGATTGCTCGCCTGCGGCCATCCCGTGGGCGCAACAGGCCTGATGCAGGCGGCATTTGCTTTCTGGCAACTCCAGGAAAGTGTCGGCAAACATATGGGGAATGACACATTGCAGCTCAAGGGAGCAAAGAGAGGACTGATACACAGTCATGCGGGAACAGGGACCTATATTACGGTTTCCATACTGGAGAAAGCATAGACCATGTTATTACTCTGAAACCCATACAGAACAATTTAACAGGGATGAGCGGGATGGACAGGATAATGCGGGAATCGATTTTGTTTTTGCAACTATTCAGCATTGTTTCACGCCCGGCAAGTACTTGCTTCCCCTCCCTTGACGGGAGGGGATTGAGGGGTGGGTGAAGCCGCAAACCGAGTCAGACGTGGCAAACACCCCCACCCCCTAACCCCCTCCCGCAAGGGGCGGGGGGATTTTTCCTGCATTTTCAGAATGTGCTGAATAGATACTTGTTTTTTATCCTGCACATCCTGCATATCCCTGTTAAATAAATGGTTTTTGTTTTGCTTGCCAGGTTGTGACTAGGTCGACTAAGTTATAAACGTGCGGTGCGGGAAAGCGGAGGCTCCCATGAACAGAAACGCCAAATTGCCGGAAACGGAAGAGGGTACCATCCTTTTCAATGTCGACCCGATACTCATCAAGCATCACTATGAGGTCGACTATCTTCATTCATATGCCCAGGATTCGCCGTTCTTTGCCGGTCTAGCCGGGAAAAAGCTGCTCGGAAGCAGGTGCGACGCCTGCGGATATACCTATGCCACGCCACGAGGACACTGCATGGAGTGCGGCGCCAAGACACAATGGCTCGAACTCCCCCTCCATGGGCGGGTCCACACCTTCACCACCTGCTATTTCGGCGGCGAGGCGTTTCTGAAAGATACGCCCTTCACCCTGATACTGGTAGAATTCGACGGTGTCGATACCCTGTTCATGTCGCGGTTGATTGGTGTGGAACCTGACGAAACGCAGATAGGGATGCCGGTCCGCGCCCGGTTCGTGCGCAATTGCAAGTTCAGGCCCACGGACGTCTATTTTGTTCCGGAGTGAATGGAGAAACAACATTCCCGTAATCCTCTGTCATTCTTTGTCTCAGGGAAATAGAGCCTCTTGTTTTTGTCTCAACGCAGATTCCGCCCCCCTACCCCCTGAGTCTTCCTCTTTTTCAAACGCGCCATTTTCTTCTGCCGTTTCGCGGCAAGTTCAATCAGGATCTCATGGCTGCCGCGCGACTCCTGCCCCGGAGTGGGCATTCGCTGGACATATGAGCCGTCAGGCTGCATGTCCCAGGCACTGCGTTTGTCGTCCAGAAGAACGTCGAAAAGGGTTCTGATCTCAGCGCGCAGCTTGCGGTCCTCTACCGGGACGACCACCTCGACACGCGCCTCCAGGTTTCTCTTCATGGCATCAGCGGAACCGATGAGATACTGCTCCTTGCCGCCATTGCGGAAATAGTAGATGCGCGAATGCTCGAGAAAGCGCCCGACAATGCTGACAACCCGGATGTTCTTCGAGATTCCCGGCAAACCGGGACGCAGCCGGCAGGTATCGCGGATGATGAGATCGACCTTGACGCCCGCCTGAGACGCCCTGTAAAGCGCCTTGACAATGTCCGCATCCTCCAACGCATTCATCTTGAACTGGATCAGACCCGGTTTCTTCTCGGAATGGAGACGTTTCTCCCGTTCAATTCCTGCCAGGAGCGCTTTTTTTAAAAACTTCGGCGCCGGCAGCATCTTTTCATATTTGCGTCGCGGCGTGTAGCCGGTCGTCAGGTAGTTGAAGAGTTCCGTTGCATCCTGGCCAATGGCCTCGTTACAGGTCAACAACCCGACGTCGGTATAGATACGTGCCGTAACCGCGTGATAATTCCCGGTACCGATATGCACGTAGCGTCGAATGCCGTCATAATCCTGACGAACCACGAGGATTACCTTGCAATGGGTCTTGAGACCGACGACTCCGTAGGTGACATGAATGCCCGCCTCTTCCATGCGGGTGGCAAGAACGATATTGGCTGCCTCGTCGAAACGGGCCTTCAGTTCCACCGCCACCGCCACCTGCTTGCCGTGCTGGGCGGCATGGATCAAACCGTCGATGATCCTGCTCTGGCGGGAGGTACGATACAGGGTCATCTTGATGGCACGGACCTTCGGGTCATCCGCCGCTTCCTCGAGAAAACGCTCCACGGATGTTGAAAAAGATTCGTAGGGATGCTGCAGGAGCACTGACCCGGCATCACGGATGACATGAAAAATGCTGCGTTGGCTCTGGAGCAGCGGGTGATCGATGGGATGATGGGGAGAATCGCGCAGTTCCAGGTACTCCAGCGAGGCAATCTCCATCAGATCGCGCATGGCCATCATTCCGTCTACCTCGAACACATCCGCGGTCTCATCAAGGGCCAGTTCCGCGGCCACCATGCCACGACGGACCGGATCCATCCCTTTCCTGATTTCAAGGCGTACAATCGGCGCGAATTTCCGGTCCTGGAGCTCCGATTCGATCATTGCCATCAGATCTTCGGCCTGCTCCTCGTTTTTCTCGGTATTGGAATTGCGGGTCACTCGAAAATACTCGCAACAGACCACCTGCATCCCCGGAAAAAGCAGGTCCAGGTTGTGGCACATCAGATCCTCAAGCGGTACGAAACGATCCTCGCTCCCGACCCGGATCAGCCGTGGTATCCCCGCCCCCACCGGCACCTTGACCCGTGCCAGCGAAACCTGTTTTTCCCTCGGGTAGCGCAGTGTCACCAGGAGATTTAGGGACAGGTTGGAGATAAAGGGGAACGGATGCGCCGGATCAATGGACTGCGGGGTAATGAGAGGGAAAATGTTCCGAAGATAATACTGCCGCAGCTGTTTTTTTTCCGCAGCGGAGAGATCGGTGTAGTCCTGCAGGACTATCCCCTTATTCTTCAAAAGTCCCAAAATAACCGGCAGCACATCCTGTTTGGACTTTTCCAGCGCCCGCACCATGGTGTAGCTCTCATCGATCTGCTGCCGGGGAGTGCGGCCGTCGACAGTGAGGACCCTGATTCCAGCGCCATGCTGCTGTTTCAGTCCGCCGATCCGTTTCATGAAAAATTCGTCAAGATTAGAGCTGACGATCGCAATGAATTTCAACCGCTCAAGAAGCGGCGTCCTGTCATCCTCGGCCTCGTGCAGAACGCGGCGATTGAATTCGAGCCAGGTTAGCTCCCGGTTGAGATAGAGGGAGGAAGCGCTAAGGTCGTCAGCAGCAAGGGGAACGGGTTTTGCCGCTGCTGAGCGACGTGGGGCTTTCGCACTCTTTCGTAACTGCGGGGGAGGTGGTTCCTTCGGCGTCGGGTTATTGCCCTGCATGACTGCAGCGACAGGGTCAGTGATAACATTTTCGTCCAGACTGCTCATTCGGTTCTCCGTAACGGTTGAAGGTGTTGTTCAGTATACCACAGAATGACTGTGGTGGCGGCTTTGGAA
>Ga0351921_1047_pt1 | contig 19157 bp, 18 predicted proteins | sample BONcelHT113001C9_FD_206869 | JGI IMG/M metagenome (GOLD analysis project Ga0351921, IMG submission 206869) | Enriched cells from coal bed in the Powder River Basin, Montana, United States - BONCAT cells T11 rep2 HSBNCT.T11.300.1.C9 ... | reverse complement strand
TTCTGATAAAACCGCGATAACAAAGAACGCAATCAGTGACAACAAATATGCTGCTATAAGACTTGAGAACCTTAAAAAGGCAGTAATATCGAGTAACAATCTCTCAAAGACTGAAATCGGACCGGTCCTCATTTTAGGCAATGAAGTGCGTGAAACCATTGTTACCGATAATATATTTGCATCATATGAAAATGTTGCCGTTGATGAAGTCAGTTCAGAGATTGTTTGGAATGCTACACAGGTTCCGGGAGTAAACATCCTTGGCGGTCCATATCTGGGCGGTAATTACTGGGGTGCTGCGGTGAATGGAGCAGGATTTTCAGATACTGCCCCGGATGAGGATGGATTTGGAATCTCTGACAAACCATACCAAATTAACGAATATAATACTGACTACCTTCCTTTAACCTACACGACAGCAACAAAAGCTCCTGAAGAGCAGATAGAGGAACCGGTAATAATTGAATCAGATGAAACAGAAGATTCATCAGAACCAGAAATCATTTCGCAGGAAGAGTCTGAAGAAATTTCATCAGCAACACAACCAGATATGGATGAGTCAGAGGACAATAGGTCAGATGAACCAGTGCCGGATATCAATATAACTTCAGATTTAGAACAGAACACGCTCACTCAAAACAATACTCCCGAGCAGAATAAATCTGAAAATATGAATCTTACTCAAATATATAATTCTGATGAAAATAGCACAATGGATGTTTCAGTACTAACACCAACTCCTGATAGCGATGTTCTGAATCGATCAATTACGAATGCATATCCATCAGAGGACGAAGAAAATTCTGCAAACATATCTGAAGAAACATCTTCGGCAGATAGTGCAGAAGCAGGCAATTCTTCTGAACAAGTCATTATTGATGATGAAGGTGACATTAACCAGACTATCACCCCTGCATCTGTCGGATATCTTGTATTTACTACAATAGAGCCAGGACTTAGTATTATTCTGACCACAACCACCGGAAAGGAAGTTGTTCTTGATCCGATGGAAAATACTAATGTCACCGTATCAGTACCAATTGAAGGACTCACATATACCACGTTCCGGGCTGAAAAAGAAGGGATTAATCAAAGTTATGGGATGATTACCCCTTACCCAGGACCTGGACAGACTGTTACCATCCCGGTTGTAATTAATCAGACACCTGCATCCCAACCAAAAGCAATTATCACCCCATTTAATGTATCAAATATTACACAGGACACTGCACTAACACCCCAGGTAACTGAAGTAATGAAGGGCAATCAAAGTCAGGCAAATACCACAATACCAAACCCACTGACATTTTCTACTCCCCTCCTTGTGGTTAGTAATGATGAACAACCTGCTCCGGTAACAAACGGAGTGGAACAGAATACATCAGGGAAAAACCAGACAATCAGGGCTTCTGCAGGACCTGGTGGCGCAATATTTCCTTCAGGATCGGTGCAGGTTCAAAATGGTGGATCAGTTGCATTTATAATTGATCCAAATGAAGGGCGAAAAATTGCATACTTAGTGGTTGATGGTGTGAAAACTAGCCCGATGTCTGAATACCGTTTTATCAATGTAAATGGTGATCATACAATCGTAGCTGGATTTGTCTGAATAATTTCCTCTAAATAATGAAGAGACAAAACAGGTTTTATACCTGTGTTTAAGCGCTGCATGAACAGACGTTAGGATATTTAGAAAAAATAAAGACCAGCCTGCGATAACGGGTGTCATATTTATCTTGCAAAAGCGCGTTATGTGTACCATGAACCCCATTCCCTGGTCCTGCATAGTACTCCTGCTGATGATTGTTGCAGGATGTGCAGGAATACAGGGATGTCTGGCAGACACCACCGGAGATCTGAATCCAAGCCCTTCCCCTTCTCTCTCTCCAGTTAATACCATACCTAATCCAACTATCAGCCCAACATTAAGGACCACCATTGCACCGATACATACAAAGGAGCCAATTATAAAGCCACCCATAGATCAACCATCCGGCTCCCCTTCGATAACTCCGGTTCCTGATGTCCCAGTTATAAAACCTACTCCGACAACAGTCAAACCAACAAATACTCCTCCACAAACCTCTGAAAACCCGGGAGATAATCAATCTGCAATAACATATTTTCAATGGGGCATAGCCTATCAGAATTCAGGAGATTATGAAGCAGCAATACGAGAATATGACCGTGCAATAGCAAGAGAACCATATTTTACCGAAGCATGGTACAACAAAGCTCTAAGTTATGAGAACCTGGGTCTCTGGGATGAAGCATATCAGGCATACCGTTTCCTTCTGACCATAGATCCGGGTTATCCTGCAGAACTAAACGTCACCGGGATCAGTGCCAACACAACACAGGGCTCTGATTTTCCTCCGGGTGGCCTCAAATCTGATGAACCCCCTCTGCTCTGGATAGCTTTTGGTGCAAGTGTTGCAGGTCTGATAGCAATAGGGATCGTCTTTTACTATCGGAGGAAAAGATCAGATTCACCCACATCGGATAATGAATCATCATCGATTCGGACAAGTCCGGGTATCCAGAAACCGTTCCCTGACATTAACCGTTTAATTGGAAAAATCCGGCCATACTATTCTGGTAGCGAAGAGGTTCTGGGATCGCTTATCAGGCTTTCAATTGAGATAGCACGTGAGGGCAGAGAAGGTAAACCAATCGGAACAGCCTTCATTCTCGGAGACAGCGATGCAGTACTAGAGCGGTCACGTCAGCTGATTCTAAACCCGCTTGCCGGTCATTCAGAAGCTGAACGACTAATTACCAGTTGTGACATGCGAGAAAATATTAAGGAACTGGCACTGGTTGACGGAGCTTTTGTCATCAGAGAGGATGGAATGGTAGAAGCTGCAGGTAGATATATCTCAATAGATACAAGCAGTGTCAGACTACCAAAAGGATTTGGAACGAGACATGTTTCTGTTGCAGCGATTACCCAGGAAACCGAAGCAATTGGCATTGTAGTTTCAGAAAGCGGAGGACTTGTCAGGGTGTTTGCAAAAGGGAAAGTCATCGCTGAAACGATGTAGAGGATCATCCAGTCTACTATCTAATTTTTAATTATGCCAATACCTGCAGATCCCCATGGCACTATAGTCTGTATTGCAGGGGAACTCCTACATATCAGGACAAAAGGTGAACTTGGAAAATATATCGCATTAGCCATCAGAGAATACGGGATGTATGATCTACAACTCATCAGTGGGAAAATAGAACGAGATCTTCGGGCGGTCCCATTTTCATATCGAAAAAATGTTATGCCATTTATGCGAGAGTGGATCTTTGGCCGTTACCACACCGTTCTGCTCATGTATCGCACAGGGAGGTTTGAATCTCTTTTTGATCCAATCACAAACCCAGAAATATACCGATCTTTCTGTCAGATGCTTCCTACGGGCTGCCTGGTGACTGGTGATGAATATGATCCGTTTCCTCCTGTGCAGGCAGCGTGGTATCATTGTTTTATGTACCTGATGGCTGCATTTGCAATGTATGTTCTGGATGAACCAGGACATCCGGTTGGTATGCCGTTTCCAGGAGGAGAGAGTGTAAGAAAATCAGGCAACCAGTATTATTGCCCGATTCGGGACAGAGAAGAAGAGATATTTTACTCGATCTGTAATTTCTGCCCGGCATTGCAGGATCCTAACCGATAAAAATCGAAATTAGATATTCTTTTAAAAAGTAATATCCGGGCGCTTTTCAACATCTTCTCCGACAAATTCCAAGTACTGTAATTTAATTAAACCTGCAAATCTTCCAATAATATTTGAAGGAATTGTATCCATCATAGTGTTAAACTGCTCGGCTACATTGTTTGCAGTGTATCGCTGGCGGGCAATCTCATCCTCAACCTGTTTTACCGCATCCATAAGACTCATTACCGTCTGAGATGTTTTCAGATCGGGATAATTCTCCATAACTGCAAAAAGCCTGCCAAGAATAGATCGTGACTCTGCTTCAAGGCCGGCAAGGTCACCCGGACCTGCAGATCCAACAGATGCACGCATGGCAGTGACTCGTTCAAGAGTTTCTTTTTCAAATGCTGCATATGATTTTACTGAACCAAGAAGTTGCTCAATCATATCAAGACGCTTTTTTAAGGCAACCTTAATCTGACCAAGTGTCGCTTCATGAGTGTTTTTAAGACTGTAAAACCGGTTATAGATGGAAACAGCCCATACAACAAGGCCGATAATAACCAGTACTACAATACCGGCAATAATGAGTAGTACCATAAATGATCAGTTCTTCTTATTACCTTTGATAGGTAATACTTTTCCTCTTTATCTAGCTGGAATACCCGGTGACAGGACATATTCAACATGAGCAGAATTGGCAACGAGCAAATAATCCCGACCAGGCATTCTCTGCTCTATCGCACAATGTCAATCTTTCTTATTTTGGGTATTATATTTGTAGCATTGGTCTTTTCAGCGTTGTATGTACAGGAATCGCATAGTCTTGAAGACCAGTTTTTACTTAGTCATAGTTTTAGTGAACAAAGCCTTGTCTCATCGGTCAGCTTACTTCTAGAGAGCCGGTATGTGTATGATGCCGCCTTTGAACCCCAGCTAAAAGCAGCAATGATGATCTTCTCTGCCGAATACGATATTGCAGGAAGAAAACCTGAACTCCTTGATTTCCAAAAGATTAGAACTCATATTGAAGAAACCTTCGGGACTGCTACTCATCTTTATTTAATCGATTCTAAGGGAACAATCAGATATTCAACTGAAAGGGATGAAATCGGGTTAGATTTCTCTGTATATCCGGATTTTTTTAAGCGGCTCAACCAGATTCGCCTTGGTAATTCATATGAATCGGATGTAATCGTTCGAACCTTTGGAAGCGGAGAATATCGTAAATTTGGCTACCAGCCTACTCCTGATCATAAATATATAATGGAAATCGGGCTTACTGTACCTGATTTTGAGATAAACCGTCAGGATAAATCATTATCATCCATTGCAAATCTCTACTCTGCAACGGTATCAGGTATTCGTTCAGTTTTTGTATTTGATAAGTCCGCCATATTTGAGCAGAATGCAGAAAAAGGAATAGAAAATCCGGATTTGTATAATTATTCCCTCCTGGTAAAAGCAGACCGGCTTGAGGCATTGACTTCAGTATTTAAGACTGGGAATACAGTTATAAGGGATGAACCAGACGGAAAGGGGTATCGCAAGTATATCTATGTACCTCCTCCAGATCTGCCCGCAGTATCATCTTCTGAGATGGGTAAAGTCATTGAGATAACCTACGATCTTCAGGTTATCAAAGACCGTCAACATCAGTCACTCATATTATATCTTACAGGAGCGATAATTGCAATTTTTGGAATACTGGTAATTGCATACGCGGTATCCCGGTATATTACCGGTCCGATAGATGAAATAATTTCAGATATTGAAGAGATTGCAAATGGCAGATATGATCATCCAATACGTCATACACGGGGATTTGAGTTTAAGCGGCTTGAAGACAGTATTGCCAAAATGGTTCAGAGATTGAAAGATGATATAGTCAGCATCAAAGCAACTTCTGAAAAACTGGACACAGAATTGTCACAACGCAGAATTATCGAGGAAGCTCTTCGCAAAGCAAACAAGAAATTACACCTCCTCGGAAGTATTACTCGTCATGACATTCTAAATCAGATTACCGTAATTACCGGAGTTATGGACATTATATTCGATGAATTACCAACAGACTCCAGAAAAGGTCGCATCTTTGAAAACCTGAACCGTGCTGTTTCCACCATTCAAAAACAGATTTCATTTACCGGCCAGTATGAACAGATGGGAGTTTATAGTCCGATCTGGCAACGAATGTCTGATGTTTGCCGTGCATCACGTGAAGAACTGTTTATGCCCGGTGTTCAAATTCTAGATTCTACTACAAATCTTGAAATTCTCGCTGACCCTATGTTCAACCGGGTTATTTATAACCTGCTCGAAAATGCAATCCGACATGGTTCCACCGCTACCCGAATCGAATTACTCTTTTATGAAGAACAAAAGGCAGGTATACTCATAATTCAGGATGACGGATGTGGTATTCCTGATGATGCAAAAGAACGAATATTTGAGAGAGGATATGGTTCAAACACCGGTTTTGGCCTATTTCTGGTCAGGGAAATATTAGAGATAACCGGCATTACAATACAGGAAACAGGGAAATCCGGATCAGGGGCACGTTTTGAGATTTGTATTCCTCCTCAAAAATGGAGGAACAGTGACCCGGATATTCCACAAACTCAAACACACTTATCAGGGCAATGAAAGAACCCGGTTAATCTCTTCCATGAGCCTCGTGCGTTGAAATGGTTTGAAAACATATCCTTTGGCTCCGCAGTTGATTGCAAGTTTGACCATTTTCATCGATTGAATGGAACTGACAATGATAACCTTCGCATACGGATCATATCCAAGCAGAGTTTTCAAGGTCATAATTCCATCCATCTTTGGCATAATAATGTCCAGTAATACCAGATCCGGGCGGGTATTTGTATACTTAAAAATCCCCTGATACCCATCTTCCGCTTCAGCTGCAATATCATGACCTTCATCAGTTATGAGATTTGCAAGGATGGTTCTCATAAATAGGGTATCATCAACAATAAGGATTCTTGCCACCCTGTGTTCTCCTAAAAGATTTATAGGTTAGATCCCTGTACGTCCTCTCTCTTTGATGGGTCACGAACGGATTCATCAAACTGAACCTCTGTCAGTTCCTGATTCTGCTCTTTTGGGGAATTATTAAAGCAGATTCCCATAGCACCCAGAATACGTTCACCTCCTATCGGAGTAATTATATCATTACAATATCCAGTATTTCCGCGATCTGAATCCTTCGGTTCAATAAAGGTAGTTTTTCCATTACAAGCATCTTCAAGCCATTTTATCCAGTCAGATCTTGTTTTCTCACTGACTGCTATTTCATTAATTTTCTGACCGATAAGTTGCCCATATGATATCATATGGTTTTCATTTTGAAGAATTATTTCAGTATCCGGATTAATCGCCCAGATTTCCCCGGGAAAAGCATTAACCATGGCATGGAGAAGTTCTGCTTTCTCCTGGTATGATTCCTTTAATGTTATCTGATCTGAAATATCTATTGAAACACCAACCAATCCATTAACAATATTATTATTATCAAATACGGGTTTTTTCCGGGTAAGAAATACCCGTGTCTCCCCATTGAGAGTCTCAATTTCTTCCTGCAGTTCAATTTCAGGAATTCCCAGATTCAAAATCAGGTTATCAGTCTTTTCCCGCTCTTGTGCGCAACGTGGAGAAAAAAGATCTATATCGGTTGTTCCTTCAATTTCTTTTCGTAACTTCCCAACAAACCGGGAAAACTGATCATTTACATGTATATATTCCCCGGCTGAGTTTTTAAGGAATACAACACCAGGGACAGTCTGAAGAATAGTATCCTGAATTTTTGTCTGAAGAATAAAAGCATCAGTAGTTTTTTTCAGATTTATATGAGTTTTAACCCGTGCAATCAGCTCACGGGTATCAAATGGCTTCTCAATATAATCATTGGCACCCAGCATAAACGCTAATTCTTTTTCAGTAATGTTGCTGATGCCCGTGACCATTATGATACTGACCCCATTGAATTGTGGATTTTGTTTTATTTTCCGAAGTAATTCTATCCCGGTCATTTCAGGCATGATAACATCGAGCAGAATCAGATCAGGGGTTGGATTTTGTTCAAGATATTTTAGTGCAGACATCCCATTAGGTAATGGAATGGTCTGATATCCTAATTCTCCCAGAACTGTGGCTAGAAACTCGCATATTATTTCGTCATCGTCTACAACCAGGACCGATGGCGTATCATTCATAGAAAAAGTAATGTTGTTAATCTACAAATACTGTGTGATATGCTGTGCTTTCAAAAAGTGATCCGCGATAAGAAACAGGTATGATCTATTTCTACCAGCAGTAATCAGAACAATTGAAGATCTGGACATGGCAGATACTGCAAGTATTTTTCTATCCCCCTCATTATTTGCCAGAGCAGATACTACTGCCATAGGAATAGAACAGACGGCTTTGCCTGCTTTACCATGCACTATTGAGTAAGAAAGACTTTATTTGAATTTCATTCTGATAAGCAACCTGATAAGATCATGGATACAATCATAATCATGGATTTCCAATGCAACCACATACATGGCAGGATCAACCGTTCTTGGATTGTTCTGACCATTGTATTTAGTCTTATGTTGCTTACTCTGGTTCCGGTATCTGCTGCAGTAACAGAAAAGGTACCCACAACGATCTCAATGACCATTGATCCGGCAACACCCAAAGACGGAGAGGGATTCATGGTAACAGGTGTACTAAAAACTAAAGGTGGTGAGGTCCTTGGAAACAAGTATGTATACCTTGATTCTACCAAAGCAGGAGCGCAACACGGAACCCTGCAACCACTCTGGCAGGTTAAGACAAGTACTACCGGAACCTATTCATTCTACCGGCCACCCCAATCTCCCGATGAAGATCTCAGGGTACGATTTGATGGCACTACATTTTATACCAACTGTACCAGCGAAGTAGTAAAAATTAAACGATAAATCACCCATTACATGATATAAAAACAGGATACACCTGTATTCTGTTCGGTATCTTTTTTTATTCCCTTTTATCCCAGCTGAACACTATTAACAAATATCCGTGAGTAGACCTATATAGTCATCTGATCCATCATACCTCAAAGAAGTTATCTCACCGGGCTTATCAACCCGCTCAACGACCTGTTCCTGATTCACTCTGCAATAGAGATGAGGAAGATCTTGAAGTGAGATGCTCCGGAGTCAAAGAATGAATAGCCGGAAATTATTCGTAGGCAATCTAACTTATACAGTTAATGCCAGAGACCTAAAGACATTATTTTCTCAATATGGCGATGTTGTTAGTGTCAATGTCCTTGAAAAGAAGGGATATGGTTTTATTGAGATGAAAACGCCAGAAGAGGCGCAAAAAGCACGCGAAAGTCTGAGTGAAACAGAGTTTGAAGGGAGAAATCTTCTGATTGACGGGGTTCGACCGCCAAAAAAGAAGAAAAAATTTACAGGAAAACCAACGATAACAAGTCCTGCAGGAAGAACCCAGTCACACACCAATAAAAAACCTGCGTCATCAGGATCAGGATATAGGGGGAAAAAGCCAGCATATCCATCAGGCAATCAATCAGGAAGGCCGGCAACCAGTCATCGGAAAAGTTCATCCCCACCTCCTCGTCGCAATACCGGACGGGGTCAACGGCGATAATACCATTATTATAAGTGGAACTGATTTCCCACTAGTGAATTTATCGCTCTTTTTTTTAATCAGCGCTGTTTATAGCATACAGAGTATGGAAGCCCTTAGTCATTGATGCCATCTGAAAAATGATGCTTACGCATAAACTCACGTATTTTTGCAGATTCAAGAAATCCTTTGTCAACCTGATCAATAATATCATCAATGATTCTAACCTGGTTCTGAATTTCTTTCATCCTGTTCCCTCCTTCAAGTTCTGCATAACCAAAAATTACCGTCAGGGGATTTCGGATATGATCATTATAGATCGCAAGTTGCTCCATTATTTGCTCGATTTTATCATTCGCCTCCTTTCTGTGCATTTCAAGATCATGCTCCCGGGTAATATCAATAGTAGTGCCAATTATCGCAGATTTTCCTTTATACTCGGTAGTAGTGGCAAATGTTCGAAATATCCGTGTTGAACCATCTTTCACGGTCACACAGATATCCTGAGAATAATCATTACTATCTTTATCGGATTGCAAAGTACCCTTAAAAAAATTCAGGCTTATTATGCAGTCACCAGCAATGAGCCCTATAGGATCAGAATACTGCATCAGTTCGTCACGCGAATATCCACACATACCTGCGAGATGTTCATTAGCATAGATGAATCTTCCATCCTGAATCAGGTATATACCAACAATCGTGCCAGATGCAATTTTTCTAAACATCTCCTCTGATTCGGCAAGTGCCAGATGCATATTTTTCCGCTCTGAAATATCCCGATAAAAACAGAGCAGATATCGTGTTTTACCAATTTCAACAAGGCTTGCACTCATTTCAACAGGAATGAGATTTGATGTTTTGGTGATAATTGTACCTTCCTGAACAAATCCCTGAAGTAATTCCTCATACGCACCGGTAAATAGTTTAAGCTCTTGTATTTCGGTTAATGGATGAAGATCGAGGAGAGATTTACCTTTAAGAGTATTTCCCTCCATTCCTACCAGAGCCTGTGCCTTCAGATTTGCCTCAATGATATGGTAAGAACCCGGTTCAGCGACAATAATGGCATCAAAGGCCCTCTCAAGCAGGGCTTTGTATCGCTCCTGCGCCATCAGAGATATCAGTTCTTCCTTCTCTCTGATGGTGCGGATCATCATGTTAAATGATGAAGAAAGTGATGTAATCTCAGTTGCTCCACAGATATCAGCTTCATGAGAGAGATCACCAGAATCCGCAATATCCCTGATGGTCTTATCAAGCTGCATCATCGGGCTGACGATTGAACCGGATATTGTTAAAAAAAGCAAACCTGCAAGAATAACCCCCATTACAATGAGAACGCCCATCAGAGTTGAATATCCCTCAATCTGTTGCAGGTACATAATTCGTTGAAATTCAACAGACAAGGTAAGTGGATTTGATGCAGTCGGGCTTGACAGGGTTGTTTCATATCTGATAACGGTCTTGTTAACTCGTGAGATTCGCCCGTTAAGGAGGTTTTCATCAGAAGATATTCCAGAAACAATATCAATCAGATACCCGCTGATGCTTTGGTACTTTTTTATCTGAGCCGGACCAACATCCTTAAAAAAAACGAGAACCCCTTGTGGATCTCCGGAATTATTTGATGGAACAACCGCACTCGTCCCAACAATAAATTGTGCATCATAAGTACTAACAATTCCAAAAACACCTTTCCGGTTAAGTGTACTTGCAAAAAGCAGGCCATCGCGTTGAATTTCATGTATTACTGACCCGGGTATCTCACGCGGACGACCATAGGTATCATCATATGACACACCGGTAACATATGACCGATCTGGGCGGAAGATTAACGCCCCCTGAACTCCTTCTGGTAAAAGTGATGCTGGTCCAAGATTCTTTTTGATAAACGCACTATTGTTGTCGATAAGATACTGCCAGGTATCATCCCAGGTTCCATAAGAGTATGCGGTCCGCTGAATGTTACGGGCATCATCAAATATAATATTTTTAACACTTTCCCCTGCAGAACGGATAGTCTGATCTTCAATAGCCAGAGTTTTCGAGATCATTACTCCGTTCACGAGCAGATAGAAAATGAGAGTAAGAAGGACAAGGAAGAAGATACTAATTGCTGCCGCTCGGACAATTAGTTTCATCGTATTATTCTTCACCCTCCTTATGAACGGGAGTCCTTGTCAAGCAGCATGGTCAAATATTTATTACTATGATTGTTGTATTTATTGTTCTCCGGCCATACATATTAATCTCACACAATTACCATCAAACAGTCCTGACAGGTTAAAAGGTGTTATTATAAAATTATTATTGCGTATCTGCGATAGTTTTAAAAAAGGCTAATACCTGATTTAAAACCGGAGTCAAATCGGTATTTATTATTCTTCAAAACCAGCGTTTTCTCATTAAAACTCATAAACTTCTCCAGTATCAGAACTGGGAACTTGTACATCAGTTACCTTTATTTCCATATCTCTCCCCTCTGCAGTATTCTCTTCTAATTGAATTGAATTGAGTGATGCCTGCAGTGAATCAATTGTTGTTTCAGGAACATCAGTACTCAGACCGAACCATACGTTCTGTTCATCTAACCGGAACGCTACCTCAAGAGGATTTTTCAGATCTAATTCCTTCATCTTCCAGGTTACCGCCTGTTCTCCATGGAATAACGCATCAACATCATCGTGTCCGACCAATGCAATGAGCGCTTCTAAATTTGCAGCAGTAACAATGTTATCAGCGGTAACCCCATAGTCGGCCAAGAGGCTTTCATGAGCGTCACCTGCAATGACACTAATCTTCAAAGTTTTGATATCTTCAACAGTGTCAATTTTTTTATCTGAACCGGATTTTACAAAAAATGCACTTGAATCGGTTGCAATAGGACCGACCCACTGCATCAGGTCCTCTCTATCCGGAGTGCGGTATACTGCAAGGAGCAGAGTGCGATTACCCTTCACCGTTGCATCAAATACTTCTTGCCAGGAGTGCAGGGTTACTTCATTACGCTGAAATGGAATACCAAGATCAGTGGTAATCTTTTCAACAAGATCGACAGACAAACCTGCCGGCTCGTTATCAAGTAAATATGAATATGGTGCATACTCCTCCCCAATGACCATTAATTGAAATTCCTGTGAGTTTTCTTCTGCAGTTGTAAATCCAGCCACCATTGCCAGAAGAACTGCCATAATCAGAATGCGCACTGCATCCATATATAAAAAAAGAAGTGAGATTAGTTAAACATTGCTTTTTTGATTGGGTATGGACGCAAAAAGGGGCTTAGATTACAGACATAAATCAGGATTATTGTCCCAGGTTATACGATATCAGGTTATTTCTTTTCCATACTATTTTGAAACAGATAGATAACATCATTAAGGTTGATAACGCCGTTACGGTCAAAATCGAATGCCCAGACCGGTTCATGATTGATAACATGATCAGAACTCTGGAAAAATGTAACCACATCATGGAGATCAAACCATCCATTTCCATTGATATCCTCATAAAGTCCATCACCATCAGGATCACCCGGAAGGGAATACTCTCCACCGGCAGAATTTGGATATGGAATTATTTCTCCGACAATAACCGGTAAAGCTGTATAACTACTACCATACCGGGAACTGTCACTGGCTACACCTTCATTAAGAGTGCAATGGATATATCCGGTCCCGAAGGCACTTCCGATGACAGAGATATTAAAAAGGAGAACCCCTTCTGTTTTATTCCCAATCCGATCGCTTACATCTTCTCCTACGATGAGAAGTTGATCATTATCAGGCCAGGTAACAAGTGGATTTGTAACCCAGGAGGGAAATCCAGAGAAGAAGAATTGAAATGGTGCTGCAGAATCTTTTGTCAGAGTCAGGTTAAACCGAATCAAGCCTTTGGGCAGATTTTGTACCAGGATAGAAGCAGATTTTATCTCTCCTTTAAGCACCTGCATGGTACGTGGATTTGTCGTCAGAGGAAATGACTGTCCATTGTCTCTTACCTGATACGCAAGAATATTAGATGGACCTCCGCAGGGAGATGGATTATATACCTGAATATAATGCTGACCTGGAGTTTGAATTTCCACATCAAGGATTTCTGCAGTTATCTGATAAGGTGACTGATATTTTTTTGTGTAGTCTCGTGCATCCCAGAGAACGCGGGTTTCTGGGATGAAGTAATTCCCATCAATGGTAAGAAGGAGGGATTTACTCCCGACAAAGATTGAATCAGGGTATACTGATGTGATAACTGGTGAAGGCCAGGTATCTTCCCCTTTAACAGTGCTATTTAATGATCCTGTCGGTCTGCATACCAGGTCGGATTTCACAATGCCAGAGTGGGCGGCACTATCTGTCACTACATTATGAATGATTGGGATTTTAGGTATCAGTGAGAAGCTGGTCAGTCCAGATTCTGAGATCTGCACCTTACCGGGTATATGTTGATAAAAATTATCCAGGACAGGTGGATCAGAAGAAGTAATTTCACTCTTTTTACAGCCGCAATCTGCAAATACTATGAAGGAAGTTGCACCAGACAGGGTAATCAGCAGCACCAAAACAACACAGGTCTGAAATAATATAGTTCTCATTTATAAAAAGATCCGTCATTTCTCCATTTGTAGTATAAGGTTAAAAAATCCCACCATGTATATAGGAAGGAAGGGTTGCCCCTTCCCCACCCTCAAACGAATGAAGCATTAATTTCCCTTTACTCCGCTCTGGCACATCTCTCCCCTTTTTCAGGTGTCATCAAAAAAATTGTGTAATGGTTGTGTGTTTCATTACCGGGAAGAAATTTCTTCTTTCTCACCATTCTTCTAAAAATTCTCAATCGATGTAAGAATTCATCTCGAGTTTTACCATCCTGATTCGCTCAATTTGGTGTTTGAAAAGGACCTTAGTATTAGTTACCTTATACCACGGATATATACCTATGATAATCCATAATGTGTCTTATCATTCACATGCACTATCTGAAAAAATTCTTGACTCTCTCATTCAGGTTGTGCATAAGGCGACATTTATTGATAATCAACCCGTAAATCTGGGTATCGGTTCATCCCTATCAGCAGCGGAAATTCACCTTATAGACATGGCAGGTCGGTTTTCAGGTGAAACCATATCAGGTCTTGCCAGTCGTCTGGGCGTGACGAAAGGTGCTGTTTCACAAATGGTGAATAAATTAGAAGAGAAAGGGTATCTTATAAAAATTCACGGGGAGGGGAACAAAAAGAACGTATTTATTGAACTAACAAAAAATGGAAAGATGGCATATGACTGGCATGATTCTCTCCATAAGCATATGAATCAGATGGTGCTTACGAGATTATCTCAACTAAATCAGGAAGAAAGTGAGAAAATTCTCGCAATATTTTTGGATCTGTCAGCAATGCTTGATCTTTCAATTATAATCAGGGATGAGCATATTCGCCGCTTTCTTAATGAGTACACAGATAGCGCCCTATAATACTGACTGATATTTCTTATACGAACGATGGTGAGGTAAGCGTAGAAATAGTATAGGCACTAAACAATATATATGCACTGCAAGCAGAATCGGTTCTGGCAACATTATCGAGAATTAAAAAGAACCAGTATAAGATTATACATCACATTCATCCCTTACCAGATTTTTTTATAACCGGGTGTATGCAATGAATGAGAATAATGTTCTATCACCTCATACCTACTCCTTTTTGCCAATTTCAAGGAGTGATGGAGAAGAAATTATTGAAATTTTTAACTATTATATCTGTAATAGTTCTGCCACCTTTCTTGAAGAACCGGTCCCCACATCGTTTTTTGATTTGATAGTATCTCACCTGGGGTCGTATCCTTCGGTGACCGTGAGAGATTCCTACGGGTATCTTATAGGATTTGGGATGATCCGACCCCATAACCCTCTCCCTGTTTTTCGCCATACTGCAGAAATTACCTCCTTTATACGGCCGGAGAAAACTGGATTCGGTATCGGCAGACAGATGCTTACCTATCTCATTAATGAGGCTAAAAAAAGAGACATATGGTTTCTTCTTGCTCAGATATCTTCATCGAATGAAAGGAGTATCCGATTTCATACCCAAAACGGCTTTCGTGAATGTGGGCGGTTTATTCATGCAGGATGCAGAAAGGGTAACTTTTTTGATATAGTATGGATGGAAAAAGAGATCAAATAGTGAATATATACCAATCCGGTCAGGAAGTAACTTCATCTCTTTTTTTATCCGATGTCAGTACCTTCTGTGTAAGTGGTATGGGTTTTATCCTTACTGGAGTCCAATAGAGGCGGCAGGCAGATAACATAATTGAAATTAATGACCCCGTTCCATTCAAATTCAAAAACTCATACGGATTTCTAATTTGAAACACATTCAGTGTTTGGAAGAAAACCACCACGTCATTCATCTCAAATCTTCTATTTCAAAGGCGAGGATATATCAGGAGTGAGGATATAATTATCAAATCCCCCTTATCACGGTGACACCTGAATCGTATAGTTGTGTTTTTTATCAAACCGGTACATAATTACGATTACTGCAGGCATTATCAGAATTGCACCAGCAAGAGAGAACCCTACTGTTATCACCGTAGTAATTCCAAAATTGGATACGATATTGAATTCAGAGAGCATAAGAGCAGTAAACCCAAATACCGTGGTCAACCCGGATACAGTTATTGCAGTTCCAATTTTTTGCACACTGGTTTCAATAGCCTGAAATATATCAACACCCTTCGCAAGTTCTTCATCACAACGTTCCATGATAAGGATAGTATATTCTGATGCAACACCAATAGTCATTGAACCAAGAACCGCGGTAAGAGGAGTATAATCAAGTCCTGAAAGGTACATAATTGCCCCATTCCATCCAACAATTATTACGATCGGGATGAGGGGGGATACGGCATGAATTCGCCGATATACCAGCAATAAAAAAATCAGAATAAACCCAAATCCAAGAAGGGTCATCCTTAATTTGGATCGCTGGATATCATCCATAAGTGTACTAAACATCTCAAGTGAACCAGTTACTGCCACGGTCACTCCCGGGGGAGAATAAAACCATTCCACGTCCTGCCTGATGGTTTTGATAAGCCCCCGGGCCTGTGCTATTTCCATATCAGACAAGGAAAACTCAAGCACAGTCTCCATATTTCCATTCAGGTAACGGGTTTTTGCATCAGCCGGAATTATATCAGTAATCTCCCTGATCCCGGATTCTGTGGTCGGGAGAGTCCCATTATTATATGCAGAAATAAGAGTTGCAATACTGGATATACCAGTTATCTTGTCATTTGACCTGACAACATATTCCCCGAAATCTTTTATCCAGGAGAGAATATATGGATTTGTCACCATATCCCCGGATACGATAATAGGAATAGTATTTGTAGCGCCCATTGTCCGTGTGACTTTATTCATATCCAAAAGTGCAGGCATGTCAGAGGGGACAAAAGTTTTCTGATCTGCACTAATGGGGACCTCATTATCAAGGTTAAACCCGATAATTGCAATAATAAACACACAAAGAAGTACAGGAACCGGACGTTTTGCTATAAAACAGGCAACATTTCCAAGCAATGCATCATATCGTTGTAGATATATTGATGAAGTCCTGTTAATAAGAAGTGACTCACGGTTTTTACCCGATTTTCCTGGATTTTTTGAATGAGTATAATCATCCCCTTTTCCCCGGTACTTCATCAGGATTGCAAAGACCGGGACTATGATGATCGCAGCAATATAACAGGATACCACACCAAAGGTGCAGACAATACCAAAATCTCCAACCATTGGAATCGGCCCGAAGATCATCGCTATAAACCCGGTTGAAGTAGCAAGCATGGCAATCATTACGGAAGGACATGCTTTGGTAATCGTGGTGGTCACAGCCTGAATAAGTGAGGTTTTATAAATTTCTTCATCAAGACGAGCGTGAATCTGAATGGCATAATCAATTCCAATCCCTATCAGAACAGGGAATGCCCCAATAACTACCATACTCACCGGGGTCCGGGTAAGACCCATGAGCCCGAAGGTGAGAATCAGACCACAGATAACAACAACAACCGGAAGGAGCGTATACCGCACATGTGAAAATAAGGCGAGAACAGCAACTATCATTAACACCATAGCGGCAAGAATGAGCGATCCCATTGACGTGCTCATTGCCTTTCCCATCTCTTCTTCGAATGCAGGCTCTCCTGAAACGGTGACAGAGACTCCCGGGGGTGGATTTGAAGATGCGACACTCCCTCTGATACTGGAGAGCACTTGTTTCTGGCGATCATCTGACAACCCGGGCTCCATGACAATAACACTCAAAGTCATCATATTTGATGGCAGATTTCGATTGATTATTTCAGATGGGACATGAGAAATCAGAGTATTTACTTCTGCAGATGAGTAGGGAAGTATTCCCTGATTTAGTCCTTTTAAAAGAGTAGTAATTCCTGAAACCTTTGAAACAAACTTTTTTTGAGAGAATTCCTCAACAAGCTGGTCTATATACCAGAGAGTATCAATGTTCGTAACGTCATCAGCTTCAACAATAATCATGATAGCGTTAGAACCGTATGTCTCAGTATAATGACTGAGAAGAGCACCGCGAGGTGTGTTTTTATCAATATATGCTTCATTGCCGGTCTGCATAGTTACAAGAGTCATTCCGTATAAGGCAATGATAAAAATAATTAGAGCGGTTGCAGCGACAGATAATGGGTGGGTGGTTACTACTTTTGCCAGGCGATCAAATGGATTAATCATATACTACGTTCCCGGAAGGCATTGAAGATATCCAAAATCAGGTTTTTCCAAAATGATTGAAAAACAGAGAGATAAATATGTGTTTTACCCATTGTATGATAGTTCCAATAATTATTCTCCAGATATCCGGGAAGCACCATCAGATAAGATGTATGGCAGGGGAAGTATATATTTCTGGACCAAAAGACAGAAATCCCCCAAATAATGAACACCATGATCATTCCAATTCCACCTGTATGTATCACCCCTTTTATACCCTGATGCCCAACGTATGATCAGGTATCATGCTCTCGATTCTGTATGTTGATGATGAACCGGGACTCCTCGATATCGGGAAGATATTTTTAGAACGTTCAGGTGAATTATCAGTCGATACGGCAATATCTGCCAAAGATGCAATAACAAAAATCAACATGTCTGAATATGACTGTATTGTTTCTGATTATCAGATGCCAGGCATGGATGGTCTTTCATTTCTTAAATATATTCGAGATACTTGGGGGCCGCTTCCCTTCATTCTCTTTACCGGAAAAGGGAGAGAAGAAGTTGTTATTGAGGCCCTGAATAATGGCGCTGACTTTTACCTCCAGAAAGGTGGAGAGCCTAAATCCCAATTTGCAGAGTTAAAACATAAAATAATTCTGGCTGCAGAACGCAGGAAAGTTAATGAGAGACTTAAAAACTCTGAACGCCGTCTGACAGATATTATAAACTTCCTGCCAGATGCAATTTTTGCCATAGATCTACAAGGAAAAGTTATCGCATGGAACCGCTCTATTGAGGAGATGACCGGTATCAGTCAGGAGCAGATCCTTGGTAAGGGAGATTATATTTACTCGTACTATGTCTTTGGAGAGAGAAAACCATTACTTATCGATCTCATCCTCAATGATCATCCTGATTCAGAAAAAGAATATCAGTCTATCACCCGCAAAGAGGATAAATTAATTACAGAACGATTTATTCAGTCATTATATGGTGGAAAGGGAGCATTTCTGTGGCTGATCGCCTCTCCCCTCTACGATTCTGACGGAAATGTTATCGGAGCAATAGAATCCCTTCGCGATATTACAGATCGAAAAATTGCAGAAGAAGAAC
>Ga0351921_1044_pt1 | contig 19357 bp, 12 predicted proteins | sample BONcelHT113001C9_FD_206869 | JGI IMG/M metagenome (GOLD analysis project Ga0351921, IMG submission 206869) | Enriched cells from coal bed in the Powder River Basin, Montana, United States - BONCAT cells T11 rep2 HSBNCT.T11.300.1.C9 ... | reverse complement strand
GTTCACTTCAGCAGAAGAAGTCTCTTCCTGGCTGCGGGCCTCCTGCACATCGCGGGTATGCTCATGTTCGTGGCAGTACATGCAGAGCAGTTCCCAGTTGCTGCCATCGGGCGGATTGTTATCGTGATTGTGGTCTTTGTGATGCACGGTGAGCTCGCGAAGCTTTTTGCCCTCAAATTCGCGGGCGCAGCGGCCACAGACCGGCGGAAAAAGTTTCAGGGCCTGTTCCCTGTATCCCGCCTGGCGCTCCTGCTGCTCCCGGCGCATTTCGGCGACCATACGGTCCCGTTTTTCGGCATTTTGTTTATCTAGTGAATCAGTCATAAGACCCTTTGGAACGGCTGTTGTTTTTTAGTGAAATGCACTATGTTGTCATTATTATACAACGTGAAGACGAAAAAGTTTTAGCTTGTTTCCATCCGGAAATCTGAAAATTGCAATTCCGTGTAGGGTTGGGGCTTTCACGGAGTCTCTCGTACGGCTTCATTGCACGTTTGTGACAGTAAGGAAATCGCCTGAATCCAGCAGGCTGCCCGATCCGTGAGACGGCTGATGACCGATTACGAGATACTTCGGGGAAGTTTCAACCCGGCCCCATACCCAGAAGCCTGTCTGACTTAGGGTAAATCTACTGCAAATCCGTCTGGACGGTCCATATTTCGCCACTTTTTTGGTCAATAGAACAACTATTGCCCTGCAAAATCGACAAAATCTGTCCTCGCCCAGCCAAATTTTCGCTTCGACTTCCTAAGTCAGACAGGCTCCTAGAAAACCAGCTTGTACATTGATATGGATCAACAGCAGCCCTTGGCATATTTTTTTACCAGATATGCGGCCTCTTCGTTGCGCCCCTGCCTTTCCAGGAGCGGCACAATTCGTTCAGCCGCCTCCCTGGCAAATTTGGGAGAGGTAAGGAGTTTTGAATAGCTTTCGACCGCATTCGGCTCATCCTGGAGCAGGGTGTACAGCTCCCCTTGCATCATCCTGGCCTGTTCCGGAAGCAGGTCACTCGCTATAATTCGCTCCAGTACCTGCAGCGCCTCGGGTCCCCTGCCGATCTCGGTATACAGCTGAGCCAATCCGATAGTGCAGAGTGGATTAGCAGGATTCAAACCAAGAGCCTCCAGTAGAAGTTGCTCGCACTTCCCGGAATCGCCCTTGTGGTACGAGAGGATTGCTTTCTCATAATTCAGGATGTCATTGTCCGTGTCCAAGGATAATCCCTCGAAGACCCGCAGGGCTGCTTCTTCATCCCCTGCCAGGTTCAGGTGGCAGCCCCGGGCGAATTCTTCCCCCATTCCGGCATAACGCTCGGGAAGGTCTCCGGGAAGTGTCTGAAAATAGAGGGCCAATCTGTCTTCTTTGGTTATGGTATCATCCAGGGCATGTTGGTCATCGTCTCCTGTTCCGACCGCCCTCCCCTCGCAACTACCGCACGTAGTGACCGCCGTGTCGTGTGTCATTTCGGAAGCCTCGGTATCGAGTCCAATCAGGAGTCTCTCGGAACGTTCCCTGAGAGTCGGGTCGTCCGCCAGATCCATGATGATACGCAGATGTTCCCCGGCCTTTATTCTGTCACCGCTGGAAAGGGCATATTCCGCCTCGACCAGGTTCAGGCGGCCCAGCATGTTGCCCGTCAGCGCGATTTTTTGACGCACGGCCTCAATCCGGGAAGGGGTCGCCTCGCCGCTCGCCTCGATCTTTTCCAGGGCCTCGCCATAGGCATTCCTCGCATCGGCGAACCGCTCATCAGCCAGGTACCGGTCACCCTTTTCCAGGTAATGATTGTAATCCTTGCCGAAAGTAAACAGTTTCTTCAGAAACATATATACACCTCGTAAAAAATAAGAAAATCATCGGACCCAGCGGCGGATACTATCCGCGCGATTGGCCACATACAAACAGGGAGGGTTCTGGACAAGGATGATCTTGTCGTATGAAATCTCGCGTGCCGGTTTCCTCTCGACTCGTCGGTCCCTCGTTCTTCTTTCTCAGTCAAGCGAACCGGCGATTTAGCGTCGGTACTCCCTGCGGGCTCGCATCACTTCTCCTGGAAAATGCCATAGAAAAAGAAACTTTCTTTTCAATACTTTCGTTACGATTAATTTTCCATACTTTCTCGGGTTTTCGATGAGAGCCTGGGTAATCCGGTACATCCACTGAAGACCCAATTTCTGAATAGCTTTTGGCGGCAATATCAGGTCACCGATCAACCATTTGAATGCGGCGCCGACTCCGATCATGACGCCTCTCTCCAACCCAGACAGATTCTGTAACATCCATTTTTCCTGCTTCCCTCCACCAAAACTCACCCAGATCACATCAGGATTTTCCCTGTTTATCATTTCCATGATCAATCGGTTGTCATCAGCATCAAAATCCTTGAAGGGCGGACTGTATCCGGTTATCCGGACGGTCTCATTCAGGCTCCCGGCTTTTTCAATTACCCTGTCGACTGTCTGCTCGGTATCGCCAAGCAAAAAGTGCTTGAACCCGTCCCGTTCCGAAAGCATCTTACTCATGATATCCAGCCCAGATATTCGCTCAATCTCCCCGCACCCGAGAAGCTTAGCGTACCATACCAGTGGTGTTCCGTCGGCAAGGGATAAATTAGACGAATTTATTGCTTGATATAATCCGTCATCCTGTGTTGCTGCTATGACATTTCCCACGTCCGTCATGCAGACATAGCCCTTATCGTTCGCCTCAACAATATGTTTGATGAGCCCATAGGCATCGCTGTAATTTATAGCATTAATCTTGACTCCACGGAATTTTACGATTACCGGATAACCAGTTCCGGTCTGCATAATGCACCCCTGTTTACGAATCGATACAATCGTTACGTTCTTTACATACGCAAGCCGTTACAGCCCTGGCTTGCTAAATAGTTTTCATCCGGAAACGGTACTTTTCCGCCCTTACTGTGACAATCCGCGGGCTTGCTTGTGCGGCGCACCTGCGTACGCCTCCGCGCAACCCCTTGATTTACTTGCCAGGACGAAAAATCCCTCGTTGCCGAATTGAAAACCAATAGTTTCACATCCGGACTTTCCGGATGGAAAGTAAATAAATCCATCTTCCGATGCAAGATTTATGCTTGCCGATTCCGCGGTAAAGTCACAGTAATGAATCGGATTATGTAACGACAGGATAGTGAAAACATGGGTTTTACAATACTACTGCGGAAACTCCGCTGGGGAACTTATGTTAAAACACAATTACTGATATTGACTTGAAATCATACGTAAGCCGCCCTGCTTCGGGATTTAAGTAAAATGATTATAATACAAATTGCCAATACGCTCGCTGGCTTTGATCGGCACAAACCTTAATAATTGCCGTAACAACCTTCTTGATTGATATCTCGCATGAATTGATTTTGTGTCACTGGCTTCTACTGGGCAGAAAAACTGTGGCAAATCTACTGTAGTTGTTCCCCATCTGTTTTTAAACAACATTAGTGACACGTTTGAAATCGATGTTCTCCCAAAATCGAAAATCTTATATCCCTCATGGAAGGCAATTTTTATCGCCTCCCAATAGAGAAAAATATCAGTATGCATGCTTCTAAAGCTGACATCGCTAGCCAGAACCTCTGCTGAAACCCGGTTCTTGAATTTAAGAAGCATCAGGCCCCCGATAATTTGTTTGTCGCGTTCTGCGAGTAAAAGTGCAAGCCGGCCACTCGGAGCAAATATTTGCCACAGATTTTCAAAAAATCTGTACGGTTGAGGAGGGAAACCAAGCCTTTTTCTCGTCATAAGATGGAGTTGGTAGAAAGCGCGCAAGTCAGATTCGCTCTCGCCCAATCTTGAGACCAGCCTGCTGCTGACGGCTTGCGTAATCCTCTTCTGTATTGCTCTCCTGTGAAAAGTTTGTTTCAATTGTTCCGGCTCTCGATCCAGGATGATGAAATGATTTTTGTATTCCTTGTCCCGCGAAAATCCCGCATCCTCAAGCAGTGAAGCAGAGGCATGTGTCCTGATCTCCACGTTGGAAATTCCGAGACTGTTCTTCAGGTCGGCCAGCATTGTGAAAAGCACTTTCATCTCTTCGTGTGTTGAAACGAGCGGGTCACAAATTGTCGCGAACGGAATGCTGACAAGCCTGTCTCTTTTCAGCCAGCTTTCAACCTTGAAGACCGGTAGTGCCGCGCTGATGGCATCGCTGGAATCATCCCGCAAAACCAAGTAATGTCCTGACATATTCGCAAAGCTTTCCTCCAGGAGCTTTTTCCACCCTGAAAGATGAGTTATCCAACCAAAAGGATGATCGACAACGAATGCATCCCAAGAGCTGTCCGATAGAGGATTAATAAGAGAGATAGTATTCATATTCCTGGTTTTCGCATAGAAGAGTCCACCCATTGGTCGCTCTCGTGAAAATTATCAATCTCGACAATCCCGAAAAATGCCCCGCTGTTCAAGGCCCCTCACGACAACCTGTTGGAGAACACCGGCTATGTCAAACGAGCTGCACGCGGCTGCAGAAAATTATAGCGTAGTTGCCTTCCAAATCAACCAGTCAGTTACGTTGTATTCTTGTACCCTCCCCTGATACTCTTCACATAATTCTCGATAGATATGTGCCAACTGCAACTTGAGATGAATTCCGACATCATGCATCCCCGGCCCGATTGTCTGAGAATAGTCGAAGCGGACCGATTTAAAAGGCACATATATAAAAGACCTGGGAATCAGGAATCCGTCTGCACATGGTAATTAATCATCCTGGTGTCGATGATCACGGCGCCGGGCTATGAGCTGCGTTATCAGGTCGATGCTCTTCCTGACATCGATCGGTTTAGAGATATAGGCATCCATACCGGCGGAAAGACACCTGTCTTCATCCTCTGACAAGGCATGGGCCGTCATCGCGACAATGGGGATGTGTCCACCACGCTCCAGTTCAAGCTCACGGATGGTGGCGGCAGCGGTGAAGCCGTCCATGAACGGCATCTGTCCATCCATGACGACAAGGTCGTATTCCCCTTGCTGCCACATCTCGACTGCCTGCCGACCATCCCCGGCGAATTCGAAATCAAAGCCGGCCCTCTGGAGCATTAATCCCAGGATCTTTCTGGTGATCTCATCATCTTCGGCGATGAGGAGGCGAAACTTCTCCCCTTCAGCACCAGGGGAGACGGTGTCCGCAACGGATGGCACAGTTACTGATTCGGCTGCAGACACCCTTTCCGGTCCGGCCTCCCGGAAGGGGATAGTGAAGCTGAAGCTGCTCCCCACTCCCAACGTGCTCTCGCAGGTTATTGTCCCTCCCATCCGCTCCACCAGCTCCCGACAGATGGCAAGACCGAGGCCGGTGCCCCCGTATCTTCGGCTGTGGGATTCGTCCGCCTGGGTGAAGACATTGAACAGAATATCCCGCTTGTCTGCAGGGATGCCGATGCCGGTATCGGTGACACTGAAGGTGAGCTGCCGGCGGCCGTCGGACATTTTCCTGCCGCGCTGGACCGTTACCTCAACTTTTCCCTTTTCCGTGAACTTTACCGCATTGCCCACCAGGTTAGTGAGTATCTGCCGCAGTCGCAACTGGTCACCGACCACCATTTCCAGCGGTTCTAGCGACATGGTATGCAAAAGACTGAGACCTTTGCGTCTCGCTTCGGGTATGAGGATGTCGATCACACCGGTCACGCACTCGCGGAGGTCGATCGGTTTTTCCTCCATGGTAAGCATTCCAGCCTCAATTTTGGTCAGATCGAGGATGTCGTTAAGAATCTGCAGGAGTGAACGGGCCGATCTGTCCGCCATTTCGATGTATTTTCGCTGATCGTTATCGAGCGCCCCGTTCAGGGTTATTTCCAGCATTCCCAGAACCCCTGTCATCGGAGTGCGCAGCTCATGGCTCATGTTGGCAAGAAACTGGCTCTTGGCCCGACTGGCCACTTCAGCGGCCTCTTTTGCCTGCTGAAGCACCACTTCGCCCCGCTTGATCTGATCGATGTTTGCGGCAACGCCGAACCATTTAACAATCTGCCCGGCTGCGTCGCTGATGGGGCGGCTAATGATCTTGAACCACTCATACTCCCCATCATGGCGCCGAACACGATATTCAAGATCGTAGGGTGTACGTCCCTCCACGGCTGACCGCCAGGCGGCATAGGCCCGTGGGCGATCGTCCGGGTGAAGCAGCCTGTTCCAGCCTTCCCCCAATTGCTTGCTCACCGGCACCCCGGTGAATTCTTCCCATTGCCGGCTCTGGTAATCACAGAAGCCGTCCGGACGCGTGGTGAATACCATGCCGGGAATCGACTCCAGAGTCTGGCTGTAAAACAGCTCGCTCTCTCGCAACGCCTTCTCGACCTGTTTACGCTCGGCGATTTCGAGCCGCAACCTGTCGCTGGTCTCTTCCGCCTCCCTCCGGGCAATGACGGCGTCTTCCATGAGGTTCAAGGCGGCCACGCGGGAAGAGCGCAGTATTTCGTTGGCAGATTTGAGCTGCGCCGTTCGCTCGATGACCTGTTCCTCCAGGGTATCGCTCAGCTCCTTTAATTCTTGTGTCCGTTTCTCGACATACATTTCGAGTTCATCATAATACTTGCGTAACGCCTCCCCGGCGCGCCTTTTTTCGGATACGTCGTGGAAGACGAACACCGCGCCGATTAGCCGGCCATCGGCAGCCAGGATCGGAGATGCGCTGTCCTCGATTGGAATTTCGCGACCGTCCCTGGTCACCAGCACGGTATGATCGGCCAGGGTCTTGGGGCGCCCCTCCCCCAGCACCAGGGCCACGGCGTCTTCCGACGGCTGACGAGTCTGTTCGTTGATCAGGTGGAACACCTTCATGATCGGCAGATAGCGGGCCTCGTCAATGCTCCAACCGGTGAGCGACTCGGCCACGGGATTGAGGAATGTCGTTCGACCATCGGTGTCGCAGGTGATCACGGCGTCGCCGATGCTGGCGAGCGTGACCCGCAGCCACTCCTGTTGCTCGCGCAGTTGCCGGTCCGACTGATGCTTGTAAAGCGCCATCTCGATGGTGGTTGACAGTTCCCGTTCCTCGAAGGGTTTGAGAATAAAGCCGAACGGGTCGCTGAGCTTCGCCCGGTCAAGGGTAGCAGCGTCAGAATGAGCTGTGAGGTATATCACCGGCACGTCCTGCTGGCGACGGATTGCTTCGGCCGCTGCTATGCCATCCAGCGGGCCTTTAAGCCTGATGTCCATCAGCACGAGTCGCGGCAGGAGACAGCGCGCCAACTCGATAGCCTCCTCCCCACTCCCGGTGGTTCCGACAATCTCATACCCGAACTGTTTCAGCTTGCTGGCCAGGTCCGCGGCAACAATCGCCTCGTCTTCCACTAGCAGAATGGTAGTTTTAGTCATGGATAATTCCTCGGTCAACAATGTAAAAGCTGCATGTTGGCACTACCAATCATAACTCCCCCGACTCCCTCTAATTTTGAGAGCGCGGATTCCCGAAAACCAACGCAAACCTCGTTCCCTCTCCGCCGCTGTATTCCACCTCAGCGTCCAGTTGTCTGGACAGCAACTGCACCAGGTGAAGTCCCAGCGATTGCGCCTGTCGCCAATCTAACCCCGCCGGCAGGCCGACGCCGTTGTCATCCACACACAGACAAATACGGCCGTCTACGCTCTCTCGTAGCGACACGGTCACCTCCCCCTCGGACCGACCAGGGAATGCGTGTTTAAGGGCGTTGCCGGCCAGCTCATTCAGGATCAGCCCGCACGGCACCGCGGTGTCAATAGGCAGCGCCACCAACTCCAGGTCTAGTGTCAGACGGACAACGGCTGCAGCGTTACCGTGGGCGCGCCAGAGATAGCCCAGGAGGCCCCTGGCGTATTCCGCGAAATCAATTTGGGACAGGTCGGATGACTGGTAAAGCTTCTCGTGCACCAGGGCCATGGAACGAACCCGGTCGGTCACATCACTCAGTACAGCGCGTACCGTCTCATCCTGCGAGCTGTCCGCCTGCAGTCCGACCAGGCTGCAAATCACCTGAAGGTTGTTCTTCACCCGGTGATGGATCTCTTTCAACAGCACTTCCTTCTCATGCAGCTCCCTGGTCCGCTCCTCCACCTTATTCGCCAACTCGTCATGGGCCGCTTGCAAGGCCAGTTCCGCCTGCTTGCGATCGGTTATGTCAAGGATAAAGGCCAGGATCTCATCGCTATCCTCCGGCATCATGACATCGGTTATCAGAACCGGCACCCGTGATCCGTCTCGTCGCAGATACTCCTTCTCATAGGTGTCGCAGACACCCCGCCGCCGCAATTGGTCAAGGGCGATTTCGTCCGCCGGCAGCCATTCCGGCGGAGTCATCCGTCGCCAGTCAACCAAGCCGCCGAGAAGCTCCTCCCGGGAGCAACCAAGGATGTTCAGGTAGTAATCATTCGACTGGATGATGTTGCCCTCGGCATTAGCTATAACGATGCCGATCCCGCCGATGCGCTGATCGAAGAAGGCCCGGAGCCGATCATAGGCGAGACGAAGTTCCTCCTCGGCTCGGGTTCGCACCCTGATCTCATTTTCAAGATCGTGGTAGGAGCAGGATAACTTCTCGGTCATCGCGTTGAACGCATCCGAGAGTTCTGTGAACTCGTCATCCCCCCTGACTTCGATTCGGTGATCCAGGTCCCCGGAGCCTATCACCTCGGCGCCGCTTCGCAGTCGTTCAATTCGCTCGGCAACGGCACGTCCCATGGACCTGGTGCTGAATATCGCCACCGCGATCAGGATGAGGAGCGAAGAGATGATACTCCATCCCGCCAGTCTGGTGGCGGAATCACGGGATTTCCTGCTCGATTGCAGCAAATTGCGGCCATCCAACACGACGTCGTATACCTTAATATTCAACTGATTGGTGAGTCTCTCCACAACCTCAGGCGCAAGATCTGGCGAACTCCTGTTCGAGCGGTTCTTTTCCCTGTTGGCAACGATGGCCGTGAAGAGTCTCCCGATCGATTCATGATCTTCAATGAATTTGGTGATATTTTTGCGCTCTTCGGCGCCCCTCAGATTTTCCGATGACAACTTGAGGAGTTTGCCGATCTGTTCATGCTTGACAAACCACTGTTGCTGTGCCCGCGCGGTATTGTTGCGGAGATAGTCGTTCCTAAATGTGGCCCGTTCCAGCATGCTGGACATTATCTCGTTGGCGGTTTCCGCTGCATGGTATGCCAGGTTGAGTCGTGAGAGAACCAGGAAAAGCACAAGGCAAATGACGATAGCCGTTACTATCGTTGCGACGACATTTATCTGCAGTCTTTTGTTAATCCGCATAGGAGCGTCTCGCCCTTACCTTAAAATCCGTACTGCTTCGGGTTTCACCGACTTGAGACCCTCAAAGTAAATAAAATCGAGATAATTGGGGACAACCTTCGCCTTGAAGAGTCCCCCCTTGATAGCCCAGCGCGATTCGTCTTCCAGACCAAGGATGAGCGACTGGTCGAGCGAAACTGCGAAACGGTTATCCGCCCAGATTTCGCTGACAATTCCTTTATCGATCCCGCTGAAAACGGCAACTATGGTATGAGCCTCCGCCGGATTCCCCCTGGCAAATTCCTCGGCCCTTAGCAGGGCGCGGAGCAATTTCCGGATCTTACCCGGATTTTGGCGGATGAATTCCTGCGTTGCCACGACACTGAATGTCTCTATATATACCTCTTCGTCGTAAAAGGTAATTCCGTTGACTCCCAATTTATTCTGTATCTGCTTCAAGTAGGGATAAAAAGCGGATACTGCGTCGACATGGCCGTTCACTATGGCTTCCTGATATTCCTCAGGCTTGAGGTTGACCGCCTCCAGCTCTTTCCTTACTATACCCTGCATGGCAATAAAAGCATCCAGGAAATATTCTGAGGTTATACCCATGGTGGTGGCAATCTTTCGCCCCTTCAGATCTTCAGGTCTTAGAATGCCCTTATCCCTTCTGGCGATTATTGCATGATTCTTCCTGGAACACTGTATGGATGCAATTACTGCTATTTTTTCTCCATTCATGATTGCGAACATCAGGGGTGTTTCGGCGACGGTGGCCAGATCCGCCTTGCCGTCCAGCACATCCCTGAGGGCAAGTTTTCCGAAGGAGTGCAGGCGCGGTATAGCCTCTAACCCTTCATCACGGTAATAACCACGCGCTTGGGCTATCTGGGCGAGTGCCGTCTCCGGCAGGGTGGCATAAGCGATACGGATTTTTTCGGGAGGGTCTGCAGGCTTGTGGTCCGACCGGTTGCAGGCGATGAGACAGACGCAGGTCAGCAGAGCCGCTGCCGCACGCGATAGTCGGAGCAGATGATGTTGTATGCACCGTGCTTTATTTACATGCGTAATTTTGGGCTCCATAGTTATACCGCCCCCCAGACCCTTCTTGTCTTAAAAGAGGTCACTTACTCCTCCAGGAAATCCAGTGGATAACGAGGCCCTTCTCCCAGCCGAACGCGCAGCTCATTCACTTCTTTTTTCAATGCGACCATGCGCAGCTCGCGCCCCACCGTGGCCCGATTGAAACGTTCCAGCTCCTCAACGTGGCGCAGTATCTCCTCCTCGGCCAGCGTTCGTTTGGTAATGTCCTGTACCATGCCAACGGATCGGATTATGGTACCGGAAGCATCCCTGATGTGTTCGCACTTTTCCTGGACGATGCGGATGTCCCCCGTTGATTTCCTGACAACCCGGTGTTTTATTTCATAAGAATCTTTCCCTTCGGACAATGACGCCGAATAAGCCGCGTCAACCGCGGCACGGTCCTCCGGATGCACCGTTTCGAGAAACGCCTCATAGGTGGCGTCGAACGCCTGTGGCTGAAAACCGAAAATCCGATATACCTCATCGGACCATGACAGTTCGTTCGTTTTTAAATCCAGTTCCCAGCTCCCCACATGGGCAATCTGCTGCGCCCGCTTCAAACGCCTCTCGCTCTCCCGCAGCGCTTCTTCCATACGCTTCCGCTCGGTAATGTCGCGGGCAATATGGACGGAGCCGATACGTTCTCCCTCTTTATCCAGAAGGGGACTCGTGGTAACCAGGAAATCGCCCCCCAACCGGTCCACGTGCAGTTCCTCGACATGCTCGCAGCCATCCTCTATCGTTCTCGAATGGGGACACCACTCGGGCGGACCTGATGTCCCGTGAATAGCTTCATGACAGGCGAGCCCGACGCACTCCTCGGGTGTGAGCCCGAGACGCCGCGCCATAGTTTCATTGACTTGAAGGACCCGGTGCTCGTTGTCGAGGATCGTGATCAGGTCCGGCACACTGGCGAAGGTCAACTCCCACTCCTCCTTGGCCCGCCGCAGCGACTCCTCCGCCTGTTTCCGCTTGGTGATATCGCGACCGTACAAGTTGGCGTAATTACGCTCCGGAAAAGGAGACACAACAAAAGAGATTTCGCGACCGCCGACGTTGACGTCGTATTCCCGTGAAACCCCGTCCGCGAGAGCTTCTTCGACTGACTGGCGCAGAGGGTCGGGAATATCTTTCCCGAAATCTGTTCGCCACAATGAGAGCAAAGGTTCTGAGGAACGGTTGGCAAAGAGAACTGTCCCGTCACGTACGACCCGCATCACCGGGGAAGGGTTCTCCAGCGGAAACAGGGCCGCACTGCGGATCTCCTCTTCGGCGCGTTTCAGTTCCGTGATATCAACCAGGGTGATGACGATGCCGTCAATCTTTCCTTTCGTGGTCAGATAGGGCAGAATCCGCAAGCTGAAACAACGCTCGTCTTCCCTGGAGATAACCTCCCGTTCTACGGAATCCTGCTTTTCCAGCACGTCCTCGATGTCCTGGGGGAGTCTCGGCCAGTCAATGGTTCCGGAACGGTGGCGGAAAGTTCTGCCCAGATCGGACGGAATCAGGTTGAGCAAGACGGCCATGGCCGGTGAAAAGCGCTTGATGGTGAGATGGCGGTCGAGGAACATGGCGGCGATTCCGGAGCTGGAGAAGAGGTTCCCCATGTCGCTGTTGACCTGGTGCAGTTCCTCCACCTTTCCCTGCAGTTCAGAGTTGACTGTTACCAGTTCCTCGTTCAGGGCGTGGAGCTCCTCTTTGGAGGCCTCCAGTTCCTCGTTGGTTGACTGGAGCTCCTCGTTGGCAGACTGGAACTCCTCGTTGATCGACATCAACTCTTCATTGGTCGATATGAACCCCTCATTCGAGGTCTCGAGCTGTTCGGTGATGAACCGGAGCTGTTCATGGGTAATCCTGAGCTGCTCTTCCAGTTGGCGGATCAGCATGTCCCTGGAGAATTCGTCATTGGGGAGTCCCTCCCCGCCGGAAGGGATGTGGACGGCGTCCGGGGATGAGACCGGCTCGAGAACGACCAGCGCCAGCTTCCCGCATGAAGGGTTGACGGCCAGCGGTTCAACCAGAACGTTGACGGTGCCTTCCCCTTCTTCACTTGCAACCTTTACCCCCCGGAAAACTACCGGTTTATCTTCCGCGAACGACTTGTAGACTGCCGCCCTGAGTGCCGGCCTGAGCCCCTCACCCGCCATCTTCAGGATATCCAGGGTAGGCTCCCCCACCGGTACTTCCAGGTAGTGCCTCGTCCGGGCGGATATGTGAAGAACCTCGTATTTTTCATTTATTACCACGCTGGGTGGGGAGTATCGCTCAACGAGGATCCTGTCCGCCGCCGCTCCGGGTGTCGGACCCTCGGTAGCGGCGGGCTGTCTGTTAACGGTTGCCCGGGTGAGTTTTCGGACCGGGGAGGTAAAGGGGAAAAGGGTCTCAGGGCGACGCCTGCTGTCCAGACGCTGGAAGATTTTCCACTTCTGGTTCAGCGGAGTGAAGAGCTCCGAATTGTGTTCCACCATTTCCGATGCCCCGAGAAAGAGGATCCCCCCGGGCTTCAGCACCAGGTGGAACAACGAAATGAGCCGCTTCTGCATGTCCGGGTTCAGATAGATGAGAAAATTTCTGCAGACCAGGAGGTCGAGCCGGGAAAACGGGGGATCCTTGATGATGCTATGGTTGGCGAACAGGATCATCTCGCGCAGTTCCTTCACTACCTGCCAGCCGTCCCTGGATCTGGTGAAAAAGGTTTTGAGCCGTTCTTCTCCCACGTCCATCCTGATATCGTCGGCATAGTGCCCTGCCCTCGCCTGAGCTATGGCCGCTTCATCAATGTCGGTGGCGAAGATCTGCACCCTGGTGTTATGAGGTGACTTTTCCGACTGTTCCCGGATCTGCATGGCGACCGAGTACGCCTCTTCGCCGGTGGCGCAGCAGGCGTGCCAGATCCGGATCGGGTCCTCGGGGTTCCGGTCGGCGATGAGCCGCGGTATGATCTCGCTTTGAAGGACCTCGAAGGCCTCCGGGTCCCGAAAGAATCCGGTTACGCCAATGAGCATTTCCTGGGAGAACGCCTGGGCCTCCAGGGAGTTTTGTTCGAGGAAGGCAAGATACTTTTTAAGCCCCCCGGATTCGTTCACCGTCATCCGTCGCTCGATCCGCCGCATGATGGTGCTTCTCTTGTAGGAGCTGAAGTCGTGGCCGGTCCTGGCCTTTACCACCGAGAATATGGAGTTCAGATCATCATCAAGGGTGGTGGTCAGACATACCCGTTGCGGAAGTCGGCAATGCCCCCTGGCGATCTCGGCGATCTTCACCGGCATCTCTTCCGTTGTCAGGACCAGGTCGGCCACGCCCGTGGCAATGGCGTTTCCGGGCATGTGTGGGTTGACTGCAGTCTCCGGTTCCTGGATCAGGACTGTCCCCCCGTTTTCCTTGATCCTTTTCACCCCCTCGGCGCCGTCCGTCCCGAAACCGGAGAGGACCACGGCAATGGCGCGCTCTTCGAAATCCACAGCCAGCGATGTGAAAAAGCGGTCAATGGGATGGTTCGCCCCAACTACGCCACACGACTGCCTTTCGACGCGGAGCCGGCCGCCACTCACGGTCAGGTCGGCGCCGGGGGGAATCACATGGATCGTATTCGGCAGGAGGAGGGTCTCGTTTTCGGCGGTACGAACATCCATGGAGGTGTAACGCCTCAGCATATCGGCGAGAAGCGACGGCCCATCCGGAGGGAGGTGCATTATCACCACGACAGAGAGGTCGCAATCCGTGGGCAGGGCGGTGAAGATGTGCTCCAGCGGCGCCTGCCCCCCTGCGGATGCGCCGATGCCGACCACGAAGCAGATCCCTTTCTGGAGCGGGTCCCTACCCTCGCCTGGTGAGAGCTTCTCTCCCGTCATCGACGTCCCGACGGTTTCCCTTCCTGTGTGCTCCTTCTCGCTTTCCATCTTTGTTGACCTCCATTATAAACGGCACACTGCAAGCGGCAGGGTCGCTGGTTGCTTTGTCTTTTCCAGGCCGCGACCGCATTTTAATGTAATCGTGAGACATTTGTAAACCATGAATTAATCGAGGTTTTGGCAGAAGTCGGCACACATAGCTGCGCGGCCGGGAATACCAGGAAGGGGCGGCTGAATGCAATGACAAAAAAGGGTGGCCGGGGGCTTACCAGGGGAAGGCTTGTTACAGTTTATCGATCGTATAACCCTTCTTTTGCAGAGCTGCAAGTATCCCGTCCGGCCCCACCAGGTGGCCCGCGCCGACCAAAACGAATTCCCGCTGAGGCGTCTGCCGATAAGCTTCTATCTTGGGCAGCCAATTCCTGTTGCGGTCAGTGATCAGTTTATTGTACAGCTCCGGCCAGCGCGACTTGAGTTCGCTAACCATTATCTCTTGCAGCTTTACGGTGTCACCCGTGCGCCATGCCTCTACAAGGATTCCATACTGTTGCTTGAGGGTCTTCATATCCTTGATCGCATAGGTAACAAATTCGTCTTCATTGCCGTCGGCCATCGAGGCCACGAAATCGATTTGCTGATCAACTGTTTCAAGTCCCGCAACGACTTTTCCATCCTTTTTTGCCAGATCATGGAAAAACTGGTCGACACCCTGTTGGCTGACGCCGGATTTCATAAGTTCCATGATCGTCAGCGTGATCATCAGCATTGACGGTTTGAACTGCAGCAAAGCCTGCAGCGGGATACCGCTGGCTTCACAATAGGCGCTGAGCGTAGCATATGCCTGGGCTGACAAGTGCTTGTCAATGGTGCTGCCATCGGAATACATGGATTTCGCCAGTAACCTCTGTTGCGTCGACGGCTCCTGAAGTTTGCCGAGATCGGTCTCGAAAACCACGATTTCGGACGACTGGTAAGCCTTGTCGAATTCCGGCGGCAGCGGATAATCCGACTCACGCAACACATGACAGGTACCGCCCAGGTAGATGACGGAATTGCCCTTTTGCGCTTTCCAGACCGACGTTTCAGCTGTTGCCCAGGTGGAAAAAACTGCAACCAGCACAAAACTCACGATGATGCTCTTCATGTTGATGATCCTTTCCATCCGGGAACGTTGAAACAGTCCTGTTCCGTGTCAGGTTGGAGCTTTCAGGAAATCTCTTGCACGGCTGCAACTCATATTTTCATATTCATGACTTCCAAAACTTCATCCAGCGTTTCGATTGCAATTTTTCGTGCCCCGGAAATCCCCTTCATCAGCACCTGTTTGATATAGTCGGGATTCTGTTCCAGCTCGGATCTTTTCTTCCGTAGGGGTCGCAGGTATTCATTCAACGATTCCGTAAGCACTTTTTTCAATGTCCCCGCACCGCCATCGCCTATTTCCTCGGCAATAGCCTCCGGTGCTTTTCCCGTGGCCAATGAAATGAGCAGCAGCAAGTTTGAAACTTCAGGGCGATTCTCAGGATCATAGGTAATAATCCGGTTTGCATCCGTTTTGGCTTTTTTAATCAATGCGGCTGTTTCATCTTCCGAAGAGCAAAGCATTATTGCGTTGTTCCTGCTCTTGCTCATTTTTTGGGAACCATCCAGACCAAGTATCACCGGGGTTTTGCTCAGCAAAGGCTGCGGTTCCGGAAAAACCGATTTTTGTGAAGCAAACCTTTCATTGAAGCGTCGTGCTATTACCCTGGTAAGTTCCAGATGAGGCAGCTGGTCTTTTCCGACCGGCACGACATTGCCCTTGCAAAAGAGGATATCCGCCGCCTGATGAACCGGGTAGGTATACATACCGGCATTGATGCGCGTTAAACCGGCGGCCAGTATTTCTTCCTTGACCGTAGGGTTGCGATCGAGTTCCGACATGGTAACCAGGGTCAAAAACGGTAATATCAATTGATTCAATTCGGGCACATGACTATGGGGAAAGATAAAAGTTGTATCACCATCCGGATCGATTCCCGCCGCCAGGTAATCAATCGTCAACTGCTTGATGTTTTCAGAAATCGCTTCAAAGGAATCCCTGTCCGTCAACACTTGATAATCAGCGATGACAATATACGTAGTTACTCCCAGTTTATGCAGCCTGACCCGGTTCTGGAGTGATCCGAACAGATGACCGACATGAAGACGTCCCGTCGGGCGATCTCCGGTCAAAACCCGGTAATTTGCAGGATTTTTCGTTAAATCCTCCTCCAGTTTCCGACTTCTTTCCAGCGTACTTTCATAGGTACCATATTTGATTTTTTCCATTGTGCTTCCTTTTCGTAGGTTGTTACTACATTGATCTTGCCAAGGGGCTAAAAGATGGCTCGGGTAGTTTCCATCAGGAAACTCCGGACATGAAACTATTGGTTTTCAATGGGAGAACTTAACAAAAAATCTTTCTGGTGACAACCCCGGCACATCACCATACGCAACTAATCACCCACGAAAGCTCTCATTGGTTCCCCAATCAACCTCAACAATCATTCAGACCTCAGTTTTTAGCAGAGTATGTACAATAAAACCATGTAATTATTTTCAACAAAGGAGTTGGCTGCAGTAGTTAGCTGACAGGAAATCGGGGCCAGTTTGAGGTTGAAGATTTAATCGGAAGGTGGCGAAACATTTCAGTCAACGTTTTACGTGGCACATCGTAATTTTGCCCATAACTGTTACACTATCAAACATGACCCATGATCAACGCTGGCGGCTCACACGTCGCGATTTTCTTTGTTGTACCGCCGCGGCCGGGCTTTCCCTGGCCTTGCCGGGGTGTGCCGCCAGCCCGCCGTTGCGACGGGACGTCTTTCCCGATTTTGGCGACCCCGACACCCCCTATCTCGGGCTGGCCACGTCGCTGTACAAAGAGCACGACTACGAAGCCCGGGTAGAAGGCTCGATTCCGCCGCAGCTGAGGGGAACCTTCTTCCGCATCGGCCCCGGCCTGTTCGACAGGGGCGGCCTGCGCCGGCGGACGATCCTGGACGGGGACGGCATGGTACAGTCCTTCACCTTCCACGACAAGGGGGTGTACTACCGCAGCCGTTTCGTGAGGACCAAACGCTATGTGGAGGAGGAGGTCGCCGGCAGGTTCCTCTATCCCACCTGGGGTACCCAGGCGCCGGGCGGCCTATTCGCCAACTTCTGGAAGGGCGGGGAAGTCACGAGTCAGGCGAGTGTCACCGTCTATCAGGTGAGCGGCCGACTCTACGCCTTCGACGAGGGGAGCCTCCCCTACCAGCTTGACCCGGTCACCCTGGCCACGGTGGGAGAGACCAGCCTCGGCCTGCCGCGCGACCAGACCATCTATGCCGCCCATTCCAAAATCGATGCAGTAAGCGGTGAATGGCTGCATTTCGGCATATTGTTCGGCCCTAAACCCCGACTCCATATCACCATCTTCGGACGAGACGGCACACTCGTCAACCACCGCTCTTTCCCCCTCCCCCGAAATGTCTATATGCACGACTGGTTCGTCACGGACCGCTGGCTGGTCTTCAATTTCCAGCCGGTGGAGATTCGCATCTGGGGTTTTCTCCTCGGACAACGGAGCATCTTCGACTCCCTGAGATGGAACCCCAAGGAGGGTAATCTGCTGATGCTGGTGGAGAGGGAAGGAAACGCCCCGCCGCTCTTCATGGAGACTCAGGCCCGATTCATGTGGCACTCGGTGAACGCTTACATGAACAAGGGAGAAATCATCGGGGATTTCATCGGCTACGACAATCCCGACCATCTCATCGGCCCGGACTCGGCCGCGTCAGCCATCATGCAGGGGAAGAAGGGAAAACACGTCTACACCGGCATGGTCCGGCGCTACGTGATCGATCCGGAGCGGAAAAGCATCAAGGAAGAACTGGTAGCGGGGGGCAATTTCGAGTGGCCCCGGATAAACGAGCAGCACCGTTGCCACAGGTACCGTTTCGCCTACATCGCCCAGGGACATGCGGCAGAGTTCTTCTGGTCGATCATCACCAGGCTTGATATGACGACCGGGAATAAATCGTCCTATGATTTCGGCAGGGCGGAGTTCTGCAGCGAGCCGGTCTTCATCCCGATCCCGGGCAAACGTTACGCACCGGGCGATGCCGACGAACCGGGATGGCTGGTGAGTGAGATCTATGACAGCGGAAGTCGGACCAGCTATCTGGCCATCCTGCGTGCCGAGAGGATTGCAGACGGCCCGGTGGCCAGGATACACCTCACCCACCACGTCCCCTTCAGCTACCACGGCTGGTGGAGCGCCGAGTGAGAGAACACCGCCAATCACGGGCCTTATTCAACGACCTCCAGGACTCCTTCCATCCCTTTGTCCCGGTGGCTTTTGAAGAACGGCGGTTTTTTGCTGCAGTAGAACGGGTATTTCCCAACCTTGGTCGGGGTAAACCGTATAACCTTCGGCTCGCCGGACAGGCTCTCGCGCACCGTGATTCCCGCATCCGGGGCATCGATGACGAGGTCATGGGGCACGATTCCCCCTTCTTTCCTGACCTTGAGTTCCACCGGCACATTGACCTTTACCATGACGTGATCAGGTTTGTAGAAATACCCGCCGCCCACAATCTCCACCCGCTGCACGCCGTCAGCGTCGATGGCCGCGCGGTGGGGCTCTTTCTCCGCCAAGGCAAGGGAAATGAACATCAGGAAGAAGAGGAACGTAAAGCAGATCACTCCATATCTGGTCATCATCTCACACCTCCTGTTTGTGCCAACTGCTCCATCCGAAAATCGGGAATGGAGGCATCTATTTGAAGCCTAACATGCAGCAGGCAACGTGCAACCGGCCAAGGGGCAGCCCCCTGCACGTCAATTGTTATAGTTACTCACGGTGTCATTTCTTGGATTTTATCTGGCTTTTGAGATCCTCAATCTCCTGCTTCAAAATTATAATTTCTTCTTTTATCAAGTCATATTCATTTTTAAGGGGGGCAAGGTCACTGTTTGAGGTTTCAACTTTCGGGGCTGCTTCATCTTTCTGAAGAACGTACTCGGTACCGATACAGGTACACCCATGAGGTTCGCAGGAATTACAGGGAACATACCAATACTGTTCTGCAATTTCTATTTTGGGGGAGGAGTTTACGATTTTCCAGCCATCAGCAAGGAACAATTTCGCGTCAGGACCTGATCTTTTG
>Ga0351921_1041_pt1 | contig 20444 bp, 14 predicted proteins | sample BONcelHT113001C9_FD_206869 | JGI IMG/M metagenome (GOLD analysis project Ga0351921, IMG submission 206869) | Enriched cells from coal bed in the Powder River Basin, Montana, United States - BONCAT cells T11 rep2 HSBNCT.T11.300.1.C9 ... | reverse complement strand
ACAGGTTCATGCTGACCAGGCTGTTGGGATCCAACACAATGCCATTTTCATCCTGGTGCGTATCCCGGATGGTGCCATCGGCAAAAGGCGCGATTTTATAAGTTTCGGTCACGCTAACCAGCTTGCCCTGCGTATCGGTCGCGCACACGCCGCGCGTCACATGCCCGTTCTCACTCACTGTATTCTTCAGATAATAGCCGACCATGCAAGCCTGACGCTCGGTGGCGAGCCCTTCAAGGTGATCGCCAATCAGCTTGTAGGGGTCGCGCCCATAGTAATCATCGGCATTGATGACCGCAAAGGGCTCGTGGATCTCATCCTTGGCGCACAGCACGGCATGAACCGTACCAAAGGGTTTGATTCGTTCCGCGGGGCGCTTGTACCACGCGGGAAGCGTGTCAAACTCCTGAAATACATATACGACCTTCACGCGTTTGGCAAGCGCATCGCCCACCATTTCACGGATGCGCTGCTCAAAATTCCGTTTGATAATGAATACAACCTTCGTAAAACCCGCTGCCAGCGCGTCATAGATCGAGTATTCCAACAGGATTTCGCCGTGCGGCCCCATGCCGTCCACTTGCTTATCGCCACCGTAGCGCGAGCCCATGCCCGCCGCCATGATCAGGAGCGTCTTATCCATTGGCATCATTCCCTTCAAACTATATTTATAGCGCAGCGTTGGCGCCGGATAACAAGCCGGGCTGCTTTGCCATGCATTCTGCCAGCGAATCACTTGTCTCGTTGCCATTAACGCATTGATCCCGGGTGTATACAATGCTGTCTGCTTCTGGCGCGTCGGAACGTGATTGGCTCATTACGGGGTCGGTACTTACCTCGTCAGGTGTTTTGGTTGGAGCCGCCGCGCCGTCTTCAGCGGGTTCAGGCTCCTGTGCACCGCGCCGCAAGAGCAGCGCAGGGGCATCCAGCACCGTTTCTTTTGCTGCGTTCTCGCGGCTGAGCACAATGGTATCGCAAAATGTGATTTGGCTTTTCAGTTCTGCCGCTGGAACTTCGACGATTCCGTCCGGCTTCGTCTGATGGTCCGGTGAAGCTTTCTGCGTATCCGTACTTTCGTTATGCGCCGCGGTGCGCATCAGCGGGCATCGGGCGCGCTTGCCTGAATGGAACCCTTCGGTGCTGTCTCGCCGGAAAAAGATGGTGGCGGTCCGCAGGATTAATTTGATATCCATCATTAATGAGAAATTTTCAATATAGAGAAGATCCAGAATAACCTTATCCTTGGGGGTGGTATTGTATTTTCCATCGATTTGCGCCATGCCCGTCAGGCCAGCCTTCATTTGTTTGCGATACTCAAACTCCGGCACTTCCTGTGTGTATCTATCCACATTTTCCAGCATCTCTGGGCGCGGCCCAACGATGCTCATATCGCCTATGAGCACGTTGAAAAGCTGTGGCAGTTCATCAATACGGTACTTGCGCAAAAAGCGTCCAACACGGGTGATGCGCTCATCGTTCAAGCAGGCGGATTGCCCCGGGATATCGCACGCGTTCATATACATTGTGCGGAATTTGATGATCCTGAATACCTTCCCGCCAATGGTCGCGCGTTGCTGCTGAAAGAAAACCGTGCCTCGGCTGGTCAGTTTGATGGCAATGGCCGCAAACAGCATCAGCGGGCTGGCAAGCACAAGCCCGATCAGGCTCAGGAAAATATCCATGCTACGCTTAATAAAACGCTGCATCAGCGTTGGCTCCACACGGTGCATGTAGAGAAACAGCGTATCGTCAATTACGCTTTGCTGTGATGTGGATATAATCACATCCTCCAGCTCCGCCAGCAGGTAGATGGTTTTGCCATGTTTATAGCAGAAGGATTTGAGCTGTGCCTCCTCGGTATCGGGGATACCGGCTAAAAACACCACATCATGTACAAGAATCGTCTCTTCCACATCACTACAGGTATAGTGGATCACCTCGTTGAGCTTATACTTCTGCCGAAAGGTTGCCACTTTCTCCGCGATATGCTGTGCCTGCTCCTGTGAGCTGGCAACCACGCAGCATTTCTGCGGCGGGTTGATCTTAAAATAGAAATGGTAGCCAAGGGATACAAATAGATACACCAGCCCGATTTGGATCGCCATCGCCAGCAAGAACAACGCAAAATCCTCTCCAAAGAGAATCAGCCGATCATTGTTGGCAGGGTTAACATTCATGATCTGAAGCTGCAAGTAGGTCGCAATATCTGTCATGACAATCGCAATCACGATAGAAGCCAATACCGATCGCGCTTTTTTAACGCCAATCTGATACCCGCCATAAACGATGGTCAGGATCAAAAGCAGAATCGCAAACGTAGCCATGGTGGTGGCGGCGGTACGGCTCATATTAATGATTTGGGGGTTTGTGATCGATAATAACAGAAAGAAAGCTAAAAACAAAGATACATATAGCAAGCATTGAAAAACCGTCTTCATGATCTGCGAAAGCAGGTATCGCTTGTCCATGCATGCCTCCATGATCATCGCGCGCGCCCGTGCAAATGCGGTTGGCAAGGAACGCGCCAGCATGTTGTATTGGTAAAATCGGTTGGGTTTATCTGCCGAAGATGCGACCTTACAGAGCGCAAGCGATAGCTAAGCCTCCCCGTTTCGGTGCAGAACCGTGTTCAATAGCATCGCATTCCCGAAACAGTTCAACCAAAGGGCGAACAGTACAAGAAACGGCGTATGGAACACGGCATCCAAACAGCTTCAGTCTATCACGCACACCATGCCCTGTCAAGCACACCAGCGCCGTTTAGGCTGGCTAGACCATACGCGCAGTTGCTGTCCCCTACAGCGCGCAGAAGCGCTTGACAAGTTTTGCGCTTTGCATGCTTCCTGCGTTCCTGCCAGCAAGTCAGCATGCAAAACGCATGATGCGGCGTGCATGATCTGTGTTATACTATCAGCAGTACATTCAGGAGGAGAAATGCCGATGAACATACTGGTAAGCGCCTGTTTGCTTGGGCTGGCCTGCCGTTACGATGGCAGCGCAAAGGAATATCCCGCTGTGCTGGCGCTGGCTGAGAACCATACGCTCATCCCTTTTTGCCCGGAAATCTACGGTGGGCTGAGCACACCACGCGAACCCTGTGAAATCATCGACGGTCGCGTACGGAGCCAATCCGGCGTTGATGTAACCCCACAGTTTGAGAAGGGCGCGCAGGAAGCCTTGCGTCTGGCGGCTGCTTTGCAATGCAAATGCGCGCTCCTGCAGGATCGCAGTCCCTCCTGCGGTGTTGGAATAATCCACGACGGCACCTTTACCGGCGGTCTGGTTCAAGGAGATGGCTTGACTGCACGCCTGCTGATGGAAAATAACCTGCGCGTGCTGCCCGCCACGCGTGCAGCGGAGCTTGCTAAGTGTCAGTGCCCCAGCAACTGCCGCCGCCATGGCGATTGCATTGCCTGCCGGGAGCATCATCGTGACGGAGCCCCGTCGTATTGCCAACGGTAAACCGCACAACGCGAAGAAACCATAGAAACACCCCATAGGCTATGTTCCTACGGGGTGTTTTGCGGTGAACCGATTCTTCCAGGCAACCTCATCCCGCTTCAGGCCTCCAGGCCAGCATACAAATGAATATTCTGCACCCTAGCATCCTGACGGTATTTACATAAGGTTGTCACTGCTGCTGTATCACTTGATCCAGCTCTGCACGCTGCCGGGTTTGATGGTTTCGGGCATGCTCTGTCCATCCGGCAATACATAGCCAAGGTTCCTGTCCGCACTGCGTTGTCCGCTAATCACGGTAAAGGGTTCGCTGGAAGCGTTTTCGCCATTGCCCTGCGTCAAGCAACTGGAGATGATGGCAAGCGAGGGAATCACAGCCGTGATCTCCAACACGGGGTATGCCTGTGCCGTTAAGGTATAGGTGCCGGGGTATACACCCGCAAATTCATAATAACCCCACTCATTCGAAATGGTGGTGTAAGCCGTCTGACCGTTTGCAAGCAGCTGAATGGCCACGCCGTTTATCGTGGGTTCGTCCGCGTCGATCAAGCCATTGGCGTTCGTATCCAGCCAAACCTGCGCCCCTACACGCGCGGGTTTGATCAGCAATACATCGGTGCTCAGCAGGTGGCGCGCCATCGCAAGTGCAATCGGTTCGCTGTAGCCTATGCCCTCGCGCGTTTGAGACACCGCGCTGGTTCCCTCGGCGTAATTCGGATCATCCGGCCTTACAAAGACCAAGCCCGTCGGCAGTGCAACCCCGATGCGGTAATGATCCGGCCAAAGCCCATCAAAACGGTATGTACCGTTCTCATCTGTTTGCTGGGTTTGAATGGCTTCATTGGTGTTCTCCGTATACAGGAATACGTCGACCCCTGCCTGCGGCGTGCGCGTACCGCCCTCTTCCAGCGCGATTCGGCCACCGATGCTCGTATAGGAAACCAGCCCGCCATCGATTTCCGAAAATTCTTCTCCCTCCAAAATCACAATGCCCGTATGCGCCATTCGCGTACCCTGTTTCACAAAGGTGCCTGAACCGCCGGACGGCTGCGCATGCTCCGGGATCGTGAAGCGTACTGTGTACGTGGAAGGCCGTACATCGGTAAAGGTCACATAGCCGTCATCTCCCGCAAAGGCGGTTTTGACTACGGTTCCTTTTAGCTCATCATACAGCTCATAACCAAGCCCGCCTAACAGCCGCTCGTTATCACTGTAGGCGCCGTCGCGGTCTTCGTCCAGCCAGACCGAGGCGGTAATGCTGGCAGGCTTGACCAGCCCGATGAAATTCACCGCACGGTTCACGAGCGCGTCCCATGGCAGTGAGATGCTTGCACGGTTTGCGGCGGGCAGTGAAAGCCCGCTTTGCGCGATATCCGCAGACAGGATGTAACCTTCCGGAAGTTGCAGCGCCAGCGTATATTGTCCCGGGCGGATGCCCGCAAGCGCAAACTGACCCTGCGCATCCGATTCGGTCTCAATGGCCTCCCTGTTTCCATCCCTGCGCGTAATCGTTACCCGCACGCCCTGCATGGATGGTTCGTCCGTATCTTGGATGCCATTGCCGTTTGCATCATGATACGTCGTGCCCGTGAAAGAGCCCAGTGTGACGCCGCCAACCAAAGGCGCTGTATACGCTTTACCGGATTCAACCGTAAACCCCTCCAGCGCGTTTTCCTGCCCCTGCGGCGCAAGCGTATTGCCGCCTTGCGCAACCGTAGCGAGTGTAGCGTGCGCTGGCAAACGGTAGGTGATCGTGTACGTGCCGGGCATTACCCCATCAAAGAAGTATGCGCCGTCCTGATCGACTGTCTCGATGAGGTCTATCTCGCCATCCTCCGAGCGCAGGCGTACGCTGCCCGTTACAAAGCCGCCTTCGCCCTCATCCTGCAGGCCGTTGTCATTAAGATCATCAAAGAAAACACCGCTGAGCGTGGAAGATGGAAGCATGCCCGCATCGATATCCGTAGTTTCCTGCCCCATCGTAACCGTAATGGGTTCGGTCTCACCATACCCATCTTTGGCCAGGGTCTTGATGTGGTTGCCGTACGCTTCATCGGGGCGGTAACGCGTGAAAGCGTGGCCATCCTTGCGTTGTATGCGCACAGTATATACGCCGGGCATGATGCCCGTAAGGGTATAGCGGCCATTGGCATTGGTTGTGTCTGTCATGGTTACTTCGCCAGCCGCGTCCACCAGTTGAATGCGTACGCCGGAAAGCTTTTTGTCTGAACTCCCTCGAACGCCATCATACTTGGGATCCAACGATACTACGCCGCTGATGGACGCTCCCATGGCTACGCCCACACAGGTTTCGACAGTCTCCCCATCGGTAACCATAACCTGTGCGATGCTGTTTTCCCGCCTGCCTTCTCGTGCCGCAAACTGATTATACAAGCCATCGGCAGCTTGCGGAACCCATGTAAAGATGCTTCCATCATCCGGCAGGATCGCGCGCAGACGATAGGATCCCGGGCGTAACCCAGTAAACGTATAGCGCCCGCTTTCATCCGTAACAACCTTTCCCATGGATTTCTCATTGCTGTTGCGGATCAACTCCATCGTCACTTTGGTATACGGCGGATCGGTCTGGTCATAGAAGCCATCGTATTGTGTGTCCAGAAAGGCGATCCCCGTAACGGTTGCCCCGTAAAGCACGCCTACGTTCATATCGGTTACATCCTGCGCGCCTGATACCACAAATTCGCGCGTCGCACTGGTACCATCCACCGTAAAGACGGAGCGGCTGTTGCCGCCCGTTTGCGTATAACGGGTGAACAGCATGTTTTCGGGAAGTTGCGCGGTCAGGGCATAGGTATCGTTGCGTAACTGTGTGAAGCGATATTCGCCGGTTTCGTCCGTAACAAGCGTATAGGCCTTGCCCGTTTTGACTCCCTTGAGCGTCAGTGTTACGCCTGCCACGCCCGCTTCGTCCGCATCCAGAACCCCATTATAATTACGGTCGTTCCAAACTTTTCCCGAAAACGAGCCTACCGGGATGGCCGCAATGCCTGCCTCGGCAGTCTGCCCGCTGCGCAGTGTGATCGTGTCGGACGTCGCCAAAAGGCTGTCGCTATCCCCCACACAACTGTCGTTGAGGCTGTTGCTGTTTCCTTTTACGGTATAGCGGTACCCTTCCGGCAGCGTCACACGGAGCACGTATTCGCCCGCAGGCACATCGCTTAGCGTCGCCAGCCCATCCGTACTGGTCAATACTTCGACAATCGCATCGGCATCCGGCGTCGCGGCGGGCACAAGCGCAACCCGTACACCAGAAAGCGCGCGTTCATATTCGCCGCGCGTGCCGTTTTCATTGCTGTCAGCGAAAGCCGCAACATTGATCGACGCGGACCGTCCCAGCGCGATATCGGCCACGCCGCGCAAGGTGTCGCCATTGGCAAGGCGCAAGGTCTCCCCTGCGATGATACCCAGCGCTGGTTCGCCCAGCACCGTTGAGCCGCCGCCGATGGCCATCACGCTCAATCCGCCTGCCGTCTGCGATACCACACGGTATTCACCCGCTTGGAGTGATTCAAATGCATACTGGCCATAGACATCCGTTCTGGTGTCGGCAACGTCAGTCCATACCCCGCCATCCATTCGTTGCGACGCAACCGGAATGCCGCTCATCAATGATTCGGTTTCATGCTTTACATAGTCGCCGTCATCATCCATAAACGCTACGCCCTCGATGCTGGTCATCGCAACATAAGCAGCTTCCGGCAGTGCCTGATCGCCTTCGCTTCCCACATGCACTGTCAGCCAGATGGTATCGCCTTTTTGCGAAACTTGCCAGGCTGTGCCTTCCAGCAATGCGCTGCCTTCCGGCAAAGGCGCATAAATGGTATAATCCCCGCTCGTAAGCCCTTCAAAGGCAAAACTGCCGTCCTGTGCGGTGGTAGCGGTGAGCTGTCTGCTTACCGAAGCTGCCGCGATTTGTTGTCCGCCGCCAAGCTGGGCAACCCGTCCGGTAAGGGTTACCGTCGTTTCCAATAGAATCTCCGCTGTGTAGGTTTCTCCGTTTGCGATATGATAATCGATGGTCAGTTCAGTAACACGCTGTGCCGCCGAACTGCCCGCAATGGTTGCCACTTTTCCTGCGGGCATCGTGAGAGTAAGCTGGTATTCGCCAGCAGGCAGATTCACAAAAGTGTATGAACCGGCTGCATCCGTTTGCGCAGTTGCGGTTTGCCCCACGCCATCGCGCAATTTAAACGTCATTCCTTCAACGGGCATGCCCTGCTCGCTCACCTGACCCCTGACCGTGCCCAGCTGCATAGCCGTGATATCCAGCGTAAGCGTTTGCCCTGTGGCAAAGCTGACGTCGGACAGCAAATGAGCCCCGTTCTCCTGCCTGATAAAACCTTCCGGCGATGATATCGAAACGTTATCCTCCTCCGGCATGACAAGGCTGAAATCGTAGTCGCCTATCCCGATGTTATGGAAAGCGTAGGCGCCTTTTTGATCAGACGTGGCGGTGCGCATTGTTTCGTCCGCCTGTGAAAGCGTCAGCAAAGCGCCCTCTATCGGTTCGCCAGCATCCGTCACGATGCGTCCGGCAAGGCCGCTCAGCCGCGTATAGGTGATTGCAAGCCCGCTCTGGGGCAACGCCATGCCTTCTCGCGTTTCCTGTTCCAAGGTGCCTGCAGCCATACTCTGCACATTATCTGGCAATACGGCAAACAGGTCGCCGCTTTGAACGTCTGCATCCCCTTCGATAACGAAAACGCCCTCCGCATCCGTTAGCGCGGCATATGCGACACCGTTTTGCGCCCTGAGCAGCACGCCCAGCCCTGCATCGCGCGTGCCCGCCTGTATCCCTTGCTCCGCTACACTACCTTCCAGCAGATGAACCATTTCTGTTGACGCATTTTCACCCGCCACACTGCCTTGCAGCGGTATGGCGTATTGCGCATAAAGACCGCCTCGCAAGCCGAAATAAGCGTCCAGCACAGGACTCGTACCATGTTCTTGCGCGCGCAGCAAATAGCCTTCGGGACTATCCGCCGTTGGGGGCAGTGTTTGGGGGTCGGCAATCCAAAGCGTGACAGCCTGCACTGTGCCAGTGCTGATGGGTAATTCCACGTTTCCTGCCTGCAGACGTGCGTAATCAAACGTGACATAATCCGCTTGGCGGGTGCGCAGCAGCGTCAGGCTGGCATCCAATGCTTCCGCCATGACCCGCGCGCCCTCTGGCAATGCGATTGCCGCATTGCTGATGGCTTCATCTGCCTCGCTTGTATTCTGCGCCAAAACCACAACAGGCGTACCATCTTCCCGCATGGATGCATATGCCGATGCTTCGACAGCGACGCGTCCATCCGGCAGCAGAAGGGTAAGCGCGGCAGGCGTTATGGTGGATTCCGCCTTGACAACGCTGATTCCATCCACCCCAGGGTATTCAAACGTATAGTCTGCCCGCGCCGTCAGGATCGCACTATCAGCGGAGGGCGCGTCCGTAAGGGTTGCTACCGGGGTATAGGTGTATCGCGCAAGCACTGTGCCCCCTTGAAAGTACAGGGGTATGGCCGTATCTCCCGCCGCGTTTAGGTAAGTGATTACCGCCCCGTAAGCGCCTTCCAGCACCCATGGCGCGCCTTGTGCAACATATTGCGGCTCACCGATAGCCATGCCGTTTGCATCCAATGGCTGCACCTGAAAGGCCACGGCGTTCGAGCCTGCGATGCTCAGTTGGCTCAGACGCACCGCCTGTTTCCCGACTAGCTTCTCACCATCGGCGGCAAGCAGCTCCATAGGCGCAAACGTGACTGTATAATCATCCAGTTCCACACTGTTCTCAGCGGCGCATAAGCCATCCAACACAACATCCGAAACCCATAGCCCATCCTGCTTGACAAATGCATTTCCCTGGAGCACCAAATCCCCTGTTACCGTGTTATCAAGTGGCGCGGGTTGGTTCTCCGTCGTGAGCTTGACAATGCTCTGCGTATCGCCAAAATAGGTATTGATGCTAAAAGACAGCGGGGTTTGCAGGAGGAGCGACCCTTCCGGAGCGCGCATCTGCACCAGCTGATACTGCCCATTTGGCAACGCTTGCGCTGCGGTATATGCGCCAGCGGCATCGGTTTGGAAGCTAAGGGCAACCTCTCCCGCTGCGTTCAGGACAACAAATTCACCCCCTGCGGCAGGCGTACCATCGGGCAGGTTGTTTTGCACATGAAAAAAGCCTCGCATGGCATAGGCAAATACCGTACGATGGTTCGCTTCTCCCTGTGTGATGGACACGGGTATATCTCCTTCACACACGAAGCCCTCTATCAAATCCTCCGCGACAGGGGTTAAAACCAACTGTGTGGCGACTGCATCATTGATGATGATTGTATCACTTTCCCCCGCAGCCAGTTGCTCAGCCGTCGGGCTGGTTGTGATTCGCCCCACGAGCACGCCGTTTACCGTCACGTCAAAACGGGCCGTCAATGGCAGGGAAAGCCAGGCATCCGTACCAGAAGGCGTAACCCCTTTGAGTTCCAGCGTTAACGATGTCTGCTCCTGCGCCACCGCAACACCCAGCATGCCAACAACAAGCCAGGCCAAGGCGATCAAAGCCAGCACCGTCCCAATTCTTTTTTTTATGTGATTGCGCTCTCTTTGCGCCGTACGCTTTTTCTGGGTCACATCCATGTAACACTTCGCCTCCAAATCTACAAAGACGGGGGATTGTTTGATAAATCAGTCTAAATAGTAAAGCAAGCACTATCCTTTGTCAACCAACGCAAACCAAGATTAACGTTCATGAACAGGCACGCATATTGATGAACAAACGATGAATCCTGCAAGGAGTTTTCTCAACAGCGTTGACGCATGGCAATCCCATGTTATAATGGTATAGAAGGGCAAAAGTCCCTATCAACCAAAGGGGGGATTGAAAGATGCCAGAGGAGATGAAAACCGCGATCATCACGGATTCCTCCTGCGATCTGAGTGATGAGCAGCTGGCGCAATACAACATTCGCATGATTTCATTGCGCATTGTTTGCCAGAAAGCCGAATACCGTGACCGTGTTGAGCTTACCCAAGAGGAGCTCTATGAGATTCTGAAAAACGAATTGCCCAAGACCAGCCTGCCGCTGCCCGAGGATGTGAGCAGCCTTTACGACAAGTTGCTGGCCGATGGTGTGACCGATGTGATACACGTAAGCATATCCTCCGGACTCAGCGGCACCTATAACATGGTGCGAATGATTGCCGCTGATTATGAAGGCAAAATGAACATCCGCGTAGTCGATTCGCAGTCACTTTCCACAGGCCTTGGCGCCATGGTGATTGCTGTCGCGCAGGCGCTGGAGGCGGGCGATGACACCGAAACCGCCATCCAAAAAGCCAAAACGTTACGTAAATCACAACTCGCGATGTTTGTCATTCGCACGCTGGAGTATCTGCGTAAGGGCGGCCGCATCGGCCTGGTAGAAGGTGTGATGGGCAATCTGCTGCAAATCAAGCCCATCATCTATGTCAATGACGACGGGATTTATCAGACGCTCGCCAAGGCGCGAGGCTATAAAGCGGCGGTGGAAACCATGATTCAGGAAGCCGTTTCACGGTTTGGCAAGACGGCGATTGACCTCTCCGTAGTGCATGGGCAAGCGCTGGAAGACGCGCAGACGCTGCTGGAGAAACTCAAGCAAGTTCTTAACATCCGCAATTGCGTCATCCGCCCCGTAAGCCCTGTGCTCGCCATCCACACAGGCCCCGGCTTGTTGGGTGTTGTGGCAAACATCGCGGAGTAACGTTGCCGCTCATCCTGTATCGCCAATCGTGACGCGATGTCGTTTGTGCATCCGCTCCTGTACCATTAAAACGGGAAGTTCAAAGCGACTTCCCGTTTTTTGTGTGCGAGCCCGTAAGCGGTATTCACAGGCCGCAAAGCACTGGGCGGATTTAGCAAAGATCGGGCGCCTTTTTGCGCTTTTATGAATTCACGTATGACAGCTGCTCTCCGATTATCCGGCAAAACATTTACCTTCATAAACACCAAGTGTACGGCATGGCAGCACACCCCTCACGGCGCATCATAATCCATCAGCCGCGCAATCGCGTTGCCCTCTTTCAGCGTTACCAGCACGCCGCATGTAGCTTTTTGGGTAACCACTACCTCCGCGCTAATAGCCCACAATCTTCGCATGACCGCACCGCTTGGCGTATTCTTGTCAACCGCCGTATCGGTCGGGATCACCGCGATCTGGGGACGTACTGTATAGAGGAAAGCTTCGCTGCTGGCATGCTTGCTGCCGTGATGTCCTACCTTAAGTACCGCGGCGGCGCTTATCACCCCCGCGTTAAGTAATAACTGCTCTGCGTGTACCAGCATATCTCCCGTCAGTATCATATCGCCCTGCAAGGTCGTCAGCCTTAGTACCAGCGAGTTGTTATTCTCCTCATCCAAATCCCTGGTTATTGGTCCCAGCACATGAAACGCGGTACCCTCCGACACTGGCAGTATATCCCCGGCGTTCAGCCACGTCAGCGGGACGCCGGAAGCCATTGCTTGCTGGTATACAGGATGGGTGGCGATGCTCTCCTGTACAAAAAAGGAGGGCGCATAAAGCCTGTCAACCGTAATATCACTTTCCAGCAAAGCCTTGAGCCCGCCCACATGATCCTTGTGGGTGTGGGTAATGAACACGCCTTCCAGATGCGTGACCGCAAAGGAATCCAGTGCCTTCAGCATTGCTTCCGCGCTTTCCTTGGTGCCCGTATCCACCAGATACCGTTTTTCCCCAAGCATGAACAGAGCACTATCCGCCTTGCCCACATTCATGAACAACGCACTCACTTGCGCATCGCTTATGGCTGGCGCTGCTTGCACAGAAGCAGAGAAACCCAAAACACTCCAGAGTGCAAGTGCCCACGCAAGAATTCTCTTTGGCATTGGTATCACCCTTTCATTGGACGCTATGCTTAGTACACGCCGTTTTAACGTGACAGCGTCCGGGAAACTGTGTATAATAGGCAAGGCGTATGCGCATAGAAAGGAAAGATTATACATGAGTGTTATACACAGCGCGCTGCTGGGTCTGGTACAGGGTCTATCGGAGTTTCTGCCCATTTCCTCCAGCGGTCACCTCAACCTGATGCAGGCCTTGCTGCAAATCGATCTTACAAATCAATTGCTTTTCAATATTCTGCTGCATGTCGGCTCGCTGGTCGCGGTTCTGCTTGTGTTCTGGCGGGATTGGCTGCAAATGATTCTGCACCCCATCCGCAATAAAACATTTCTATTGCTGGTCGTCGCCTCGCTGCCCGCGTTGGCCGCCAAACTCCTTCTTGGAGACGCGCTGGAAGCGTTGGGGACAAACAACGCCCTGTTGGGCGTCAGCTTCCTCTTCACCGGATTACTGCTCATCCTCACCCAAGCAATATCAGTACGCAATCAACGCAGGCACCTTACCGGCGAAACCGTGGGCGTGTTTCACGCGCTCATGATGGGGCTGATGCAGGCGGTAGGCATGCTGCCTGGTGTAAGCCGCAGCGGCGCTACCATCTTTGGGGGCGTGAGCACTCGGCTTACAAGGGAAAGCGCCGCAAAGTTCAGCTTTATGATGAGCATGCCCGCCATCTTGGCCAGTTTCCTGAGCGAGGGTTACAGTGCCTATCGCGAAGGCACACTGGCTCAAACGGGAGACTGGACGGCGATCCTTGTGGGTATGATCGCCGCAGGGGTCAGCGGATATCTGGCCATCCGCTTCATGCTCAAAATCATCACAAAGGTTTCGCTCAATTGGTTTGCCCTGTATGTGGTACTGCTGGGCATCGCGGTGCTGGCCATGCAGGCGGCCGGCGTAATCCCCGGCGCTCCGCTGCACCTGACCCCCGTGGTAACCGCAGTCCCCCTGCCATAAGGTTCTCCGATATCAAAAACAGACCGCCACCCATGAGGCGGCCTGTTTTTTGTTCCAGCGTTTATGCTTTTCTTGCCAGCAGCAGGTAACTCAGCGGCACGCCTTTGCCGTCGAGCGGCTGTGTCTCGCCACTGATATCCTCATTATACTCCTGCAAGCGTTCAACCCGCAGTCCGCTGCGCGCAACCGCTGTAACAATGCTCCCCAATGTATGGCTAAAACTGATAAACGGCTTGCTTTCATACGTTTCGCCCGCAAGATAGACCATGCCAAAGCTATCCACAAAGGGATCGCGGCGGAAATAGCTATGCACCATCCTCGCTGGTTCCGCAGCATCGTACTCTTCCTCCTGCGGTACGGCAAAGGTATTGGTGATGGGGTGCGCCTCATGAATCAGCAGATGCCCGCCGCTTTGGAGGCAGGCCGCCACCTTGTTAAAGAAAAGGGGAATATCTTTCATCCAGCACAGCGCCCCGATGGTAATCAGCACCAACGCAAAGCGGTCGTGATAGATTTCCGGCGCTTGGCAGGCATCTCCTTCTATAAAAGAGCAAGGCAGCGCTGCCGCCGCGGCAATACCACGAGCCTGCGCGAGGATGTTGCCCGCAAGATCAAACCCGATTCCTTCGCGTGCGCTGGCATGTTTCACCACACTCATCAGTTCCCTCCCGTTATTGCAGCAGAATTGACCGATGGATTCTCCTTTCAGCTTCATCCCTTCCAGCGCATCCCATACAACGGGGTGCAGGAATGCCCTGTCCTCCGTCAGGAGGCGAGCGGCGTGGTCTTCACCAAAGGCGTTGACACGTCGGTCGAAAGCTTCTTCCCATGCGGCCTTATTAGCCATGGTATGATTATCGTTCATCGTTCCTACAACCATCCTTCAACGGATAAAATCTGTCCTGTGCCCGGGGGCTGTCGGCACGGGCGCGGGTTTGCCGTTTTCTTTGCCCAGCGCGATGCACTGGAGCAGCCATGCAAGGTTAAGCCCGAGGTTGCGCATCACTTCCATGCCTTCCTCGTCCTGTTCTGCCTGCGCGGCGTCCGAGCCGTGTACCATGCTCCAATAGGTGGATGTGACCAGTGGCATCGCTCTGATGGCGGGGTATTTGGCGAGCACATCCAGCGATGCCGTTGTGCCTGCGCGGCGTGCCACCGCAACACAGGCGGCGGGTTTACCTAAGAATGCCGCATCATCACCCGCAGAAAACATGCGATCCAAAAAGCATAACAGCGTGCCATTCGGGGATGCAAAATATACAGGCGAAGCGAGCACCAGCGCATCAGCATGCTCAAGCTTCTCAAGGGCAGCATTCACATCATCGTCAAAGGCGCGGCATCGGCCATCGCATTTGCCGCAGGCGATACACCCGGGCAGTAGTTTCTGCCCGATGGTCATGATGTCGCTTTGGATATCCGCCGTGTGCAGTATACCTGCCAGCTCATCCAACGCGCGGCGCGTGGTGCCGTGTTTATGAGGGCTGCCATTGATCATCAGAACCTTCACGGGTCCAGCCTCCTCGCCTATTTTACGCTGTGTCTACGACAGTGGATCAACCGTTGTAACCCGACGCATTCGGATCCGTGTTGGGCGCTTCCGTGACATCGACATCCGGCTGCGCCGCGTCAGGCTGCGTTGTCTCCTGTGCCTGTTGTACGGCAGCAGTGTCCTGTGTGGACGTGTTTTGGAAACTATTATCCTGATTGACAACGGTACAGCCGGCAAGCAGCAAGGCAACCAACATGCTTATCAATAGAAGTGCGATCTTCTTCATCAGATCATCCCGCCTTTCTTGAACAGGCGCACCCTGTGCGCGTTTGTTCCATTATAACACATTCCCAGCCAGTATGCTTTACAATACGCTTTCAGCTTGTTACAATATCGCTGCCAAAGTAAAGGAGGTTTACGTATGAGCAATATATGGCATGATATCTCTCCTGCGCGGATCACCCCGACGGATTTTATCGCCGTGATCGAGATTGAAAAAGGCAGCAAGAAGAAGTATGAGCTGGATAAAGAGACGGGGCACCTGATTCTGGATCGCATCCTGTATACCTCCACACATTACCCAAGCAACTACGGCCTCATCCCCCGCACCTATGCCGATGATCTGGATCCCTTGGATGTGCTGGTGCTCAGCAGTGAAGTCATACAGCCCATGAGCCTGATACGCTGTTACCCCATCGGCGTGCTGACGATGCTGGATCAAGGCAAGCTGGATGAAAAGATCATAGCTATCCCGTTTCAAGACCCAACTTACAACAGTTACAACGATATCAGCGAGCTTCCTTCCCATATTTTCTCTGAGATGATCCATTTTTTCACTGTCTACAAGAACCTTGAGGGTAAGGAAACGGTGGTCGATGAGCTTCGCGATGCGTCCGAGGCACGCAAGGTAATCCAGAAATGCCTGGACGCGTATGTTGATCAATTCTGCCGCTGACAGCCCCGCATCCCCTGTTTGCAAAGGATTTGTGCAGCATGCCTGACCCTGCGCGGCAAGCCGCAGTGCAACGCTTTGTAACAAAGGTTACACGGCAACTTGCTTTCAAGGTAAAAAGCGCGTAAAATAGATATGCTATCCCAACGCTGACCGAAGGAGAGCAGGCTTTTTTTGCACTGCCCTCGGAAAGGACGAGCGCATCAATGCAGGTATACCATCCCCCGCAAACCAATAACGGGCTTCCTCCCGAGAATGTTTTTCTGGTGGCAGACAGCGCTAACATGCCTATCGCGGAAGGGTATTTAGTACAGACGTATCACCCCTTCCTGTTTCCCGAACGTCCTATTAACCTATATCTGAATGTTTATTCCAAGGGCCCCGGGCTGGATATGCTCCTGGGTGCGCTGCTGGCGCGCGCGGTACAACTGCGGCAGCAGACACCAAACCTGAAGGCGCGCGTTTTCGCACAAGTGGGCATGCAGGATGCGGCCATGCTTTCCTTTTATCAGGAGAGCGGTTTCATGGCCGATGACGCGCTGGATGTTGTGCAGCTATCCTCGCCCAATGTCAAACCAAGCGCGCCGATGGGTTATGAAATGGGGCATGTGCCGCTACAAAAACCGTTGGAGCAGGCGGCTTTTCTGATGCGCATGAATGCCTATCGGCTCGATGCCTTGCAGCACCCACTTTTACAGCGGTATTTGACCATGCCGCATTTTACCGCGCTCTATCTATCCCGGGGAGCCGAAATTGTGGGAGAGGTAGCTTTTACCGGCATCGGTGATACGGCGCAATTGTTTGGTTTATACGTGACGCCCAACTTCCGCAGGTTGGGGCTCGCTAAGACGCTGCTAGCAGCTGGCATGAACATGCTGCATGAGCAGGGAGTGCAAACCGTAGAAGCGCAGGTGATCCGGCGCAACATTCCACAATGCAGGCTGGCACAAAGCTGCAAAGCTACTTTTATGCGAACCTCCTGCTTGTACCCGGGCATTGATTACGATTAAAGGCGGTTGTCATGATGCGCTACCAGCTTGTGCGCAGCAAGCGCAAAACACTGGCGCTTTCCCTGCACCGCGATGGCAGCTTGACGGTGCGCGCGCCGCTACAGTTACCGCTCGCCCGTATCGAAGCCTTTGTAGATCAAAAGTGGGATTGGGTGCAAAGAACGCGTGAATGGCTCGCCCACCAACCAAAGGGCTTGACGCTCCAGCTGGAAGAAGGCGCAAGCATCCCGTACCTCGGCGGAACGCTTACTCTTGCAATGTCCAATGTGCCATCGGTACGGATCGCCGCAGATCGGCTGCTGATCCCAAGCCATACGAAGGATCTCTCCCCCGTGCTCCGCTTTTTGGACAGGCAGGCACGCATGATGCTGGAGGAACGTGTACGCGTGATTTCGCAAGCCGTAAGACTGTACCCGAAAAGCATACGCCTCAGCCACGCAAAAAGCCGTTGGGGCAGTATGAGCGGTCATGGCACGCTTAGTTTGAATCGCGCCCTTTTGCATTGTCCGCCGGATGTGGTGGATTACGTGATCCTTCACGAGTTGTGCCACATCCCGCATCCCAATCATTCCCCCGCCTTCTGGCGTACAGTGGAAAGCTTCCTGCCGCAGTACCACGCCCGCCGTGCCTGGCTCAAGGAGCACAGCGCTTTCATCGCGATTCTACCAGCCCGCACCTGAAGGAGGCCCGCTTTGCAAAAGCGTACTAAACCCAGGCCCCTGCTGTATTTCTCGTTGCTGATGCTGCTCATGTACGCGCCGCTACTGTTCAGCCTTGCGATGGCACAGGCGCGGTGGTACGGTTGGGTGGCAACAGCGCTGTCTTTTTTAATGCTGCTTTGGATGCATGGGCGCCCCTTCTGGTATAGCTGGCGAATTGCGATGTGCTTTATCAGCGCATACATGCTTGCGTTCTTAGGGCTCTATGCGGCGCGCCCCCTGTGGGACGTGTCCCTTTCGGCGCAGATTGGCAGCGGTATGGTGCGCACCTTTACATCGTTGCCGCAACGCGAGCGCAAACTGGGCGAAGCGCTCCTCTCAGAAAGAATATGGCAGCCATCGCAAGGGTATACCCTGCACATTGTCGATCTGCCGAACGCAAAGCTGGAGCTGCTCCAAAAAACCGACGCCGCCAACGACCGCGCCATTTTACAGCTGCATGGCGGCGCTTTTGAAGCCGGGCTTTTAGATATTTACCGTCAATTTGCCGAACGCTACAGCATGCTTTACGGAGATTGCCTTGTCGCCACGCTGGATTACCGCCTCGCGCCCGAACACCCTTACCCCAGCCAGCAGGAAGATACGATGGACGCATGGCGCTACCTGACGGATACGCTGGCATATGCGCCGGAGAAGATCGTTGTCGCGGGGGATAGCGCAGGCGGCAACCTCGCGCTAACACTGGGGCTTCGGCTTCGGGACGCGGGCAAGGCGATGCCGGCAGGTTTGATCTGCATGTCGCCCTGGGGTGACTTGAGCAATTCCGGCGCCTCCCATATCGAAAACGCAACCGTGGACCCCTCTTTTGGTATCGACGCAAAGGATTTTCATGGCCAGCCCGTCGGCGTGGAAACGACCTATGTTGATGGTCTTGACCCTACCGACCCTGATATATCGCCATCCTTTGGGGATTATGCGGGCTTCCCGCCGATGCTGCTGCAAGTGGGCAGTATTGAGGTGCTGCTGAGCGACAGCGAGACTATCTACTATAATGCGCGTTCGCATGGCGTTGATTGCATGCTCAGCGTTTACAACGGCATGTTCCACGTTTTTCAAGCCGCGCTGGATCTTGTGCCAGAAAGCCGCCTTGCGTGGCAGGAGATTGGCGCATTCTTAGCCGATCGAATGCTGGATGCCAACTAGGCGCTGCTACGGACGAACGCCGTATACACACCGACTGTAAATCGCCAGCCCTTTCATGCCAGTGTCATTATCCTGAGACTGGCTGGGGTGCTATCCGGCGGCCAAAGCACACGGCAAACAATGAAATCCCATATCTTTGTTCAACAGGTTTCTCCCTTTGCTGGATTGACACAGTGCACAGCACTTACCACGCAGCGTTCCTCCGCTTGTAAATCAGCAATAAACATAATGAGGCCAGTGAAAGCGTGCATCGATTGCCCTTGATACACCAACAGCATCCCAGCACATGGCTTGGGATGCTGTTTTGAGCGGCACCGCGCCCTGGTTTGAACGCAGGGCACTTGTTCAGCGCCTTACTTCGTTTGCCATAAACAGCCGCACATTCACAATGCGACAGAATGCAGCCGGCACACAATAGCCAAACACAAGCCGACGACTACCGCTAAAAATCCCCTTCATACCCTGGCAAGCTTTCACTCATGGCATGTCAAGGGTTCGCAATCACCTGTACCAGCGCGATCGCTTCTTCATACGCTGCGTGTACTGCTTGATATGGTTTACTAAGGTCAGCCCGATCGTCACGCCGAAGGATCGCCATCATATCGCAGGCAGCCGTAAACAGAGGGGTGAGCCCCAGGTTGCCGCTTACGCCTTTCAGGGTATGGCAGGCCACTTTCACCGCTTCGCGTTGCTCCGTTTCCATGGCTTGCATCAGCGCGGCAAAGCTGGCGTCAGAAGGGAAACGCCGAAGATGTTTCAGCAGCAAATCTTCATTTCCGCCGTAGCGTTCAATCGTGGCATCCAAATCCATCCCATATGCCCGCATGGCTTCCAGCGCTGTTTGTTCCATGGGTTCTCCCTCCTGTTGGGCGATTCGGCGCAAGCATGGTTGCACCCATACGCAGTCTGTTAGTCAGCGCTGCTCATGGTTCGACGCGCAAAGCAGGTTCCTCCGTCTGCCCCATCTCCGGCAAAAGCACTTCTGGCATCTCCTGCTGCGGGAGGGCTTCTTCCCCCACGATGTCCGCTTCCGGCATGATCAGCGGAGCCTCGCTATCGCTCCAAGGCGTTTCTACAGGATTTGGTTCTTCAACGGCGGATGCGTTATCCGCATTGTCCTGCCACAGCTGCCATTGGGCGCGCACATCGTTGTTGTTTGGGTTATAGGTATACTCCTGCAAGGTGCTCGGGTCATAACTGAGTATCATGGGCACGTATAGCAACGCTGATCGTATGCCCGTGATGGGGATCGATTGATCCAGCCCATACGCGCGTTGCGACATCCCGTTTGCATCCAGCGTCGTAAGCGCGCTTACCTCGTCAATCAGGTAAACCGCGCAACGGTCGAGCATCACATTGGCTTCCGATAAAAACGTAAGCGAAACCGTCAGTTGTTCATTCCCCACCCATACGGTCGCATAGCCAACGATGTACTGGTTGCTGGCACATACGGGGAGCATGGTTCCGCCTGTTTGCCGCAGCTTCTCCATATCCAGCATGGTTCCCATGACCCAGCCATCCGTAAGCATCGGATTTGCATCCCGCAGGCGTAAACCATAGGTACATGCGGTATTATGGGAAAGCATCGGCCTCAACTGCATAAAGGGTATGGAAAACGTCCAATCTTCGATGGTCAGCGTAATCAGATAGGGAATGGTATTGTTATCCACATAAGGCAGGTAGATATCCCCGCTGTCAAAGGTACCGCCTACAAAGCCGTAGTTTTTGTCATATACGATGGAGCTGGTTTCCGCCTGCATGATGGTCAGTCGCACACGCGCGGCCAGTTCGTTGCTGTCACTGATGTATTTGCGC
>Ga0351921_1033_pt2 | contig 20884 bp, 15 predicted proteins | sample BONcelHT113001C9_FD_206869 | JGI IMG/M metagenome (GOLD analysis project Ga0351921, IMG submission 206869) | Enriched cells from coal bed in the Powder River Basin, Montana, United States - BONCAT cells T11 rep2 HSBNCT.T11.300.1.C9 ... | reverse complement strand
TTCCTTGGTACTGCACTCATTGTTTTACCTTGGGCAGTAACAATTTTTAGAAATCATGAAATGTCTATATTTTTGCCTCTACTTGATAGCGGTTTCTCTAGATGGAATGACATTTTTAGATTGATTTTATTACAGTGGTCTGAAGAACTATTCATTCCAATAATTACGATAATTTCAATTGGTGGAATGATTTCCATGATAAAAAAAAGGCAATGGTTTCTGGTAATTTTATTACCATTGATATTTTTTCTTCAAGGCCGTGCCGCTGATCAGAAAGCAGTAATACCACTAGCGCTTTTGGCAGGTGACGGGATTTATTGCTTCATCAAACTTATTTATCCACGGTTTCAACCTGCAGTTCACTCAAGAAAACCATCAGTTATTGGAGTCGGATTAGTTACTTATTTACTTGTTTATATCCTTTCAAGTACTATCATAAGTGTTTCTGATTTTGTAAAACCATTGCCAGATCAGTATATAAATAGTATTGATTGGATCAATAAAGAATTACCTGTTAACTCAAAAATCCTTGTCGTTTCTGGAGAAGATTGGATCCAGGATAATTATTCAGAATGGGTATCGGCGATAAGCGGCAGAGAAAGCATTTCATTAATCCAGGGATATGAATGGCTTCCGGGGTTTTCAAACAGGATTTTTCGTTATGACCAGATCCTCTCTGAATATCAAAAAGGAACCAAGTACTTATTGAAATGGATTAACGATAACAATATGAAACCTGATTATTTGATCCTTACAAAAGAAGCTCAAGATAATAACACCAATGATAAAAATGAAATGACACTATACTGGGAAGATGGGCTAAATTTTCCCGGAATTACAAAAGTGTTTATGAACGGAAATGTTTTAATACTGGATGTAAGAGCATTAATTAATTAATGTAGCATTCTTTCTGTAAAATGCTGAACCTTAATAAAGCGGTGAGTCAGAAGTACCCTAATTGTGACCAAACCAAATAAGGAGAACAAAATGATTGCACCGTTGCAGAAGGACATTCGAAAAAAAGGCGTGATGCATGACTTGAAATGATGAGGATTCTGATCAATCAAGCCATTCAACGTTATGCCAAGTCAGTTCCGCGTCTATAAGTATGGTTTGAAGATAACCTTCTGAGGGGTTTTTGGTTGTTGATCTTCCCTTGGAACACCGAAGAAAGATTCGGACAACGAACAGCCTGGAAAGGATCATCAAGGATATCCTAGGACATACAAGAGTGATTGGTGTTTTTCCAAACGAGGCATCCTGTCTTAATTTAATCTCTACTATGTTTATTGTAATACGAGAGGAGTGGTAGATTGGAAAAATATATTGTAGTACTTTTGGTATTTGACTTCAATTTACAATAAAAGGTAATATTATTTATGGCAAGATATTTTGGATTGAAAAGAATAATTAATCACTATCCCATTTATTTATTTCTTTTCCCCTTAGAAATTTGTTTATTGCCCATTTTGAGCAATCTTGGGCAGATCTCTTTTATCGATGTGATTCGTCCACTGTTGATTCTGGCTTTCAGCAATGTGATGCTCTGCGCAATATTGTGGACTATTAACAAAAACGTTTACCGGGCAGGATATTTATCATTTATATTTTTCGCATTCATGTTTTTCTTTGGTTATCTCATATCTTTAATCAACTCAATTCTGAATTTTGAGACAACAATTATCAGCACTCTTTACATTTTCACTTGCTGGGTTTGTTTATTCTTTTTTCTAGCCTCAGCAGCGTTTTGGAAGAAAATAACTAAAAATATTACAAAATCACTCAACCTGATTATGGTCGTCCTGCTTATTCCAGCTTTTGGCCAAACGATATTTTATCTGGCTAGGAATATACATTTTGATTTTCCAAAACAACCACTTGACGATGTTTTAGTGGCCAAACCCGCGGATCAATACCCGGACATTTACCTTATCGTATTGGACAGTTACGGACAACAAGAGGTTTTGGCCGATATTTATGGAGTTAATAATAAAGATTTTCTCTCATTTTTATCGAAAAATGGATTCTATATTGCGAAGGACAGCAGGTCAAATTACACAAAAACACATTTGTCAATGATGTCCATTTTGAACTTCGAATATCTGGATGCCTGGAATCCCCCAGAAAATCCCTCGAATAATCGAGATTATATAGTTGGATTATTAAACAACAATTATTTATTTCCATTACTTAAGAGTTATGGCTATGAAATTACTGCACTAGGATCAGGATTTGCATTTACTGAATTCAAAACCGCAGACACCTATATTTCGAATAATATAGGTGAGAACGATTTGGAGAAATTAATTTTTAATAATTCGATAATGGGTGTTTTTTTTCCAAGAATGATCAATTCATACGAATCATATCGTCAGGAATTGTTGACCACCTTTAATAATTTATCAGACCTGCATGAAACATCCACCCCCAAATTCGTCATTGCCCACATATTGTTACCTCATCCACCATTTGTTTTTGACCAAAATGGTGAAGCGGTGGAACCCAACAGGGTCTTTAGTTTGAGAGATGGCAGCGATTATGAAGGAACAAAAGAAGAATACTTAAAAGGATATGGCAGTCAATTGTTATATACAAATACCCTGGTAAAAGAAACGATCACCAAGATACTCGCCAATTCCAATCGTCAACCCATCATCATTATCCAGGGCGACCATGGACCAGGCGCATATCTGGACTGGGCATCGAAAGATAACACCTGCCTATGGGAACGCACGGGAATATTAAATGCCTATCTTGTTCCCGATGAGATTCGAGATGATTTATACCCGGCAATAAGCCCGGTAAATTCATTTAGATTAATTCTGAGTCATTATTTTAATTCAAATCTACGACCATTGAAAGATAAATCTTTTTTTTCAAGTCATATCAACGAAGCCAGCTTAATTGACATAACAACTGAGATCGACTTAAAAGTGAATTGTCCATCCAACCCATAATAAATATGAACTGATTTTTTAGATAAATTAAATTAGGTAAACTGAATGGAGTCTACAATCTGACAAACACCGTCATACTGGATATCCCACGATTCGCCCATAACATGTAAGGAATAAAGGTAATCGTTTCACCATTAACATCCAATCCCCGAATCACCCAGGTGCCATCCATCAAAGTTGAATCAAAAAATGGCTTTAGACTCTCCGCATTCACCTTGACCGACATGATATCCGCTGAATTATCGACGCTTTCAAGGCAATAGACAATTGGTCCTCGCGCCACGGCATATTTACCACCACACTTTGGCAGCCGTTTGTCTTGTTTGATCAGCCGAATGGGCATGTCAAAGATCAATTCGATTTCATCGTCGGCTTTAAATGTCCGTGAAAGCCGCATCCAACGAGCGGTGAAAAAATCCAACCCATTGGCTGAAGGCACTCCCGGCAGTGCGGAGGATACATTTACCACAACTTCCTGGCCATTAAGCAACACGCTAAACCCATCAGCCCAGGCAGGCAGACGCATGATCAGGTCATATGGCGCAGGTTTCTCCATATCAAAGCGAATTTTTACCTGGTTGCCCCAAGGTAATTCTGAATTGATATGCAAGACAATCTGCCGCTGAGAATCAATGATGATCGTGCTGCTGAAATATTGGTTGATGTGGATTTCAGTTTGATCAAAACTGCATACATGCTTACCAAGTGAAGCCCACACGCGCGATAAATTGGAGGGACAGCATGGAACGTCATACCATTCGGCGCGGTTGATTGTGCCATGGCTGGTGAGCGGGTTGTTATAAAAATAGGAACACCCATCCTGTGCAATGCCGACTGAAGCAGCATTATACAGCTGCCACTCAAAAAGGTCTTCAAAGGGCGCTTCACCGGTCAGATTTGCCATTTCATGGCTCCAAAACATGCTGCCGAGCGCAGCACAAGTTTCAGCGTATGCCACTTCTGGATCCAACTCATAGTCACGGCCAAACCCTTCAGAAAGCGGCAGTGAACCAATGCCGCCGGTTACATACATGCGCCGGGTGACCATTTGCGTCCAGATATCGCGCAGTGGTTTAATTCGGTTTTCCTGACCAGGGATTTGCGCCAGCATGGCCTCTGATGTTTTCAAGTAACAAAACCGGACTGAATGCCCTTCTGCCTTTTTTTGATCAGCCACCGGTTTATGCTGCTGGTTATATTTGCCACTCAAAGCATTAATTACAAATCGAGTTACAGCCCAAAATGGAACTACATTTTTGTTGCGTTCCGGCAGTTTGAAGGTCTTATGGTCTGGGTGTTCACTCAACCAGGTCTGACGATTTTTTGCCACCAGCTTCATGCGCCGATTGGAATCCAGCACTTGTGACAGCATTTTTACCGGAAAGAGTTTTATGGTTCCGCGCCGCTCAACAAAAGCTTTTGCCAGCGCCAGGTATTCAATACGGTCAGTCGCTTTCCATAATTTGATCAAAGCGATTTCTATTTCTTCGTGTCCATCTGTGTATTCAGGGGTCGAATCGGCAAATTCTTTCACCAACAAGTCAGCAGCTTTTTGGGCGATGGAAAGTAATTTTGTTTCAGTGGTGGTTTCATAATGCGACACAGCCGCTTCAATGAGATGACCCAGGCAGTAGAACTCGTGCTCCACCTGCAAGTCAACCCACCGCTGCCCCGGAAATTGAATCTGGTTGTAGGTATAAAGGTAACCATCAGACTGCTGGGCTTTGGCAAGTAGATCAATGAAGTCATCAACCAGTTTGATTAATTGGGGATCTTTATAATGAAACATTATTCGTGATGCTGCATCCAACCATTTATATGCATCTGAATCCGAGAAGAAAAAACCTTCTCTGAAACCGGATATCAGTCCGGCGGCAATGCGGAAATTATCAATACAACGGGTGGCCTCCAGTTTTTGCCACTGATAAAAAATGGCATGGGCAGCGTTTAGATTCTGCCTGTCTCTCCAAAAACCGCTTGTAATCGTAACTTCATGAAGGGTAGGTTCTCTCATCATTGCGTCCTTTTATGAAAAATGCATTGTCAATATTTTAGTCATTTTTACAATATAATCAAAATGTAAGTTGAATAAAGAGGTGGAGGAATCATGGAAGAATTTGATGTTGTCGTTATAGGTGCTGGCCCAGGTGGATATGTAGCCGCCATACGCAGTGCGCAATTAGGCATGAAAGTAGCCATCATAGATAAAGAATGGCTGGGAGGTGTATGCCTGAATGTGGGCTGCATCCCCTCCAAGGCACTGCTCAAAAATGCGGAAGTCGCGCATACCCTGCGTGAACGCGGAAAAGAATTCGGTTTTTCGTTTGAAAATTTACAGCTCGATTACGCTGCTGCGGTCAAACGCAGTCGGCAGGTTTCTGACCGCCTGACCCGCGGAATCGGTTTCTTAATGAAAAAGAATAATATCACCGTCATCATGGGAACAGCAAAAATTGCCATCAATGGAAAAGTGATCGTCACAGATGCGGATGGCGCCATCCGCGAACTGGAATGCAAAGATATTATCGTGGCCACCGGATCGCACCCCTCCAGCATCCCAGGCGTGGTGATTGATGGTGAAAAAGTTGTCACTTACCATCATGCCATTCTGCAAGAAAAGCTGCCCTCATCGGTGATCATCATCGGTGCTGGCGCCATAGGGCTGGAATTTGCGACCCTGTGGAATGCTTATGGCAGTCAGGTCACTATGGTCGAAATGCTGCCCAATATCGCCCCGTTGGAAGATGTCGAAGTCAGTGCAGAACTGGCGAAAGCCTTCAGTAAACGCGGCATTGGCATCCATGTAAACACTAAAGTGAAATCTGTTGAGGCTTCAACAAACGGTGTAAAAGTAACCGTTGAAAGCGAGGATGGCATACAGGTTTTAGAAGCTGAACAGGCTTTGGTGGCCATTGGTTTTAAACCCAATACAGCCGATCTCGGTCTTGAAGAACTTGGCGTTGAACTGACTGAACGCAAGTTCATCGCGGTCGAAGATGATATGTCTACCAGTGTGGAACACATTTGGGCCATTGGCGATGTGACCGGCGAACTTCTCCTCGCGCATGTTGCCTCAAGACAGGGCATCATTTGCGCCGAAGCCATCGCACTTGAAGAGATTGAACCCATTAATTATGTTTATGTCCCTCGAGCAACTTATTGCTTCCCCCAGGTTGCATCTTTTGGGCTCACCGAAGCACAAGCGCGCGAACGCTTTGAATCGGTCAAAATTGGCAAGTTTCCCTTCCAGGCAATGGGTAAAGCATTGGGGTTGGGTGACTATGCCGGGTTTGTGAAAATCGTGATGGATGGAGTCGACGACACCATCCTGGGTGCTCATATGATCGGGCCTGAAGTATCAGAACTACTGCCCGAATTGACCCTGGCGCAGCTCAACGGCATGACCGTCGAAGACATTGCGCGAAACATCCATGCCCACCCCACCCTGAGTGAAGCCCTGATGGAAGCAGCCGAAAGCGCCCTGGGACGCGCCATCCATATGTAAAAAACCACTCCTGAATTAAGTTGCATTTCGATCCTCCTGAATGGATAATGGTACTATCGCTATCATATTCAGGAGGATTTATGTATTCAGATCAGGATATCGCCAATTTGGTCGCCAGAGTTCAGCAGCTCGAGATGCAAGCCGCCAACCGTCAGGCCTCTGGAACCCCTAACATCAAAATGTTGTCTCCCAATTTTCTTACAAGGGCTTTCGCGGTGTGGGGACACAATTTCGTCGCCAGCTTGTTAATTGGTATTGCCTTATCATGCGTCATGAGTGTGATCGGCTTAATTTTAGGTGCAGTAGCAGGTGCAACCGCATTAGATTGGATGAATCAACTGATCGGATCTATGCCAAGATAATTAATAAAAGTCATATACACGCTATGCTATAATCACTTTTTGATAAAAGAGGTGACTATGGTTTTAAAGAAAATTGCTGGTGTTTTTGGGGGTGACCCACACAAACGCGAGATTGAAAAATTATCCGAGATCGTTGATATTATCAATTCGTATGAAGCTGCCTACGAAGCGCTCAACGATGAACAGCTAAAAGCTAAAACGGATGATTTTAAAGCGCGTCTTGAAGATGGAGAAACGCTCGACGATCTATTACCTGAAGCCTTCGCAGTCGTCCGCGAGGCTGGCAAACGCACAATTGGCTTACGCCATTACGACATCCAAATGATCGGCGGCATGACCCTGCATAAGGGTAGAATCGCTGAAATGCGCACCGGTGAAGGCAAGACCCTGGTCGGTACGCTGCCGGTTTATCTCAACGCCATAACTGGCCGCGGCGTACATGTCGTAACCGTCAATGATTACCTGTCTCGCCGTGATGCCCGCTGGATGGCTCCAATCTATCAATTTCTTGGATTGAGCGTGGGTGTGCTACAAATGGCAACCCGTACCGAGAACGGCAAAAAAGCATTCATCATTGACCTTAGTAAAGAAAATGCTCGTGAAGACCTACACCAACTTACCATGGTTGACCGCGCTGAAGCTTACCGAGCAGACATCGTCTATGGTACCAACAGTGAATTTGGTTTTGACTATCTACGTGACAACCTCACCATGAGTCTGGCCGAGCGTGTGCAGCGCGGACATTACTTCACCATCGTGGATGAGGTCGATAACATCCTCATTGATGAAGCCCGTACCCCGCTTATAATCTCTGGTCCCGCCTCGGATGATACTGAAGGCTATGTAAAAATGGCACAGGTTGTTCGTGCGCTAAACACTGAAGATTACGAAGTAAACGAAAAAGACCGCCAGGTGAGCCTCACAGAAATTGGTGAAGCCCACGTGGAAGAAATCCTTGGCGAAACGCTGCGCGATCCAGACAGGCCTGAAGATATCACCCCCGAACAAGCCCGCTGGCTGGGTTTTCTCGAACAAGCCCTGCGTGCTCAGCATCTCTTCCGTAAGAATAAAGATTACATCGTTCAGGGCGGCAAAGTGGTCATCGTGGATGAATTCACCGGTCGTCTGATGCCCGGAAGACGCTGGTCTGAAGGCTTGCATCAAGCCGTGGAAGCCAAGGAAGGTGCCCACATTGAGCCTGAAAATGTTACTTATGCCACCATCACCATCCAAAACTACTTCCGCATGTATGAAAAATTATCAGGCATGACCGGTACAGCACTCACCGAAGCGGAAGAGTTCCATAAAATCTACAAACTTGATGTGCTTCCTATCCCGATGAACCTGGAGTATGTAGCTTCAAAACAAAACTCTCCCCTGACCATCGTAGATAAAAAGGATGCCAAAGGTTATAACGTTCAATACTATGCCAAACGAGATGATTCAGAGAAAAAACCAATTTTCTGGAAGAGACAAGACTTCCCTGACATGGTCTACCGCAGCGAAGAAGGCAAAATCCGTGCCATTATCCGCGAAGTGGTGCATTATTTCGCGCTCGGACGTCCGCAGTTGGTGGGTACCACTTCAGTAGAACATTCAGACCGCTTGTCGGTCAGACTTGGTGCTGAAAGTTTACGCCGCTTGGCTCAAACCCTTATCATCCGTGATACGTGGATTGAGAAAAATGACAAATCACCGGAACTTGAGATTGCTGAACTGCAATTTCTCAACAAGCCGCTGGATGAACTCAATATTGCTGAACTACGCCCCATTGCCCGGCAAGCCGGCCTGGTCTCTACCAACCCCGAAGACCCCGAAAATTTACAACGCCTGCTGGATATCTTGGATCTGGACGCCTCTCATACTGACCGGCTGCGAACCGTCCTTCAAGCCGGCGTTCCGCATAAAGTATTGAACGCCCGCAAACACGATGAAGAATCTCAGATCATCGCCAAGGCTGGTGCGTATGGGTCTGTAACTATCGCAACCAACATGGCTGGTCGTGGTGTAGATATTAAATTGGGCGGCGATTTATCAGAAGAAATCCTTGCCGACGTCATCCGCGTATTAGAGAAAAACGGCGTCGCTGAACCCTGGGAACTCACCAACCTGGTCAGACTTAATCATCTGCGTGATTTTGATGCCGAACAGATCGGAATCTATGAAGAATCCGTCAAAACTTTTATCAGTTATTTTGATGATATGGAAAAAGTGCGAGAACTTGGCGGTCTGCACGTAATCGGTTCTGAGCGCCATGAAGCGCGACGTATTGACAATCAATTGCGAGGGCGCGCTGCCCGCCAGGGCGACCCCGGTTCTTCACGTTTTTACCTGTCACTCGAAGATGAATTAATGCGCCTCTTTGGCGGTGTGCAAATGGAATCAATAATGGGTCGACTCAAGGTTGACCAGAGTCTGCCGATTGAAAGCGGCATTCTTGGCAGAATGGTTGAACAAGCCCAGGAACGTGTTGAGGGTAACAACTTTGACATCCGAAAGCACTTGCTAGAATATGATGATGTACTAAATACTCAGCGCAACCGTATTTACGGTGAACGAAACCGTACCTTTGAGAAAACAGATTTACACGAAGATGTCATTGGTCTGCTGCGCGTTGAACTTCAGGAGCGTATCCCAAAAGCACTCAAGGATGAAGAAGGCCCCTGGAAGCTGTTAGCCTACCTCGAAGAAGTTCAGCCCTCCATGTCTTTTGAACAAGAAGGCATCAAAGCACCCTCATTTGGTCTGCACCTGATCATTGAAGAAGCGCTTAGCCATCTCAAAGACCTGAACGATAACGAAAAAGTTAAAGATGTGCTGCTGCAAATTGCCAGCGACGGCCTTGAGACTGAAAAAGAGCATATTTTAAAGACTGCTCAAGTGCTGCTTGATAAAACGGATATGAATATTGACCAGATCAAAGCCGAACGCCTTGAAACATTAGATAACTACTTCGACGGGTTGGACTCTGGCAATGATGAAGAAGGCATACAACCTCGCCGCCCGCAGGAAATTTTGGATGAAATTGCCAACCTGGTGCATACCCCCCTGCGTCTGCCCAACGATCTGCTGCGTCAGCTTCCATCAGGTGATGAAGAAGCAAAAGCAGCGATTGCCACACAAGTGACCAATGGACTAAAACTGTTGGCCATCACCCGTACTCTCGGGGCCATCGAACGCCGTGTGGATGACAGTCTGGAGTTGAAACCCAATCAATTATTAGACCTGGAATGGTTTGAAATCTCAAACGGCATCATGCAAGCTGTGAGCAATCTGTTAGAGCGCCGTAATGAAAACTTGCTCTCAGCACAGGGACAAATAAGTCAAAACCTTGACTCGGCTTTCACCAAGATGACCCCCAATGCAGATGAAGAATATCGGCTGTCAGACCTTTTGATGTGGATGGGCAGTGGGAACAAAATGGGGATTGATCCACGCACCCATCAACGCGTCACACGCAAGGTGAACTTTATCAATTACACCTTTTTGGTCGCACGTATGGTGCAAGACACACCGGTTTCTGAAATAACCAACCAGATACTCGATCATCTTGAGCAAACCCGCGAACGGCTTGAAATTGCCTGGGGCAAGATGGAATACGACCGCTTCAGACTGGCAGGCGTGCCCCTGATGCAGTTGGATGGCAAAATCAAGGCTACGCTGGCTGAAGAACTTGGTGAAGAAAAATTCGCCGAAATTGAGCCAAAACAACCCGACGATTTGGATGACGAAACGCATGAACTTCTAACCGTCACCCTTGGCAAACGCATTCAAAACGATATATATCGCCATATTCTGGTGAGTGTGATCTCAGAGCTATGGGTGGAATATCTGACCCGGGTGGATGCGCTGCGTGTTTCAATTGGTCTTGAGGCTTACGCACAGCGCGACCCTCTGGTTCAATATAAGAGCAAAGCTGCCGAAATGTTCAAAAACCTGCTCAGTGACATCCGCGCTGGCGTAATCAGCCGAATGTTCCGCTTTCAACCTAAACGAGCAAGCACCACAATTGATAAATCAAGCCCTCACACAGCCGGCAAGAAAGCTCCAGCGATAGATGTGCAAGTCTCACCAGCGAAAAAGAAAAGAAAGAGACATTAATCTGGCGTAAACTTATTTTATTAAATACACATTAAAACATTGATTAATGATGTATAATAAAAAATCTATACAAGCCCTTGGCAGTGTGCTTTTAATTGCCAGTATATAAAAGTTGTTATGGGCTAATCTCATCCATCGGAGTACAAAGATCGTATGGACACAAATGATGCCCAACTCGAGAATGGGGTAAATCCCGAGAACAATTCAGCGGAAAACAATATGGCTTCTCTGCTCGAAGCAGAAGGATTAGCCATTGATTTCCCCACTCAAGGCGAAATCCGTCAAGGCTTTATCGCCAGCATGACCCCCGGACAAATATTAGTAAGCGTCGGAACCAAATCTGAGGGTATTATCAGTGGTAAGGAATATGAGCTCATCCCGACTGATGAATTAGCCAACCTGAAATTAGGTCAGGAAATTCCTGTATTCGTGGTGAATCCAGAAGACTCAAGCGGCAACCTGGTACTTTCTTATATGCGCGCACGCGAAGAAGAAGGCTGGCAGATTGTTGAAACCATGGTCTCCAAGAAGGATTCCTATCACAGTTCCGTGATTGGCTACAACAAGGGCGGTTTGATCGTCCCGGTTGGCGGCTTACGCGGATTTGTTCCTGCCTCCCAAATCAGCTTTACCCGCCGCGCCGGCATGACCGGGGATACCCCCGAACAACGCTGGAGCCGCATGATTGGCCAGGAAATTGATGTTTGCGTGATTGAAGTAGACCGCGAACGCCGCCGCCTGATTCTCTCTGAGCGCCAGGCCAGCAGCGAAACCCGTGATTCTCTTAAAGAACGTGTGATTGACGAGCTCAAAGAAGGTCAGATCGTGGTCGGCCGTGTTACCAGTTTGGCCGAGTTTGGCGTGTTTGTAAACGTCAATGGTGCAGATGGCCTCGTTCACCTTTCAGAAATTTCGTGGGACCGTATCACCCATCCCAACGAAGTGCTCAAAGTCGGACAAGAAGTTAAAGTCAAAGTTATCAGCATTGACCGCGAAAAGAAACGTATTGGCCTCTCCATCCGCCAATTGCTTTCTGACCCGTGGGATCAAAAAGCTGCTGAGTTCCAGGTTGGTCAACTCGTTGAAGGTGCGATCACCCGCCTGACCAAGTTTGGTGCATTCGCCAGACTTTCTGATGATATCGAAGGTTTGATCCACATCTCCGAAATCAGCGAAAAACGCATTGAACATCCCAAAGAAGTCTTGAAAGAGGGTGATTCTTGCACGCTGCGTATCATCAAGATCGATAATGACAATCATCGCATTGGTTTAAGCCTGCGTCGTGTTGATTCAATGGCCTACGCTGACATGGATTGGGAAAGCCTTGAAGGCATCCTCACCACTGATGGTGACGAAGCCGCCAAGACAGAAGCCAAACCGAAAGCTGAAGCCAAACCAAAAGCCAAGGTTGAAAAAGCAAAAGTAGCCGAGGTTGAAGAACCCAAGGTAGAAGAGCCTAAGATTGAAGAGCCCGAGGTAGAAGAGCCCAAGATTGAAGAACAGGTTGAAGAAGCCAAACCAGAAGATTTGTCAGAAGAAAAAACTGAAGAATAATCTCGAAATAGCAACCAAAGCGCGCCTTTCAAGGCGCGCTTTTTTTTACTCCTCTCATGTTATTAATAACACTTGATGTTTGATACAATTAGTAACCAAAAGTTGAACCAGCTTTACAGAATATTGTTCTCATCAAGAGAGCCGTAAGGCCTTCATATTCGAGACATATTAATATCATCTTTAAACTAATTTTTACAAAATGAGCTATACTCGTAAGTATCCGGGCTGAAACATTAAGACTGAAAAACCAATGGAGTTTATCCTGACGTAATGACTAGTCCAAAAGAAAAATCCACCCAATCAGCAAAACAAATGGAGATTAATATCGAAATTCCTCTGCCGCCGTTGCAGAGGACCAGAATTCGGTTTGCATTATCTGTTGCTTTTGCAGGATTTATTTTCTTCTTAATCGGTGCCCAACCTGGATGGTTTTATCTTGATCGTAGTCCGGTGGTTGGTTTTGTTCAGATTGCAGTGATGCTGATCGGGTTGGCCATTATGTGCATTGGCGGATATGTCGCCATTCGTGCCTTATGGCGCAAGCAAACCCCCAGCATTCCTGCAGATATTGGCTTAAGATTCGTTAGCACCGGTTATGTGGTGGCAGTTTTTTCTGGCATGGCAGATATCTTCGGTATCGGCTCACATCCCCTGCCCGGAATACCACTGTTTGGAGTATGGCAAGCTCGAGGTATGGAAATTGGTTTAGCCCTCATTGCAATCGGTTTCGTAATGATGTTCCCCTTCAGACAATCGACAAATAAATAATTAAGCAGTTAACTTTATTAAGTCAACCCCATCACCTTGAGCATTTCATCATTGGTGGAATATTTATATTCCTCCATCTCAAGTTTTTCTGCCTGGGCTTGCTCGTCAGCTTCGAGCAGCTTCAACTTTGCCTGATTGACATAATTGACTTGCAAGGCATCCAACCGCCGGTGAAGTTCATCAGCCGATATTGAGCTGTTTTTATCGGTAGAAGATAGAAATTCCGCCACAGCAGTGGCAGCAAAGACTCCATCGCGGCGTGCAATGCCTGCCAGGCCGGTGCTCGGATTCCGCGACCATCCAGCATAAAAAACGCCAGGCAAGGGGTCACCAGTTGATAGATTGCCGACCTCGAAGGTGATGCCTTCGACCGGATACCTTGGATGAGAGGCTTTGACTATTTCATTCTGATGCATCGGCAGTTCAATATCATCATTGACACTGTCGCCAATGGCGAAGATAACTGAATCCACATCCAGCTTTGAGAATTCACCGGTTCCCCGTGAAGTCACATTTTCTTCATGCCGGTTAAGTGAATTGTGCTCCATTTTCACGCCAGCCACTGAACCCTTCGAATCGACCAATATTTCTTTCGGTGATTGCAAAAAACGCAGCACAATTCTGCCTTCATGCTCTTTGGGGCATGCTTTCGGCAAGCCTGCCAGAATCCAATGCTCGGCTGCTTCGGGGTCTTGATCGATGGCTAGCATGGCGGGTGATACACGCTTCATTTCTGCTTTGAAATCATCCAGATCAAGATTGCTAATGATGGGCAGCATTTCTTTTTGATCAAACTTCACCTCATCAGGTCCGCGGCGGATGACCACAACAATCTCATCAACATCGCGATACTTAAGCAAATAATGGGCAATATCTGTCATGACGTTGCCGCCCCCTACGATCATCACTTTCTTGCCAATATCATATTGATAACCGCTGAATGGCGGTAGTTGATTGTAGTGGTAGACCAGATCTTTCGCGTGGTAGACACCCTTGAGGGTTTCACCAGGCAGATTGATCAGTTTGGTGCCTTGAGCGCCGCAAGTCACCAATACCGCAGCAAAACCCCATTGCAGAAGATCTTCAATCCGGACTTTGCCATTTTTGCCAATGGTGACATTGCCAAAATAACTCACATTTTCATGATCCAGAATTTGCCGAAATTGTGCTCGAAAACCATTCTTGATCTTGTGTTTATCCAAAAAGATACCGTATTCCACCAATCCACCTGGTTTTATATCCCGATTGAAAATAGCCACACCAAATCCCTGTGCGGATAATTTTTGAGCAGCAAACAGCCCGGCAGGACCGGCTCCAATAACAGCAACTTGACGATCAGCTTGATTGTCCATGACTTTTCCCATTCTGTTAATTAACAATGTAAAGCCTTTTTTGGCATTACCTACCCTTAGTGATTGGCTTATGCTATATTTAACCAAATATTATACAGTTGATTAGAGGTTGAATGACCGATCAAATCGTAAGTTTTAACTTGAATAACGGATTAAAGATACTGCTGAAAGAAATACACACCTCCCCCATCATCAGTCACTGGGTGTGGTATCGGGTGGGTTCACGGTATGAAACCGTCGGAAAAACCGGCATTTCGCATTGGGTTGAACATATGCAATTTAAAGGCACGCCGACTTTTCCGGCAGGGGTGCTTGACCGCGCTATTTCTCGCGATGGCGGATTGTGGAACGCTTTCACCCATTTGGATTGGACCACTTTCTTTGAGACCATGCCTGCAGACAAGATTGACCTTTCGCTCAATCTTGAATCTGACCGCATGGTTAACAGTGTTTTCGATGTTGAAGAGGTCGATTCTGAACGCACGGTGATCATCTCTGAACGCGAAGGCAGTGAAAACGACCCTCTGTTTAAACTTGAAGAGGCCATGCAATTGGCCGCATTCAAAACACACCCATACCGCAACGAGGTGATTGGCAGCCTTGAAGATTTACGCGCCATCACGCGGGATGACTTATTTCAACATTACCGGTCATACTATAACCCTGCCAACGCAGTAGTGGCCATGGCTGGGGATTTTAAGACCGATGAGATGTTTGAGAAAATCCGTCAGCGTTATGAGGCCATCCCTGCGCAAAAAGTGCCGCTTACAGGTGACCTGCGTGAACCGGCTCTACAAAAAGAAGAACGGATTGAAGTCACCGGACCAGGTGAAACGACCTATATTGAAATGACCTGGCGCGCGCCAGCAGCGTCTGAAGAAGATTTCTTTATCTTTACCGTACTGGACAGTCTCTTCACCGGTCCATCAGGGCTGAACATGTTTGGCGGCGGCGGAATCTCCAACAAAACCAGCCGGCTTTATCGTGCCCTGGTAGAAAAAGAACTTGCGGTCAGCGTAAACGGTTCACTGCAAGCCACACTTGACCCTTATCTTTACAGCCTTACGATCACAGTGAGGCCAGACAGCAGCCCTGAGCACGTGCTGCAAAAACTGGATGATGAGATTGCCCGTTTGTTAGACAGCCCGGTCACGCAAGCCGAAATTGACCGAGCCGTCAAGCAAGCCCGTGCCATGTTCGTTTACGGCAGTGAGAATATCACTAACCAGGGCTTCTGGCTGGGTTACTCAGAAATGTTCAGCCATTACTCATGGTTCCTGGAATATGTCAAAAATCTGGAACAGGTGACCGCGGATAAACTACTCGCCAAAGCGCGAGAATACTTATCACCGCAAAGAAGAGTACTTGGCATTTATCGTCCCGAGGAGAATCCATCATGAGCGCCACTCTAGTCAATACTTCCATCCCGGGGCCGCACGACATTCACCGCAAGGTGCTCTCCAATGGCATCACCCTGCTGGTACGCAGCAACTTCAATAGCGCATCAGTGGTTATCTCAGGCATATTAGGTGCAGGCAGTCAATTTGATCCACTTAAAAAACTGGGCCTGGCTCATTTCACCTCTGTATCGTTGATGCGCGGCACAAAGAATGCAGACTTCCAGACTATATTCGAACGGCTTGAATCCGCTGGCGCAAGTCTGGGTTTTGGTGCCAGCGTTCACAATACCAGCCTTGGCGGACGGGCACTGGTTGAAGATATGCCCATGCTCATAAGCACACTGGCAGATAGCCTGTTGAACCCGATCTTCCCTGAGTTGTATTTTGACCGGCTTAAGCAGCAACTGCTGACCGGTTTGGCAATCCGCGCACAGGATACTTCTGAAAGGGCGTCACTAGCCTTTGACACCCTGCTATTCCCCAACCATCCATACGGATTTCCTGAGGATGGATATACCGAAACCATTTCTGCCATAACCAGACAAGACCTGGTAGATTTTCACGCAAACCATTTTGGTCCCGACAACATGGTAGTGGTGGTGGTCGGCGCCGTGAAACCTGAAGATGTTTTCTCTCTTTTCGAGAAAGAATTTGGCGTTTGGAAGAATCCAGGTTTGGCGATAGCTAAACCCTTCGCGGCGATCAATCCACTGCAGAAAACCCTGCGTGAGCATATTTCACTGTCAGGCAAAAGCCAGACGGACATCGTCATGGGCACTTTGGGCCCAAAACGAAGTGCTCCTGAATATCTGGCTGCTTCACTGGGTAATAACATACTCGGCCAGTTCGGCATGATGGGTAGAATTGGCGATGTGGTGCGAGAAAAAGCCGGTTTGGCATATTACGCTTCAACCAGCGTCAGCTCATGGATCGAAGGCGGATCGTGGGAAGTCGCTGCTGGGGTCAACCCTGCCAACACTGATAAAGCTATTCAACTGATCATCCAGGAACTTGAAAAATTCCGCAGCGAACCCGTGCTGCAATCCGAACTGGATGACAGCCAGGCAAACTATATTGGCAGGCTGCCCTTATCACTTGAATCCAATTCAGGTGTCGCCAATTCAATACTCAACCTTGAACGATTCAACCTGGGGCTCGATTATTTCCAGCGCTATCCAGATTTGGTAAGAGAAGTGACTACTGACCAAATTCTCAAAGCAGCACAGAAATACATCGATCCAGAACGGCTGGTTATTGCATCTGCCGGACCGGGCAAGGGTAAGAAAAAATGAACAGCATCACCACAGGTATCGATCTGGTTGAAGTGGATCGCTTTCAAAATCTGAATCCTCGCATCAAAGAGCGTTTTTTTTGCCGTGTTTTTACTCAACGAGAATTGCACGGTCATGACCAATCCATGCAGCACATGGCTGGCTTATTTGCCGCCAAAGAAGCCGCTGCCAAGGCTTTGGGCTGCGGCATTGGCAAAATAAGCTGGCAAGAGTTGGAAATTCTCAATGACCCCAACGGCAAACCAGAGTTGATTCTTCATGCCCATGCTGCTGAAGCCGCTTCTCAATCAGGGTGGAGCGCCTGGTCGCTCTCGATCTCTCACACGCGCACCTATGCCCTGGCTTCTGTGACTGCATTGATAGAACTGCCGGCAAGTTAAGGATTTGATGCGATGAAAATTCTGGCAGTCAGCGATGCAGAAATTGGTTTTATTTACAGCCCTATGATCGTTGAAAAATTTCCAGATATTGATCTGGTGATTTCATGCGGCGACCTGCCCTATTTTTATCTTGAATACATCATCGGCATGTTAAACGTGCCCATGTATTACGTCCGCGGAAACCACGCCAGCAAAGTTGAATACACTGAGTCAGGTGCTTTTCGTACTTCTCCATGGGGAGCGTTCGACCTGCATCAAAAGGTACATGAAGACGACACCGGTCTGCTTTTGGCAGGTCTTGAAGGCTGCGTACGCTACAACCGCGGACCGTACCAATATACCCAATCTGAATATTGGACGAAGGTGTTTCAATTGGTGCCGGGTTTATTGATTAACAAAGCCAGATTTGGCCGCTACCTGGATGTGTTTGTCAGCCATGCACCACCCTTTCACGTTCACGACATGGATGACCGACCGCACCAAGGGATAAAAGCATTAAACTGGTTGATCAAAGTTTTTCAACCCAACCTTCACCTTCATGGCCACATCCATGTTTACAGACAAGATACAGTAATGATGACCTGCGTTGAAAAAACAAAAGTGGTCAATACCTATGGCTATCGCGTTTTGATCATCGACACACCAAAGAAACGCTCCTGGCATTAGTATTACTAGAGGTCTATTATGTTAAAAAAATATTCGTCCTATATTGATAGTCCGTATTATCAATCGAAAAATGACTTCTCTCGAGCTTATCGTCGCGGATTTTGGCGGTCGATCTTCAGTTTGATTCGCAATACCAATAATCGCTTACTGCCCTTTGATGAGGTCATGCAGCACATTCCGTTGCGCGGAGAACACTCTCTTGGGGTCAAAGAGATCGAAACCAGCAAAATCGTTGGAACTGTGAACCGTTATCATGATTTTGACCGTGCATTTTTGCCCACCCAAACCAACACCCGCGCCCGCTGGGAGAGTGTCAATTCGGCTTATTTCAAAGACATTATTTTGCCTCCCATTGATGTTTACAAAGTGAGTGATGTGTATTTTGTGAGAGATGGTCATCATCGTGTCTCAGTCGCTCGAGAACGTGGTCAGGCTTATATGGATGCCTATGTCATCGAAATTGATATAAGCAGCAAACTGGATGAAAACACAAGCATTCAAGACCTGGTGATGGCACATGAATTTGCAATCTTCCTGACACGCTCCAAGCTGGATTTGGTCATCCCTGGTGTGGATTGCCGTTTCTCGATCCCTGGGCAGTATGACCGCTTGCTGCAACACATCAGTGTTCATCGCTGGTACATGGGTGAAAAATTGGACCGTGAAATCACTGATGAAGAAGCGGCGCAGGGTTGGTACAAAGAAGTTTACATGCCACTTGTCAAGATCATAAGAAAACACAAAATTCTCAAAGAATTTCCTCAACGGACGGAAACTGACCTATATTTGTGGATTATTGAACACCGATGGTATTTGGCAGAAGAATCTAAAGAAAAAGTCAGCCTGGAAAAAGCTGCCACTCATTTTATGAACCGATTCTCAAACCGTCCCTTCAGGCACATACGCCAATTATATAAATGGATGAAGAAAAAGTTGTTTAAGAAAAAAAAGGTCTGAAGCAGTGCTTCAGACCTTTTAGATTTATATGTGATTATGCTGAAAGAGAAGCCTGTTTAACACCCAGCCAGAAGTGATTGGGTAGAATCATTTGATTGACTTGAACATCCACCCCAATTGATTTTGAAGGCGCTTCCACTTTCATACTGGGATGCACAAAACAAACATCGGGGATTTGTCCATATTTTTTTTGATAATAGTCGGCAGCGCGCATTATTTTAACGTAAAAATCAATCTTGGGATCATTATCAAACCAAAGCATGCCAGTATTCATGTCTGTCTCCATTAATCTCTAGTCCTTTATATGCAAGTTATGCGCCAACTGATTTAGTAATTTTGTTCTATGTTTATTATAGAACTTTCGTTCTCTTTTGTCAAGCAGGCAAAGTCTGTTTTTATCAGATTTTTTCCATTACCAGGCATGTGATGGATTTTTTTAGCTTTTTAAGGTATCCTTAATCAGTTCAGTAATAAAACAAATCGACATTCTTCTTTTTGGAGGATCCAATGATCAAAGAGACCGTAAAAGATGCCGAACATCACATGCAGGGCGCGCTTAATTCGCTTGAAGATGATTTAACCGGCATTCGTACTGGCCGCGCCACCCCGGCGTTGGTAGAAAAACTCCCCATTGATTATTATGGGATACCAACTCCCCTGATGCAATTGGCTTCGATTTCGATTCCTGAAGCACGCGCCATTATGATCAAACCCTTTGACCCAACCTCTCTAAAAACGATCGAAAGGTCCATTTTGGCATCAGATTTAGGGCTCACTCCCAACAACGACGGTAAAGCGATTCGATTAAACCTACCTCCTCTAACCGAAGACCGCCGTCGTGACCTGGTCAAAGTTGTCCACGGCCGCCTCGAAGAAGCGCGTGTGTCCATCCGCAACGTAAGGCGTGATGTTATTAAAGACCTTAAAGAATTTGAAAAAGAAAAAATGATCTCGGAAGATGATTTAAAGTTGGGCGAAGAAGAAATTCAAAAATTAACCGATCGCATGATTTCAAATGTTGATGTGATCGGCACCAGGAAAGAAAAAGAGATCATGGAAGTCTAATTCCATGGAAAATTCATGAGCGAAACTCAAAACAAAACCCCTGAGCATGTTGCCATTATTATGGATGGTAATGGCCGCTGGGCTGAATCACGCGGTTTAGCCCGTTTCGAAGGGCACAAAGCAGGAACTGAAAATTTAAGGCAGATCATCAAGGCTTGTGTTGAATTTGGCGTAAAACATTTAACCATTTATGCTTTTTCTACTGAAAACTGGGGACGGCCCGCAGAAGAAGTAAACGGGTTGATGACTATTCTTGAAACGGTGATTGACCGCGAATTGAACGAGTTAAATGCTGAAGGCGTCAAAATCTGCCATATCGGAAGACTTGAAGCCATGCCTAAACGGGTGCGCAGCAAAGTGGAACATGCTGTTCAATTGACTGAGAAAAATGACCGGTTAATCCTGAATGTTGCGTGGAACTACGGCGGACGCGACGAGATCGTGCATGCCATCCAGGAAATCGTTAGAGCGGGAACCAGCGCCGAACAGGTAACCGAAGAATTGGTCAGCCAGCATATGTATACT
>Ga0351921_1038_pt1 | contig 21975 bp, 23 predicted proteins | sample BONcelHT113001C9_FD_206869 | JGI IMG/M metagenome (GOLD analysis project Ga0351921, IMG submission 206869) | Enriched cells from coal bed in the Powder River Basin, Montana, United States - BONCAT cells T11 rep2 HSBNCT.T11.300.1.C9 ... | reverse complement strand
TGCTAACCATACTTCTAATCATTCTGGTACTTTTTCTCCTCGGCGGTGGTGGTTTCTACTGGTCGAGGAGGGGTCGTTAGCTCTTGCCTACCGCCAAATCACCGGCAGTCAAATCGAAGTCCTAAAGGATGAACACCATGAAATCAAGCACGAAGGACAAAGCAGAAGGCACGTTTCACCAAGCAAAGGGTACGATCAAGGAAGTTGCCGGGGAAATTACCGATAATCCCAGGTTGGAGATACGTGGCAAGGTCGAAAAAATAGCCGGGCAGCTTCAGGAAAAAGTTGGCAAAGCCAAGAAGGTTCTGGGGAAATAGTGTGGGCTGATTCTCACGCCTGCGCGTGTTACATGCCATGTCCTTGAAAAATATGTCTTTTTTTCATTGCCCAGAACAGGGTTCGGTCGTGCTTTCTGGGAAAGGTGAGTTGTTGTTAGATGAAGAGGAGCTCCACTATGAATTACATAACCGTTGGCAAAGAAAACCTGAGTAGCGTCAAGCTCTATTATAAGGATTGGGGTAGCGGACAACCTGTCGTCTTCAGCCATGGTTGGCCGCTGAGTGCGGACGCCTGGGAAGACCAGATGGTGTTTCTGGGTGCCCGTGGATACCGCTGCATTGCCCATGATCGCCGCGGCCATGGCCGATCGAGCCAACCATGGGATGGCAACGACATGGATACCTACGCTGACGACCTCGCGATGCTCGTCGAAGCTCTCGACCTGAAGAACGCCATCCATGTCGGGCACTCCACCGGCGGCGGAGAAGTCGCGCGTTATATCGGCCGCCACGGCACAAAACGCGTGGCCAAGGCCGTGTTAATCGGCGCGGTGCCGCCGCTGATGCTGAAGACGGCCGCCAATTCCAGCGGCCTGCCGATCGAGGTCTTCGACGATATTCGCGCCAATGTCCTCGCTGACCGCTCACAGTTTTTCAAGGATCTCGCCACGTCGTTTTACGGCGCCAACAGGCCGAACGCCAAGGTTTCGCAAGGTCAAAGGGACTCGTTCTGGCTTCAGGGGATGCAGGAGGGTTTCAAAGGCGTCATTGATTGTATCAAGGCCTTCTCCGAGACTGACTTTACGAATGATCTCGAAAAATTCGATGTGCCGACACTGATCCTTCATGGCGACGACGACCAGATCGTACCGATCGGCGCCTCGGCTCTGCTCTCGGCCAAGATCATCAAAGGCGCCGTGCTGAAGATCTATCCGGGCGCACCACACGGCATGTGCTCGACCCTCAAGGACCAGATCAACGAGGATCTGCTCGCTTTCTTCAAGACCTAGGCAACCAGGCGATACTTCGTGACTTTTTGTCAAATGTTTTACGTCTTTGGGTGGTCAGTATCAGCATAACTATAAGGAGAAGAGATGAGAAAGATTACCGTACTCGCCCTGTTACTACTAAGCGTACTAAGTGGGTGTGCAACCCAGAGGTCAGTTTCCAGTTCCGAATACTATCCCGGAGGCACTACTGTTCGCGGCGGTGATAACCCGCTCTACAAAGGGGAGTTGAGTGAATTCGATGTCCTCGGAATTGACCCGGGAACAGAGATTACGGAACAAGATATCACCGCTGCCGCAAGTGACAAGAAGGAACGCCTCAGTTTGCGAAAAGGCGAACCTCTTTTGCTTATTCAGTCAGGAGCCATGATCCCTGAGCAAGAGATGACAGAGAGGATGGAAAAGTACTTCTCGGTGAGCGTTTTTACCGGAGTGCCCGCGCAGGGTAATAAAGCCGATGCAAGCTATGCGAAAGCGCTGAGACTTGCCGCGGCAAAAGCCGGCATTGACAGGATTCTCGTGTACTGGGGCATGATGGAAACCGAAACCAGGGACCTTGCGACAAAGAACGTCTCTTGGGTCCCCATCGTGGGCAGTGTAATACCGGACCAAACACAGGTAATCCGTATCCGACTCAAGGTTGCTCTGGTCGACGTGAAGAGTGGCCAGTGGGAAATTTTCGTGCCGAAGGTCTATGAGGACACGGCAAATACCGCATCTCTCAATCGCGAACAATCTGACCAACAGCAACTCTCCCAGTTGAAGAGCAAGGTATACCAGGTTGCCGTTGAAAGTATCATCGCACGATATTTGAGATAAGCTCTTGCTTGGGGATAAACGCAAAGGGGTTGCTCTGTTCATGAGTCGCCCCTTTCCCGAATCCGTTGGTCCTTCACCCGGAGATTAGAAAAATGTTGACATAGCGTCATGGAAATGTAAAATACAGAAAAATATTTGAGAGATAGACGATAATACTTAACCATTCGCAAGAATGGGGCGGAAAGCCTACGGGTCTTACTGAGACAGCCGGGTTGCCGAAATATCATGCGATATTCGGTCCCGGCTTTTTTTATTGGCAATGGAGATCAAGTCAGTAAGAGGTGTGACTTTACAGGGCGCCGTAGTATGCCGGTTCGCACCGGTGACGGAAACCGGCAGTAATACGGTTGGTGGTACACGATAATACTCAACCATTCGCGAGGGTGGGGCGGAAAGCCTACAGGGTCTCACTGAGACAGCCGGGTTGCCGAAATGTCACTGTATCCTCGGTCCCGGTTTTTTTGTGTCCGGCCGCCGAAATTTTAATTTTCATTGTTGAGGAAGGTGCCTTATTAAACCGTTATGCCGAATCGTTGACCTGTCGCTCTTGTCCAATTGGCATCGTCTTATAGCGCTATGTATATTCATCGTGTCTCTCAATGGATGTTCTGTTATGAAAAGTTTTCAGGAGAAATCCTGGCTTTTTCCAGGTCATCCTGAAAAAGAGATTGAACGAAATAACTTTTCGGTTGCAAAAGGAGATGATGTCATTGGCCGGTTGGCAGTCATCAAGCTTGAAAAGGGGGATACGCTGCCGGATATTGCACGGCATTTCAGTTTGGGGATCAATGCAATCAGTGCAGCTAATCCGGGGGTTGACGTATGGGTGCCTGAGGCCGGAGAGCGTATCATGTTGCCTCTGAGTTTTATCCTGCCGGACACTCCCAGAAACGGCATTGTGATCAACCTGGCCACCATGAGGCTCTTTCACTATAAGTCGGATAGCAAGTCACTGGTGGTGTCGACCTATCCGGTCGGTGTCGGAACCGAAGAGCGGCCCACGCCTACGGGTCAAACGTTTGTGGCGCGCAAGACAACCCGGCCGACCTGGCATGTGCCTGCTTCAATTGCTGCGGATCATCGAAAAAAAGGAGATATTCTCCCTGCAAAAGTTCCACCGGGACCTGAAAATCCCCTGGGCGAATACGCGCTCTATTTGGGTAAAACCAGTTATTTGATCCATGGTACCAATAAACCGGCCAGCATTGGCCTTAAAGCAACCAACGGCTGCATGAGACTCTATCCGGAAAACGTGAAGAAGCTCTACAAGGACACTCCGGTTAATACACCGGTAGCCATTGTGAACCAGCCATATCTCGTCGGTCAACGTGATGGCGTACTGTACATGGAAGCTCATACGCCCCTGGAAGACTCGGGTGCTGTTGAGCTTGAGAAGATATATGCTACATTGAGAAATATTGAAAAGAAATCGGCGAAGACGCTTGACTGGAGTAGAATTAAGAAAGTACAGAACGAGGCCCGAGGAATTCCAGTGCCAATCCTTGAGCTGCGTCAAGGCAGTGAAAAAGAGGTTGCGGAACCCATAAGAGTCGAGCACCCGGACGCGTTATACGGTAAACCGGAAATACCTGAACTGAAATTGGATGCATGGTATGTGCTGGCTGCCGATGTGCGTGACGAGATTGATGCGCAGAGGCTTGCCGCCATTATCAACCACCAGGGGCCGCAAATTCCGGCAAGGGTCTTATCAAAGAGCAATAGCTACCGTGTTATCGCCGGCCCTTTCAAGGATATCAGTGAGGCTAAAGATGCAGCCAAACGCTTGAAATACGATTTGGACATAGACGGTATAGTGATTGAACCTGTCAAGAAGGGCTAGTCGATCCCGGCTTTTCATATATTCGGGTGGTATAGTGTGAACCTCACGTGTTCCCTCTTCCTAAGGTAATCCTAACAGAAAGGAGGTGATTCGAGATGAAGAAAAGTCTATTGCTGATCTCAATGATGCTTGTTTTCCCTATTACGTTGATCGGTTGTGCAACATCCGGTGACCTCGAGAAAGTGCAGGCGCAGCAAAAACTGATTGATGCGAAAGCTGATCAGGCATTGCAGGATTCTCAAGCTGCCAAGGCATCAGCCGATGCGGCCAAGGTAAAGGCGGATGATGCCGCAGCCCGTGCCGAAGAAGCTGAAAGGGCGGCTGCGGAAAGGGAAAGAATCGCAGATGAAAAGGCGCAAAGAGCTGACGCCGCTTTCCAGAAATCGATGAGGAAGTAAGTCGATTGCAAGGGAGCCGGTAACGTTACCTTTGGTGCTCCACATAAGGAAATGGCAGGGTGTCAAACCCCTGCCATTTCCTTATGATTGATACTAATCATGTTTGATAAACTCGCAAAAAGTCGTCATACCCGCGAAAGCGGGTATCCAGTGAAGTTGTACCTCACTGTAATTCCTGGATTCCAGTTTTGCTCCTTCGCTAGGGCTACTGCGCACAAGCCGCGGGAATGACGGTACATCGTACATTTCAACTTTTTGCGAAAGCATCATGTTTAACTATTAATCCGGGTTATCACAAGATCTTCCAGATGTTTCTGTCAAGGAGTGAAGGGATGAGGGAACTGAGAATCTTCCAAAGTGCACTGTCTGAGAGGTTTAGACCATCTTTGGAAGATATGGCTAATAAACAGAGCAGCATGGGTACGCTCCTCTATTTTTTTTGTATCTGCATCATACTGACACCAATGCTACTATCCGGATGTAGTCACTCAATTGGAGGATCTCAGGCCAAGTCGACCTTCGAAGAAGCGAATGTTTGTTCTGGCCAGGGAAACTACCAGGACTCTTTGAACAAATATGAGCAGATTCTTAAAAAATATCCCGCGACGGCAGACAGGGTTCTCTTCGAGATGGGTATTATTTATGCGCATCCGAAGAATGAGCAAAAAGATTATCAGAAATCTCTGGAATGTTTTCAGAAACTCATAAAGGAATACCCAGGGAGTGGGTACCGGCAGGACAGTGAGATGATGATATTTTCTATCAATAATGTCGCTATCAAGGATAAGACGATTACCACGCAGCAAACACAAATTAAGACTCTCCAGCAAGATGTTAAAAGCAAGGAAAATGAAATTAGTGCCCTGCAAAAAAAGATTGAAGCGCTCAAACAAAAGGTTTTTGCTTTTGCACTCCAGAAGGAATCGGCAGACAGGATTGTGATAGAAAAAAAAGAACGACGATTGATGTTGGTCTCAAAGGGTGAGGTGCTCAAAACCTACAAGATAGCCTTGGGTGGAAACCCGATTGGTCCAAAAGAAAGGGAAGGCGATAACAAAACCCCGGAGGGGACCTACGTCATCGATTCTAGAAACAATGACAGCGCTTATTACCGATCTCTTCGTATTTCCTATCCAAACGAGAGAGACAAACAGCGAGCTAAAGAACTAGGTGTTTCTCCTGGCGGAGACATCATGATCCATGGCATTAAGAAAGGTTTCTCGTGGGTTGGTGATTCTCATGCAGAGGTTGACTGGACGAAAGGGTGTATTGCCGTAAAAGACGAAGAAATAGAGGAAATTTGCAAGCTGGCGCCTATTGGAACAATTGTTGAGATAAGGCCATAGAAGACCGTATAACGTATCGCTCCATCGGATCGTTAGCGCTTCTGGTAAACTTTTTGTCGATGGGTAATGACTGTGCTCTGAAACAAATAATCAGTTCTTGGATGGTATTTCTTGAGGGGAATCATTCTGAACCCGAGATCGTAGTCGAAAATTTTGCCGAGCATCCCACCCGGGGAGCCAAACTCCAAAAGCGGGACTTTTCCTTGAAAAAAGTCCCGCTTTTTTATCTTGAAAAGTTTTCCCTTCCGTTTTTGATCTCTCCAGTTTCTTATTTTCCTGTTGTTAATGCACCTCATTACTCTTTCACAATGCAGACAGTAAATTCGCCGTTCCCATTGCTGGTCGGTTCAAAATTTCATCCTCAAGCCGACCATTGCATTGTGGCTCTCTAAATCCATCTTTGTCGAGATTATAGGGTTGGACTCGAAATTCGCCTTGTCGGTATTAAAGTAGCGGTAGCCCAGGTCCAGGGAAAACATCTGGTTGAGGGCGATCTCCAGACCGGCTCCAACTTGGAAGGCGAAGACGGCTTCGCTGCCGTTGGGGTACAGCAGAACCTGCGAGGGTGCTGCCGCGAAGGTGTCACTCAGGTCGAGGACGGCAAACCCCACGCCACCCCCGAAGTACGGGGTGACGGGAGAGGCGTTATGCAAGTCGACGAAGGCATTGGCCATGAAGGTCAGAGCCCCCAGGTTGCCGTCAACATTCTGGAACTTGAATCCGTTGAAAGTATCGGTAATGGACTTTATCTCCGAATACCTGTACGAAAGTTCCCCTTCAAGGCGTACCAGACCGAAATCGAATCCCGCCGTACCGCCTGCATAAGCGCCGATATCGAACTCAACCTGGTCATTAAAAGTGTTGTTGAAATAGAAGTCGTTGGTTGTCACGTTGGAATTTTCCGGAATACTCACCCCGGCGAATACAGACGTATAGGGACCAGGGACGGGCGGGGTCGCCGAGCAGATTGCTGGAATCATCAATGCTGCCACGGCGGCAATAGCGATAAGGCTCCTTTTCATGGTTTCTCCTCCTTGCATAGTTGGGACCGGCTCTTGCCGCTCCGTTGTCAATTCTCAATCGCTACGATCAGCTACACTTTTTTGACGGCCTAACCCCATGATAAACCGCCTGGTAAGTAGTTTTCATCCGGAAAGTCTCGGCAGGGACTGGGCTGGAACTTCCTCGTAGCCTCTCGTAATCGGTCGCCACCCGAGACAAGGATCGGTCAACCTGCCTGCTTCGGGCGCTTTCCTTGCTATCGCTATCGTGCCATGGAACCGTCCGACAGGCTCCTAGAACGCCCCAAGCCAACGGGGGATAACGCTGTTTCGGAGTTTCCGGATGGGAACTAAATCACAATACTTGCCCAGATTATCGCGTATCCGCGCTTTTGGTTGACAAGGTTATCTGTCCAGCGCTAACTCCGCCTTCCGCCCACTATCCGCATACGCAGTAAGTGATGCCTTGAGTGCTTTGGATTTATAACGGTGTAGACCTGTTTTTGGTTTACATTTTGGACAAAACATTGGTGCCTCCGTATGCTTTCCCTAAAAAAGTGCCATGGTATAAGAAGGGCCTCTTGGTTAGGTGGTATACTAAGTAGTATTCATTCGGAAAGTTAGAAACAATGCTGTTTCGAGCAGGGTTGGGGCTTTCTGGGAATCGATATCGTTTCGGTATCGTTCGGTTATGCCCTGCTCGACCAGGACGGAACATGAAGGAGTAAGAGATTGAAATGGAAAAGACCCGTAATGGGCTTATTGCATGGGCGAGAAAGGTTATTCGCCCTACGTTTGCGGCGGGACCATCTCGCTCTTCCTTGATTGGATCTCAATCTGTCAGGCGATCAAAATCACCACCTCAAACGAAAATTCCGAACAAGATGCTGAAGGCAAGGGTTAATACTGTAATTCCAGTCCTCTGTTTCACAGAGACAGGGATTTTTTGCGGGAGAGTGCATGCGTACCAGTATGAAAGCAGTGACCGTATCAACCATCGGCTCCTTTATCTGCCACGAGCGGGACATCCCGCGGCCGGCAGCGGGTGAAGTCTTGGTGAGAGTTGCCGTAACCGGGCTGTGCCGCACTGATCTCAAACTCATTAGATCAGGGCACCGGGACCTCGTACTGCCGCGTATACCGGGCGAAGAGGTTGTGGGTGTTGTTGCGGAGAATGGCCCCGGAGCTGTTCGGAATAGTGTCGGCACCAGAGTGTACGTCTATCCTGGGGAGTGGTGCGGTCTTTGTCCAGCTTGCCGTTCCGGTGCCGAAAACCTTTGCCGGGAGATGCGTATCATGGGATTTCATCGGGATGGCGGTTTTGCCGAGTATGTCGTCGTTCCGGAGAAAAGCCTGATACCCCTCCATGACCGGTGCAATTTCCATGACGCTGTCTTTGCAGAGCCGTTGTCCTGTTGCATCAATGCCATTGAATTATCACGCCTGACAGCAGGGGAAAGGATCGGGATCTGGGGGGCGGGTCCGGCCGGGACCTTGCTGAAGCGACTAGCCAGCCATCTGGGTGCCGATGTTGTCGTCATCGAGCCGGACGGAGCGCGGAGAGAACGCATTGGCGGTCAAGAATCAGCCGTCGGAGAACCATTTGACGTGTGCATCCCCGCGGTTGGGGACAGCAGCGCCTATCTGGCAGCACTCGGACACCTGGCGCCCCGTGGGCGTCTGGTGGCATTTTCAGGACTCCCTGCCACTTCAGCACACCATGCCGCAGACTATAATCATCTTCACTATTATGAACAAACCGTTGTCGGTGCCTACGGCTGCGCCCTCCGCCACGGCAAAACGGCTCTGGATCTTATCTCTTCAGGGGCGGTTATCGTATCTGATCTTGTCAGTCACACGTTGCCGCTATCTGCGCTGGATGCCGCCCTGGATATGGTGGCGGAGCGGCGCTGCATGAAAATCCATCTTAACCCACAGGAGTAACTGATGGCAGCTATGGTCATTGAAGAATTTGGCACATATGTGCAGCAATTGATTGAGCGGAAGAACCTGAGCCGCACGGAAAGCTACCAACTATTTCGGGAATTGTTACTCAATTCGCAGCCTGACCTGCAGCAGGGGGCGTTTCTTGCCGCACTTGCCGCCAAGGGCGAAACTGCCGATGAAATCGTCGGTGCCTGGCAGGCCATCGACGAACTTGATACGGTGCACGTAGACGGCCTGCCGGAAACGATCCTGGATAATTCCGGAACCGGCATGGACAGCTTCAAAACATTCAACGTCAGCAGTGCAGCGGCGCTCGTTGTTGCCGCCCATGGCATCCCTGTTGCCCGCCATGGAGCGCGTGCCATCACGTCACGCTGCGGCACGGTTGATATCATGGAGGCAATGGGCATTAATGTCGAGTGCCCACCGTCAGCAGTCGCGCACAGCATTAACACGGCGGGCATCGGACTCTTTAACGGCATGTCATCCCAGGTACACCCCGGCGGTTTGGGGCGCATCCTTTCACAAATTCGCTTTGGAACAACCTTCAACATTGCCGCTTCCCTTGCGAATCCTGCACGACCCCGGCACGCCATGCGGGGAATTTATTCACCTGAGTTGCTGGAACCTGTTTCTCAGGTCATGGAACTGATTGGTTTTCAACGGGCGCTTGTGGTTCATGGCTGTGTCGATGACCATGGAACCGGTATCGATGAGCTATCGGTGTGCGGTGTCAGCAGCATCTGTCATATCGATGCTGAAAGGAAGCATTGCTTTGAGATTGCTCCAGAGGATGTAGGCATCCCGAGGTACTCTGCTGCTGAAATAGCGGCGACAGCGTCACTTGAACAGGAAGCGCAACGCTTTATCTCCGTTGTGTCCGGGTCCGGGAAGTTCAGCGGATGCGAGGATTTTGTCGCACTTAATGCCGGTGCAATTCTATGGATGGAGGGGGTCTCGCCATCACTTACCGCAGGGGTTTCTGATGCGCGCCACACGCTGGCTGCAGGCGCTGCTCTGGACAAACTGCGCTCCTGGTGCAGCTCCCAGGGCCATACTGATGGCAGCGGATTGAAACGGCTGTCAATCCTGGAGAAAAAGGTGTTGGGTCATACGTGCAGAAGTGAAGGTTTGTCTTGAAACGCTCAACTTTTTGCCAGGCAAACAGTTCCATAGAGAAGCATGCAATTACGGGAAATTCTGGCGCTTTGACGATGGCTCAATCTATTTTCCTGAACTGAAATTTTTTCAATCTGCTATTATTTAATTCAGAAGAAGCGTTGAAATTTGCAAGTAAATATTTCCGGAAAGCGGTTCTTTTGGAGGCGTTATGAAGACTTTCCTGCTGTTCGTTACAATCTTTGCGATCGCGGGATGCTCCACGAATGTTTCGAATACACCTTTCCCGCTGGAATTTGCCGACCCGGTAAGCGTAAGAGAATGCCGCCTGGTTGGCAAATATCCCGGGCCTTACGGTTACCGGTTCTGGGGTCCCCCTCCGGTTCTGGGAGATTTTACATACCAGTCAGCCGTGCAGGCCAAGGAAGCGGGTGCGACGCATATCTATTGGCGGGAGGCATTCAAGGGTTATTACGGTGAAACTAGAATCATCGGGTACGCCTTTGACTGCAGCGGTGTGGCCATGCCAAAGAACTTCGAGGACTCTGCCCTGTACTGATCCGCTTTACGACAGAAATGGTAGATCAGGCTGCTTTTCCCGTGCAATTTAAATTGCTGGCAGCGGATTTCCTACTGTGGGTGAGAACTCTGCTTCACCTTATTACGGTACTATCTGCAGCTACCGGAATGAGGATCTCGTTGCGACGCATGAACCACGGCGTGAAAGGAGGATTGTAGCGGGCCCAGACCGGTTCACCCACAACGACAAATCCATTTTCCCGAATCCAGGTGTCAAGCTTTGCTTTGTTGAGCAGAAATTTCTCTTCACTCCAGAAACCTGAATACCGCACTGAAGCCACCCGGCGAGCCGGAACCTGCCGCAGCGTGACATTTGGATCATCGGGAACCGGCAGGTTTTCCAGCGTGTAGGAGGCTGGCATCATAAAACTGACTGCCCACTTTTCCTGAACACGCTGCTGACTGACAGGAGCAGTCATGGATATTTTCTCACCCTTTTGCTCCTGGGATACGGGAGACGTCATCCCAATCTTTTTGCGCGAGCGGTTATCGCCGGAAATGTAGCGGAAAAGCAGCCTGAAAGCATTGTTCCCGGCTCCTTCCATATCTCCCTCTACAATGGTCTCAGCGAGAAGCTGAGGCGGGTAGTCGCGCAGTTCGAAAATATCATCGGTTTTTACAACCTTGTAGGGGGCTTCTTCTGCTGCCATGGCAGTAATCGCTCCTATGAGTATGAATGCAGTTACAGCTATGATCCGCCTGATCCGTTGTGTAGCCAGCATCGTGCGATGTTTTTCTGAATATCCATCAGCCGACACGTTTACTGCCTGTTTAGAACGAATTTTCAATGCATATCCCCTTGGCGGAAGTTTCCTGGCCCGTTGGTACGGGACCAGCCAGCACTCGTCTGCCGCACTCATCATAGTTAATTTTCATCCGGAAACGGAAACGGTTCATCCCCCCATCCAGCAGTGTCAATCATCAGTTTTGTTTGTACGACGTACTGTAGTACGCCTCAGCACAATCCCTTAGTTTCCTTGCTGTGGCTATCGTACAGTGAAGTCTTATTAAGGATGCCGTGAAAGTCTCAACCCTCCACAGAACCGCATTGTTTCAATGTTTCCGGATGAGTACTACGTATATATTCTTTACGCAGAAATACTTTAATGGCAGTCTCGTTTTCTAATGTCAGATTCAGAAATTGTAAACCTGTTCCTTGGGGTAGGGAGGGCTTCCGCAAGGCTCCCAAACAATTCACCCATGTCACCCTTGCCTTGCAGTGAATATCTATGTCTGTATTTGGAAGTATAAAATCTAACGTCAACTCGGTACCAACGGGAAATATGTTGCGGCTCTCAAGAAACAAGCCGCAAGCACTCAAATTAACAGAAGATCCTATAAATGACTCTTTGAATCCCGGGCTAAAATGAACAGGAAAAGCAACATTGAACCTGGAGGTAAGTCTCTTTTCAAGATCAAGATACTTATTCACCGTTGTCAGAAAGATCTGCCGGCTGACCGGCTTGCAGAGTACTTCATCACACTGTGCCAGGCGGCAATTTTCAATAACTTCGGGGTGTCCTGATGTCAAAATTATCACCACGGGAATATCTTTTGTAGACCCATTCATCTTCAGTGCCTGCAGGCAGTCCAGTCCATTTTTACCAGTCAAGTTAGTTGATATGAATACCAGGTCGGGGGTTTCTTGCAAAGCGAGGCTGAAAGCCGCTTCTACTGTGGAACAGGATAACACAGTAACACCGGTTTTTCGCAGATACGTCTTCAAAAGTTCCAGGAAGGTCATGTGTGAATCAGCCAATAAAATTTTTGTTTCAATCATGTAGATATAGCACCTCGTGGTTTTTGTTGATCAGCAATTTGTTACATAACCTACCGGCGAAGAATTTTTCTTATTCTTTTATAGTATCTTCAGTTCCTGCAGCGGGCGCGGCAAACCAGCGTTCTTTCGGAACGACAGTCGGCACTTCCCGGTCCGCCTCATAGTTCGGCGACATGATCTGGACGCTGAATTCATTGAAGCAATCCTGAATATTCTGGTGCAGTCCCGAATATAATTTTGACATCGTATGAGGTGTATCCGTAGAGACGTTCAGTTCATAGGTGACATAAAAATCATCGAGTGATTTCTGCAAAACGAAAGGGGCGGGTTCCCGCAGCAGGCCCGGCGTGCGCTCGGCGGCCATGAGCAGGAGAGCGTGCACCTGGCGCCATGGCGCGTCGTAGCCGATGGTTATCGAAGTATGGAGTATCAGTGGTTTTTCCTCAACCAGCGAGCTGTAGTTGGTCACATTGCTGTTGAGGATTGTGGAATTGGGTACAATTACCTCCTCATTTTTGACGGTCTTCAAATGTGTCACCTGGAGCCGTATCCTGGTTACATCACCGAGAATATCGTCGATCTTGACCCTGTCGCCGACCTTGAAAAGCCTCCGGTAGGTCATGGTGAATCCTGCCAGGATATTTGAAACCGTTGACTGGGAGCCGAGGGAAAAGAGAACCCCGAGAAACAGCGAGACACCTTTGAAGGCGGGAGAATCGGAGCCCGGCACATAGGGGAACGCCACTACGGCGGCGAAAGCGATGACAAGAAAGCGGAGAATCCTGTACGTGGGTTTTGCCCATTCAGGGTAAAACCCCGAGAACGTTATGGTTCCCTGTTCAATATGATCAAACAGCAGGTGCATAATTTTCAGGGCGTATCGCGTTACGATTACCAGTACGACGATAAACAATAATTTAGGAATTTCATTCATGATGCCAGTGCCCATTACCTGCAAGGGGTTGAGCACGAGAGAAAAAATTCGACCGGCAAGGGGCCTGGTCCAGGGAAACATTCCAAGGGTGAAGTTGAAAAATGCATATACCAGGATCAGTATCAGGGCAAAATGGATAAATCGTGCCGTGCCGTGTACGAAGGCCCTGACACGATCAACCTGAATGATCTCAATCGACTTTATCTGAATGGAACGCAGTTTATCCTTGTATCGCGTGTCAATCAGAATATTCAGTTTGCGGAACAGCCTGTTCATGAGAAAAATGAGCAGGATACCAATGATCGCAGCAACAACGGTATAGCCGGCCGCATACAGTATGCTCTCCCTGCTGTAGTCAGCCCGGTAGCCTTCAATGGAAGTCCGGATGGTTTCGGCGTATTCTCCCGCCAGTTCCTGCCTGGTTCGACCAGTATTAGCAGCATCCTGGTCGAGAATGGATAAGAGTGTCATGTCACCGGTAACGACATCCGTGGAGATATCGGCATCGACCGTCTTGATGGAATCCGTGCGAATGGTAAGGTCTTCGGCGGCCTTTTTTATCCGTTCCGATATGAAGTTTGCCCGCACCTCAGACGTAATTGCCCCGATGCCCCGGACGGCGAAAAGCTCTTTGTCATCGAGCGTGACTGTTGATTTTTCCGGGACCGATAGCTGCGATTTGGCTGGAGCTGCCGTGTCCGCCGCTATGCAGCCAGATGGTGACAGGATCAGCTGGAGTGCCGTGAATAGAATGACTAGTATGAATTGCAGTGTCATTCCGGAGATATCGCGGAATTTCGGTCCGTGTGTACTCATGATCGGTTTCCTCCTTACCGTGACATCGAAGTAACAGGAGTCGGTTGCACAACATCAAAGTATCAGGGGACCCGCTCCGCTGCTGTCGTCGGAGGCGCTGAAACCGCCGGTACCAGAAGCGGTTCCGCGTTTGCGGGTCCGGCCACCTGGACACCCAGGTGTTCCATGAGAATCCGCCGGACCTCCTCGATGGTAAAGGGGTGCCCCTGGCAGGAATGGGCGGAGCGAACGACGAACTCCGATGCCACTCCGTCGATATGCGCGCTCTGATACTCGACCACCCCGTCGTTACCGGTCTCGATCTCCATATCGGGCAGCACCGAGATGATGGAGTGTCCCGTCACCTGCGGCTCCAAGGGGAGTTTGACAAGGGCCTGGAGCAAGGGGTTTTCCGCCGACATGCCGTCGATGCTGGTCGGGACCCTGTCGCGTACCGAGGCCGGCAATTTGAGCTGGGTGAAGAGCTTGTTGTAGAGGCCGCCCTTAAAGAGCAGATCTACCGGGCTCGTCACGACTTTTCTGACCAGGTTCCGGACCCAGTTTTTAGTCAGGAAGCTCCCCCGGTGCGGGGTTGAAATGAAGACTACCCGGGTGACAAAGGGGAGCGGTTCAAAGAGGAGTGTGCGACGGAGCAGATCTTTGATCTCCGGGGCAGCGTCCAGTTCGTCGAGGCTCTTATCACTGAGTGATTTCCACAGCTCCTCCTTCGGCGCCACCGCTGTCATTTTAGTCAGGAGCCCCCCCTGGCTGTGGCCAATTACCACCATCTGCTGCAGGGCCGGGTCTTGCCCCGCCGGGTCGAGCTGTGCGACCATGCCGGACAGGGTTTCACGCAATTGCACCGCGGAGAGGAGTACCAAGTTGTTGCTGTTGTACTGGAAAAACCAGAACTGGTAGCGTTTGCGGATCACCGGGTCGGCACGGAGGGTATTGAGCATTTCAGCCCACCAGACCGGGCTGCTGGCCGTGCCGTGGACGAAGACCACCGGAATCCGCCCCGGCTCGTAGGGCTGGATGAGGATCAGGGGGTTGCTGATATGTGCGGCACTTAGAAAACGCCTGACGCCGGCGCGCCAGATTTTTTTATTGTCGAGACGGTAGGCCAGCGGCGCGGTCGAGTCGGTTTCCAGGGGGACGGAGCGATCGTTGACCTTTACCTCGGTATCATCATAGGCGGAGTAGAATTCCAGTGTCGCACTCTCCACACCGCTCCCAAGCTCTTTGACCCCTCCCGCTACCCGGAGAAATGCGGTTACCGGCAGTGCTCCGCCATTGGGCGCTTCCGGGCTTTTCGGGGTCAGCGCGATGAGCGGCAGGCCCAGGCCGGGAGAGCGGTTGCGGACTGTTAACCCGTGGATGTCAAAGGAGTCAGCCGGTAGGAACGACTCGATATTGTCCAGCTTCCAGGCGAGTGTCTCCGGTTTCAACGTTATGTTCAACTCGCCCACCGGGAGCTTCCGCGGCCCGCTTCTGAACTCCAGGCCACCATCCCTGTTCTCGGGAAACGCACGCCACAGGGCGCGGTTATACAGGTCACACGCCTCGCGGAATCGGATGTCGTAGGCGGTCGGCGGGGGTTCCGTGCCGTCGCCCAGCAGGTAGAGATAGGCATAAACCGCCGACAGCAGGAAGGAGTCGGGTGCCGCTGGAGAAGCGTCTGTCTGAAGCCGTTCTCCGTCCAGATAGTTCAGTTCCGCCAGGGCGAAGAGGATGTCCCGCCGATCATCGTGGACGGCTGTTTCATGGAGCGTCTTGATAGCGCTCTGTGGTTTATCGCGAAACGTCTCCGTCAGGTTGTACCGTTGCAGCACCGCCTTGGCGCTGTTGCTCACGACTTTCTGGTTCAGGGGGTTGACGGTGCTCAACCGGTATGACTTCTCGGCAGACACTCTGGTCACGCCCACGGGGGTGGCACATCCGGCCAGAAGGCCGAGCAGCATCAGCAGGGTCAGGCAGTGGAACATGCGCAGTGAACAGCGGCTTGATAGCGTCGTTGTTTCTTTCATAGGTGTCTTCACCTTTCCATTCCGGGCAATCCCTCACGGATGCGCCGGGAAAAGTCGGGAGCCTTGTCTGCCCGCTGGGCTCTGGCGTTGATGTAGCTCCGCTTCTTCAGTTCGGCGAACGGCAGGCTGGTGTTTATTGTGCCACGCTCGTACATCAACTCGTCGAGGAAACCGTTGACGATGATTCGCCAGTCGAACTGTGCATTCCGGGCATAGGGTGCGGTGTGCCCCCGGATGTTGGTGGTGCAGTTGCTGATGAGGGCGTTGTACCACTGGGCCCGGTCATATATCCGGTTGACTTCCAGCAGATAGTCGAGGAACACCTTGCGTACCAGTTCCGGCTCTGCCTTCAGCTGATAGAGGTAGACATCCTCCTTGCGGTAATTGGTCCGCAGTCGCACCACGTCCCGCTCATCAGCCACAATATAGGTAAGCTCGTACTGCTTGAAAAAGCCCTTGACTGCCGAGTACTCCTCCCCCATTTCTTTGCGGGTCTCGATGGAGAAGCAGACCTGTCCCTGTCCCTCGAAGCCGAAGCTGAGCATGGTGTGGGCGATGTACGGCGACCCCCAGTAGATCAGGAACAGGTCGGCACTCTTCAGCTTGGCCAGATCAAAGGTTCGGTCGTAGTAGTGGCAGCTATAGTCGGTTTCGCTCCGGTAGTCGCAGTTCCGGATGTTGTGGATGGTGACCTTCTCACCCGTGATAGTTGCCCGGGGAAGCACCGCCACGTCCGGTTGCCAGTCCCGGGTATTGGCAGGGGGAATGGTGAGCCACCAGGCGACAAGAAGAGCGAAGAGGCAGAGGGAGGCGATGACTCCCCGTCGCCGGGGCCTTAGCAGGAGCGGAAGGAGCAGGGATATGACGCCGAACGCGCCCGCCGCCCATGGTCGCAGGGAAGCAGGGAGGTTGGAGTACAGGATGGCCATGATCCCCCAACCGGTCAGCAGCAGCAGAAGCAGCCAGATAAATATCCAGCCGATGACCCTGCCGGTGCGGGTAGCGCGTCCTGTTATTCGTGAGTTCGAAGACCTGCGTGACATGATTACTCCCGGACATCGATCCAGTACCACCAGTCGCGGTAGGCATCGGTCGGCCTGCCACGGGAACTCTTGATTCGGTAGTCGGCAACAAGCAGGGACGCAACGGCGATGATCAAACGCCTGAAATTGATGGCCTACCTGCCTCCTCGTTGCAGGTCAACAGGGCTGTGAACAGAGATCCAGCTCAAAAAACACACCGCTTCCCCGCGTGGGGAAGCGGTGTGAAACGGGCTAGAAAGGTCTCAGTGTGAACGGCGTTGGATCGGTAACCGATTCTCCCGGTTTCCGGTTGGCGATCTTTACGAACTGCTCCGCCCACTGGTCCATGATCCCCTTGGCGGGTCCATACCAGGTCAGGCGGGTCAGATCGATCGGGCCGACGTCCTGCATGTCCCGGTCGGCAAAGGTGGCAACCACCTCGCCTGTCTGCAGATCGCGCAGGCGCCCTTCGAATGCTGCGGTGCGCTTGTTGACGGCGCCGGCCGCTGCGCCGCCGCCGGGCACCAGCCAACCGGCGGCATGCAACACCGGTTGCGAAGGATTAACCTCGATCAGCGCGAGTTCCAGGCTCAGGGTCGCCGGCATAGGCATTCCCGGATTTTCGATGACCTGGAAACGCTTATTGGGGTCTTTTGTGAACTGTTTTACAACCTCGTCGTGGAAGTAGACGGCCAGGTTTTCGATATCCTTTTTCACATCGCTGACCCAGTTGGCCGAACCGGCTTTATGGAGCCAATCCATTTCCATGATGTAGTCGGTGTTGACCGGAGCGACGACCAGGTTCCGGTAGGCTTTTGCGTCAAAATCAACTTTGATCCAGACTTTCTGAAACGGCAGATCATAGCGTTTGCTCTGTAGCTCAGGGTTTTCAATGAAGCCGGCATCCGGAGCCGGTTCAACGACGGCGGCCTTCATGTCATTCGCAGCCGAACGCGAGCTTGAGCAGCCCGCGAGGGTTGCGCCGAGCAGGCAGAACAGGGTGATCAGTACGACAGGAACTCTTTGCACTTCTTTACCAGGTGTTTTCATGTTTCCTCCAAGTGATGTTGTTTCGCCGCGTACCATCAACTATTTTACCAGTGGTACGGCTGCTGCGAGCTCGTAGTTCAGGGCGGCGCGGATCTTGTTCTCTATCTGCAGATAACGGGCCGCCTTGATGGCGGGAACGGCCTTGTACAATTTCGGCACGAACGACTTCTTCATCGCCGCTTCTGCCTCAGCAATGGAGATCATTTCGCTGACCATCTTTTTGGCCTTCGCGTCTGTTAGCGAATTGTTGTTGTAGTCGTCTGCATAGGTATCTATCAGTGCCGCGACCCTTTTGTTGAGTTTCTTCAGCTCTGCCTGATAGGCATCGTAGACCGGCCAGAATTTTTTGGCTTCAGGGTCAGTGAGGTTCATGTTGGCCGCCACCAGCAATTTTTTGTCGGCCTTGATTTTTTCCAACAGAATCTGCATGTCGCTGTCGGTAGGCTGCTCCGTGGCGATGGCCGGCACGGAAATAGACAGGGCAAAGACCAGCATGAGGAAGAGGGCAATTTTTTTCATAGTTGTTGATTCCTTTCTTGGTTGATTCTGGTTATGGTGCGGTGTGTGTCGTACCTGAAATTCAGGGGCTTATGCACGATCCGAACACGACAAAACTTTCGCCATCTCCGGATGCGCTCAGGGTAAGGTCACCGGATTTTTCCCCTACGGCCATGCTCCAACCCCGCATTTCAGTCCCGTGAAGGACCAGCATGTCGTCCACGCTGTCCACATACTTGAAGGGAGTCACCCGGGCAACATTCTTGTCGAGAGATTTTATGGTCTTGTCCTGCAGGTCGATCCGAATGAATTGCGGAAGTTCCGCTTCCCGGACAGACGATTCCCTGCAGCCATTCTTCACGGTGCACTCGAAAACCTTCGTCAAAGCGCAGGTCCGGGAGCTTTCCGCTCCCGAGGTGAAAGGTACGGGGAATGAGACGAAAAGAACAAGTGAAGTTAAGAGAATAGTGGTACGTCTGGTCATGATAGTTTCCTCCCGATGGGAAAGGGTGTATAAATTCTTACGGAGCTACTTTACCGTATACCCGCGTCCTTCCATGCAGGCTCCCCATGCCCTGTTGTAGCCATTGCGCTGCTGCTCATACCCGGCAGCCTGCTGCTGTGCGTATTGCTGCTGCTCCTGATTGCTTTTCGCCCGGCGCGCTCCCCCGATGATCCCTCCTGACGCGGCGCCAATGGCAGCGCCTTTTCCGGCGTCACCGGCAATAGCTCCAACTGCTGCTCCCAGTGCCGCACCACCGGCGGCCCCCCTGAGTGCTCCTCCCTTCGTGGAAGGTGGCGGGGCAGTCGCGGTGGGCGCCTGCATCGGGTCAAAGCCGGTCTGACCTTTGGCCCACTGGTAGCAGGAATATTTGTCTTGCTCCATTTTTTTGTTGCTCTGCCCCTGTGTCGGATACACATACGGATCCTGCGCAAATGCGACAGGAACCGAAAGTCCTGCAATTGCAAATGCCACAGCGACAACCCAGGCCGAGTGCAGCTTTGAGCAATAGATTGGTCTGCTTTTCTTCATGGCGTGCTCCTTTACTTGTTCTTGTAATGACTGTTTGGCCGCACACTATTACGGGGGCAATTAAACATATCAATGGTAGGGGCTAGGCGTGCCTCGCCCAATCTGGGCACGGCGCGCCGTGCCCCTACATCAAAGTTGTGATGTTTAATTGCCGGAGTAATAAGCTGCGAATAAGAGCGGTTTCATGTTTCTGACCATTGACCTCCCAACCCAGGCGGGCAGGTGTTTTCTGTTCTGCTTTATATCCCATATCTGTGCCAAGTAGTTCGCCAGGTTCACAGTACGTGCTAACGTGCCGCAATAACTCGAAATATATGGGTTGAGAGTGACAAGGGCTTGCCGGAAGGCTCCGTGTGTGGGGCGATATATCGCCTCCAGTACGATATATCGTCTCTTCATTGCTATCCAATTCGTCCAGGCTGTGAAAGTCGCGGCATGGTGACCGGCTGAAGTTTTCCCTGTGCATCGGCCTGACGGTCTTGGTGTGTACGATATATCGTACATTCATGCGGAGCGTGCTTGTGTATTTGTAAAGAAACGTTATAGTCATAAAAACACACGAAAAAGGAACGTAGCTCGGAAAGGAAATCGAGGTTGATTCCCCTGGAAGACTTCCTCGAAGGTTCGCCGATGAAAGGGTTCGGATCGAAGCAACATGACAGCTGCATTCTGTCGGAAGAGACATCGTATCGGCTCGTCTCACGAGGGGGGGGGCACAGCCGAAAACGACGTGATCAGTGAGAAGTTGGCTGAACTGCAGCGGCTGATCAGCGAATGTGTGTCCGGATTCTTAACCATGTCGCTTGGTCGGGTGGACTCGGAAATACGGCAGAGCCTCGGAAGAATCGTCGAACTTCTCGCTCTGGACCGTGGTTTTGTGGCCCAATATTCGGTCACAGAAAAGCGCATGGTGTGTACGCATTGCTACCAGACTCCGGCGAACAACCCAGCGGTACGTTGTTGTGAAATCACTGTTCCTCCTTGGGTTCTGCAAAAAATTGAGCACCGCGAGTGCGTCACTTTTTCCCAGGTGACGGATGTGCCCGCAGAGGCAGAACAGGCGAGGGCATATTTCAGGGGCGTGGGGACGCGTTCGCATATTTCGCTTCCCCTGGAAATTGACGGAGAACTGATTGGCTGTTTATCCTTGGAAAGCACCCGCTCGGAAATTGCCTGGCCGGAAGCGGTTTTCACAATGCTCAGGCCGCTGGCTGATGTCTTTGCCCTGTCTCTGGAGCGCAAGCGAAAAAGCTTGGAATTTTCAGAAAAAATGCGGTTCGAAACCCTGCTGGCCGATCTTTCGGCCCGGTTCGTCCAGGTGGAGCCGGACGCAATCGACCGGCAGATCGAGCAGGCTTTGGAAATTATTGCGAATTTCTTCAGCGTAGACCGGTGCGGAGTACTGCAGGCGAATAGCGAAGACAGGAGCTGCGTCACAGTCACCCATGCCTGGTATGCTGAAGGCTTGGTGCGGATCGGAAATGATATAAATATGAAAAATCTCTTTCCTTGGGCCTACGAGAAACTTTTCACGTGTAAACAAGTACTTATTTTCTCTACGATCGAGGACCTTCCGCCGGAGGCGGCGATCGATCGTGAGACGTATGTGACAATGGGTGTTAAATCATTCCTGACTATCCCCTTGATTTCAGAAAAGGGTGTCTACAAAAGAATACCAGCAGGAGTTGCAACGGTCCTGTGAAGAGATTCGGGAGTTGAAAGAGAAATTGCAGGTCGAGGCCGATTTTCTCAGGGCCGAGATCAGGTCCAGCCGGCACAGGGAAGAGATAGTTGGTCAGAGTCAAGCGCTTTCGAACGTCATGCTGCAGGTGGAACAGGTTGCACCTACCGACACGACTGTGCTCATCTGCGGGGAAACCGGGACCGGCAAGGAACTGATTGCCCAGGCAATCCATGATTCGAGCCTGTACCGGGACAAGCTGATGGTAAAAGTCAACTGCGCTTCTCTGCCGGCAACCCTGGTGGAAAGCGAGCTGTTCGGCCGCGAGAAAGGTGCGTACACCGGGGCCTTGACCCGGCAGATCGGCCGCTTCGAGCTGGCTGAAGGTTCGACGATTTTCCTGGACGAAATCGCCGAACTGCCTCTTGAACTGCAGGCGAAACTGCTGCGGGTGCTGCAGGAGCATACCTTCGAGCGCCTGGGTAGCCCAAAGACCATCAAAGTCCAGGTCCGGGTAATTGCCGCAACAAACCGGAACATCTTGGAAGAGGTCAAGAAGGGCAATTTCCGGCAAGATCTTTACTATCGACTGAACGTCTTTCCGATTACCGTTCCACCACTGCGTGATCGGATTGATGACATACCGCTGCTGGTCTGGGCCTTTGTTCACGAATTTTGCGAAAAAATGGGCAAACAGGTCAGCAAGATCGCAAAACGTGACATGGCGGCCCTGCAGCAGTATTCCTGGCCGGGGAATATCCGTGAACTGCGGAATATCATCGAACATGCCGTGATCGTCAGCAACGGTGGTGTCCTCCAGG
>Ga0351921_1037_pt1 | contig 22024 bp, 25 predicted proteins | sample BONcelHT113001C9_FD_206869 | JGI IMG/M metagenome (GOLD analysis project Ga0351921, IMG submission 206869) | Enriched cells from coal bed in the Powder River Basin, Montana, United States - BONCAT cells T11 rep2 HSBNCT.T11.300.1.C9 ... | reverse complement strand
CCACAAACCTTTCTTCTCTGGCTATCGCCCGCAATTCTACATCCGCACCATGGATGTGACCGGAACCTGCAAGCTTCCTGAAGGTGTTGAAATGGTTATGCCTGGTGACGATATCGCCATGGAATGTGACCTGATCATCCCAGTTGCGTTGGAACAAGGCTCCAAGTTTGCTGTTCGCGAAGGTGGTCTAACGGTTGGCGCCGGTGTGATTACCAAGATTATTGCCTAAGTAAAGAAGTGACAGTCAGCTCGAATGACTGTATGGAGTTAGCATGGCCTCTAAAAAGAAAGATGTTCGCCCGGTAATCACCTTTGCGTGCAATGACTGCAAGGAGAGAAACTATACCTCCGAAAAGAATCGCCGCAACGATCCTGGCCGAATGGAAATCCAGAAATATTGCAAACGGTGCCACAAACATACAACGCATCGCGAAACAAAGTAGTCTGTTAAAGCCCGGGCAAGGCGATAAACATCACCTTGCCCGATACAGGCCAGTAGCTCAATTTGGCAGAGTGCCTGTCTCCAAAACAGGAGGTTGCGAGTTCGATTCTTGCCTGGCCTGCCAAGAAAGTTGGCGCCGTCTGCGTGGCGGCGCTTTAGCACTCAAAACAAGGAGTAGCCGTGGCCGATAAAATTGTGAAAGCAAAGAAAGAAAACAAGATCAAGAGATGGTGGCGTGAGACCATTGGTGAGTTGAAAAAAGTCAATTGGCCTACTCCTCACGACGCCTGGCGTCTGACAAAGATTGTGATAGTTGTTATTATTATCATGGGTGCTTTGTTGGGTGGCCTTGATTTTGGTTTTACGAAACTTATTGGATTGATAGTCGGATAGCTTCTGCTGCAACGCAGTGAGGTTTGGTGAAAGATGGATGCGCGAGACGAATTTGAAAATGACGAACTGGAAGGGACTTCTCCTTTAGAAGAGAACGTACCCAGTGAAATCAACGCGCCTCTGAATGATTCACTGGAGCCTGTTGAAATGTTCAAGGACCCATCAGTATCAGTGGATGAGGTTCCTGAAAGTGTTTCTGCAGCAGGTTCTGAAAGAGCGTGGTTCGTGATTCACTGCTATTCAGGATACGAAAACAAGGTGCGTTATAACCTTGAACAGCGTATTGAAACCATGGGAATGAAAGACAAGATTTACGATGTCGTCATCCCCACCCAGGAAGAGATTGAAGTCAAAGACGGCAAACGCCGCACTGTAGAGCGCCATGTATTCCCTGGTTATGTGCTGGTGAATATGATTCTTTCAGAAGAATCATGGTACGTAGTTCGCAATACCCCGGGCGTAACCGGTTTTGTTGGCATGGGCAATGATCCTACAGCCCTGCGTCCTGAAGAAGTTCAACAAATTCTGCGCCGTATGGAAGCTGAAGCCCCGCTTGTGAAGGTGTCCTTCAAAGTTGGTGAACGTGTTCGCATTGTAGACGGCCCCTTCAACGACTTCCGCGGACAAGTTGCCGAGATTGATATGGAAAGAACCAAAGTTCGGGTTATGGTTAACTTCTTTGGCCGTGAAACCCCCGTTGAGTTGGATTTCTTGCAAGTCGAAAAAGCGTAGTAACGCCTTTCAGGCGTATTTGTGGGAGGGTGCTCCCCTATATCACCCGCTATAACCACCAAGGAGAGAAAAAGTGGCAAAGAAATTTAAAGCAATTGTTCGTCTGCAGATTTCAGCTGGTAAGGCGAATCCTGCACCCCCTATTGGTCCTGCTCTGGCCGGACACGGCATCAACATTATGGCTTTCTGCAAAGAGTATAACGCTCGAACGCAGCAAAAAGCCGGTGAGATCATCCCAGCCGAAATTACCGTTTACACTGATGGATCATTCACCTTCGTCTTGAAGTCCTCCCCCGCTTCTGTCCTTCTCAAGAAGGCTGCTGGTGTAGAGAGTGGTTCTGCCATTCCCAATCGCGAGAAAGTTGGCAAAGTCACCAGGGCCCAGATCCGTGATATCGCAGAACAAAAAATGAAAGACATGAATGCGATTGACTTGGATGGCGCCATGCGCCAAATTGAAGGCACCGCCCGCAACATGGGCATAACGGTCGTCGAGAAATAGTTTGTGGGAGGGTGATTCTGTCACCCGTTATCACCACGAAGGAGAGAAAATGGCGAAACACGGTAAAAAATACATGGCAGCTCTTGCCAAGGTGAATGTAGACAACGTCTATTCACCCAAAGAAGCAGTTTCACTGGCAAAAGAAACCTCTTATGCAAAATTTGATGCATCTATTGAAGTTCACCTTCGCATGGGTCTTGACCCACGCCAGGCTGATCAACAGGTGCGTGATGTCGTTGTTCTGCCCAATGGATTGGGTAAAACAGTACGTGTGTTGGTCTTTGCCCAGGGCGAAGGCGCAACCAAAGCACATGAAGGTGGAGCCGATTTTGTGGCTGATACCGACGAAATGATCAACAAGATCGCCGCCGGTTGGACTGATTTCGACGTCACCATCGCCACCCCCGACATGATGGCCAAAGTTGGTAAATTAGGTCGTGTCTTGGGTCCTCGCTCATTGATGCCGAACCCCAAAGCTGGCACCGTTTGCGCTGCAGAAGATCTGCCCCGCGTGATTAACGAAGCTAAAGCCGGTCGTGTGGAATTCAGACTTGATAAGACCGCCAACATTCACGTTGCCATTGGCAAAGCTTCATTCCCTGCCGAAAAATTATTCCAAAACTTTGCCGCCTTAATGGAAGCCATCAAGAAGGCTCGTCCTACAGGTGCCAAGGGTACTTACATTCGCAAGATTTCTGTTGCTGCCACCATGGGACCCGGCCTTAAGGTTGATCCCTTGCAGGCAGTCACGATCTCGCTGGAAGAATAGTGGTATAATCTTCACTGTTGAAGGATAACCTTCAACGTTTCACTGAAGAAAGCTGGTGCCCGCATGGGCTTAATATCCCGCCGAGGTGGAGACTCCAAGTTCGATTAATCTCCTGAGAAATCAGGGCGTCGAAAAAAGTCTTTGCCTGGCCTAACCAGACAAAGACTTTTTTATCTTTACGGGAAGGAGGAATTTTTCATTGGCCTTTACAAAGAAAGAAAAGGGCGAAATAACCGCCCAATATGAGAAGTGGTTAAGCGAAAGTCAGGCTATTGTAGTGTTGACTTACAAATCGATGACTATGAAAGAGATCGATGCCTTTCGAGCCAAAGTTCGTGAGAGCAACAGCGAAGTCCATCTCGTAAAGAACACCCTGTTCAAACGCGCCCTGGCCTCACAAGGATTTGCCGAAGCATCATTTTTCGAAGAGACATCATTGGTCGGTTTTGCATTCAATGATGCCCCTGCTCTGGCAAAAATCTTTACTGATGCAACCAAAGGTTCAGAAACCACAAAAGTGAAGGGTGGTTATCTCGGCAAAGAATTGATCTCAGACAAACAGATTAAAGCACTTGCTGATCTCCCACCGCTTCCAGTTATGCGTGCCACTTTACTCGGCACCATCTCAGCCCCTGCGACCAAATTGGTGCGTACTTTGGCTGAACCTGCCCGCTCACTGGCGGCTGTTATCAAGGCTTACTCAGATAAAGCGGGTACCGCTGCCTGACTTGCCACCGAATCTGGTGAACTTGTACCAGACTTAAAAATATAATCATTTGATCAAAGGAGTAATTGAAATGGCTGATATGGATAAACTTGTTGAAGAGTTGAGCAAACTCTCTGTTCTCGAAGCTGCTGATTTAGTGAAAGCCCTCGAAGAAAAATGGGGCGTTTCTGCCGCCGCACCTGTTGCTATGGTTGCCGCTGGTGGCGCTGCCGCTGCTTCTGCTGAACCTGTAGAAGAGAAGACCGAATTCGATGTCGTCCTCAAAGACGCTGGCCCCAAGAAAATCGAAGTTATTAAAGTCATCCGCGCCCTGACCAACCTTGGTTTAGTTGAAGCCAAGAATATGGCCGAAACCGCTGGTGCCAAAGTCCTCTCCGCTGTTGGCAAAGAAGCTGCTGCCGATGCCAAGAAGAAACTCGAAGAAGCTGGCGGCGTCTGCGAACTTGCCTAGTGCAAAAATTATTTCGGTATTTCCGAAATATGCTTAAAAAGATAACCTTGACAAGGTTTCAAACCTTGTCAAGGTTGTTTTTATACTAACTATTAAGATATACGATTATTGAACTAATAGTTGCTCTATTCTAGATCGCTACCCCGCCACGGACTTGATCTGACGGATCACCAGTACTACCTTGCCCATGATACGCAAACTCTTGGGGTCTTCTACATAAATCGGCCCCATATTCGGATTCGCTGGCTGCAAGCGGATGCGCTTGGCTTCTTTGTAGAAGTACTTGAGCGTGGTTTCGTCCTTGTCATCCAGCCAAACAGCAACCATATCGCCGTTGTTGGCCGTAGAAGTCTTTTTCATCACCACGATATCGCCGTCGTTGACCATGGCGTCTATCATTGAATCACCATCCACTTCGAGAGCAAAGAGTTCACTCACATCACGGCTGGGTAGTAAACTGCGCGCAATATCCACACTGGATTCGGCGTCGTAATAATTGAGGTCAGAGGTGGGCATCGGTAGAGGTGAACTTGCCACAATCCGCCCGGCGATGGGGATGCTGATCAGATCCGAAATCGCGTTGCCAGCATTGCGGATGGCATCAGCGACCTTGTTGGGTAGACTGGATTCAGATGGAAGCGGCGTCAAAACGCGGATACTGCGGGAAATGCGATTTTCGCGTTCAATATAGCCCATTTCGAGCAGTTGATTTAAATAGTAATCCACCAGTGAAGTTGATTTTACACCGATGCTGTCGCCAATTTGACGAATCGAGGGGGAATAGCCGTTGGCATCCTGAAATTTCGTCAAGAATTCCATAATCTTGCGATGCCGTTCACTTAAACCGGGATGTCTTTTTGCCATTTGAGCCTCCTTGACCTATTATCGGTCATTTGTACTATTATAATACACGAACATACGTCCTATGTCAAGCAGTAAAAGTGCTACTATAATATATATAGTTAAAATTTTGTGATGGTTTAATCGGTCTATCTACGGAGGCATTATTTTGAAACAGGCATTGATTTCGTTATTCATCATCATGATCTTCATGATAACCGCATGTGCTCCTCAAACCGCAACCCCGATAGCTGAACCTGATTTTACGCCATCGGTTGAAATTACAGAAATAAATCCCACTCATACCGTTTCACCTACCCTCGCACCTGCATCTGCTGAAACTGAAGCAGTCGCAACAGAAACTGCCATTGACCTCCCTGTGGATTATTCTGCCGCGGTCTACCTGGACGACCGCAGCACCCCTGCCACCATGCTTTTTTCACTCGCCAATGCCATCAACCGCCATGAATTCATCAGGGCCTACGCTTATTGGTCTACCCCCTTTGACTATATCGGCCTGCTTGAGGCTTTTACCAATAATTACGCCAACACATCATCAGTTCAACTTAATATCGGTGAAATCCATAGCGAAAACGCCGTCGGCACTTTTTATTATTCAGCCCCTGTTATTTTTACTTTTACCAATTCAGATGCAGTGGTTTATCGCATGTCTTCTTGCTTTTTGTTTAGGCTTCCCCACCCCGAGGATTTTGGTGAACCGCCCATAGATTTGTTGCATATCTTAAAGGGAGGTCTGAACCCAGTACCTGTTGAAATTAATGATGACAATGCTTTGATGGGTGCCTGCAACGGCACGGATTACGGCACCTACGCGGCGGGTAATCCTCCTGAGTCGCATAACCTTGAATCGCTAACAAACCTCGGACCGGACAATTACATAGATAATCGCTCAGGGGCTGTTGAAGTCGTCAGCTCGCTCTATAACGCCGTCAATCGCAAGGAATACGTGCGCGCTTTCTCTTATTGGCAGGATGCTGCTGAAGTCGGCAGTTATGCAGATTTTGCTGCAGATTTCGCGGATACTGAAATGGTTACTGCGGTTTTTGGGACGGTCATTTCTGATGCCGGCGCCGGGCAGTATTATTACCAGGTACCCGTGGCCCAAACCGTCCAAACCACAAGCGGAACCACGCAAATATTTGTCGGCTGTTACACCTTGCATCTCTCCAACCCTGGCATACAGGCAGTCATGCCTTTTGAGCCGTTGGGCATCACCAAAGGTCAATTCGCCCTGGTTGCCAACGACCTGGATACTACAACCTTGATGGATAGAGCTTGTAATTGATCATGGTAAGGGCAATTCATGAATTGCCCTTACGGGTTTTACTCCAACGTTTCATTTAAGAAATCCAATATTAACTGCATCGGCAGGGGGGTGAGACCAGGTCGCAGCATACTGGTGCCGTGTTGTCCGTTTGGAATTTCGTAACTAGTGTATGCAGTATTGCCTGTTTTTTCTGCTCGCTTGCATGGATCAAATTGGAAGGGCGCGGCCAAACACCAGGCAGTGATCGGTGGGTCAGCTTGACCTAATTCAGTGATGACTTTTTCATATTCAAGCGTCAGATAACTATCAGGTGAGAGTGACAAAACGCCCCGGCATGCTCCCGGGTGTTGATTATTGAGGTATAAACAGCCGTCTGCTGCACCATCCGCGCCAATACTGGAACCAATCGTCACGATTTTGTTGGCATCCACACCTTCCAACCCGCGGGCTGCCAGCGTGGCTGCCTGCGCATCCTTAAGCCAACCCGTTGAATCAAACTTGACGCAGCCTGTATTAAAAGAATTACAGCCACGAAAAGTAAAAATGAAGACGCCGTATGTTTTATCTGCCGGCACTTTCGGGAACCAGGTTGGATCCCACCAACGGAATTGTTGTGGGTCGCCGGGATTGATGAATGGATTCTTCATCTCTCGATTTTGCAGCCAAACAGCCACTTCATACCATGCACTCATGTCATCACCCGCCCAATGCATCATCACCACCAGTGGCGCTGGGTTGATTGCTGCAGGATAGTAATAGCCGTGCAGGTCGGTGCCATCTTCAGCTGTAAAAATGACAGGCAGCGGATCAGGGGGAAGGACTTGAGCGATGGGTATTGGGGTGGTGGTTTGCGTTGGTTCGGGTGAAGGAGTTTTGGTTATTGAGGTTGATAAAATCATCAATATTGGTGTGATTTGGCGTGAATTACCAACAGCCTGAACCGGTTTGGTGATACAAGCGGTCATTCCATACAAGCCCAAACACATGCTCAAACAGACGAACAAAAGTTTGGTTAACATGAAATAACCTCCAATACCGCTAATCGCTATATTTCATTATAGCCATAATCTGAAGATTATTCTCTACCTTTCGATAGGTATTATAAAACCGCGAATTTTTCAAATCCCGGTTTTATCGTAGGGGGCGGTTCCAAACCGCCCCGATTTCAATTAAAACCACAAATGAAATGCAGTTCCAAACCGCCCCATTTATTTCATCACTTCATCCAAAAAATCCAATATCAACTGCATCGGCAGCGGATCGAGGTCAGGTCTAAGCAGTTTGTTGCCGTGATCGCCATCCGGGATGGAAAAACCTGTAAAGGCAGCGTTGCCTGCCCCCTCGGCGGTTTCACAGATGCCATATTCGCCAGGTTTTGCAATGCACCAGGCCGCGGCGGGGGGTTCGCTTCTGCCCAGTTTTTGGATAGTTAACACATAGCTCACACCCAGGTAATCACCCGGCGAGAGCGAGAGTGCCCCTTTGCACGTGCCGGGGAATTCATCATTGAGTAATTTGCAGCCGTCTGCAGCGCCGTCAGCGCCGATGCTCGAACCGATGGCTGCGATGCGGTTGGGGTCAACACCTTCAAGCGCGCGGGCGAACTGCATCACAGCCTGGGCATCTTTGAGCCAATTCTCTCTTTGCACACTCTGACAGCCAACTGGATAGGGTTGGCAGCCGCGGAAAGAGAAGGTCAGCACTGCGTAAGATTTCTCGGCAGGCAAGGTCGGGAACCAGGTTGGATCCCACCAGGAGTCACTGCCCGGGTTTTCGAAGGGATTCGTAAAGCCTCGGTTTTGCAGCCATATCGCCACTTCATTCCAGTCGTTATGGTCGCCTGCCATCCAGTGCATCAAAACCACCACCGGCGCATTTTCTTGAGCCGAGGGGTAATAGTAGCCGGTCAGCGTAAAGTTATCATCCGTGGTGATGGTCACAATCTGCGGATCTGGCGGCAGTACATTTTCATTGACTTCTGGCGTGGAACTCGGTTCAGCGGTCGGCTCTGCCGTCTCGGCTTGCGGCGGTGTGGTCGCAGCAGCCGTGGGTTCTTCAGGTGCTTCGGTAATTACAGTGGTTGGCGCCGTTTTGGTGCAGGCGGCGAGCAATGCCAGGATCAAAATTAATGATGCAACCATTAAAAATGGTTTTGATTTCATCGCGAAACCTCCTGTGATGAACCATCTTCCGATAGCTATTTATAACGGAAACAGGCGTGAAAATCAACCTTAATGAAATCGATTGTTTATTAATCTCAGCATCTAGCAACCAATTGAACTTAAAAACCTATGTACGTTAGATTTAAATTTTTTGCTTCAAAAACCAGGTATCTATATCTCCGAATTATCGATCCATGTTGAGATTAGGTCAACTACAACTTCAATTCCCAAAAGCCTACATCCAGCCATTGATTGAACTTGAAACCGCACTCGCTGAAATGGGCGATCTTCTTGAAGTCCAGCTTCTCATGCAGCGCCACGGATGCCGCGTTCGGCACTGTGATGCCCCCCAGCGCTACATGGAACTTTCGCTTTTTGAGCTCTTCAAGCAGCGCGGTGTAAAGCGCTGTACCCAGCCCCTTGCCGCTGACGCCGTGCTTCAAATACACCGTCGTCTCGGTGGTGAAACGGTAGGCCACCCGCGTGCGGAACTGCGAGGCATAAGCATAGCCCAATATCTCGCCATCCTCTTCGGCCACTAGATACGGATATCCATCCTCTAGAATATGCCTGATCCTCCCGGCGAACGCTTCAGCCGTCACTGGCAGTTCTTCAAAGGTGATCACCGTGTTGGTGATGTAATAGTTATAAATGTTAACCAGCGCTTCTGCATCTGCTTCTGTTGCGGCTCGTATCATGCTTAACTCCCAGCGTGTTTATTTTGCCCTCTACTATACTGCATAAACAGAATTCCGGGAATCTGTTTTTTGATTCCCGAAGTTTGCTCTTAATCTATCATTCGGCCGACGTAAACAATTATTAATTTCAAACCATTGGTTATTTGACAGTTCTCAGTTCTCTATTCTCTGCTCTCTGCCCTTCGCCCCCAACCCCATCCCCAGCGCAATCGCACCACCCAAAAAGGTGGCCGCCAGGTCAAACAAATCTACCGGGTAATTCCAAAAGAAATATTGTAGAAACTCCCACCCAAACAAGCCGGCGACACTGATGAAAGTCGCCAGTATGATCGTCTTGGCCGGGCTGATCTCACGCCCCTGACTTTTGACGTATCCGCTGATCACGGTTGAAAACACTCCCGGCAGCGCCAACCCTGCACCGAAATTGGGCAGCACGCCGAACAGGAACCTAACCCACTCCTGTGGATCAACCAGATTCGGCCTCACGAAACGGGTCAACAGAATCAATCCCATGCCTAACAGAGATAAAATCATCAGAATTCGAGTTTGTTTAGATAGATTCATTTTGTAACTTCTTGATCAAGTTGTACACCTTCTTAACATCATCTATCATCTCAAATTCCGGAATGTACACATTCCGTTCAACTAAATAATATAGGTGTGTTGTGTACCGTGAATCCCAGGGTGTCTCAACTGCATTTCCAAAACGGATTATGCCCTTTCCATTTTTTCTATAACTGACATTGATTTCCTTTAAACCATTCAAGCGAATAGACTTTATATTTCGATTTTCAATCCCTGAAATAATGATGATTCTCTGATTGGTAACCGCATAAACAGTTTTTCTACGTCTCCATGGTCCGATGATTAGTTTTCCAGCAAGCATTGATATTGCACTAAACGTTACAAGGGTGGATAAAATAATGAAAACAACAATGCCTAAAAAGGAGATGATATTTAAGAAAAATCTTAAAAAAATAAAAACGAATAGACTTGAAAAAACTATATTAGGAATAAGCCTAACAATATCTTCTTTTTCAAAAAATATTCCCTGGTATGGTTTACCGCACCACTCAATCCTCTCACCAGCAGTTAACTCTTCATTAAATTGATTTGCGATATCTTCATTCATTGTTACCCTCAACATACACGACAATAATTGCTAAATTATAACAAAACCCGCAAATCGCATTTTCGACTCGCGGGTTTTCCTGTGTAACTGATTACTGATTACTGATTACTGCCCTTCCTCATCACAAACGCCACCCAATCACCGGAATGGCGCTCTTCAACGTAGGTCAATCCGTGCTGCTCGGCGGATTCTCTGACACTAGCGCCCTGTTCATCGAGGATGCCAGCCAGGATAATCACACCGCCGGGGCTGATCAGGTCGGCCATACCGCCTTCAAACAAGTGGATCAGCACCGGTGCCAATATATTTGCCAGCACCACAGGCGCATGCTTGAGGCTGAAATTGCCAGCTCTGATTTCTTCCACTGAACCAACGCCGCCTTCGGTGCGCTCTGCGACTTCGTTGATTTCACAAGCCTCGATCGTTGATCTGACGGATTCTTCGTCAATATCCACGGCGAGGGCATGGCTGGCATTCAACTTGAGCGCGGCAATCGAGAGGATGCCCGATCCGCAGCCCAGGTCAATCACCGGCTGACCTTCTTGCGTGTAGTCTTCAGTTAACTCCAGACACAACTGCGTGGAGGGATGCGTGCCTGTGCCAAAAGCCATGCTGGGGTCAATCTTCACTGCCAGGCGTGAGAAATCAGTCTGTTCAATCCACGCAGGCAGAATAATTAATCTCTTGCCAATTACAATCGGATTGTAGTGTTTCTTCCATGCGGCCATCCAGTTTTGGTCGGCGATTTCTTTGATCACCGGCCGAGGCAGCGGACGGATGGCGTTCAGATAAAACAAGGCTTGTTCGAGTTTGGCGCGTTTTTCTTCAAGTTGATCATCAATCGCAAGATAGCCGTAAACCTTCATCGGCCCATAAGGCGTGCCCAGGTCTTCGGCGTCATTGTATTTTACGTTTTGTTCAACCACCACGCCGTTTGCAGAGTAGCGGTCGAGAATTTCTGCCACGGCTTCGGCCAGCTCGCCATCCACGGTAAGCGAGATTTCGAGCCATTTCGCGTTATCCACCAAGCACATCCTTCAAAATGTCCATGAAACTCTTTTCCTGCGGTCTCACTTCCGTGCCTAAAGTTGTTGCTAATTGTTCAAATAACTTGCGTTGGTCGGGGGTTAAAGTTTTGGGTACATCCACATTCACCACCACCATTTGGTCGCCCCGACCTGAAGAACGCAGAATAGGGCTGCCTTTGCCGCGCATGGTGAATACCTTGCCAGGTTGTGTGCCGGCAGGGACTACCAGTTTGGCGTTGCCGTCCACGGTGGGCACTTCGAGCTCAGCGCCTAAAACCGCCTGAGCGATGTTGATGTCGAGGTTCAGAATGATGTCATTGCCCTTGCGTTTGAAGAACTGATGTGCTTTGACCTTGATTTCAATATACAGGTTGCCGGTTGGGCCGCCGTTGACGCCGGGTTGGCCTTCGCCAGCCAATCTGATCTGCGTGCCACTGTCTACTCCGCCGGGGATGGGCACGTTCTTCTTGACCGTCTTGCGTTCAAGTCCGCGGACTTTGCAGGTGTGGCAGGGATGCGAGATGATCTCGCCGCGCCCTGCGCAGTTGGGGCATGTGGTAACCTGTACCATGGACCCCAAAAAAGTCTGTCTCACCTGGCGCACTTCACCGCGACCACCGCAGTTGGTGCATTTCGCAGGGTTGGAGCCGGGTTCGGCGCAGCTTCCATGACAGGTTTCGCAAACCTCGTCGCGGGTGATCTCGATCACTTTTTCCACGCCAAAGATAGCTTCTTCGAAGGTAAGCATGGCTGTGTAACTCAGATCCACACCACGGCGCGGAGCGTTCTGACGCTGCCTGCCGCCGCCGGTGGCAAAGCCGAAGAATTCACCGAAGATATCGGCAAAGTCCATGTTGTTCCAATCGGGCACGCCGCCTGCACCGTTCACACCCGCGTGACCAAACTGGTCGTAGGCGCGGCGCTTTTCGACATCCGAAAGCACGGCGTAGGCTTCGTTGATTTCTTTAAATTTTTCTTCAGCATCCGCTTCTTTGTTGATATCAGGATGGAACTTGCGTGCCAGCGTGCGAAACGCAGATTTCAACTCCTCCGCGGATGCCGTGCGGGATACGCCTAGAATTTCATAATAATCTCGTTGTGTCGCCATATTGTTTACCTTTCAGGCGGTAGTTTGCTAACACCGAGGGCGTTTTGAGTCATTTGACTCAAAACGCCCAGTATTTTTGTTATTTTGAAGCGCTAACCATACTTAGACAGCTTTGAATTCGCCGTCTACAACGTCACCAGCGTCTGCACCCGGCGCACTGCCTGCATCACCAGTGCCGGCTGCACCTTCAGTGCCGTCAGTGGGTCCGTCAGTGGGAGGTGTGCCTGTCTGTTGGTACATGCTGGCGCCCACCTTCTGGATGGTCTGCTGCAATTTTTCAGTCGCAGTTTTCATGGATTCGCTGTCGTCGTTATTGATCACTGCTTTGACTTCGCTGACGCCGTCTTCCACTTCCTTCTTGATCTCGGCCGGGATTTTCTCTCCGTTTTCCTTGATCAACTTCTCTGCAGTGTAGATGGCGTTGTCAGCATTGTTGCGGTTTTCTACCAGTTCTTTGCGTTTCATGTCTTCTTCGGCGTGCACTTCAGCTTCTTGTTTCATCTTTTGAATTTCAGATTCGCTCAAACCGCTGGAGGCGGTAATGGTTATGTGCTGGCTGCGGTTGGTGGCTTTATCCAGGGCGGTGACGTTGATAATGCCGTTGGCATCGATGTCAAAGGTCACTTCGATCTGGGGGATGCCCCTAGGTGCAGCCGGAATGCCATCCAGTGTGAATTTTCCAAGGGATTTGTTATCCGCAGCCATGGGGCGTTCGCCCTGAAGAATGTGGATTTCAACCTGGGTTTGTGAATCTGATGCAGTCGAGAAGATCTGACTTTTGCGAGTCGGCACCGTGGTGTTGCGTTCGATGATGGGGGTCGACACGGAGCCCATGGTTTCAACAGAGAGGGTCAGGGGGGTCACATCCAGCAGCAAAATGTCTTTCACTTCACCTCCCAGCACACCAGCCTGGATGGCAGCGCCTACAGCAACCACTTCGTCAGGATTCACACCCTTATGGGGTTCCTTGCCGAATTCTTTGCGTACGGCTTCTTGCACGGCAGGCATACGGATCATGCCGCCCACCAACACGATTTCGTTGATCTCTGATGCTTTCAGGTTGGCGTCAGACAGCGCGCGGCGGATCGGTTCCATGGTCTTTTGGATAAGGTCGCCGGTCAGTTGTTCCAATTTGGCGCGGGTGAGGGTCAGCACAAGATGTTTCGGGCCGCTGGCATCCGCGGTGAGGTAGGGCAGGTTGATCTCTGTCTGTTGGGTGGTTGAAAGTTCGATCTTGGCTTTTTCAGCGGCTTCTTTGAGGCGCTGAAGCGCCTGGCGGTCGTTGTGCAGATCAATCGAATTGCTCTTCTTGAATTCGTCAATCAAATAATCCATGATGCGCTGATCGAAGTCATCGCCGCCCAAAAAGGTGTCGCCGTTGGTCGAGCGCACTTGAAAGACGCCTTCGCCTACATCCAGAACGGAAATATCGAAAGTGCCGCCGCCTAGGTCGTATACGGCGATGATCTCGTTCTTTTTCTTGTCGAGACCGTAAGCTAAAGAGGAGGCAGTCGGTTCGTTGATGATACGCAGCACTTCAAGCCCTGCAATGCGGCCGGCGTCTTTGGTGGCGTTACGTTGAGCATCATTAAAATAAGCGGGGACGGTGATGACAGCCTGAGTGACGGTTTCGCCTAAATAAGCTTCGGCATCCGCTTTGAGTTTGCCGAGGATCATGGCGCTCACTTCGGGAGGACTGTATTCTTTACCATCCAGCACCACACGCACATCGCCGTTGGGGGCAGCAGCCACTTTGTAGGGTACGCGGCTGATGGTGCGCTGCACTTCTTCATCGCTAAATTTTCGTCCCATGAAGCGTTTGATCGAGAACACGGTGTTCTCTGGGTTGACAATCGCCTGGTTGCGGGCGGTGCGGCCTACCACACGTTCGTGATTCTTGTTCACCGCCACCACAGAGGGCACAAGTCTTTCACCTTCCGCGGACGGGATGACGACCGGTTCGCCGCCGGTCATCACTGCAATAACTGAGTTGGTGGTGCCTAGATCTATACCTATGATTTTTCCCATAATTTCGTCTCCTATCGGGCTACCCGAACCATTGCCGGGCGCAAAATTCGCTCTCCAAGTTTATAGCCCTGTCGGACGACTTCAATCACTTCGCCGCTGGCAAACTCGGGATTGTCTTCATTTGAAATGGCTTCGTGCATGCTTGGATCGAACTGCACTTTGTTTTGGTTGATGCGTTCGATGCCTTCGCCGTCAATCACGGTTTGCAGCTTGCGTACGATCAATTCTATTCCTTCAGCCCAGACCGCACCTTCATCACATGCGGGGCGGTGATTCATGGCCAGGTCAAGATCGTCCATGACCACCAGATATTTCTTGATCACTTCACCGGTGATGTTGCTGCGCAGTTGGACGTTCTCACGTTCAATGCGTTTTTTGTAGTTTACGAATTCAGCCCGTTCACGCTGCCAGCCCTCAAGATTTGTGGAGGCTTCTTTGACAGCCTTCTCAAGATCCGCTTTTGCGGACTCGTAAGCTTCAAGGGTGACTTCCGGTGTGAATTGAGTGTCTTCCACCGGATAAGTGCCAGTGGGTTTGTGGCTTTCTTCTGACTGCTGATATTCTGATGCGGCTTTCTTTGCGTTAGATTTCTTGTGATGCTCTTCCATTCTTCACCTCAGTGGCTGTTTATTCAGTTATTGTTTCTGTGACTAATTCGCTCAATAAACCGGAAAGAAACCGGACAATCGATATTGTTCTTCCATAAGACATGCGCATCGGGCCTAAAACGCCCAGGGTGCCAGTCGCCAGGCCGGGGGTGCCATATCGAGCCAGCACTATCGAACATTGTGACAGCGCGTCATAAATGCCCTCACCGCCGATAAGCACTTGCACGCCGCCGAGTGACGAGCCGTGCAGCACTGTTTTAGACAGGATGTCGTGCAGCAAAGGTTTTTCTTCAAGCACACGCAAAGCGCGGCGGGCGTCTTCAGAACCTGAAAACTCGGGTTCAGCCAGCACGTTGGTTAAGCCATCCAACACCAATTCACCCGAAACCATCGCATCTGCCTGCTTCATTTCGTCAAGCACTACATCAAACAAGTCCCTTTCAAGTGCATTCAACTGCAGGTTCATTTGGTCAATGGCTTTGGTGGTTTTGGCTTCCATCAGCGTGTTCAACCGATGAGCTGTTGCAGATAGCGTGTCTTGAGAAACAGGTTCTGGCAGGGTGATAAAGCGCTGCAAGATTTCTCCGCCCATCAACACCAGCACCATCAGCACTTGCCTTCCGCGTGAAGAGATCAATTCGAGATGTTTGAAGTGCGCCTGCTCGGGGTGCGGAGCAGTCACCAGCGAAGCGCCGCGAGATTGATGCGCCAGCACTGAAGCTGCCAGCCGGGTCCATTGTTCCACGTCGGTGCGCATCTGGTAGAACTGGTGGCTTATGGTGCGGCGGGTTGAATCCGGCAATTCTGATTCTTGCACGATGCTGCCCACAAACAAACGATAGCCGTCTTCAGTGGGCACACGGCCTGCTGAAAGATGGGGCTGCCGTAAATACCCTAATTCGGTCAACTCAGACAGCTCGTTGCGCACTGTCGCGGAGCTCATATCCAGCGAATACTGATCCACCATATGCTTCGATCCGACCGGCGTAGCCGAACGGATATACTCGTGAATCACAAGTGAGAGCAGCAGGCGTTGTCTTTCAGATAATTCGCTCATTCATTCCCGTTTTTAGCACTCGGAGCCTGAGAGTGCTAATTCATTGACTACAATTATACCTTGCCTGAAAAATCAGGTCAAGAAATGGCGTCAGACGGTATTAAACTCATATAAAAGATTAATATTTTCTCTCATCAGAATCTGGCGCACCTACAGATTCCTGCTGAAGGAGTTTGATTGTTAGAAAACCATTCAGTAATGAGTCTGCAATATTTTAGGCAATCGCTGAACAAGGGTTAAAAAAACCAGGATGATTGATAAACCAAAAAAATTAAATATTAAAATTAATTCCCAAAATGTCGATTAAGGTATAAAATCTTTAGGGCAGGTCGGTGTAAAAAATTGGTTGAGACTTGCTTCTTTATGGTAAAGATACAAATAAAACCACCATTAAGGAGAAATGATGTCTCATTTCAATTATCCGTTTGCTTTTTTAGAAGACACCAACCATAAGGTTGAAGGCTCCCTTGAGCTGACCGAACCGCTTCCCTGTGACCATAAATCAGGAGGCGGTTTTTTCCGCACTGGCAAGCTGTCGATCAATGACTGCCATCCCTTGCAGATCGTTTTGTATCATAATGACGCCACATCCAAGTTTATTTATCTACACGATAATGGCCTGGATGAAAATTTGATGGATATTATCGGTGTCAAATCCGCAGCGCCATTCTCAACCATACCGCAAAAATTACCAGGCCAGCTTTGTCTTGGATCTGACAGAGCAAAGCTGATTGGCAATGCAGTCTCGGAGATTATTGGCGCGCTTCCATTAGCTGCAACTTTTGAACAATATAAGCAGCAAAATCTGGCGGTTTTCCCCATCGCGCGTGAGGGATTGAAATACCAGGTGGCCGAAGCGATCTATTCAAACTATGGGTATTATTGCGACGAAGTTGTGCTGGATGCGCATCATGTGTTTGATAGTTCTGTGCCGGTCTACAACAGAACAGTTGAATTAACCCTTTTTAAAGATAAAGATCTTGACCAGACTCAAAAAGAGAACATCGCAGTTGCTTTTTTGGCTGACAGCATTGCCAGTGGATTAGTGATGAAAGAGGTTGTCGCCAGGGTGAGCGAGCGCTTCGAAAACTTGAAACAGATTGAGGTGATTTCACCTCTCGCCACCATCCGCGGATTGTGCCGCCTGGCTCAATCAGAAGTCAATTGTCATATTCCGGTGCGCGTGCATGTCTTTGAAACACTCCTCAAAGCGCTGCCGCCAGATTTCTACTATTCTGCCCACATTGCAGACGCGAGTTTCCACATTTGCCCCGAGCAAGAAGAGGAGTATCGCGCCTGGTGGGGCAAGGATGACGCCGGCAACGATATTGCCGATACCGCCTGCGCCGGCTACGGCTGGAGCGAGGTTTTCTACGCTCCGCGCAAGCAGATTCAAATGATGAACGGCCAGTTGCAATCTCGTCACGGCTTGACCATCGCGGATATCGTCACCCGCAACCTGAAAAAGTAGTTGATTTTCGAACACCGGGAATCTTGGTTTTTCGGATTCCCGGTGTCTTGGGGTAAATTATCAACCAAGTTCTTTTATGAATTTTACATTTAATCGATGATCAAAGGCTTTCCATTTAACTGCTGGGTGTTAATCACCAGCACGCTGCCGATCACCGCTTTTTCAGCAAAACACAGCCGGTGTGCCAGGCGGATTAACTGTTTGATTTCGCTGATGTCTTCTTCAGACTCCAGTGCGATATTTATCTCAAAGCGGTCGCAAAATCCTTCTGCATCTCCCCTCAATACGGATCCTTCTTCATGAAAATGAGCAGTCGCGGTAACTTTTTCGTTGCGCACGTCCAACTTTTTCTTGTTGGCTACCTGGGTGATGTGCGAGATCAGGCAGAGCGCCATCCCTGAAACGAAATAGGTCAGTGGGCTCGGTGCGGTGCCCTCCCCGCCGGGGATGTAGCTGCCCTCATCGCTGATGAAGGCAAATTCCTTGCCAGTCTCAGGTTGGCCGGCCACCACCTGTTTGCGCCACTTTTCAATCGAAGAAGCTTTGGCTGTCACGACAATATCGCGTTTACCCTTGCCTTGGTTTACCACCAGATCGGTCATATCACACTCCTGAAAATCCTGTATCATGAAAAGACTGATTGTAGTCAATTATGCTGTCAAAAACTAGCAAGGTTGCTAAATTATGTTGACCCTAACTCGAATACCTTTTAAAATGAACTAGAATCTTGAGCTGCCAATTTCTAAGGAGAATAAATGTCACCTGCTTCGTTTGAATCAAAACGTGCTCCTTTTTTCAAAGAGATCCCCGACGAAAAGTGGAACGACTGGCGCTGGCAGATGGCCAACCGCCTGAATTCAGTTGAAGATTTTAACCAGGTTCTAAAGCTTACCCCTAGTGAAGAAAAAGCGCTTTCAACCCCCGGCTTATTCCGCGTGGATGTGACGCCCTATTTTGTCTCGTTGATTGACCCCGACGACGTGGATGATCCCATCCGCAAGCAGATCATCCCCACTGCCGGTGAGGTGGATGTCTTCACTGGCATGATGGAAGACTCACTCGCCGAAGACCGCCATTCACCTGTGCCGGGCCTCGTGCACCGCTACCCAGACCGGGTGCTTATGTTGGTCACCACCCAGTGCGCTTCTTACTGCCGTTACTGCACCCGCGCACGGATCGTCGGCGACCCGACCCAAACCTTCTCACGCACCGATTTTGATGCCCAGATCGAATATCTCAAGAACACCCCCCAGGTGAGAGATGTGTTGCTCTCAGGCGGCGACCCGCTCACCCTGGCGCCCAAAGTGCTTGAAGAACTGCTCACTCGCCTGCGCGAGATTCCGCACATCGAGATCATCCGCATTGGCTCACGTGTGCCGGTCTTCATGCCCATGCGCGTCACCACTGAACTCACCGACATGCTGCAGAAATTCCATCCGTTATGGTTCAACATCCATGTCAACCATCCCAACGAGATTTCGCAGGAACTCGCCGATTCCATGGATAAACTCTCCCGCGCGGGCATCCCGCTGGGCAACCAATCCGTGCTGTTGGCGGGCATCAATGACTGCGTTCACATCCAGCGCGATCTGGTGCAGAAACTAGTGCGCATCCGCGTGCGGCCGTACTACCTTTATCAGTGCGACCTGGTGGAAGGCGCCGGGCACTTCCGCACGCCCATCTCCAAGGGTATTGAAATCATCGAGGGCCTGCGCGGACACACCTCCGGTTTCTCTGTGCCTACTTTTGTGGTCGATGCGCCGGGCGGCGGCGGCAAAATCCCCGTCATGCCTAACTACTACATCAGCTCCTCAGATCACAAGGTCGTCTTGCGCAACTATGAAGGCTACATCACAACCTACGAAGAACCGCAAAAATACGCCATCCATGATCCGAAGACCTGCAGCTATTGCCAGAACAAACGTCTTGAACCGGGTCAATCCGGTGTCAGTGGTCTGCTGGACGGCGAAGCCATGTTCATCGAACCCGAGCACTTTGAAGAACTGCACAACCGCGGCGGCGGCCAGCACCGTCTGCGTGCTGACACCGACAAGTGGAAGCCGTTGGGGATCGGGCCGGAGGCTGGTAATGGAGAATAGCGTATTGGATCGAGAACTGAGAACAGAGAGCTGAGAACCGTCTAAAACAAAGGCTAATATATTGACTACAACTGGTTTGGAGCGATTAAATTGTTGGATGAAAGCTCGCGATTACGCAAATATAATCTACCGTGAGGTTATACCGTTGTTGCCAGCGGATGAAAAATATAATTTGATTTCTCAGATTAGACGAGCAGCAACAAGTATTCCAGCGAATATTGCAGAGGGTTATGGTAGGTTTTATTATCAATCCAATATTCAGTTTTGTTATAACGCTCGCGGTTCTTTGGAAGAACTATTAAGTCATCTGGTGCTTTCTCACGATTTCGGGTACATTAATAATGCTATGTTTGAAAAAGTAATTGCGCAAGGAAACAACCTGGATCTTTTGCTTAATGGTTATATAACTTATTTACGAAAAACCAAGCAAGGCGAAAAAGAATTTAATTCGCACAAATCAATTCCAGAAGAAACGGCAGTTTATATAGAGGAATAATCTTATAATTTTCTCGGTTCTCGGTTCTCGGTTCTCGGTTCTCGGTTCTCGGTTCTCGGTTCTCAACTCTCCATTCTCAATTCTCAAGCCTTTGGAGGCCCCATGCACTACAGACGACTCGGACATTCAGGATTAAAGGTAAGCGAAATCTCACTCGGATCGTGGGTGACATTTGGCAATCAATTGGATGAAAATGCAGCTATTGCGTTGATTAAAGAAGCCTTCAGCCAGGGTATCAACTTCTTCGACAACGCGGATATGTACGCCAACGGCGTTGCTGAGACCGTCATGGGCAAAGCCATCAAGACATTGCCCAGACCGGAGCTGGTCATTTCGAGCAAGGTCTTCTGGCCCACCATGAAAGGCCCCAACGGCCGCGGACTCTCGCGCAAGCACATCACCGAATCCATCCATGCCAGCCTCAAGCGCCTCGGCACTGACTATGTGGACCTCTATTTCTGCCATCGCTATGACCCCGACACCCCCGTGGAAGAAGTCGTGCGCACCATGACCGACCTCGTCCATCAGGGCAAAATCCTCTATTGGGGTACCTCCGAGTGGGAAGCGTCACAGGTGATGCAGGCCTACGGCACCGCCCGCGAGTTCGGGCTCATCCCCCCCAGCATGGATCAGCCTCAGTACAACCTCTTTCATCGCAAACGTGTAGAGGATGATCTCATGCCTGTCTGTCGCGAACTTGGCATTGGGCTCACAACTTTCAGCCCGCTTTACTTTGGCATCCTCTCTGGTAAATATAACGAGGGCATCCCCCAGGGCAGCCGAGCTTCTTTAGAAGATTATGGTTGGATTAAAGAACGCATCACCCCGCAGCGCATCGAAATTGTGCGCCAGCTCACCGTGGTTGCCAACGACCTCGGCATCACTCCTGCTCAGCTTGCCATTGGCTGGATTCTGCGGCGCAAGGAAGTCTCCAGCGTCATCACCGGCGCCACCCGCCTCGAACAGTTGGACGAGAATCTGGGCGCCTCCGAAGCCTACGAGAAATTTACCGAAATGGATATTGACCGTATCTTTGCCTGTCTTGGCAATTATCAGGAGTAAGCATGACCGAAAAGAAAACCACGAAAGGCACTATCAAAGTTCAATCCTTCGGCCCCTACCTGGTGGAAGGGGACATTCCGCTGGTGCATAAGACCCAGATTGTCTCTGAGTATGGCGAACCGCTCAACTGGAAGACCGACGAGGTTCTCAAGACTGAAGGCCCCTACGAACTTTGCCGCTGCGGACACTCGCAAGAAAAGCCCTTCTGTGACAGCACGCACTGTGAATGTGATTTCGACGGCATCGAAAAAGCACCCACCGACAACTTTGTGGATCGCCAAAGAGTCAACGAGAGCGGCACCGGCATCGTGGTTAAATCCGATTTCACCCTCTGCATGGATTCAGGTTTCTGCGGCAATCGCATCGCCAACATCAAAAAGATGATCGCCGATACCGCCGAACCCAAGGTGCGTGCCGAGATCATGGCCATGATTGATCGCTGTCCCTCTGGCACCTACAGCTACGCCATGGATAAAGAGGGCGAAGACATCGAAGCGGATTATCCCGTGCAGATCGCCGTCACCACCGAGATCACCTCTGAGGGCCCCATTGAGGGCTCGCTGTGGGCTACCGGCTACATCCCCGTCGAACGCTCGGATGGCAAACCCTTCGAGACCCGCAACCGTGTCACCCTCTGCAATTGCGGCGAATCCAAGAAGAAACCCCTCTGCGACGGCACGCATAGACACATTCAAGAAGACACACTCAAGAAAGCGAAGCAGTAGAACTTTATTGTGCAGATATATTAAAGACAGCCCACCTTGACATGGTGGGCTGATGCCGTTTTTAAATCAACCAAACAATTTAAACCTTCCAATCTCTGATGATCAATAATCTTTAATCCCAGTTCTACTAACTTATTTAGCTCTAATCGCTTCCTCGCTAAACAAGCGGCCCCAGGTCTTTATGCCAACAATTCCATCTATTGCCA
>Ga0351921_1028_pt1 | contig 24741 bp, 17 predicted proteins | sample BONcelHT113001C9_FD_206869 | JGI IMG/M metagenome (GOLD analysis project Ga0351921, IMG submission 206869) | Enriched cells from coal bed in the Powder River Basin, Montana, United States - BONCAT cells T11 rep2 HSBNCT.T11.300.1.C9 ... | reverse complement strand
AACTTCCGGGCGAACTTGATCCGGAAATTGTAAAAATTGCCAATGACAAAGGTCTTGAATTTTATACAGGGACCCCTCAAGACGCATTCCCTAACGAACTTGACAAATTCCGTAAAGAGATGGTTGAGAATAACTGGGAATTTGGACAGGATGATGAGGAGTTGTTTGAATTTGCAATGCACGAAAGACAATACAGAGATTACAAGAGTGGCGTAGCAAAGCAGAGGTTTGAGCAGGAGCTTGAGGCAGCAAAGGCCAAAGCAGGAGCTCCGGTTGTTATAACCCGCCCGGTAATTGAGATGCCAAAATTCGAGGTTGAAAAAATCCTTGAAAAATATCCAAATGCCAAGCCTGTACAGTCAACCGTTAAGGGTCAGCTGATGTGGCAATACGATCTTGCAGATGTCTCTACCGCTCCGGCTATAGGAGAGGCTGTTGAGGCAGGAAAAACAATGTGCTTCGTTCAGGCCTTCTACGGAATTGAGCTGATTAAGCCATCCTTCTCAGGAAAAATTATTCAGGTTTGTGCAAAACACGGTGAAATCGTTCAAAAAGGTGAAATCATTGCCTTCGTAGAATAATTTCCGCGCCGGTTTGTGGTATAGCACTAAATATCATATAATTAAAAATGAGCCAATTTCAGCATGATGTGAACCCAAAAAGTTGGACGGTTTATTATTAATTATTATTGTAAAGAGTTCGGTATTGTACCGGACTCTTTCCTTTAAGTCTCAACTTTATACGTTTGTAGTTGTAATAGTGGATATAAGCGCGGAGCTCATTCTCGAACTGGCTTACTGAATTCCACTCCTGCAAATATAGCAATTCATTCTTCATTAGTCCGAAGAAGTTCTCCATCATTGCATTATCTAGACAGTTGCCTTTACGGGACATGCTTTGGATTATGTGGTTGTCTGACAATAGCTTCTGATATTTTTTCTGCTGATAATGCCATCCCTGATCAGAATGCAATATCAGGCCTTCCGCCATTTCAACTTTTTTCACGGCACGCTGTACGGTATTTAGAACCATTCTCAGACTTGGTCTACTAGATATAACATATGATATTATCTCACCGTTGTACATATCCAATATTGGTGACAGATATATCTTATTGTCATGTATGTTTACCTGTGTGATGTCCGTAGTCCACTTTTTGTAAGGCTTTTCTGCTTTGAAGTTTCTACCTAATAAATTTGGAGCTATCTTTCCGGCCTCACCCTTATATGAGCGATAGCGCTGCTTTCTCCGCCCTGCTTTAAGTCCCATCTGAACCATCAGTTTCAGAACTGTCTTATGGTTAACAAGAGTTCCCTCATTGCGCAGTTCGTCTGTGATGCGACGATAGCCGTACCTTTTACGATGTTTTTCAAATATCTCTCTTATTTTAGCTCTAACACCATCGTATCCATCGGGGTGTTTAGATCTTTTTAAGTGATAATAATATGTTGAACGTGCCATCCCCTTGAGGCGTATAAGACGCTCAAGTTCATAGTCTCGCCTTAGTTCCTGGATGGCTTCTGCCCAGTCCTTTTGAGAAGGGCTTCTTTTTCTTCGACTAAGGCGTTCACTTTTTTTAGTAAGGCATTCTCAGCTTCGAGGTCTTTTACTCTTTCATGTAAGATCTCTATCTCTGTTTGTGGTGCCTGTTTCTTTGGTCTTCCCATATCTTTTAACGGTCTTCCTCTACGCTTGAGTTCCGACAGTGCCTGATATCCTTGCTCCCTAGCTACTTTACACCACCGGATCACTGTACAACGAGCTACAAGATATTTTGCACTTATTTCCGTCAAAGATATGAATTCTTCTAAATGCTCTTTTACAATTTCCTCCCTAAAAGCATAGTTTGATCGCGTATATGGTTGTCGCATAAGCCCGTGACTTCCATATTTCTGATATCGAGCTACCCAAATTAACAAATCAAACTGGTTTACACCATACTTGTTGGTGATTTCTCTATATGTCAACCCAGAGAAATAAGCCTTTACAATCTTTAGTCTTTCTTCATAATGATATTTCATGATAAAACCCAAAAAGTTATTTGTCTAACTTTTTGGGTTCACATCAAGCAAGAAATGGCTCATTTTTTATTGTGACCCCGAAGGGATTCAAACCCCCGACCTTCAGAACCGGAATCTGACGTTCTATTCAGCTGAACTACGGGGCCGTCATTGGGCTGCAAAGATAGCTATTTAAAATTCATTAAAAAATGTATCTTTGCCACTCATCAATTTAACATTCAAATATGAAAGCATTTGTATTTCCGGGCCAGGGGGCTCAGTTTACAGGGATGGGAAAAGAGTTGTATGCGACCTCCCCAGAAGCAAGAGAGTTGTTCGAAAAGGCAAACGAAATTCTTGGCTTCAGAATCACAGACATTATGTTTGAAGGTACCGAGCAGGAGTTAAAGCAGACACAGGTTACGCAACCCGCTATATTTATTCACTCGATTATCCTTTCAAAATCTATAGAGAACTTCAACCCAGCCATGGTAGCAGGCCATTCACTAGGAGAATTTTCCGCATTGGTTGCTGCAGGAGCAATGAGTTTCGAAGACGGACTTCGTCTGGTCTCTGCAAGAGCAAAGGCTATGCAAAAGGCGTGTGAGGTTGAGCCATCAACAATGGCAGCAGTGCTGGGATGTGACGATAAAATTGTAGAGGAAATTTGCAAAGAGGTACCGGGAATTGTTGTTCCGGCAAACTACAACAGCAGTGGCCAGCTTGTGATATCAGGTTCGATTGAAGCAGTTAATGAAGCCTGTGAAAAGCTAAAAGCAGCCGGAGCAAAGAGGGCTATTGTTCTTGCCGTAGGCGGAGCTTTCCACTCTCCACTTATGGCCCCGGCAGAGAAGGAACTTGCAGAGGCTATTGAGAAGACTGTTATAAATAAGCCGATTTGCCCTGTTTATCAGAATGTAGATGCCAAACCCAATCAGGATCCTGCAAAGATTAAGGAGAATCTGATAAAGCAACTAACAGCACCTGTAAGATGGAGGCAAATTGTAGAGAATATGTGGAGTGACGGAGCAAGGGAATTTACTGAACTTGGTCCCGGAGCAGTACTTCAGGGTCTGATCAAAAAAATTGCACCCGAAAGCGTTGTAACCGGTCACCAGTAATGATATAGAGCGCTACTAAAGCACCTAAAGTTTAGCCAGATAGTTAAAAAGTGTCACCATATCTTCTTTCTTGCTAAAGCTTAGCTTATTCTCGGCAACATACTGATTTATCTTAGACTTGAAAGCTGGAAACATTCTTTCAAAATTCCTTTTGTTTGCAGGGTAGTATTTATTATCCTTCATAAGAAATAAAGTCTCTGTATAAGTATAACGCAACTCTGCCGTACCGGAAATCTTTTCGACTCTGCTGTCAACATCAATGGTTGCGATCTTCTGAATTGAGCTAACCTCATTGCTTCCGCCATATGCCCCCTGAAGCTTCTCCGAACCAAGCTTCATTGTCCTGTGCAAGCCCAATGAAACCTCACCATTAGTATTAAGATATTGAATATAACCAATATTAAATTTTCTGAAAAAATAATTTCCGCTGCTTACTACCTCAACAAGCTTCTCATTGCTGATTGATATTGTGTCTCCGGTTTCACTAATCACCCTTAGCGTTTGATTCAACGTACTTATGTTTAATTTTCCGGTATAAACCTCCCCGTTGTTCAATCTTATTCTGCCCTCCAGATAGTGATCAAAAACAAATATCTTTTCCTTGAAAAAATCACCCTCCACTACTTTTCCGTTGATTACTTTGATTGTGCCACTTTGCGCACTGATGGTTAAGACTGTAACCATTGTCAACAATATCAGTATTGCTCTTTTCATAATTTATAGTGTAGATTTTACTGACTATAAAAATAGGCAATTTCCTTTTACCTTTGAAAAAAGTTATGTAATTTTGGCAAATATTAGAGAACATGTCGGGTTATTATCAGATAGTAGTAGAGTACGAGACAGAGACAGAGTTCGCTTCGGCCCACAAAGGCCTGAGCGACAAGATAGTTTGGGCAGATAATTTGACCCGTAAGATATAAAAGTGACATCTCCGCATTTCAGACAGGTTTTGCGGGGTGTTGTTTTTTTAGCGGAACCCACTCTATGTTTTTTAATAAGCTTTAAAGAGAAACAACATTTATTAAAATACTAATTATTAACAAGAAAGCTATGGCAAAAGAAAAAAAATTTATTACCTGTGACGGTAATTACGCCGCAGCGCATGTAGCATACATGTTTAGCGAAATGGCAGCCATATATCCAATTACTCCGTCATCGACGATGGCAGAGTATGTGGATGAGTGGTCAGCTTACGGACAAAAGAATCTTTTTGGAGAGACGGTTAAAGTGGTTGAGATGCAGAGTGAAGGTGGAGCAGCCGGTGCACTTCACGGAGCTCTTCAGGCAGGTGTTCTAACCACAACATTTACTGCTTCACAGGGTCTTCTCCTGATGATTCCAAACATGTACAAAATTGCCGGCGAATTACTTCCAACGGTATTTCACGTCTCAGCACGTACTCTGGCAGCCCAGGCGCTCTCGATTTTCGGTGACCATTCTGACGTAATGTCTGCAAGACAAACCGGATTTGCCTTACTCGCTTCAAGCGGAGTTCAGGAGGCACTTGACCTTGGTGCTGTTGCTCACCTTTCTACACTTAAAACAAGAGTTCCATTCCTACACTTCTTTGACGGATTCCGTACTTCTCACGAGATTCAGAAAATTGAAGATCTTGATCAAGAGCAACTAAAGAAGATGATCAGTGAAAAATCACTTAACGGTTTCAGAACAAGAGCTCTTAATCCAAACAAACCGGTAACCAGAGGTACTGCACAAAATCCTGACGTATTCTTCCAGGCCAGAGAGGCTTCTAACTCATTCTACGATGCAGTTCCAGACATGGTTGCTCGCTACATGGGTGAGATTAGTGAGATGACAGGAAGACATTACCTTCCATTCGACTTCCACGGCCATCCTGAAGCAGAAAACATCATTATTGCAATGGGTTCTGTTTGCGAAACAATCAGAGAGGTTGTTGATGTGCTTGTTGCAAAAGGCGAAAAAGTTGGAGTTCTGACAGTACGTCTTTACAGACCGTTCTCTGCCAAATACTTCTTCCGCGTACTTCCTAAGAGCGTGAAGAATATTGCCGTTCTTGACAGAACTAAAGAGCCGGGTGCTGTTGGTGAACCACTTTACCTTGATATCAAATCTGTAATTGCAGAAAAAGGCGGAAAGATGCCTCATATCGTTGGCGGACGCTACGGTCTATCTTCAAAAGATACTACTCCTGCACAGATTTTCTCAGTATTCGACAACCTGAATATGAAAGAGCCTAAAAATGGCTTTACCATTGGTATTGTTGATGATGTAACATTTAAATCACTTCCTGTTAAAGAGGATGTTAGCGTTACCAAGAAGGGCGTTGTAGAGTGCAAATTCTACGGACTGGGTTCAGATGGTACTGTAGGTGCCAACAAGAACACAATCAAGATTATCGGTGAAACCACACCTAAATATGTTCAGGCATACTTTGACTACGATTCAAAAAAATCAGGCGGTTATACCTGCTCACACCTTAGATTCGGAGATACCCCAATTACTTCACCATATCTGGTTTCAAACCCGGATTTTGTTGCTGTACACGTAACTCCTTACCTTACAAAGTACGATGTACTTAAGGGAATCAAAAAGGGAGGCACATTCCTTCTTAACACCCTTTGGTCAAAAGAGGAGACTATCGAAAAGCTTCCTGACCACATCAAATCGGTAATTGCCAAAAAGCAGCTCAATCTATACATAATCAATGCAACAAAGATTGCAGAAGAGATAGGTCTTGGTAACAGGACAAACACAATTCTTCAGTCAGCATTCTTTAAAATTGCAAACATTATCCCATTTGAGCAGGCTGTTGAAGAGATGAAGCACGCTGCCGAAAAATCATACGGCAAAAAAGGTGACAAGATTCTTGAGATGAACTATGCAGCCATTGACAGAGGTGCCGACTACGAACAAGTTGAGATCCCTTGCGAATGGAAAAACATTGCTTCAAACAAATTCCGCCCTGCTAGCTACGACAGACTTGCACCGGATTGGGTAAGAAATGTTGCTGACGTTGTTAACGCTCAGGCTGGTAATGACCTTCCTGTAAGCGCATTCCTTCACCTTGAAGATGGTACAATCCCAGCGGGAACATCTGCATACGAAAAACGCGGTATTGCAACTCACATTCCTGAGTGGCAGGCCGAAAACTGTATTCAGTGTAACCAGTGTGCATATGTTTGTCCTCACGCAGCTATCAGGCCATTCCTGATGACAGAAGAGGAGCAGGCAAAAGCACCTGCCGGAGTTAAGAAGATTAAAGGTAACGGTCCTTTCAAGGAGTACAGCTTTACAATCCAGGTAACACCAATGGACTGTACAGGTTGCGGTAACTGTGCTGATGTATGTCCTGCCAAGACAAAGGCTCTGGTTATGATGCCATTCGAAACTCAGGAGCACGAGCAGGTTAACTTCGACCACCTGCACGCAGTTGTTGGTTACAAAGATACAATCCAGCCAAAAGAACAGAATGTTAAAAATCTGCAGTTTGCACAACCACTCTTCGAATTCTCGGGAGCATGTGCCGGTTGCGGTGAGACTCCATATATCAAAGCTATCACTCAGCTTTATGGTGACAGAATGATGATCGCAAACGCTACAGGTTGTTCATCAATCTTTGGTGGATCATTCCCTGCATCTCCATACACTACAAACAAAGATGGTAAAGGTCCTTCATGGGCTAATTCACTCTTTGAAGACAATGCTGAGTATGGTCTTGGTATGCAAATGGGTTCAGAAAGAGTTCGTGACAGAGTTGCAAAACTTATGGCAGACGGCATCGAGTGCAAATCATGCACTGCAGAGATGAAGGTTCTTTTTGCAGAGTGGCTTGCAAAACGCGAAGACCATGTTGCAACCAGAGAGATTGCCGACAAATTACTTCCACTAATTTCAGAGTGCAAATGCGAAATCTGCAAAGAGCTTACAGTTCTTAAAGACTACTTCGTAAAACGCTCACAGTGGATATTCGGAGGTGACGGTTGGGCATACGACATCGGATACGGCGGACTTGACCACGTACTTGCTTCGGGTAACAATGTAAACGTTCTTGTACTTGATACAGAGGTTTACTCAAACACCGGAGGACAATCTTCGAAATCTACACCTGTTGGAGCAGTTGCAAAATTTGCCACTTCAGGTAAGAAGATCCGCAAGAAAGACCTTGGAATGATGGCTATGAGCTACGGTTATGTTTACGTTGCACAAGTGGCAATGGGAGCAAACCAGAACCAGCTCTTCAAAGTTCTTAAAGAGGCTGAGGAGTATGACGGACCATCTTTGATTATTGCTTACGCTCCATGTATCAGCCACGGCTTGAAGAATGGAATGGGTGCAACTCAACTGGAGGAGAAACTTGCAGTTGCCTGCGGATACTGGCAGCTATACCGCTACAACCCACTTATGGAGGCTGAGGGCAAAAATCCATTCACCCTTGACAGCAAGGAGCCTGATTGGACTAAGTTCCAGGATTTCCTTCAGGGTGAGGTAAGATACACTTCACTTGTTAACACCTTCCCTGACCAGGCCGAAGAGCTGTTCAAACTCACCGAAGAGTTCGCAAAATGGAGGTACAACTCATACAAGAGACTTGCCACCGCGGAATAATCTCAACTAAAACCGGTTAACCCCGGTAACAACACAAAAGCCGGCTAAATAAAATTTAGCCGGCTTTTTAATTTAAAATTAACTGTCGCAATATCAGATTGTCTGCATTACGGCGTCTGTGATTCGTTTTTCTGCGGCAATTGCCTTTTCGAAAATCTCCTGTGCCTGAGCTACAAGTGAGTCTGCCAGTTGGCGATCTTTAAGGTCTTTCGAGTTAATTCTCACATTCATGTAGGCGCCAAAGACAGCTGAACGAAGAGCAATTGCACCCACCCCGGCATCTGAAACAGAGTTTGGATTGCCCTCTTTAACCATAGCCTCGGTAAGCTCCATTGCGCTGTAGGCTACCTGCATTGTTCTTAGCGGAATTTCGGTTGCATATTTGGTGGCCTCCTGTATTGCAGCACTCCTCTCTGCCTTTTGCTGCTCGTTCTCTTTGGGTAACCCGAATGCCATGAGAATCTTATTGAAAGAATTTGTGTCTTCGTCAACCAGATATAGCATCTCCTCCATTATTGCATGACCCTTTTCTGCCCACTCTGCAAAGTACTTCCATTTGTCATCCCAGCCCGCTTTGTGAGATGAGAGGTTAGCCACCATTGTACCAAGTGCTGCCCCCAATGCTCCCATGTAGGCAGATACCGAACCTCCGCCCGGAGCAGGTGATTCACTTGCTGTTTCGCGGGCAAATCCTGTGCAGGTAAGATCAATTAGTCTCTTTTTGCTCTCATCCTCTATCAGGTATTCAATAACTCTCTCACGTGGATCAAAAGGTTTGAGGTCGTCAAGGCCCATCGATTTAACGGCAATCTTAATAATCTCATCTTCTGATATTCCTGAAGAACGGTTTTGTTTGTCAAGGTAGTATTTGCCCGCGTCTATCAAAACGCTTTTTGGTATAAGTCCTACTATCTCGCTGCCGGTTACCCTGATTCCTCTTTGTGCTGCCTTTGCAACAATCTCGTCAAAAGCAATATGAACGGGCGTTGCCTTTATGTCTGTAACATTCATAGAGACCTGTGCAATACCGTACTCTTCAATAAACCAGCCGATTGCCTTACATCCCTTTAGAGTACCCGGAATCCACACCTCTTCACCTTTTGCATCTTTCACTACCTTGCCGGTAACGGAATTACCCTCTCTCATCTTTCTCCCCTTCTCTCTTACATCAAATGCAATAGCATTTGCTCTGCGCGTTGAGGTAGTGTTTAGGTTAAAGTTTACTGCAATCAAAAAGTCTCTGGCTCCTATTGCTGTTGCTCCTGTTCTGGCTACATTCTCACCAAATGTGGCAGGGCCAAAATCGGGTTTCCAATGCGGGTTCAGGAATTTTTGTGACAACCCTTCGTACTCACCGGAGCGGCAGTTTGCAAGATTCTTTCTCTCAGGTGTAAATGCAGCATTTTCGTAGCAATAGACAGGTACCGACAGCTCTTCGCCCACTCTTTTTGCAAGAGCTCTTGCATACTCCACAGTCTCCTCCATTGTGATACCGGCTATGGGAATCAACGGACAAACATCTGTTGCCCCCATCCTCGGGTGTTCACCGTGGTGGCCTCTCATATCGATAACTTCGGCAGCCTTTTTTATTGCCAGATAAGCAGCTTCAACCACCTGTTCCGGTGAACCCACAAAGGTAACTACCGTCCTGTTTGTGGCCGCTCCCGGATCGACATTAAGCAATTTCACACCCTCCACTCTCTCAATAACATCGGCTATCTGCTTAATAACCTGCATATTGCGCCCTTCGCTAAAATTTGGAACGCACTCGATAATTCTTTGAATCATATCTATTTGAAAAATTAATTCTGTAATGTTACTCCCTGAGGCAAGCTTTGTTTGAGAGCCTCAACATCTATCTCAAAGTAGTGGTAAGCAAAGAGATTTTTTGGTTTAACCACTTTAACAGCCTCAATAAACATTGGGTCACTCATGGTATACGGCAGATTTTTAGGCATAAAGGCAAGATCAATCTCTCCAAGATCTTTCATCTCAGGAATTATCTCTGTATCCCCTGCTATATAAACCCTGTAACCTCCAAAGTCGAGAATATACCCGTTTCCCTCTCCTCTTGGATGGAAAGGAAGGCCATCTTCCCTTTTATTTTGAATGTTATAGGCGTAAACTGCTTTTATGTTAAGCTCTCCATATTTAAAACTCTCACCCTGAGCCAGTCCGTTGGCCTCTTTCATGCTCCGGGCACATGTTAAACTAGTTACAAATACACTCTCTTCTGTTACAATATGTTTAAGTGCCTCTTCGTCCATGTGGTCATAATGGTGATGAGTTAGAAGTATCAGGTTAGCTTTCGGCTGGAGGGAGTAGTCAGCTACGTTGCTGTAGGGGTCTACAAAGATGTTTTTGCCCTGCCATTTTATAAGCAGTGATGCATGACCCAACAGGGTAATATCAATCTCTCCAAGCGGAGTGTTAAATTTTTTCATCTCAATAAGTTTTCTTTAAATTCTTATAAACTGTTTACTCTTAAAAAACTCTGTCATTAAGATTAACAACAGTGCCGTTGAGAATAACCGTCTCTACAACCGGTGTGGTGAGAGCGTATGGGATGAAGGAGTATGATGGCATAGGACGGGTTATAAAGAGGTTTGCGGTCTTTCCCTTAGCAATTGTTCCATGGGTTTCGCTAAGTCCCATTGCGGCGGCTCCGTTGAGAGTTGCTGCGTTTATAACCTCTTCGGGTGTCATCTTCATCTTGAGAGCTGCCAGCCCCATTATAAATTTCATATCACTGTATGGAGAGGAGCCGGGGTTGTAGTTGGTGGCAAGTGCCACGGTCAGGCCATGATTAATCATTTTTCTGGCAGGAGCATACTCCATCTCCAGGAAAAAGGTTGATCCAGGTAAAAGAGTTGCAACAGTCTCGTTTTTAAGAAGAAGGTCAAACTCTCTTTCGGCTGTGAATTCAAGATGATCTGCTGATATTGCGTTGTATTTTACGGCAACACCTACCCCGCCCGAAAAACTCATCTGGTTAGCGTGAATCTTTGGCCTCAGGCCATATTTGATTGCTGCATTAAAAATTCTGTCAGTATCCTCTACCGTAAAGAAACCCTCTTCGGTAAAGACATCAATATATTCGGCAAGCTCCTCAGTGGCAACAAGCGGTATCATAACAGAGATTATCTCATTAACATACTCCTCGCGCCTGCCTCTAAACTCTTCCGGCACAGCGTGTGCTCCCAAAAATGTTGTCTTGACAGTTAAAGGAGTTGATTCGGCAATTCTCTTTGCAACTCTGAGCATTTTTAGTTCATCATCGGTATTAAGCCCATAGCCGCTTTTAATCTCAACAGCTCCGGTCCCGTGGGCAATTATCTCCCATGCTCTCTCTATCGACTGTCTGTAAAGCTCATCCTCAGATGTCTGGTGAAGCAAAGCAGCTGAGTTCAGAATACCTCCTCCCCTTTTTGCAATCTCCTGATATGTTAGCCCTCTTATCTTGTCAGTAAACTCACCCTCACGGCTTCCGGCATATACCAGATGTGTATGTGAGTCACAAAATGACGGAAATACCAATCTATCAGTTGCATCAATAATTTTTCCCACACTTCTCTCTCCGCCAAATCTCTCAATGAGAGATTTTACCCCGCCGGAAGCCTCGCCGGGCATCTCTCCAAACTCCCGGATTGAATCTCCCTCGATAAAAATAAATCCGTTATTAATGGTATCAAGAACAGACATTTCACCACCGCCTCTTCTAAGTGAGTACATGTCCCGCTCTACCTGAACAATCTGTTTGATATTTACGATTAAAATACTCATTATTTGCCTTAAAATCTTATATTTAAAACTATAAATCTTTTAAAAGTTTACTCTCGCTTTAACTTTCTAAAAATTTTGCTGTTTCAAAAAATTAACTGCATTGTTAATGTGAAGATACATAACCTGATCCTCTTCTACAAACGGAACATGCTCTCTGAAACGTTTCACAAAATCCTCAACTATGGGCGAACTTTTGAGTGGTCTTCTGAAATCCAAAGCCTGAGCAGCATTCATCAGCTCAATAGCAAGTATCTTCTCTACGTTTTCAACTACCTGAAAACATTTAACAGCTGCATTTGCTCCCATACTAACGTGATCTTCCTGCCCCTGTGAGGAGTCAATTGTATCTACGCAGGCCGGCATACAAAGCTGTTTGTTCTGGCTGGCTACAGAGGCTTGTGCATACTGAGGAATCATGTAGCCGGAGTTAAGCCCTGGGTGTGCAACCAGAAATGAAGGAAGCCCGCGTTTTCCCGAAATAAGCTGATATGTTCTTCTCTCTGAGATACTGCCGATTTCTGACATAGCAATAGACAGGAAGTCCAAAGGGAGAGCGAGTGGCTGGCCGTGAAAATTTCCGGCTGAGATTATCATATCGTCGTCTGGCAATATGGTTGGATTATCTGTTGCGCTGTTAAGTTCGGTCTCAAATGCGTTGAGGGCATACTCAATGGCATCCTTTGATGCTCCGTGTACCTGGGGAATACATCTGAACGAGTATGGATCCTGTACATGCTCTTTCTTCTGTTTACCAATTTCACTCCCCGCCAGTATATCTCTGATTGCCGCAGCAGTCTCAGCCTGTCCTTTGTGTGGTCTCACTTTGTGTACATTCTCGCTGAATGGCTCCATTCTGCCAAGATAGGCATCCAATGAAACCGCTGATATTAGATCTGCCAGCTTAGACAGCTTCTTTGCTTTAAGAATGCACCAAATACTATAGGCAAGCATAAACTGAGTTCCGTTGAGTAGTGCAAGCCCCTCTTTGGGTGACAGAACAAGTGGTTCCCATCCAAAAATCTTGTTGACCTCAGATGCCGGCACTCTTTTTCCGTTGTAATTTACCTCTCCCATTCCCAAAAGAGGAAGAGACATGTTGGCCAAAGGAGCAAGATCGCCGGATGCTCCAAGAGAGCCCTGTTTAAAAACTACCGGACAAACATTATTGTTGAACATATCGGCCAGTCTTTGAACAGTTTCCGGTTTAACTCCAGAATAGCCGTATGAGAGTGATTTTATCTTAAGTGCAAGCATAAGTCTCACTATCTCCTGAGGAACCTCCTCTCCCAAACCACATGCATGTGACATCACAAGATTTGTCTGAAGCTGTGAAAGCTGACCGTTATTAATGGTTACATTGCAAAGAGAGCCAAAACCGGTTGTTATACCGTAGATTGGTTCGGTGCAGGTCTCTATTTTATTGATGAGATACTCCCTACTTTTGCGGATTCTCTCTTTTGCATCGTCAGTTATTACAATTTTACAACTTTCATTCAGCAGGATTTTAACCTCGTCAAGCCTGTTATACTTTGAACTTATATGAAAATACTCCATTTCAACTTTGATTTTGATAGATATTCTTTAACAATCTTACAAATATAAAACAAAATGAGAGTTTGGGGTAATTAATTATCCATTTATTATATTTGTTGTCTTAAAGGACAATTGTTTCCTGTAGGCTAAACTATTCAAATAAATAGGGTGGAAAATCTTCTGGTTCCGGGATTATTTATGTCTGTGCTCCTTTCAGGTCTTCTTTTAACTAAAAGAGACAAGAGGTGTGCAGATTATGTGCTATCTACCTTTCTGGCCATATCTGCATTAACTCTGGTTTTGGCTTATATGGAGATTTACAATCGTGATCATGGATATATTTTCCCCTTTTTTATAAATCTATCTCCCCCTTTTGTTCTTCTTCTGGGGCCGGCTCTGTGGTTGTATGTTAAATGTCTCACCATACCTGACTTCGCAATAAACAAAAGGCATCTTTTACTGCTCATTCCATTTGTCACTGTGTTTGTCCTCTTTCTGCTCAACGACTATATTAAGCCCGACGCATCAAGAATTGATATAGACTCTCATGAGGGTTTTAAAAAGGGCTACATGTTCCCCTTAGTTATGGGATTGATTGCCCTCTCAAATATTGGTTATACTATCTGGGGGCTGTTGATGATAAAGAGCTACAGAGAAAAGATGAAGAGTTTCTATTCGGGGTCAAGGCATCTTGAACTCAGATGGCTCAGATTTCTACTGGTGTTTTCTCTAATCGCATATAGCGTTATAAGTGCTCTTTATGCTGTTGACTCCGCTTTGCATCTGATGCCCTTTAATACAATTCAGGCTATTGGATATTCTATTGCTTCAACATTTATTATTATAATTGGCTTCTTTGGATTAAACCAGGGAGATCTATTCTCCTCTGTTCCTGTAGCCTACAAAGAGATTGAAGTTGAATCCAAAATAACTCTTGCAGGTGTAAGCAAACCTGACCAGGAGTTTGTTGCCCAGTTGCTTCAATACATGAAAGAGAAAAAACCATACCTCAACCCCGAGCTCAGTCTGGAGACATTAAGCAGTTGCCTGAAAGTAACCGCAGAGTATCTGTCCGGCATACTAAATGGGTCGCTCAACATGAATTTCTATGATTTCATAAACCATTACAGGATTGAAGAGTTCAAGTCTTTATGTAAAGATCCCGCTAAGAGAAAACTAACCATAATTGCCCTTGCAATGGACAGTGGATTCAACTCAAAGGCCACTTTTAACAGGGTTTTTAAGAAGAACACCGGGCTAACTCCAAGCGAGTATTTTAGTAAGGTATCAATTAATTGAGACACGAAAAAGTCTTATTGATACCTGCTCACTATCTGATTGATACCACCTGTTTACATAAATAGCTTTCATTTGCACAAAAATTTATGAAAATGAAAACTGCTGTAATTTATGCCTCTTCACACGGAACTGCCGAAAAGGTGGCTGAAAAAATTCAAAATGGTCTGGGTGGAGAGGGAATCTCAACTATTAATTTAAAAACCAACAAAAACATCGATCTAAGCCTGTACGACAATGTTGTAATAGGAGGCTCAATTCATGCCGGCTCTGTTCAGGGGTGTGTTAAGGAGTTTTGCAAAAAGAATATGGTAGATCTTCTCCAGAAAAAAATTGCACTGTATGTTTGCGCAATGAATGAACCGGAATATGAACAAGAGCTAAAAGGAGCATTTCCTGAGATGCTTTTCAACTATGCAATTTGTAAAAAGGTTGTTGGAGGAGAGTTCAATTTTGACAAAATGAATTTCCTGGAGAGAGTTATTGTTAAAAAAGTATCAGGCATAAGTGAAACCACCGAAAAAATCGACCACAGTGCAATTGATGAAATTGTTGCTGCCATGAAATAATTTCTGCTGCACTTTTGTGCATGCGATTGGCTATCCTGAGGTTAAAAAATGACTATTCAGAGATAAAAAAAAGAGAGCGACTTAAAAAGGTCGCTCTCTTTGAAGTTAATCACAAATCTGTTAGTTTACATACCCAGGATTTTGCTGAGTTGCAATTGCCGGATTGGCATCAATCTCGTTTTGAGGGATTGGAAGAATCGTTTTGTAGAAAGTTCTGTTGATAATTTTTTCGCGGTTAGTTATAACAACTGCCGGGAAAATAAAGTCGTCGTTATACTCTATTGACTTATTCCAGCGAAGCATATCAAAATATCTATGACCTTCTGCAAACAACTCTTTGCTTCTTTCGTCTTCAATCATGCTCATTGTTACGGTTGTAACAGTAGCTGCAGGAAGAGCCGGAGCCCTTTTGCGGATTGCGTTGAGATAGTTGGCAGCTTTGGTTTTGTCAGGAGTCGGCAAATTCAATGCAGCTTCGGCAGCCATCAGATAAACCTCTGACAGTCTTATAACCTTAATGTTTGTAGCTGCTGCAACGCCTTTATCTCCGGTCATACCGTGTCCACCCACATACTTCATACATGAACCAAATCTTGTAGTAGATGATTCATCGTAATCCATAATTGCTTTACGAATATCTGTAGGATCCTGGTTAAGTCTTGCAATAAAGTAATTACTAGCCATAAACCAACCTAAAGCTCCTGTTACCTTATTTCTGCGAAGAAGGTAGTAACCCAGTGAGCCAGTTCCAAGATTTGCCTCACCCGAATAAATTCCAAGCTCAAAAATTGACTCCGAAGAGAAAGGTACTGACCATGAGGTGATCCAGTTAGTATTGCTATAAAGGCTATACAGAGTAGTTCCCATAACTGCTTCTGCTGCTGTGAGAGCATCGGCATATCTTCCCATTGTCAGGTAAACTCTGGCTTTAATTGCCAAATTACCGTAATAGTTAAGAAATCCGCTCACCTTTGTTTTAGGCAGAATTGGATCAGCATCGTTCAAATCCTTAAGAATTTGAGTGTAAACATCTTCTACAGAAGCACGGGTTGGCTGTGCTGATGCGTCAAGAGGTGTTAGAACCAAAGGAACACCAAAAGATGTTTTATCCATATTGTAAGTTTTACCATAAAGGCGAACCAGGTCAAAATAGACAAGAGCTCTTGTGGTAAGTGCCTGACCCTTTATCTGACTAAGTGCAGCTGAGCCGTTACCGGCAGCTTCAATCTTGTCAATATTAAGGATTAGGTTGTTGCACTGAAGAACAACATCGTACATTGTTGACCAGTAAGAACCCATGTTACCGGTTGATACTGAGTGGTTAAATGTGTAGAGACCATCATAACCTCTTCCCTGAGAGTAGATTGCAAAATCGCCACCTTTAGCATCTCCGTAAAGAATAAAATCTCTTCCATAATAGCTGGATGAGGCTAGTTTTCTCATCAATCCGTTCATAACTACCTTTGCATCATTTGCATTGGTAATTGATGTTTCGGCTGCGGCTGAATTACTTGGCTTAACGTCCAGGAAACCCTCGCATGATGAAAGTAGTGCAATGCCCAAAACTGTAATTAATAAATTTATTTTTTTCATTGTAGCATCATTTTAAAATTAGAAACTAAATTCAACACCGAAAGTGTATGTCTTTCCTATAGGTGTTTCCCATCCTCTTGATCCATACTCGTTCACCTCAGGATCGTACACATCGTATGCAGCTAAAGTCCAAAGATTCTGACCATTAAAGTATACCCTTGCGTTTGAAATTTTCACTTTGCTGGTTATACTCTTAGGTATGTCATAGCCAATTGTAAGACTCTTAAGTCTCATATAATCCGCTTTATTCATAAACCTGCTACTCTTCTGCTGAGCATCAGCAAAGTCAACAGCTACCCTCTGAGGATATTTGGCATCTTTGTTCTCAGGAGTCCATCTGTTATCATACTGATCTTTTGACATGATTCTCTCCCAGTAGTAACCATCTTCAGCAACGTCTTTTCCTACTGCGTCATAGGTGTAACCTCCAACTTTGTATGTAAGACCTGCGCTTAATGTAATTCCTTTCCACTTAACCTCGGTATTTAAACCACCAAAGAATTTAGGATGGGCATCACCGAGAATCTTCTCACTGGCATCCTGATAGCGGAATGTTGCAGGGCGACCATTAACCGTTGTTGGCTGGGTTGTGGTGTTTTCGTTGTTCATAAACCAAACGTTCTTACCGGTTTCCCTGTCAACACCTGCCCACTCACGTCCGTAAATAGCCAGAGTTGATTGTCCCTCCTGGTAGATAAACTTAATCCTTGCGTCACCTCCTGTAGGTTCGAACCAAATAATGTTCTGACCTCCATAAAGTTTAGTGACGCTAGAATTAATATGAGAAGCAGTTATTCCTGCTGTCCAAGTTACACTGTTGTTTCTGATGATGTCTCCACTTAGTTCAAGTTCAATACCGTTATTGTTTATCTCTCCTATGTTCTTAAGAGTAGAAGAGAATCCGGTAACTCTTGAAATAGGCACATCCTGAAGAAGGTCTTTTGAATCTCTGTTAAAGAACTCAATTGTACCTGTTATTCTTTGATCAAGAATTCCAAACTCGAGAGCAATATTTGAGGTGTAGCTGGTCTCCCATGAGAGATTAGGGTCAGCAATTGTGCTAACTCCTCCACCCGGAAGTTCCATATACTTGCTGCCATAGGTTGCAAGAGAACGCCATCCGTAATTTTCTCCCGGAAGTGTTCCGTTTACACCATAAGATCCTCTGAGTCTGATGCTGCTAATGAAGTCAACATTTTTCATAAATTCTTCTCTGTCAATTCTCCATGAACCGGCAACTGACCAGAAGTTACCCCAGCGTGTTTCAGGTCCAAGTTTTGAAGATCCGTCTCTACGAAACGATCCTGAAACATAGTATTTGTTGTCATAGTTGTACTCAACTCTTGAAAGCATAGACAACATTGAGTTGCCCCAGTAATAGGCATTGGCAGTTAACACACCTGCAGTTGCAACTGTTTTCAGAGCACCTGTAGGAAGGTCACTACCCTCTGCACGCTGGAAGTCTGTATTGTTCTTTTCTGCCTCCCAACCTACGAGAATACCAATGTTGTGTTTTTTCCCAAAGGTTTTGTTGTAGTTTAAAGTAGTAGAAGAAACCAGTTTGTCTGTACTTGTCATCATCTCTCTTACTGTACCTTTAGCAGCGGATCCCTGGAAGTGAATTGGGCTGTAATAAAGATGGTCAAGAGTTCTTGTGTTGTCATATGAGAGAATGGTTTTGAATGTAAGTTCAGGTAGAATCTTAACAGTCATGGACTCGTTTGCAGATATCCTAAGTGTTTTTGTGCTATTCTCCCACTCATTATCATAATAAAGAGGGTTGTAAGCTAAACTGCCATAACGTGCAGTCCAAGGTGTTCCGGTAACATAATCTGTTGGCCAGTACATTCCCCATAGCAGGTTACGAGTTTGCATAAAGTAGTTATTTCCCAATGCACGTGTATCATTGAAACCCTCTTTTCCGCTGGTTGCAATGTTCACATTAGTTGTAAACTCCACGAATTTACCAACCTTTTGTGACATGTTAATTCTACCGGTTATCCTGTCAAACTCATTAAGCTTAATCCTACCCTGCTCTTTTGTATAAGAGAGAGATGTGTAGTAATTAGAGATATCAGTCGCACCACTTACAGAGAGGTCGTATGTCTGATAAACCGCTGTTCTGAACAGTGCATCTTCCCAGTCAAAATATTTACCGGCTCTGTCACCTCCCACTGTTAGGGAGTTGATTGTATTGTCCGGAGCCGAGAAAGTGTAACCGTGTCTGTTAAAACGGTTGTTTAGTTGCTGCAAAGCACTTGCACTTGCCTGGGCCGGAGTTCTGTTCTGATAGTATACACCTGCATTCCAGAAGTTCTCATAATACATTTTAATCTGCTCATCAGTTGAAGCAGCTTCGAAGTTGTCTGTAGCCCATTCAGGAGTAAGACCTACACTGGCTTTAAAATTAACAACTGTTCTACCTTGTTTTCCTCTCTTGGTTGTAATCACAATAACGCCGTTTGCAGCGCGTGAACCATAAAGAGAAGAGGCTGCCGCATCCTTCAGAACAGTGATTGACTCAATGTCTGCCGGGTTGATAGTGCTCATCACATTGGATGTTGTGTAAATATAACCGCTCATCTGTCCGGAGCTTCCCGATATTACGGGAACACCATCCACAACATAGAGAGGTTCATTAGATGCGTTCATTGAACCAATACCCCTTACCCTGATTGCTGAGGTTGAGCCTGCCTGCCCTGAAAGGGTAGTGATTTGCAGACCTGCCACCTTACCGCTTAGGGCATTTTCAAATGAGAGGCTTGGTACATCTTTAATCGCATCGTTTTTTACGACACTTGCCGCACCTGTAAATGTGCCTTTTGTTGCTGTACCGTATGCTACTACCATAACCTCATCGAGGCGCGTAGCGTCAGGAATCATAACAACATTAATTACGGCTCTGCCGTTTACCAGAATCTCCTGTGTTGTAAATCCGATGTAGGAGAATTGGAGAGTAGCATCCGCCTGCACATTGTCAATAGAGTACTTGCCATCCAAGTCAGTAACTGCACCTGCTCCTCTTACGCCTTTAACCAAGATGGTTGCATAAGGGATTGGAGAGCCATCTTCGGAAGAGGTTATCGTACCTGTAACCTTCATCTGTGCCATAGCCATATTGACAAGCAAAAGGGCCAAGACAATCAAGATAGATTTCTTCATAGACTAGTTTTTGTTTAAGTAAATAAAAAGTTTGTGACTGTTTCGGCTACGAATTTATAATAAAAAAAAACGAAAAGCAAAAAATCTCTAAATCATTTACTGTATAGGGTATATTAACATTGCCGGGAGTGTAAAAATTAACTTAATTCAATTAATTAATGATTATTGATAATAATTTATAACTAAAAAACTACTTTTTCTTCTACTTGTATGTTATTTCATATCAAAAACTAAAATAATTTGCATATTTATAGCTAAAAAAAAGACACCATGATGGTGTCTTTCTTTAGTAATTACTTGGTATTTTAAAAGAATTATCTTCTTCTTGGACCTCTGTCTCTGTCATTAAACCTGCCACCGGGTCTTCCTCCTCTGTCTCTGTCTCCTCCGTTTTCCGGTCTTGGTCTTCTAACAGGCTCAACGTAGCCTTCTGGTTTTTCGATCAACGCTCTTCTCGAAAGTCTCATCTTTCCTGATTTAGCATCAACTTCCAGTAGCTTGACTTCTACTTCGTCTCCAATATTTACAACATCTTCAACCTTTTCAACTTTCTTCCAGTCTAGTTCAGAGATATGGAGCAAACCCTCTTTACCAGGAAGAATCTGAACAAAAGCACCAAATTCAAGTATCGAGACAACCTTTCCTGTATAAATAGTTCCCTCTTCCGGAACCGTTGTAATTCCCTTAATCCAGTTAAGAGCGGCTTCCATATTGTCTTTATTCTCTCCGAAGATTTCAACGATACCGTTGCTGTCTTTCTCTGTAATTGTGATTGTGGTTTCTGTTGTTTTCTGGATCTCCTGAATAACTTTTCCGCCTGTTCCGATAACTGCTCCGATAAATTCCTGAGGAATAATAAGGGAAACAATTCTTGGAGTATGAGGTTTAAGCTCTTCTCTTGGGGCATCAAGCGTCTTCATCATCTCTCCCAGGATATGCATGCGTCCTGCTTTAGCTTGTGAAAGTGCCTGCTCAAGTACCTCGTATGAGAGACCGTCAACTTTAATATCCATTTGAGTGGCAGTGATACCATCTTTTGTACCTGTAACTTTAAAGTCCATATCTCCCAGGTGATCTTCGTCTCCAAGGATATCAGAAAGAACTGCAAACCTGCCGTTTTTACCCTCTGAAATAAGACCCATAGCAATACCTGAAACAGGTTTTTTGATTTTTATACCGGCATCCATAAGAGCAAGTGTTCCTGCGCAAACTGTTGCCATAGATGACGAACCGTTAGATTCAAGAATGTCCGAAACAACTCTTACTGCATACGGGTTATCCTCTCCCATTGGAACAACATTTTTAAGTGCTCTGTAGGCAAGGTTTCCGTGTCCGATCTCTCTGCGGCCTGTTCCTCTGTAGGGCTTTGCATCGCCTGTTGAGAATGGAGGGAAATTGTAATGAAGAACAAACTGCTCTGACCCCTCAACGAGTACTTCGTCAACAGATTTCATATCAAGTCTTGTTCCCAAAGTTACGGTTGTAAGAGATTGTGTTTCACCTCTTGTGAACAGAGCTGAACCGTGAGTTGCAGGAAGGTAATCTACTTCACTCCAAATTTGTCTGATCTCATCTGTTTTTCTGCCATCAATACGGATAGCTTCGTTCAGAATGAGGTTTCTCATGGCCTCTTTCTCTACTGCATGATAATATCTCTCAACCAAAGCCTTCTTCTCATCACGCTCCTCTTCAGGGATAGTTGCGATAAATTCTTCTTTAAGCGCTGCAAATGCGTCAGTTCTTTCATGCTTTGAAGTTGGATTTTTAACAATCTCATAGCATTTATCGTAGCAAAATTCAGCTACAGCCTTTTTAAGCTCTTCGTCGTTGGTCTCGTGGCAGTACTCTCTTTTAACAGTTTTACCAACCTCTTCCATTAACTCGATCTGAACCTGGCAATGTCTCTTAATCTCTTCATGAGCAAATTTGATTGCATCAAGCATATCTTTTTCGCCAATCTCCTTGAACTCACCCTCAACCATCATAATATTGTCAAGAGTTCCTGCAACCATGATGTCAATATCAGATTGCTTAAGATCTTCGAACGAAGGATTAATTACAAGATTGCCCTCTATTCTTGCAACTCTTACCTCTGAGATTGGTCCGTTAAACGGAATATCACTAACTGCAAGTGCAGCTGAGGCAGCCAGTCCCGCAAGGGCATCAGGCATAATATTCTTTTCTGCAGATATGAGGTTTACTGTTACAAAAACATCTGCATGATAGTCATCCGGAAACAAAGGACGCAGGGCTCTGTCAATAAGCCTTGAAACAAGAATCTCCGAATCATTTGGACGCCCCTCTCTTTTGAGGAATCCACCCGGATATCTGCCTGCAGAGGCATATTTCTCTTTATACTCTACAGAAAGAGGCATAAAGTCTGTTCCCTCCTTTGCATCTTTTGCTGCAACAACAGTTGCCAGCAACATGGTTTTACCCATTTTTAAAACAACGGCTCCGTCTGCCTGTTTGGCCAGTTTGCCCGTTTCGATTTCGATCGTTCTGCCATCTTTTAATGTGATGGTCTTTTTAATAACGTTCATCTTAAACATAAATTGCAACCCGACTCTCCCTGTGAGAGTTGATTAATAATACTGATTCCGCATACGCCCGGCCTCGGGGTGCCTTATTTGAACAGGCGTATTTTTTAACAAAATAAGTTATGTACAAAAGGGTGCCGGCGGCACCCTTTAGCTTTATTTTCGAAGGTTTAGTGCCTTCACTATATTTCTGTATCTCTCGATGTCCTTTTCTTTCAAATAATCCAGAAGACGACGCCTTTTACCTACCATCTTAAGGAGCGATCTCTGCGTAGAGTAGTCCTTTTTGTTCTTTTTCAGGTGGCTGGTAAGGTGAGCGATACGGTAGGAAAATAAAGCTACCTGACTCTCAGGAGAGCCGGTATCTGCATTAGACTTTCCGTATTGTCCGAAAATCTCTTGCTTTTTTTCTTTTTCAAGATATTCTGCCATTTTAAGCAATTGATATTTATTGTTATCCCCAAAATTGGGTCTGCAAAGTTATACATAATTTTTGACTGCGCAAGTATTTGCCTAATTTTGTTCCCTGTACACCAATCTTACTGAATTAAAGATGATATCATTCGAAGAGGCACTAAAAATTGTACTCGAAAACGCCCAATATTTGCCACACGAGAGTGTTAAGCTGGAAGATTCTGCCGGAAGAGTTCTGGCTTCAGATATTTATGCAGACAGAGATATGCCTCCATTTGATAAATCGGCTGTTGACGGATATGCCCTTAAGCGGGAAGAGCTCGGGAACCCACTCAGGGTAGTAGAGAACATTGCAGCGGGTTATGTGCCGAAAAATGAGATAATTTCCGGCACTTGCAGTAAAATCATGACAGGAGCAGTGATTCCTGCCGGAGCAGACTTTGTGGTAATGGTGGAGGATACTATCGAAGTTAACGGATTTATGGATCTGAAGGAGAAAGAGGAGGAGTTCAGAAAGAGAAACAATATTTGCTTCAAGGGGGAGGACATTCGTGAGGGAGATCTGCTGCTTTCGCGTGGAACGGTAATTTCACCTGCTGCTACTGCTATCCTGGCCTCTGCAGGGTTCTCGGTTGTATCTGTTTCAAAGGTTCCCGTTGTTGGAATTCTCTCAACCGGAGATGAAATTGTAGAACCGGATATCACTCCCCTCCCATCACAGATTAGAAATTCTAACGGGTGGCAGCTTAGAATGCAAGCTTTAACAACCGGGTCAAAAGTAAGGTATTATGGAATAGTAAAAGACGACCCAAAACTGCTTCGTCAAGAATTGTTAAAATCAATTGAAGAGTGCGATATAACTATTATCACAGGCGGAGTATCTGCCGGAGACTTTGACTATGTACCCGGCATAATAAAGGAGTGCGGCTTTAATATTTTATTTGACAAAGTCTCTGTTCAGCCTGGTAAGCCAAGCACCTTTGCAGTCAAAAAAGCTTATCCTTATGAATATCCGGAAGATCACCTTGTTGGTCTGATTGAAGAAAAGAAAAATTTGATAATTGAGGGCAATATTTATGGTAACATTGATAATAATGCTTTACAGCAGAAACAAAACAGGCGAACTTCAACTGTTTCAAACGTAATATTTGCACTGCCAGGCAATCCTGTCTCTTCGCTAATACAGTTTGAAATGCTTGTCAAACCTTATATAATTAAATCAATGGGAGGAAATTACCTGCCTTTAAAGTTATCTCTGCCGGCTGGTGAAGATTTTACCCGAAAAAACACCGAGAGACTCTCCCTTATACCTATTGTAATAAACCCGGAAGGAACTTTCTCGCCGGTAAGGTACAACGGGTCGGCTCATATTGCAGCAATGGCTCATGCTGATGCAATTGCTGAGATACCTGTGGGTGTAAAGCAAATCTTGGCCGGACAAAAGGCAACTATTCATATTTTCCGATGAAAAAAACCTACACCCACCCCATTGTTGGAAACGTTCTGATTGTAAAGGGACTCTCACTTAGAACACTTCGTCTGTCAGTTAATCACAGCCGCGGCGTAAGGCTTTCAATCCCATGGCATGTTACATACAGTACTGCCATTAAATTTCTCGAATCAAAAATCGAGTGGGTTGCCGAGGCTATTTTGAGGCAGCGGGAGAAAGCATCCAAATCTAATGAGCTTCCTGCCAACGGAACAGAAATCAAAACTCAGGCAGGAACAATTATTCTCACCAATTCAAACACAAATCACAACATCAGCAATAACTCCTGTCACAATTTAAATCCTGAAAAGCCTATTAAGAAAATTAAAGTCAAGACAACCGGCAACCAGCGCGAAATATTCTTTGATAATACAGTTAGTTCTGAGGAGTTGAAGAGCGCAGTGGTTAAAATTCTAAGAAAAGATGCAGCGGCACTTTTACCGGCAAGGCTCTCAGAGTTGGCTGCACTTTATGGCTTTTCCTACGGGAAATTGACTCTTCGCAACAATGTGAGCAATTGGGGCAGCTGTTCAGCCAGAAAAAATATAAATCTAAATATCCACCTTATAAGATTACCTCAGGAACTTTCAGACTACGTAATTCTTCATGAACTGGCACACCTGAAGCATCGTAATCACGGCCCTGAATTTC
>Ga0351921_1022_pt1 | contig 28006 bp, 25 predicted proteins | sample BONcelHT113001C9_FD_206869 | JGI IMG/M metagenome (GOLD analysis project Ga0351921, IMG submission 206869) | Enriched cells from coal bed in the Powder River Basin, Montana, United States - BONCAT cells T11 rep2 HSBNCT.T11.300.1.C9 ... | reverse complement strand
ATTAGTAATCGCGGACTGAACACGTCGTTGCCTTCGTGCGTACATCCCGATCCTATCAACCGGATCTTTTATCCGGGTCTTTAATGAAGTCTCTTTTTGGGGTAAGTTTCAAGCTTAGATGCTTTCAGCTTTTATCTCTTGGCGCGTAGCTGCTCGGCAGTGCCTTGTCAGACAACCGATCGACCAGAGGCGCCGAGTGAAAGTTCCTCTCGTACTATTTCACTCTTCCCTTCAGACTTCCGACACTCCTTATAGATAGTAACCGACCTGTCTCACGACGGTCTAAACCCAGCTCACGATCCCCTTTAATAGGCGAACAACCTCACCCTTGGCTGCTGCTGCACAGCCAGGATGGAAAGAACCGACATCGAGGTAGCAAGCCGCCGGGTCGATATGTGCTCTTGCCGGCGACGACTCTGTTATCCCCGGGGTAGCTTTTCTGTAGTCAATAGCCCTCACCAAAAGGGCGTATTGGTTCGTTAGACCCGAGTTTCCTCTCGCGATTGCTTATTGTGCGCAATCGCGTCAGGCCAACTTATGCTCTTGACACTCTCCAGCGGGTTTCTGACCCGCTTGAGTTGACCTTAGGGCACCCTTGATATTTTTTCGAGGGTGTGGCGCCCCACCCAAACTGCCCACCTATCGATGTCCTGAGAAACTCAGTTAGAATTACAATAAAACCAGGATGGTGTCTCATCGTCGGCTCCCCGTTCCCCACAAGGAACGGCTCGACGCCTCCCATCTACCCTGCGCAGGTAATACCGTAATCCAACGACAGGCTGCAGTAAAGCTCCACGGGGTCTTCACTTCCCATAAGGAGTCACTAGTCTCTGCACTAGTATAAAAGGTTCAACGGATTCGTGTTAGGGACAGTAGCGCTCTCGTTATTCCATTCATGCAAGTCGCCAATTAAGCGACAAGGTACTACGCTACCTTAAGAGGGTCATAGTTACCCCCGCCGTTTACGAGTCCTTCGTCCGGTTGTACCCGGTGTTCAGATACTCGCACTGGGCAGGAATCACAGACTATACTAGTCCTTTCGGAGTTGCAGTCTGCTATGTTGTTATTAGACAGTCGGAGCGCCCTTGTCACTGCGACCTGCCCAATCTCTGGGCAGGCACCCCTTATCCCGAAGTTACAGGGCCAATTTGCCGAGTTCCCTTAACACGATTATATCCGACACGCCTTCGCCTTCTCAGCGAGGGGCACCTGTGTCAGTTCTTGGTACGGACTGCAATCACCCTTTTCACGGGCTCCTGGAATTTGCTCTGTTACCCCATAACGATTTAACCGGGTTCTCACCATTACGGTACTCCACCAGTCTATCTCGCTTAGCCGGGGCGATGGCCCCGATGAGCATATCCGGAAGCGTCAGGATTGTCTGATGCAGGTACAGGAATATTAACCTGTTTCCCTTTCGCTACACTCGATTTACGGTGCAACTTAGGACCGACTAACCCTCGACTGACGAACATTGTCGAGGAAACCTGGCCCCTGCGGCGGTATGGATTCTCACCATACTTAAGCTTCTACTACTGCCAAAATTTTCATTTGTACACGGTCCACAGGACCTTACGACCCTGCTTCCGCCCATGCACAACGCCTCTCTACGCCATCATACTTACGTATGGTCCGTGGTATCTGTGGCAGGCTTAAGCCCCGTCCATTTTCAGCGCCCTGAATCTTGACTGGTAAGCTGTTACGCACTTTTTAAAGGGTAGCTGCTTCTAAGCTCACCTTCCAGTTGTCTTTGACCCAGGACCACTTTCAGTGTTTACACTGAGCCTGCACTGAGGGACATTAACCACGGTCTGGGTTGTCTCCCTTACGCAATACAAGCTTACCCCGTATTGCGGACTTCCGATCGTCTACGATGACAGGGAATTTGGAGTTTGACAGAAGAGTGAGGACTTTCGCCCCCAGCTTCCTCAATCAGTGCTCTACCTCACTGTCGATCTCGGATCAGGTCATGCTACGGCATGTTTCGAGAGGAACCAGCTGATGCCTGGCTCGATTAATCTTTCACTCCTATACGCAGGTCACGCGAATGATTTGCATATCAAAACCGCTTGCGATCCTCCACGCACCTTTCGGCACCCTTCAATCTGCCCACGCATAGATCGCCAGGCTTCGGGTCTTATCCTGCTGACTCCGCGCATTATTAATACGCCGTCCCACACCCGAAGGCTACGGACTTGTTGGTTTCCCTTCGGTTCCTTCCATTCCAGAATTAACCTTCGCCAACAGAATAAACTCTTTGGCCCGTTCTTCAAAACGTACGTTATGACGCCGGCAGTCTGGCCCGTACTTATGCCTCACGGCACGTTCCTTCACCAGAAAGATCCTTTCGCGCCATAACACGCGATCACCAGTCAGTTTCAGGCACTTTTCAACACCTTTCCAGGGTTGCTTTTCAGCTTTCGCTCACGCTACTATTACGCTATCGGTTTTGGGGAGTATTTAGTTTTGGAGGTTAGTGACCCCCGGATTCACGCGGGAATTCCGACCCACGCTACTCAGGACTCCGTTTAAGCAGGTAACCATTCACATACGGGACTGTCACCCTCTTTAGTATGTCGTTCCAGACAACTTCTGTTCTGATTACCAGTCTTGTACAACGGGCCTATCAACACCACATCTCCCGAAGGATTCAGTTTGAACTCTGTCGTGTTCGATCGCCTCTACTAACGACATCCCAATTGGTTTCTTTTCCTGCCCCTACTAAGATGTTTCAATTCGGGGCGTTCCCCATCCTGTAAAGGATTGATACGTAAAGTATCAGGATGACCCATTAGGGGATCCCCGGTTCAAAGGCTCCATGCGCCTACCCGGGGCTTATCGCAGCTTGGCACGCCCTTCCTCGGCTCCCAAACCGAGCCATCCACTGACAGGTATAAAGCTCGTTCCGTTCCGTCAAACCCATTTAACGTTCTGAAACGCAGCAAGTTCCTGTACACGGCCTATCATAGCCCCGATTTTACGGGGTCTCAAGCCCTTCCCCGGCGATTTACATCACCTGGTGCACCGGCAGATCATTTTATAGTGGACCCGTGGGGATTTGAACCCCAGGCCTCGGCGTTGCAAACGCCGCGCTCTTCCAACTGAGCTACGAGCCCACCTCATACAATTATGAGGAATACTGATGGTTTTGTGGTCTGTCTGGCACCCATGCAATCATATCCGCTTAAATCGTTAGGAGGTGATCCAGCCGCAGATTCCCCTACGGCTACCTTGTTACGACTTAACCCCCCTTGCGAAACCCAGATTCGACAACGCCGTATGACGTCGCCTCATCAAGACCTCACTCGGGTGGTTTGACGGGCGGTGTGTGCAAGGAGCAGGGACATATTCACCGCGTTATGGTGAAACGCGATTACTACGGATTCCAGCTTCATGCGGGTGAGTTACAACCCGCAATCCGAACTTCGGACAGGTTTAGGAGATTGCCTTCACCTTTCGGTGTCGAAACCCATTGTCCTGACCATTGTAGCCCGCGTGTAGCCCGGATAATTCGGGGCATGCTGACCTACCGTTGCCCAGTCCTTCCTCCCCTTTAGCAGAGGCGGTCCGAGCAGTGTCCCCATCAACCCGAAGGTTATGCTGGCAACTGCTCGCGTGGGTCTCGCTCGTTGCCTGACTAAACAGGATGCTTCACAGTACGAACTGACGACGGCCATGCACCTCCTCTCAGCTAGTCAAGTAGAGTCTTCATCCCGACTATCATTCAGCTGTCTTATCCGGTGAGATTTCCGGCGTTGAGTCCGATTAAACCGCAGGCTCCACCCGTTGTGGTGCTCCCCCGCCAATTCCTTTAAGTTTCAGCCTTGCGACCGTACTCCCCAGGCGGCGCGTTTCACGGTTTCCCTTCGGCACATCAGTGACACGTGGTCACTGACACACCTAACGCGCATCGTTTACAGCTGGGACTACCCGGGTATCTAATCCGGTTTGCTCCCCCAGCTTTCGTCCCTCACTGTCGGAGCCGTTCTGGTGAGATGCCTTCGCCATAGGTCGTCCCACCGGGATTACAGGATTTCACTCCTACCCCGGCAGTACCTCTCACCTCTCCCGGTCCCTAGAATCACAGTTTCCCCTGAACGCCTATCAGTTAAGCCGATAGATTTCTCAAGGGACCCATGAATCAAGCTACGGACCCTTTAAGCCCAGTAAAAGCGGCCACCACTCGAGCCGCCGGTATTACCGCGGCGGCTGGCACCGGTCTTGCCCGGCCCTTTCTTCACCAGTTATTTAAACTGGCGGACAGCCAGCCTGTGCTGGCACTCGGGGTTTCCTTATCACGGTTGCCCGCATTGTAAAGTTTTCGCGCCTGCTGCGCCCCGTAGGGCCTGGATTCGTGTCTCAGAATCCATCTCCGGGCTCTTGCTCCCACAACCCGTACCGATTACGGGCTTGTTGGGCTTTTACCCCAACAACTACCTAATCGGCCGCAGACTCATCCTGAAGCGACGGATCTTTCATCCGGAGAACATTCCAGTCCTCCCGGACTATAGAGCATTACCCCCAGTTTCCCGGGATTATTCTCTTCTTCAGGGCAGATTGTCCACGTGTTACTGAGCAGTTCGCCGAGGTCTTGCACCTCTCGACTCGCATGGCTTAGTCAAACCCCGATAGCAGTGGCCTCTGGCAGGATCAACCAGAATTTTGTATCAATTGCAAACGCACACTAGCTCGGATTATTGGCGGGTGCTGGACAGATGTCCACACCATCAGTATTCCTCTGTCGAATCCGTTATGTCACCGTAGTGACACACCTCGGACTCCCATATTAAACGACCTCTTAGGTTAGAACACAGGGATAATATACCTTACCAGGTAATTATCCACCCAATCTTACATTGAGTCGTTTCTCACGGTCTTTGACGACCGTGGGATACAATAGTTGATCGAACAAGCATATAAAGGTTTACCATATTCATGATGTTTAGAATCATCCAGTTCTTAGTTTCAATCAATAGAATATAAGAATTAAAATCGAAAATATTCAAAGGATAATATTTTTTTAAAAAAATGCAGTCAAATTTATCCACGGTTTATACCCCCTCCTGAATCATCATGACTACCATGAGCGCAGATCAGATATTGCCATAACCAAACTTCAGAACAATAGCAACACAGGATCCCCCATACATAACCTGTATGACAGGTAACTGAGTATTCAATATTATGAAAAATGGCTGAAACAGAATATAAAATGTAATTTACAATTAAAATGCCGAATTTCCTTATTATAGGAATAGATAGATACACGGTAATCAATGAAGGGAAAGATGTTAAACATGGATATCCCTCTTTCATAATTAGAAGGGATATTTACCCAAAACCGCTTGATATTGAGTATAATATTCCAGAGTATACAAGGATATATTTCCTGTTTTTTCAGAATTTCCGCATCCAAGTTGGTCATACCAGATCACCGGTCGGTCTTTGGAAAGTGCGGAAAGAGGAGTAAGGTGATCATGAGGAAATCCTGATCCACCATGAAGAACGAGAAGCGGAGTTTCTGGATTGCCCGATCCATCTATTCGAAACCAGATATTTCATCCATCCACATCTACAAAACCTTCCCGATGGTTATGCATCATACTTTCATTTAGAGGTAAGCAGAAGTAAACCTTCAGTATACAGTAAAGGATATTCTTTTTTTTGGATATTATTGAACTTGTTCATTAGGGATCCAGACAGATAAATAAAACAAATCCTGTCACTAATTGAATTACCAAATAAAATTCATGATTACTCAAATATTGTAATGGTGTTTATCCCATTTGAAGGCAATAATGTATCAAAAGAAGTTGATTCAATATGGTATCTAAAGTACTAGCATCACCTACAAAATATATTCAAGGGGCCGGGGAACTTTCTAGAATTAAAAATCATATATCCAGATTGAATGGACCTTTTTTATTTATTATGGGGGGATTCGCATATAATAATTTAAAGAGTATTATTGAAGAAAGTTTCAAAGACTCCAACGCCACAATTATCTTTGAAAAATTTGGGGGAGAATGTTCAGGGAAAGAAATAGATCGATTACGTACTCTGTATGTATCACATAACTGTACCGTAGTAGTAGGAATTGGAGGAGGAAAAACTCTCGATACCGCAAAGGGAGTATCATACTTCGAGGGAGGTCCGGTAATTTCTATTCCGACAATTGCATCTACAGACGCCCCTACAAGCGCAATATCTGTTACCTATACTGAAGACCATGTATTTGACGGAAATCTTCTCCTGCCAAGGAATCCGGAATTAGTTTTAGTAGATACTGATGTTATTATGAATGCACCAGTCAGATTTCTGGTTGCCGGGATGGGAGACGCTTTATCAACATTTTATGAAGCAAGAGCAAATGCTGCCAGTGATCATGAAAATTTTGCAGGGGGAAAATCTACAAAAACTTCTTTCGCCTTGGCAAAGTTATGTTATGAAATTCTCATCCAGGATGGGCTGAAAGCGAAATGGTCAGTCGAAAACAAAATATGTTCCAAAGAACTGGAAAATATTATTGAGGCAAATATATATCTCAGCGGTATAGGATTTGAAAGCAATGGCTTAGCCTGTGCCCATTCAATTTATAATGCTATGACCGTGCTGCCTCAATGTCACCAGATGTATCACGGCGAGTTAGTTGCATTTGGTGCCATTGTTCAATTAGTACTGGAAAAACGGCCAGATGTAGAAATCGCAGAGGCGTTAAATTTCTGTGTCAGTGTTGGATTACCGGTGACATTTTCAGATTTAAGTGAATTAACCCTGACCGATGAAGATATCATGAAAGTTGCTGTTGCAGCATGTAGTCCGGATTCTTTCATGGATAGTGAGCCATTTAAAGTAACTCCGGATATGATTTTTTCAGCATTAATGAGTGCAGATGCTTTAGGAAGAGAATTTAAAAAGCATCATATTGTACAGTAGATTCACCACTGCTTCAGAGAGGTAAATAAAATAGCAATAAAAAGGAATTTTTTATTCTGATTTCAGAACAAGATATCCTTTTCATCAGTTGGATAATAATCCATCTCACCCCATTACTGATTCCAATACCTGAAATTGGAGTATATATCCCCTAATCCTGGTAATTTGACCCTATCGTTAAATGATCACCGATAACAATTAAGCAGCATACAAACTGAATGAATACACACGTTATGTCTGATACAGATACTGAGGTACAAGCCCATAGATCCCGATGGCGAGAATTATCTCGTAATTTAACTCAACGCGAAATACTTTATTTCATTTCTGGTTCTCCAAATGGAATTAGAGAGAGTAAAATTAAATCCTATATTCATGAAGTGTTTAAATTCTCAGTAAATGGGTCTATTGAACCACATTTAAAAAAATTAGAAAGCGATGGCTTTTTAACTAAAGAGTCTACACGGAGTGGTGCAACTATATGGCACGCAAATCACCCTTTAGTTATTGATATGATTCAAAAAGAACTTGAAGAGATGAAACACCATGAAACAGCATTGCATGACCTTCATGGATATCTTATTAGTATGTATACTGATTGAGTCATTCTGATTTGCTTTTATTATTAAAACCAAATTCGGATAATATATAAAAACTTAGATAAATGCCATATCTACTCTTTTTTTTATTTTAAATTCAGTCTTTGATCATTATCTCCAAGTTCTTAATCTCTACTGGAAACCGAGTGATAATAATTAATCAGTCCAGGCATCAAAGTTTTTCCTTGAAATCCCGTTGTTGCTTTTAAGACTCAGTAATATCCAGCCGAGATTCGGTGAATAAAAAATATGAATGATATTTTTTCACCTCCAGGCCCAATATGGATACTATTTTGGCAATTTCCAATTTCCTCATTAATATTGAGGAATCGGGTAATTCTCTTTTTACTACATATAAGATCAATCTGCCTCACTCTTCTTAAAAAAAAGCCATTTTACCCTCGGATTATCAATTGGATTTCCAACCTGATTTCGGACTGTCAATTTTTGTTCTTTTTAGGGAATTTCTAACCTGCCATTCAACCAACGACTAGATCAGCAGACTAAGTACCATGATCAGAACTAACACAGCAATCCGGTTTTTGTTCTCCAGATAAATCTCTGAATCATGGAAACTATTGTCCAGAATATGATACAGGCATATGAGATGATGTAGGAGAAGCATACCATACGTTCCACGGAAGGGTTTTCGCAGAAAGCATTTCACGGGAAATCGGATTTATTTGAAAAAAGGTATTAAAAGAAACGCAAACTGTGTATCGGTTGTACACTCGTAGCAGCCTTTAAGAAAGGAGACCTGCTCACTTTTTTATCATAGAGGTAGATGTATCACATATGGATGAAAAATCTTTAAAAATCGGTGAATATCTCATTCAAAAGATATACGAATCCGGTGTCAGGCATGTATTCGGTGTTCCAGGCGATTATATCCTGAATTTTTACGCGAAAGTTAACAGCAGCCCGCTCCAGCTTATCAATACGTCAGATGAGGAAGGAGCAGCATTTGCTGCTGATGCATACGCCCGGTTTAACGGATTCGGGGTGGTATGTGTTACATATACGGTAGGAGGATTAAAAGTGCTCAACGCAGCCGCTTGTGCCTATGCTGAAAAATCCCCCCTTCTTATCATTGCCGGAGCTCCCGGCTACAAGGAACGGGAGAATTATACTCTCCTCCACCATAAGGCAAAGGAGTACGATGATCAGCTCCGGATGTTTGAACGAATAACGGTTGCATCTACCGACCTTCAGAACCCCACCGAAGCATGCCAGGAGATTGACCGGGTTATTCAAACAGTCCTCACATTAAAGCGGCCAGGATTTATCGAACTTCCCCGCGATATGGTTGATATGCTTGTAGCACCTAAGATCCCCCATTCCAGAGAGCAGGTCAGGAATAATGATCCATCCAGTCACATCGAGGCTGTAAACGCTCTTATTGATGCCATCAATTCAGCAAAGCAGCCGGTGATCATGGCTGGCATAGGAGTTTTACGTCATAATCTTGTATCAGCCCTTGAATCCTTTGCTGAAAAGACCAATATTCCTGTTGTCTCAACAATTCTTGGAAAATCTGTCATTGATGAGAGAAATCCCCATTTTATCGGGGTTTATGCGGGGATTATCGGGGATGAGCAAGTCAGAAACTATGTTGAGTCGAGTGATTGTATCATCCTTCTTGGCATGCTTTTGACCGACGTGGATATGGGTGCAAATACAGCAGTTTTAGACCCGGATGCCATGGTTACGCTGTCTGATGAGGAGTGCTCCATCGGTAGCCTGGAATTTCCAGTTCAAGGTCTGATGCTGCTCCCTGACATCCTTGGTAAAGGACTTCATTATCACGAGATAAACGGGGTTCCTGTCCCGGTCAGGGAGCGGATGCCCTCTTTCACTCCGTCGGATATAAAAATCACCACCAAAAGCCTTGTTCCTGCACTCAATTCCCTTGTTGATGACAATACGGTCCTTATCACTGAAGTAGGGGATGCAGTCATGATGTCGCTTGATATCACTATCCGAAGATCAGGCGGCTTTTTATGCCCGGTATACTATTCGACCCTCGGATACTCTGTTCCGGCAGGTATCGGAGTTCAGGCTGCACAACCCGATCTCAGGTCCCTGATTTTATCAGGTGACGGGGCATTTCAGATGACTGGAATGGAAGTCTCTACCGCCGCCCGGTATCATATGAATCCTATCGTGATTGTCCTGAATAATAGTGGGTTTGGAACAGAACGTCCCATGATCGATGGCTCATTCAATGATGTGGCAGGATGGAAATACCATAAAATCCCGGAGATAATCGGATATGGCACAGGGTATCTTATCCGGACTGAACAGGAGTTTGTAGATGCCATGAAGGAGGCTTATGCATCCAAAGAACTCTCAATCCTTGAAGTAATCCTTGATCCTGATGATATCTCTCCCCAGCTTCGGCGGTTATGCCAGAAATTCTCGCAAGGAGTAAAACAGTAAAAGTTCTATGAATACTAGGTATCATTTTTCAGATTCCTCTGTATTGGGGTGATGTGACATTATAAGGATTGGTCAATCAGCGTATCTCGCTCCCTCATCCGAAGATTTCCCGGGAACAACCTTACAAGAAGGGGATTTACCACCTGCGGAGGTAACCCCGGGGAATTCTGCTATTTTTCCAGGTATATTTTATCAGGTCAGCATCTTCGTGAATCCTACAGGCCTTGAGAGTCAAACGGTTTTTTTGCTGCGAGATCACCATGACCATGATCGAACAATGAATTTCAACCATAGCATGGGACCATACAATTGTGTCCCCATTGAAAACACGTATTTATAATCATGGTTCTTTGAATTTTACAAATAATGAAAACCCCAATGTTGGCCCATTGGGGGCCCCAGGCGAGACAGATGAAAAAGAGTTTTTCATACAAAATTATCAGGAAAGCAGGATATATCTCGAAGTCTCTTTATCCCTTCGATGAATACCCAAAGCATGAATGATGAGTGGGGTCTGTGTATAGTCAATTGCTATCTGAATGGAGGTGCGAGACCCTGTGAAGCTTCATGTCAGAGATATAACCCAAACTGATATCCATATCTGTCGTTTTTTCGGAGATGTTCCTGATCAATAGCGGGATCTCTCATGTTCATGAAATCGTTTGATTTTGATTTTTAACTGCAATTGTTTTGTAAACCTTACGTGAAATAAATTTAATTTCACACCCCATCCAAATCCACGGGTTGCCGGGTTAAAGCCACGTATTCAGCAACCAGATAATAATTATTCAGGTCATCCTCATCCAGTCCACGATATACGAATAACTCGTCCCAGAGATGACTGCTTCCTTCGACCATGAAATACCCGGATTCGCGTTCAAAACCAACAATAATCGGACATCCCTTGAATATCTCATCCTGGCTTTCATAGAGGGATTTTCCGGTTCCGGTGTTTTCTATTTGGAAGACCTGTGACAGAGGGGTTTTGCCGGTCGGAATCTTGTTTGCAGAATACTCATTCCGGGTGACATTTTCGATTACGACCAGGATTAGGTTTTCTTCTGTTCGTTCTATGACCGGATAGTTCTCCTTCAGGTATGTAATGACATCTTGTATTGGTTTATTATTTGGTTTAAGTCCAGGTCTGTAGGTGTCATAGGTTTCTTTCCATGACTGGACCATTTCCGGAGTTGGTTCCTGTATGAGCATAATGAATTGAAAGATATTGTACTCATGAATAATCAATAGATTGGAAATCCAGATCGGTTATCTTGTAGAATTTGTCCGGTCAGAACCTATCTTGGATCTCCCACCAGATATCGTTCATTTTTTTTGTGCAGGTCTCTTTCCTATAACTGCTAAAACTGCTACACTGGATTTAAACAGGAAAGAGTCACCTCAATGCCACCATAATTCTGAAAGACGATGTTACCAAAGGACAGTTGTATATCATCGAGAGGTAAACCCATTTATATGATGAATAGTGGAGTAAGTGACTCCACTTTTTAGGTTTAGCAACACCAAAAGATAATTTAAAATATAATGAATTGTGGAGACAGTGTCGCCACAATTATACTTCACAGGATACATACTCACCATATACCGATTTTAGCTCCTATTGATGACACGATGAGACATAATAAAAAGGATAATTATTTACAATTTCATTATCCTTAACTACAAAAAACCTACTACGATGATGACCAGATCGAAATCTGGAAAATTCACTCATCAATAAAAACATTTTTCTATGTCTATCATTATAGAACTTATATCATATAATCAGATTAGCATCCACATTTCTATTTAGAAACCCATTTTCTCAACGTTACAAGTACAATGAACGCAAACCAGAATCCTGAACAGATTGCACGGGACACTATTGATAAGAAGTTACTGCAGGCAGGCTGGGCGGTTCAGGATAGAAAAAAGATTGACTGGAAAGTATCTCCTGGAATTGCAGTGAAGGAGTATCCGACCGATGCTCTGCGGCTGACTATGTTCTGTTTATAGACCGGGTTCCTATTGGGATTATCGAGGCAGTATAAAAATTCAGAGAGTATTATCAGAATAAGCAGGATTTAGAGATTTTTAGCAAAGGGATTACAGAATATACTATGCCACAACTTGAACTCATCGAAGCAATCGAGAAACGCCTCTGGAAATCTGCAGATAATCTTCGTGCAAACTCCAACTTTGCGAGTAATGAATACTTCCTCCCCGTAATGGGCCTCATCTTCCTTCGTCATGCATACAGCCGGTATCTCATGGTAAAGGACGAGATAGAAAAGACCCTCCCAAAACGTGGTGGAAAAACCCGTGCTCTCACCAAGGAAGATTTCTCCCAGAAGAGTGCCATCTATCTTCGCCCTGAAGCCCAGTATGATTACCTGGTTTCTCTTCCAGATAGCAGCGACCGTGCGGGTGCGATCATCGCCGCGATGGAGTCAATAGAGGAGGATTATGATCTTAAAGGAGTGCTCCCTAAGGAAGAATACCAGACTATTGAAAATGATGTCTTAAAGCAGACTCTTCAAATCCTCAACCCGGACGAACTGAAACAGGCATCCGGAGATGTGTTTGGCAGGATATATGAGTACTTCCTCACCCAGTTTGCCGACCTCAAAGCCCACGACAACGGTGAATTTTTCACTCCGGTATCTCTGGTGTCACTCATTGCCAATATCATCGAACCGAAGGAAGGCATTGTGCTTGATCCGGCCTGTGGTTCGGGCGGGATGTTTGTCCAGAGTGCTCATTTTGTCGAACGGCTAAACCAGAGTCCGACTGAGCATCTGACATTCAAAGGGATGGAAAAGAATGCAACCACTATCCGGCTTGCCAAGATGAACCTGACCGTTCATGGTCTGGAAGGGGATATCATGAAGGCTATAACGTATTACCAGGACCCTCATGAACTCTTTCAGAAAGCGGATTTTGTGATGGCAAATCCTCCGTTCAATGTTGACGAAGTGGATGCCGACAAGGTAAAGAATGATCCCCGTCTTCCGTTTGGTCTCCCCGGAGTAAATACACAGGATAAGGTCTCGAACGGGAACTATCTCTGGATCAGTTACTTTTACAGTTACCTGAATGAAAGGGGTCGTGCCGGCTTTGTGATGTCATCCCAGGCATCCAGTGCAGGACGGGACGAAGCAAAGGTCAGACAGAAACTGGTTGAGACTGGGGCGGTTGAAGTCATGGTCTCTATCCGGTCGAATTTCTTTTACACCCGGACGGTCCCGTGTGAACTCTGGTTTTTGAACCGGGCCAAGCTGGAGGAGATGAAAGATTCGGTCCTGATGATCGATGCCCGAAATATCTTCCGGAAGGTGACGAGGAAGATCTATGATTTCAGTCCTGAGCAGGAGCAGAATATTCTTGCAATTGTCTGGCTGTACCGGGGTGAGACAGAGCGGTACCTGGGACTGGTCACCCGGTACTGTGAGTCGATGCTGAAAGAGGCTGAATCATCAGTCCATTCCGGAGATGAAAACCTTCTCAATCAGTTCTGCCAGAAGATGACCCTGCTTTTGGATTCCGTCCGGCCGTATATCATCAGTCTCGCAGAGGATCATACAGCCAGAGAGATCTTCTCTGACCTTGAAGGAGAGATCAGCCAATTATCTGAAGAGATTACCGGGTTTTCGAAGACTATATCTCATGAATTAAATATCTGGAAGAAACAGGATACCTCGAACGGGGGGCTTAAGAAAGCTGTAGACCGGTTTTCTTCTCTTGCTGATACAAGTCATGCACTGGTTACCCAGGTGGATCTGATATCTAAACTTGCAAACCGGCTCATTGAGACCTGCGAGAAGGATGGTCGAGCGAAGGAGTCAGATCTCTGGTCCGGTCGGGACATGAACCGTATTCTGAAGGATGCTGAGGGTATCCGGGAGGATCTGGTTTTCGATCTGAAACAGGTCAGATATTTTTGGAAACAGGCTCACTGGCTGGTTGAGCGATTCCCGGATGGAACATACCGGGATGTGGAAGGTCTGGTGAAATGCGTCTCCCGGTCAGAGATTGAGGCAAATGACTGGAGCCTTACTCCGGGGAGATATGTAGGTGTTGCTCCGGAAGAGGTGGATGAGGAGTTTGACTTTGAAGAGGCTCTCCGGGATATTCATATCGAACTGGAAGGGCTGAATGCAGAGGCTGCAGAACTTGCCGGGATAATACAGAAGAACTTCCGGGAACTTGGGATATGACCATGGTTCTGAGTGACGAAGTGATCGAGTCTCTTATCAGGGAAGAGAAAAGAATTCCACCAGACTTTTTCGCGACATTTCACCTTGTCAGAAAAGGAGGCCATAGGGAGGGGAAAAAGGATCTCGATAGTGTTCAGGGTAACCATTTTCGCGTGATTGTTCGTCAGGGGTGTTTTAATCACCTTGATTTTTCCATTGGCCTCTTATTTTTTCCAAAAAATTCTAACAAAGCGTTTATCCTGAGGAGGTATAATGGAAAGAGTCATCAGCATACAAATAAGATTGAAAAAGAAACATTCTATGATTTCCACATTCACACTGCTACTGAACGATACCAGGAAGAGGGGATAGACTGTGAAGACGGATATGCAGTTGTCTCTACCCAGTATTGTGAGATTACCGGAGCATTGCAGTGTATGGAAGAGGATTGTGGATTTATCAGACAGACAGATAATGTAACTCTTGATGTTTTCGGGGTGAATAATGACGAGTGATGTAATCCTTCAATCTTTCAGGCAGACAGTCTGCCATGATCTGACCCTAGTACCTGAAGGTATTGAGAGGTACCGGGTTTTTTCTCCGTTTATGTTCCATGATGGAGATCACCTTGCTCTCGTGCTGAAACGGGAAGAATCCGGATGGGTTTTGAGTGATGAAGGTCATACGATGATGCACCTTTCATACCGGATGGAGTATAAGGATCTGACACAGGGAAAGAGAGGGGAGATAATAGATTCAGTTCTGGCGAAATACGGCATTCGTGACCGAGATGGAGAGTTTATCTGCCCGGTTCCTAACGAGCAATATGGAGACGCCTTGTTTCAGATGGTGCAGGGACTCTTGCGAGTGAGTGATATATCATTCTTATCACGAGAACATGTCAGATCTACCTTCCGTGATGATGTTTCAGCATATATCAATGCATTACCCGGTCTCTCCGGACAGGTAACCTGGGAATGGCATGATCCGGTTCATGACCCGGATGGGATGTACCCTGCCGATGGGTATCTGAAGGGTTCTGATGAACATACCGTCCTGTTCCTGCTCCAGAATGATGACCGGGTTCGGGATGCAACGATTAACCTTCTGCAATATGAAAAGTGGGGAGTCCCGGTTCATTCAGTTGCGATATTTGAGAACCAGGAAGAGATTAACCGGAAAGCACTGGCAAAACTTTCAGATGTCTGTGATAAGATGTTCTCTAACTTTTCAGGCAACAAGGACAGGATTCGTCAACACCTGGTACATGCATAGAAATGATTGGTTTGGGGTTATCAATATATGAATTATCCAAGTTGGACCATGAGAAATGTATTAATAAGCCAATTGTGGAGTCAGTGACTCCACTATTTTCATTTGAAGGAAGGACCTTTGTCTCCCGATATCTCCTTGAGTTGCCGAAGAAAGAGGAGATGCAAAGTTTTGTTGTAAGGCAGAACCGGCGAGTGATTTGAGATGAGTACACATTGCCATCGATCATGGTCAAATGGAAAGTTACAAGATTTAGTTTTTTTTCAACGTGGATTTGACATCACCAAAGCAGAACAAAAAGAGGGAGATATTCCAGTAATTTCCTCTTCTGGTGTGACAAGTTATCACAATGAAGCTAAAGTGGGTGGACCAGGCATAATTATTGGAAGAAAGGGGTCATTAGGAACTGTACATTATTCAGAAGGGCCGTATTGGCCTCACGATACTACTCTATGGAGTAAAGATATTAAAGGAAATAATCCTCGTTATATCTATTATTTTCTTAAAACTCTTGGTCTTGAACGATTTGATGTAGGAAACTCTAACCCAACACTTAATCGTAATCATATTCATGATATGGTTATTAAAATTCCAGCAAAAGATATCCAGCAAAATATTGTTGAAATCTTAACTCCATACAACGATCTCATCGAAAACAACCGCCGCCGTATCCAGCTCCTCGAAGAAGCCGCCCGCCTCCTCTACCAGGAATGGTTCGTCAGACTCCGGTTTCCCGGACATGAGCATACGAAGATAGTGGATGGGGTGCCGGAAGGGTGGGAGTCTCTACCTTTGATTGAAGCTTTAGAATTACAAAGAGGATTTGATTTGCCACTTAAAAACATCGAACCTGGAGATGTGCCAGTTTATGGATCTACAGGAATTATCGCTTATCATAACGTTTCTAAAGCAAAGGGTCCCGGAATTGTTACAGGAAGAAGTGGTTCATTAGGTGTTGTACAATTCGTTCTAAATGATTATTGGCCCCACAATACAGCACTTTGGGTAAAATCACTTAAGAAAGTCACTCCACTTTTTGCTTTACAGTTACTTCGAAATCTTAAATTAGAGCAGTATAATGGGGGTGTATCTGTACCCACATTAGATAGAAAAGTTGTGCATCGGATTCAGATAATAATTCCACCCCCTAAAATAATGAACGACTTCGAGAGTGTCAGTTCTGATTCTTATGCACTAATGATGAATTTGTCCCAACAAAATACAAACTTAATTAAAGCCCGTGACCTACTCCTTCCCCGCCTCATGAACGGAGTGATCCCGGTATGACCCCCTACACCGAAGATCTCCTCGTCCAGCAGACCACCGCCGACTATCTTACCAATACCCTCGGGTGGGACTCGGTCTATGCCTATAACGAAGAGATCCTCGGTGGAGACGGAACCCTTGGCCGGAGATCCGAGAAAGAGATCGTTCTGACCAGGTACCTGAATCTGGCTCTCCGAAAACTTAACCCTGACCTCCCTGATGAAGCATACGAGAGTGGAATCAGGCAGATCTCGGAATTCAGCTCAGCCCAGACCCTCCTTGCAACCAACCAGGAGAAGTACGAGCTCCTCAAAAACGGAGTAAAAATCAGGTACCGGAATGAGAAGAACAAGGAAAAGCAGACGGTCCTGAAGATATTCGATTTCACGAGCCCGGAAAACAACCACTTTCTCTGTGTCCGGGAACTCTGGGTACGGGGCGAGATCTACAGAAAGCGCCCGGATATCATGGGATTTGTGAACGGAATCCCGCTCCTCTTCATCGAATGCAAGAACATGCACCGGGACCTTGAGGTTGCCTACCGGAAGAATTTCGCCGACTACAAAGACACCGTTCCTCATATTTTTCACTATAACGCCATCATCATGCTGGCAAACGGTGAGAAGGCAAAGATTGGGTCACTCACCAGCAAGTATGAGCATTTCCACGAGTGGAAACGGCTGAATGAACAAGATCCGGGAGTTGTTGACATGGAAACCCTGCTCATGGGGATCTGTGACAAGAAAAACTTCATGGATCTCTTTGAGAACTTCATCCTCTTTGACGACTCACTTGGTCCCACCGTCAAGATCCTAGGCAAGAATCACCAGTTCCTCGGAGTCAACCAGGCCATCGAGGCAGTAAAGGACCGAAAACAGCGGGAAGGAAAACTCGGGGTCTTCTGGCATACCCAGGGGTCAGGGAAGAGTTATTCGATGGTCTTTTTTACCCGGAAGATACACCGGAAACTTGGAGGGAACTTTACCTTCCTCATCTGCACCGACCGGGACGACCTTGACGGGCAGATCTACAAGACCTTTGCCGGCTGTAAACTCGTCAATCATGACAAAGACCCCTGCCGTTCATCAGACGGAAAACACCTGGCTCAGCTCCTCACCGAGCACAAGTCTCATATCTTCACGCTGGTCCAGAAATTCAACCAGGATGTGGACCCTGACGTCGGATACACCAGCCGGGATGATATCATCGTCATCACCGACGAGGCACACCGGACCCAGTACGGAACCCTTGCTCTCAATATGAGAAATGCCCTCCCCAACGCCAGTTTCATAGGATTTACCGGAACACCGCTCTTTAAAGATGACGAGATCACAAAACGGGTATTTGGTGATTATGTCTCCACCTATGACTTTCAGCGGGCAGTTGAAGACGGGGCTACCGTTCCCCTCTATTACGACGCACGGGGAGAGAAACTTGGTATTTCAACAACCGACCTGAACGACCAGATTCTCAAAAAGATAGAAGAGATATCAAAGTCCGAAGAAGCAGACTTTGATGATATCAACGTCCAGCAGCGGATAGAAAACGAACTCAAACGGGATTATCATATCATCACCGCTGAAAAGAGACTCAGGCAGGTTGCCCATGACCTTGTTGAGCATTACTCAACCGGATGGGAATCAGGCAAAGCAATGGTCGTCTGTATCGACAAGGTAACCTGTGTCAGAATGCACAAACTCCTCACTAAATGCTGGCAGAACCGGATAGACCTGCTCACATCCGAAGCAAAACACACAGCAGACGACCAGGAAGAACTCTTCAGGAAAAAGCAGATAGCCTGGATGGAAGAGACCGAGATGGTTGTCGTCATCAGCGAGGAGCAGAACGAAGTAGAGAAGTTCAGGAAATGGGGCCTTGAAGAAGAGATAAAAGAGCACCGAAGACTTATCAGGGAAGGATTTACCCTTGATGACGGAAAACGGATAGATCTTGAATCAGCCTTTAAAAAACCAGAGCACCCGTTCCGAATAGCAATCGTCTGTGCCATGTGGCTGACCGGCTTTGATGTTCCAAGTCTTTCAACCCTGTACCTTGATAAACCACTCAAAGCCCACACCCTCATGCAGGCCATTGCACGGGCCAACCGGATTGCAGAAGGGAAGAATAACGGCCTGGTTGTTGATTATTGTGGGATACTCAAGAACCTTCGAAAAGCTCTTGCAACCTTTGCCGGGACCGGAGATGGAGGGAGAGGGGCAGAAGGAGGAGAGAATGATCCCACCAGGCCGGAAGAAGAACTCCTTGCAGACCTTGTGGAAACTATCGGATTTGTCAAAAGTTTTCTAACCGCTGGAAATGCACCCCTTGATGATATTATTACAAGGACCGGATTTGAACGAAATGCTGCCATCGTTGCAGCCAAGGAAGTAGCAAACCGAAACGACCAGACCAGAAAGCGGTTTGAAGTAATGTGCCGGGAAGTCTTCAAGAAGTTCAAAGCATGTATCACGATATCCGGAGTGAATGATCACCGGCAGGAGTTCGATGCTATCAATATCATCTATAAGAGCCTGCAGGATGACCGCCAGCAGGCAGATATCTCCTATATTATCCGGAAACTGCACGAAGTCGTAGATGGTGCTATTGAAATTCAGTCAGATCCAGACCAGGAGCCCGGGAAGATCTATGATATCAGTAAGATAGACTTTTACCGCCTGAACCAGGAATTTACCAAAGCCAAGTCAAAGAACACCTCTGTCCAGATGCTCAAGGATGTCATCGACAAGAAAGTGGAGCGACTTCTCTCACAAAATCCGCTCCGGACCGATTTTCAGAAACATTACGAAGAGATCATTGACGAATATAATGGTGAAAAAGACCGGGTGACCATTGAAGAGACCTGGAACCGACTTCTGAAATTTATCCAGGATCTTGATGATGAATCACATCGGGCAATCCGGGAAGAACTGGATGAGGAGTCACTTGCTATCTATGATCTTCTTCGCAAAGAAAAACTGACACCCGGAGAGATTAAGCGGATAAAGAAGGTGTCTGTTGAACTTCTGAAAACGCTCAAAGAAGAAAAACTCAAGATTGATCACTGGAGAGAGAAGGAAGCTACTCGCGATTCGGTTCTCGTATCAATCAGGAACTACCTCTATAGTGAAGATTCCGGTCTTCCAGTAAATTCATATACCGACGAAGAAGTAGAAAAGAAAGCAGAGATCGTGTATGAACATGTATATCGTGTATATCCGGAGATTCCTTCACCGTATTATGCAAACAAGCAATATGAGATGTGATATCTGATTGGAGACCTTTTTAAATGTTTTGGATGTTTTTTAATGGGAATGGGAGAGAGAAACAAAGAGATATTGTATAGGAGAGTTACATTAAACCATACCAATACTATGCGATCAGTGACACAAAGCGGGACAACGGGAAGATCACGGAATGAATATAAATATCGCAATCATCGATCAGCGTCTCAATAAGATCTCTGAACAGATCCGGGACCAGGCAAGAGAAGAACTGGGAATTACTGATGAGACCCGCTTAAAATCATTAAGCTTTGTCTTTCTTACCGTCAAAACCATCCTGGATCTTACCGATGAGGAGACCTTTGATTGTCTGACTGAAGGTTCCGGGGATTTTGGCGTTGATGCAATCCATCTATCAGAAGAGTGTGATCAGGAGATAACCGTCACCCTGTTCCAGGGAAAATATAAGCAGAATTTAGAAGGAAACTCCAATTTCCCGGAAGATGGGGTAAGTAAACTCATCCGAGCTATCTGGGCGCTCTTTGATCCGGCAACGCCCCTTGATTTCTTAAACCCGCGATTATCAACAAAAGTTGAGGAGATACGATCTCTCATACGTGATGGATATATCCCCCGGATTCGGGCAATTGCGTGTAACAATGGAAAGATATGGAATGATACCGCTAACCAGGAGATACAAAGGGCAGATCTCGGCGACCAGGCGGTATTTGAGCATGTCAATCATGATCGGCTGATCGCGATTCTGCAGGCAGCAAAACCGGTACATGACACGCTTCAGTTCTCCGGAAAAGCCCTGGTTGAAGACTTCAATTTTTCACGGGTTTTAGTCGGACGGATGGCCGTATATGAGATATGTTCGCTTATTGAACGCCACGGAGAGCGGTTACTTGAAAGAAATATCCGGCGGTACCTGGGGCTTTCAGGAAACCGGGTGAATGAGGCCATACGAGACACCTTACTCACTGAAGAACGAGGTAATTTTTACTTTTACAATAACGGGATCACCCTGACCTGTGATAAATTCCTCTATAATGCATTTCAGAGTGGCGATTTCCCGGTAAAAGTGGAAAACCTGCAGATTATCAACGGAAGACAGACATGCATGACAATATATAAGACACTCATGCAGACATCTCCGGACACTATCCCCCAGGATGCATTTGTATTAGTCAGACTATACCAGTTACCAAGTGAAAATGAAGATCTTGTACGGCAGATAACCTATGCAACAAACAGTCAGAATCCGGTTGACCTGAGGGATCTCAAAGCCAATGACACCATTCAGCGCCAATTGGAGATGGATGTGAACGAGCTCGGGTTTGCCTATCGAAGAAAGAGGACAGATTCACCGTTAAAATCCACAGATATTTCATCTGGAACTGCCGCTGAAGCGATTCTGGCCGTATGGAGAAAAAAACCCCATCAGGCTAAATATTTTGTCCGTGAACATTTTGGAAGATTATATGATCAGATATTTAAAAATGACATCAATGGTGCACAAACCATCATTGCTGCACTCATCTATCGTATCCCTGAAGCAAAACGCCGTAAACTGACCGATCAGGATCCTCCTTTCTTACGGTATGCATCTGCTTTTATTGCAATGCAAATGGGAAAATATCTCTTACATGATTTAGGATGTCCTGTCAGCGGTTTGAATCATCAGAATTTCGCCCAGGCAGAACAGTTCCTTAATGAAAACGGTTCAGATTATCTCATCCAAAGTGTTTCATCAATCAAGACTGCTTTGGAAATGCTGTATGGGACCGGGGATATCTCACTTCAACAACTTGCTGCAACCTTCAGACGGGGAGATCTGATAGAAAAACTTGACCGGCTTGATGAATGATAGAACAGGAAGGTGGGTTTCAGAGATACTCAGACGAAGATAATTGTATGGTATAAGACGAACCTCGATATATTCTGGCTGAAGGATAAAAGCCTTGCAGATCTTGATAACCTCCCTGACCCGGATGTCCTGGCAAACGAGATCGTTGAGAATATCGAAGCGGCACTTGAGAGCTTTCGGGAGATTGCGGATATCGTGAATGGGAATGGGAAACGGTAAATCCTGATGAGGGAAAATTCAAATTATGCTTAAACCAAAGGATGAAAACATGAACCGATATAAATTTTCAGTTATTATTGAGAAGGACGAAGATGGCTATTATGCGTTTGTTCCCGAACTGAAGGGATGTTACTCTCAAGGGAACTCATATGAAGAGGTGTACGAACGAATACAGGATGCCATCCGGCTCTGTGTAGAAGATCAGATTGCATGTGGTGAACCAGTCCATCAGTTTGAGCACGTAAGTCTTACCATGGTTGAAATGGCAGTATGAAAGAGAAATTACCCCGTATCACTGCTGACAAACTAATTCCAATCCTTGAAAAGAAAGGGTTTACTCTTGTTCGACAGAGCGGGAGTCATAAAATATATCGAAATGCTGAGAACGTGAGAGTGACGGTCCCATATCATAGCGGTGAAATTCTTCATCCTAAAATCCTGAAGCAGATTATTATCGATGCAGATGTATCATTTGATGACCTGAAGTGAATATTATAATTCCAAATCCTGCGTTATTTGTTGGGATATTTAATCTTCTACCTTGACGGGGTAGAATATTTGTTCTTACTCAGGCGAATGAAGACAGACAAGAATATTATCGCTGATCTTCCTGAAAAGATGGAGAACCGGGTATATTGCACCCTTACAACCGAACAGGCGACCTTATACCAGGCGGTTGTGTTCGACATGACAAAGAACCTTGATAAAGTGGAGGGGATAGCCAGGAAAGGGGCGATACTTGCTGCGATCACACGGCTGAAACAGATCTGTAACCATCCGGGACGTGCTCCCAGGGATAAGGCGATTAAGGCTGAACGGTCCGGGAAGGTGAGCAGGCTCCTTGAGATGATAGAGGAGATATCATCTGAAGGGGACTCGGCACTTATATTCAGTCAGTATGCAACCTTCGCTGAGGAACTGGCAGATATGATAGAGAAACAGGGGGATACACAGGTTCTCCTCCTGACCGGCTTGACACCCCGGAAAAAACGGGAGCAGATGATAGAGGAGTTTTAGGCTTCAACCACCAGTTAATTCTGTCATCTCTCTCAAAGCCGGGGGAACGGGTTTGAACCTGACTAAAGCTACTCATGTGTTTCATGTAGACCGGTGGTGGAATCCGGCGGTTGAGGACCAGGCAACTGACAGAACGTACCGGATCGGACAAAAGAGAAATGTCCAGGTACACCTGATGATAACTGCCGGAACCCTTAAAGAACGGATAGATCTGATGAACCAGGAGAAACGAACGCTTGCAAAGGAAGTGCTTGCACAGAGTGATGAGTATCTGACAAATCTCTCAACAAAAGAGCTTTTAGAGATTGTATCACTTCGTGACAGTCTCTTTAGCGGGGAGGATGCACGAGGAGACGAAAGAACCTGTGGTGGATCAATTCCATCCATGATGTTCCTGACGAGAAAAAAATACAACTCAAAGCACAGGATGGTCCGGTTGGGAGGTCATGGTATGCACGTGAATTTGTCAGAGCAATGGAGTCTGTGGCGTAGAAGAAAAGACTGGACCGGGGCCTTGACTGTGCCCGGAAAAATGAGGCATCCAGACTGGTATTCAAACCGGGGAATATTACTATCGGGATCAGTTGTTCAGGATATACGATTCGGGAGGTGGACTTTTCGGTAACCCATCTCAGACAACCTGAATGGGATACGCTAATAGCAACGATTGCTGCAGATACATCTCTGATCGGGGCACTGGTATCCGGGGAATTCTCCGAGCATTTTGTTCAGGCTCTTCGAAGCATTGGTTTTGACCTGATTCCCTCCCTTAAAACGGGGGTTCATTGTTATTGCAACTGTGGTGACCATCATAATCCTTGTATCCACAAAATCGCCGCACGATATTTTGTTGCAGAGGCACTGGGTGATGATCCCTGGCTTCTCCTCTCTATCAGGGGAAAAAGCAGGGATGATGTGTTGAAAGCGGTACGAGAGGTCAAGTCGGTTTCTCTGAAAGAAAACAGGAATCCCGGGGAAGCAATATCCAGGTTTATTCCTTCAGGGATTAAGCTCCCTAAATCAGCACTTCCCACCGGTTTTTTCACCTATGAGGAAGAGGGTCCGCTTGTCCCACTTCAGAAAGAGGGAACAAAAGTAATTCCGGTCAGGCTTCTTGGCAGATCTCCATATTTTTTTGGGAGGCTAAACATGGCAGATGCGGTTATTGATCTGTATCCTCACATCTTTTCATATGCAGACTCAATTCTTCCTGATGAACAGGAAAAAGAAGATTAATCACTCTTTTTTCTATCTGCCCTCGAATAAATCGTTCCGGATGTACAGATTATTCATTGTAATTAAAGCAGGGAAAGGTGAGTATTTCACGTTTCGCACCCTTGGGAAAATCTCAATGAATTTTCGAGAACTCACTTTTCATATTACCTCATTGTATCAATTTATTTCTTCATGAAGAAATTATTTAGGCTCTTAAGCTTAAGGTGCGGAACGGAAAGAGTATGGCAATTCAGGTATGCTGGGACCTGTCCGAAGAAAACCGGGAATAAGAATTCGGCGGTCTTGTGAAGGCATGTGCCTCATTTCCCGGATTAAAGGGATATCTGCTCACCCTCCACCAGGAGGAATCACCGGTAGGAGAGATCAGGGTCATGCCAATCTGGAATTGAACCTTGGAATGTGAGCAATTCACGATGCATTTATCAGCAAATGGAATCTCATTCAGGCACCCATATATGCCAGGAGATTTTCTCCAGTCAGGGTTATTGCATAATATTTATTTAATTGACCATAAGACTCTTTTACGGGATTTTCGTTATATTGAAGCAGGTTAAGTTGGGTCAGGTGATCGATATACTTGTGATATATTGAGTTTTCGTGTGAAAATTCATATTCATTATCTTTTTGTTGTAAATCGCGTTGTATCCCATCTAATGCAGCAATAGACTGATTTATTGATCCATCTGATGATTTTTCCCCATATAACCTTAGAATTTCAAGTTCGGTATCTTTCAGGGTTTTAAAGGTTTCAAGCATCTTCATTACTTTGGATAAATTCTGTGAATCCTTTGCAATACCATTTGAGACAATAGAGGCAATATATTCTTGTCTTTTCTCATTGATTGATTCAGTAGCCTGTCTGCAACTTTGAACGATAAGATCTGAAAACCCAGATAATTTAGGTATATGGTCTTTGTTCTCCAGAAATGATAACCGGTTTTCAAGTTTTTCCATATAATTGAATACCCTGTCCATCTCCTGTTTCTGCATACAGGAACCTACTACTTCAGAAAGAATTGGACCGACTAATGGGAGATATCCAACACAAACCTTTGATACAACTGCTGCAAGATCCTTACAACTTGATTTAAACAGTTCATCATCAAAATGAGATAATTTTTCACCTAATGGTTTGACAGCATTGATTGTTTCATTATAACATTCAGTTAATGTCGATTTGACAATATTTTTATCAATGGTGGAAATTTTTTCTCCTAAAGGTTTAACAACCTTTTGCGTTTCATTCGCATAATCAATTAAGGTTTTTTTGAATGAAGATAATTTCATTATTATATCATCAAATAATCTTCATTTTCATAGTATTTGTTTATTTGTTTATCGTTCAGAAGCATATAAATCATATGGAATAGGCAGAATATGGTTTCATATATCCTAAAATCAGAGAATTGAAGTTGTTTCTGAAGTAACTAGTATGATAAATGATGAAGAAAAATTTTCAAATTGGTAATATCCCTGCGACAGTATGGGGAGAAAAGAGTAACAAACTATTCATAGCAGTTCATGGGAATTTGTCGCATAAGGAAGATACTGTCATCGAAATTTTCGCACATGAAGCGACCAAAAAGGGGTATCAGGTATTAAGTTTTGATCTCCCCGAGCATGGTGAAAGGAAAGAAGAAGGAACTCCATGCAAAGTGCAGCATTGTGTCCATAATCTCATGGAGATTGGAGAATCTGCACAAAACCAGTGGAATGAATTATCCCTCTTTGCCTGCAGCATGGGAGCATACTTCAGCCTGTCAGCCTATCGTGGTATTGGCCTGAATAACGCCTTGTTCCTCTCTCCGGTGGTGGATATGGAGCGAATTATCCGAAATATGATGGTGTGGTTTCAGGTCACACCAGAGCGATTAGAGAAAGAAGGAACGATAGACACCCCTGTAGGTCAGAAGTTATATTGGGATTATTACAGGTATGTGTTAGAGCACCCGGTTGACAGATGGAATGTTGATACCCAAATCTTGTACGGAGCGAAGGATAATCTGGTTGAATATGATTCGATACTTCAATTTACCGAAAAATTTCATTGTGCTTTAGAGATTATGGAAGCAGGGGAACATTATTTTCATACGGATGACCAGTTAGACGTATTCACTCAGTGGTTGAGAAAAAATATTGAGTAAGTATATTCCAAGGTATCGGTATAAATGGAGATATCAGATATGGGAGTATCGATATTTCCAAAAACAGTATTGTGAAATCTTCGCATAATTTCCTTGACCATGTCAGATAATGGAATGATTTTCATTGTGACTGATTTTTTGTAATGACTTTGTTTGTAAGTTCAAAAACCTCTTTTCACACCTATTCATTAATTTGCTGAAATATTCAGTGATTGAGGGCATATCAACCATATTATTACCTGGTAAAAACAACACGATTAAATAATAACATATAGAATATGGACCTATGAACTATTGTAGACAACTTGGAATTCTCTGCTTATTGGTTCTGGTTTTTTGTTCGGAATTCTGTTCTGCTGCTGAATCACCCTCCGCGGTAATCTATATCCAGGGGAGTGAAAGTACAATCACAAACGGATCGAATGGAATGATGATAACCGTTAAGGATGTCGTTCCATATTTCCATATTACCGATGGCGTAGAAAGTAAATTGGTTCCGGTAGAGTCCCTTACCGATATTTCCTACCCCTTAAATGCAGTAGTTACACTTTTTAATGCTGAAAATAAACGCAAATCAATAATTCAGGTCTCAAATCTTTCACTATCAGATGAGAATAAGGTTCTCACGTTGAATGTAAACCCTCTTGAGTTTTATGATGGTGAGATGCTGAAATCCTTAGTGAATGGGCAGACACCACTATCAGACGATAATATCGGTGAATGCAACCGTGCCGATATTTATTTAGAAGCAGTCTGGGAGGCACCGTCAAACGCTCTGAATTGTATCCCCTGTTTCTGTTGTGATTTTGGAGGAAGTGGAGAGTGTGGGGATATTTGCTCATGTTGCACACCTACCTAATGTTACCGGTAATTCGGTAGGGACCAAATTACTCCTTTATTTGTGGAGAAATGTGATAATTGAGAGATCCCTAAAAGTAAGTCCTTGTGGGCTTGGCTTCAAACATTTAAGGATCGTATAGTATATTTCCTGAACCGCTGTCAGGTTAAAATTTACGGATAGATTTACAGGAAATTTAGGGTTTTTGTGATCTGGGGGGTGGAGAAAATAAAAACTTGTACTATAAAGGAATTTTTATTCAATTTGCAGATACGGACAAATTGTAAATTGAATTTCTAATTTGACAACCCAACGTGGAATCATATAAATGAATGAATTAGAATTTATTTATTACCAATATTAAACGATGAAGAGTGAATTATTTTATAGCAATGAACAGAAATTCCCATACCATTTAATGGTTGGAAAATATGTTTCATAGCCCAGTTCTTAACATCCTCATCTTTACCATCCCAGAATATCAATTCCGGATCTAAATTTTCTTTTCCATCGGTTAATTTTTGGAATAAGAGAGTCGGTGCAGTATTTTCATAGGAATTATCATAAATTAGAACTTCATCTGCTGTAAGGATCATTTGAGGCAAAAAAGAAAGGGAACGTTCATACCTACTTCTTATTTTTTCTTCCGGAACATCATGTCCACCTTCTAAAACACGATTTCGAACCCGTACTACATTTATATCTGGATGTTTTGTTGTGACATAAGTCAGATGGATTCTATAACCACAATTTTTC
>Ga0351921_1021_pt1 | contig 29372 bp, 27 predicted proteins | sample BONcelHT113001C9_FD_206869 | JGI IMG/M metagenome (GOLD analysis project Ga0351921, IMG submission 206869) | Enriched cells from coal bed in the Powder River Basin, Montana, United States - BONCAT cells T11 rep2 HSBNCT.T11.300.1.C9 ... | reverse complement strand
CACAGTCTATCCTGTAAGTCACGGCAAATATTCAGCCCTGATAGAACGTAATGGAGCACTCATAACTGAGTTTCCAAGAAATAGTCTCAGTTTTAAGATAAATTTCATCCGACGTAACAGAATTATTGCAGGGATGGCCGATGCCGTGATAATTGCAGAATCCGGAGAGAAGGGAGGCTCTATGATTACAGCATCTCTTGCTGCATCTTACGCCAGAGATGTCTTTGCAATTCCTGGCAGATTTGGTGACCCCCAGTCTAAAGGGTGCAATTTGCTAATATCCAAAAACATGGCCTCTCTTTTTTACAGCACCGAATCATTTATTGAACAGATGGGGTGGCGGGATTTGGTGAAGAGAAGGAGACCTGAGCAGCAGATTCTCTTCGCCTTAGAGAGCGGAGAAAAAGAAAAAATTTTAGTAGCTTTGACATCCGCTTCGGAGCTTAATATTGATGAGATAACAAGAATTACCGGAATTGCTGTTCCCCTTTTGTCATCCTCCCTTGTTGAGCTGGAGCTGGAGGGTAAAGTTGCGGCTCTGCCCGGCAAAAGGTTCTCAATAATTCAGTAGATCTTATAAATGCTAAAATATATAGACACACACTCTCACCTCTATGACTCCGATTTTGAAATCGACATAAAAGAGGTAACTGAGAGATCTAAAAACAACGGTGTATTTAAAGTTGTCCTGCCCGCAGTTGACAGCACCACCCATACAGCAATGATGAATCTAGCCGGCAATTTGCCCGGTTTTGCATTTCCGGCCACCGGGTTACACCCAACATCTGTTAAAGATAATTGGCGGCAGGAACTTGATTTTGTCATTGACTCTGCCAGCAAAAACGATTATGTTGCTGTTGGAGAGATCGGTCTGGACGGGTACTGGTCGAAAGAGTTTATGCGTGAGCAAATTACTGTTTTCGAAGAGCAACTTAGATTAGCCTCTGTAAGAAATTTACCGGTTATTATTCACTCAAGAGATGCCACTGAAGAGATTTTCAACTCTCTTGAGAGATGCAAAACCCTGAATATTAGAGGAGTATTTCATGCCTTTTCAGGAAGTTATGAAACGGCATGCAGAATATTTTCATACGGCAATTTTAAATTGGGTATTGGCGGAGTAATAACTTTCAAAAACAGTAATTTACCAAAAGTAATTGAAAAGACAGGGCTCGATAAAATATTGCTGGAGACCGATTCTCCGTGGCTGTCACCTGTCCCTTACAGGGGAAAGAGGAATGAACCCTCCTATCTGACAATTGTAGCTGAAAAGATAGCACAGATAAAGGGCTGTTCAATTGAGGAGGTTGCTCAGATAACAACCTTAAATGCCGGGATGATGTTTAACCTCTGATGATTTATTATCTTTATATTTACAATACAATCAATATCATAAAATGAAGTCAAAAATATTGCTGATATACACCGGTGGGACAATCGGCATGAAGCAGGACCCCGAAAACGGTGCTCTGGTTCCTTTTAACTTTGATCAGATTCTGGAGGAGGTTCCTGAGTTGAAAAAGTTTGCATATCAGATTGACACCTTCTCTTTCCATCCCCCTATAGACTCTTCTGAAATTGAGACAGGCTTCTGGCAGGAGATTGCAATACTCATTGGGAACAAATATGAATTATACGACGGATTTGTGATACTACACGGCACAGATACAATGTCCTTCTCAGCATCTGCCCTCAGTTTTATGCTTGAAAATCTGGAAAAGCCGGTTATTTTTACAGGAAGTCAGCTGCCAATAGGAATGCTCAGAACAGATGGAAAGGAGAACCTTATATCTTCAATAGAGATTGCAGCCGCAAAAGATGATCAGGGCAGGGCTATGGTTCCTGAGGTTTGTATCTACTTCGAAAGTCAACTATACAGAGGAAACAGAACAACCAAGCACAACGCCGAAAATTTCAGAGCCTTCAGATCATCCAACTTCCCATGTCTTGCTGAGGCGGGGGTACACATCAGATATAATACTTCATTTATAAATTACCCTAAAACATGGGGTAAAAAACTGAATGTTAATACCTCTCTTGATACAAATGTCGCTATCCTCAAAATTTTTCCGGGTATCTCACATCAGGTTGTAAGCGGAGTTCTAAATTCAAAGGGATTGAGGGCAATTATCCTGGAGACTTACGGTTCGGGAAACGCCCCCACAAAGTCCTGGCTTATGGACATTCTTAAGGAGGCGATAGCCAAAGGCATCATTATATTGAATATAACACAGTGCCAGGCAGGGAGTGTAGATATGGACGCATACTCAACCGGGATACTCCTTAAGATGATGGGAGTTGTGAGCGGATTTGACTGCACAACTGAGGCTGCTATTACCAAATTATTTTTTTTATTAGGACACAATTTTGACAATCAAACTATTAAGGATTTTTTACAGAAAAATTTGAGAGGAGAAATTACAATCAATTAGTGTATGTTAAAAAAACTTTATAAATTGCACGATAATTAACTCTGGTTTGGAAACAGATAACTATTTAAAATACATTGTTTAATACTTTAATCATTCAAAAATTTATGAAAAAATTTTTCATGTTTTTGGCAGTAATTGGTTTCATTGCCATCTCTGCACAGTATGCTGCTGCTCAAACTCCGGATCCTTCATCAGATCTGACAGTACAACAGGAAACTCCTATTCATCAGCAGCTTAAAACCAAATTCATCGAGGGTGGAGCCGGCTTCATGGCCACAGTGCTTTTGTGTCTTATCTTTGGTTTAGCCATTGCAATCGAAAGAATAATTTATTTGAACCTTGCAACTACAAATGCAGAAAAGCTTCTGAAGAAAATTGAAGAGGCTTATGCTACAGGAGGAGTTGAAGCAGCTAAAGAGGTTTGCCGAAACACCAGGGGTCCGGTGGCAAGTATTTTCTACCAGGGTCTATCAAGAGCTGACGAGGGAATCGAAGTTGTTGAGAAATCAGTTGTTTCATACGGTTCTGTTCAAATGAGCCAAATGGAAAACGGTCTTTCATGGATTCAGCTTTTTATCTCTATCGCTCCGATGTTAGGTTTCCTTGGAACAGTAATCGGTATGATCGCTGCCTTTGACGCTATCGAGGCTGCAGGTGATATATCTCCAAACATTGTTGCCGGAGGTATTAAAGTGGCTCTGATCACAACCGTTGCAGGTCTTGTTGTAGCTATTATTCTTCAAATTTTCTACAACTACCTTGTGTCTAAAATTGACGCTATCGTAGTTACAATGGAAGATGCATCTATCTCGCTAATAGACATTTTAGTTAAAGCTAAAAAATAGATTTTTATGTCAAAATTTGTTAAATATATATCATATCTACTGATTGGTTTAGCGGTGATTATTACTATTGCCTTTTTCTCCAACAAGGAAGCTATGCAGGACACGTTTCTGTTCTACGGATACATTCTGTTCGGTATAGCGGTTGTGGCTGCAATAGGGATGCCTCTTTTTAACATGATCGATAATCCGAAATCATTTAAGAAGATACTCATCAATCTGCTAATCGTTGTAGTAGTTGTCGGAGTTGCCTACCTACTGGCTTCCGGCGATCCGCTTTCAAATGTGAACATAACTCCGGAACCTACCGCGAACACATTGAAAATTACGGATACAGGTCTTATCCTGGTCTACATTTTGTTTGGCTTATCTGTCATCGCTATAATAGCAGGCAGTGTTGTTAATATGGTTAGAAACCGTTAATAAAAATTTAATATGGCAAGACCAGTAAAGGAAATCAATGCAGGTTCGATGGCCGACATCGCCTTCTTGCTTCTTATATTCTTTTTGATGGTAACAACAATGGATATAGAATCAGGTTTGCAACGTCGTCTTCCACCTATGCCGGATGAAAACCAAAAACAGGACGATATTCAGGTAAACAGAAGAAATATTCTTGTGGTTCGCCTAAACGATTCTGACGGACTTTTGGCCGGTGGTGAGATGATGAATGTTACCATGCTGAAAGACAAGGCTAAAGAGTTCCTGTTGAACCCGGCTAATGATGTTTCTCTTCCTGAAAAAGAGGAGAAAATTATTGAAGGTTTTGGTCCTTTTCAAGTTTCCAAAGGGGTTATATCTCTGCAAAATACACGCGGCACCAGTTACAAGGCATATATTGAGGTTCAGAACGAACTGGTAAAGGCCGTAAACGAAATCCGTGACGATTTTGCAATGGTTAACTTCGGTAAAAAGTATATTGCCCTTGACGAAGACAGACAAAGAATCGTCAGGGATGCAATCCCTCAGAATATATCCGAAGCGGAACCTAAGGATACAGGTAGAAAACGTTAAAACAGGTTTGTAAAATGGCAAAATTTAATAAAAAAGGTAAAAAAGATGTTCCTGCAATGAGCACGGCATCGCTACCCGATATTGTATTCATGATTTTGTTCTTCTTTATGGTTTCAACCAGCATGCGTCAAACAGATCGCCTGGTTACTGTAAAGGTGCCTGAAGCTACCGAAATCGCAAAACTTGAAAGGAAGGACCTCGCTGCTTATATATATGTTGGTACACCTATTCCGAGCAGACAAGCTCAGTTTGGTACCGATGCACGTATTCAGTTGAATGACGCATTCAAAACTGTTAACGACATCAGAGACTTTATTGCAGCCGAAAGAGAGACTAAAAGCGAAGTTGACCGTCAGTTTATGACAGTATCGATAAAAGCAGACGAAAATGTTCGAATGGGTATCGTAACCGATATAAAACAAGAACTTAGAAGGACATCTGCTCTTAAGATAATGTATAATGCCCGTAAGGCAGATACACAGTTCGGCAATTAAGTTTGTACTATAATCTGGAACAGGGTGGCCCTCTTTGAACAGAAGGACACCCTTTCTTGTATATATTTGTGTAACATTTAAAAAAATCCGGGATGAAAACAAGACTACTTTCAATATTTATCTCTGTCATTGCCGTTATAACAACTATAACAGCACAAGAGAGACCTCAGTTCAGAGGAATGGGGCAGATGCAGAAACCAAAATTCATATTCTACTTTATTGGTGACGGAATGGGGTTTGCCCAGGTATCTATGGCCGAAGCATACCTTGCATCTAAAAAAGGTGAGATATCAAATCACCCGCTTTCGTTTACAACCTTTCCGACTGCCGGCATGGTAACAACCTACTCAGCAAGCTCATATATAACTTGCTCATCTGCAGCAGGTACAGCATTGGCTACGGGATTCAAGACAAATAACGGAATGTTGGGAGTAGATCCACAGGGTAATAAATTAAGAAGCATTGCTTTTGACATTCACAAAAGCGGAATCCCTGTCGGTATTGTTTCAAACGTAACAATTGATCACGCAACACCAGCTGCATTCTATGCAAACAGCACAAGTCGCAATAACTATTATGAGATAGCTGTCCAACTACCAGATAGCGGTTTTGAATTTTTTGGTGGCGGTGGTTTTGTTCAACCTACGGGACCTGACAAAGATCAAAAAGATATATATAAAGTGCTCGAAGATGGAGGCTACACTGTAGCAAGAGGAATTCAGGAGTATGTCTCAAAAAAGGGTGCAAAAAAGATGGCACTTTTTCAGGAGAGAGGAAAAGAGGCAGATTTGCCATACGCAATAGATCGTACTCCCGGTGATCTGACCCTTAAACAAGTTGTTGCTGCTGCAATTGACCACCTCTATGGTACAAAGGGCTTCTTCATAATGGCCGAAGGTGGAAAAATTGACTGGTCTGCACACAGTAATGACGGTTTAACAACAATTCTTGAGGTGCTGGATTTTTCCGATGCAATTGACGTTGCGGTTCAGTTTTACAAAAAATACCCTAATGAAACACTTATTATTGTTACTGCAGATCACGAAACAGGCGGTATGGTAGTTGGAAGAGAAAAGGGATACGAATTAAAACTGAATGAACTTGAACCTCAGAAAAAATCAATGGCTGTTGATAAAGATAACACTCCGGCATACGCTGAGCTAAACAAAAAAGCGAATATCGGATGGGCGACCTCATCTCACTCAGGTGTTGCTGTTCCTATATTTACTATAGGAGCAGGAAGCAGGTTATTTTCAGGAAGAATGGACAACACCGACATTCCAAAAAGATTAATGACAATTCTTGGATTGCAACAACAATGATGAATAAGAAAATTATACTTCTCGCTTTTCTCCTGTTTTTTGTATTTGCATCAACTGCACAAAACCTTCCGAAAAGAGAGTTCAGAGGTGCCTGGATTCACACTGTAGGCAACCAGCAGTTTAAAACCATGCATACCGACTCTGTGAAAGATATGTTCAGGAAGACCCTTGACATCTTTGAAAGAGCGGGTGTAAATGCTGTTATTTTTCAGGTAAGACCGCAGGCGGATGCCTTCTATATCTCCGATTTGGAGCCATGGAGCCGTTTTATTGCCGGAGAACAGGGAAAAGCGCCTGATCCTCTCTGGGATCCTCTTCAATTTATGATTGAAGAGTCACACAAAAGAGGAATGGAACTTCATGCCTGGTGCAATCCATACAGGGTAACCTCTAATGATAAAGAGCAGCTTCATCCCGATCATCTCTATTTTAAAAAACCAGAGATATTTAAAAGATATGGCACACAACTCTATTTTGATCCGGGTGAACCTGAATCTGTAGCACATACCGTAAAAGTTATTGCTGATATGGTTAGCAGGTATGATCTTGATGCCGTTCATTTTGATGACTATTTTTACCCCTACCCAATTGCATTTGAAGAGTTTCATGATGATGCATCTTTTGTGAAGTATGCAGCTTCCCAGGGGTTTGAGTACTGGCAAAAGGGTGACTGGCGCAGAAATAATGTAACAACTCTCATCAAAGCTTTGAATGACACCATTAAATCTCTCAAACCATGGGTGAGATTTGGTATAAGCCCGTTTGGAATTCACAGAAATCTAAAGGATACTCCGGATGGCAGCGGGAGTAAGACCAATGGTCTTTCTAACTACGATCAGCTATTTGCAGATGTTCCGCTCTGGGTGAAAAATGGTTGGATTGACTATAATGTGCCTCAAATCTATTGGAAAATAGGCCATCCCGCAGCTGATTACAAAACATTAATCGAGTGGTGGAATAATTCAAATTATGGAGACCATCTTTACATCGGGCAAAATATAAGCACATTTACTGAACCTGATGTTGACAATCCAAACAAAACTCAATTTGAGGCTAAAATGAAGCTCGTAAGAGAACTTCCCAATGTCCACGGTAATGTTTGGTGGTCCGGTTGGAGACTTAGCCAGAATCCTGATGGGTTTGCAGATTCTCTGGCTTTAAAATATCAGGCTGTTCCGGCACTTATTCCTGCATATACCAGGCTCGACACAATCAGTCCCGGTGCAGTTTCAAAAATTTCATTCAAAAGGGGTAACCTGATTTGGCAAGGACCGATTTCGGAAGATCCGATGCAGCAAGCCAGATTTTATGCGGTATATAAATTCCCTGAGGGTGTTAAAACGGATATAACTGACAGCAAGCACCTTGTAAAAATTGTCTCAAAACCTGAACTTAGTATTGAAAAAAGTGAGGGAAAAAATAAGAAATACAGCATTGTGATAACCACAATAGACAGGTGCTGGAATGAAAGCACACCATCAAAACCCCTGAAGATAAAGTACTAAAATGAAAAAAGTTCTCTCGTTCTCACTGTTTTTGATTATAGGTCTTGTTCTTTCTCAGTTGCTTCCAGATGTTATGGGTGAAAAGTTTCATTCATTCAGGGAGGTCACCAACATTCTCCTCTACATTACTCTTGCATATATTATGATAAATGTAGGGAGGGAGTTTGAACTTGACAAGACCAGGTGGAAATCGTATGTAAACGACTATTTTATAGCAATGGCCACGGCTGCTTTACCCTGGATATTTGTGGCATGCTATTATGTCTTTATTCTTTTACCCGTTGAGCATAACACCAGCTGGGAAACCTGGAAGGAGAGCCTCCTTTTAAGCCGGTTTGCTGCTCCAACTTCAGCCGGGATACTCTTTGCCATGCTTGCAGCAATAGGGTTAAGCACCAGTTGGGTTTACAAAAAAATTCAGATACTTGCCATATTCGATGACCTTGATACTATTCTGCTTATGATTCCTTTGCAGATTATTATGATTGGTATGAGATGGCAAATGATAGCCGTGGTATTGTCCGTTATATTTATGATTTACCTTGGATGGAGATATCTGGGGCGATTTAATATAAGACAAAACTGGCAGTACATTTTACTGTACTCAATTATTGTAGTAACAGTAACCCATTCAATTTATTTCATCACATCTACCCTCTTTGTTGACGATGAAGGTATTCACATTGAGGTTCTGCTACCCGCATTTGTTCTTGGAATGTTAATGAGACACGTTCACATAGACAACAAATCAGAAAGAGCTTTCACGACAGGAATATCGCTAATCTTTATGCTTTTGGTAGGAATGAGCATGCCCCATTTTCTTGGCTCTTCACTTCTTACGGATGCGGCCATAGATAGTGGTTCTGTTTTGGGAAATCAGCCTATGTTACCAGCCGGAACAATTGCGCTTCACGTTTTATTTGTGACACTCCTTTCAAATCTGGGGAAACTTGTTCCACTGCTCTTCTACAGAGACAGGCTCATTGAAGAGCGACTGGCAATTTCTGTAGGGATGTTTACAAGAGGTGAAGTAGGTGCCGGAATTATCTTCATTGCACTGGGATACAACATTGGAGGACCGGCACTTGTAATTTCTGTTCTCACATTAGTGTTAAACTTAATTTTAACCGGTATATTTGTAGTTTGGGTTAAGAAGCTGGCAATTCGGGCAGCTTTAAAATCTGACAAACCGTTAACGATATAATTTTCAAAATTTTAATATGGAAAGCCATAAAAGAGTAAAAGTTTCTGAACTTCTTAAGAGGGAGCCCGGAGCCGAAGTTCTGGCAAAGGGATGGGTTAGAACAAAAAGAGGAAATAAAAACATCAGTTTTGTTGCGCTTAACGACGGGTCTACTGTCAAAAATATTCAGATCGTATTTGATATGAACTCTTTTAGTGAAGAGAGTCTTAAAGAGGTATCAACCGGTGCATGCATAGCTGTTAAAGGAGAATTGACCGCATCGTTGGGAAGTGGTCAAAGTGTAGAGATTCAGGCTAAAGAAGTTACTGTTTTAGGCCCTGCAGACCCCGATTCTTATCCTTTGCAAAAGAAGGGTCACAGTATGGAGTTTCTAAGAGAGATCGGTCACCTGAGACCCAGGACAAACACCTTTGGTTGCGTGTTCAGAATAAGGCATGCTATGTCATTCGCAATTCATAAGTTTTTCAATGATAAAGGCTTTTTTAACCTGCACACTCCTATAATCACAGCTTCTGACGCCGAGGGTGCAGGAGCAATGTTTCAGGTAACTACTCTTGATATGACAAATCCTCCTAAAAAAGAGGATGGAACAATTGATTACTCTCAGGACTTCTTTGGTAAATCAGCAAACCTGACTGTTAGCGGCCAGCTTGAAGGCGAACTTGGAGCACTGGCAATGGGTGAAATTTATACATTTGGACCAACTTTCCGTGCAGAGAACTCAAACACTCCAAGGCACCTTTCAGAATTTTGGATGATTGAGCCCGAGATGGCATTCTGTGACATCAAGGATAACATGGATCTTGCCGAAGAATTCATTAAATACCTTGTAAAATATGCACTTGAAAATTGCATGGACGATCTTCAGTTTCTTAACGACATGTTCGACAAGGAGCTTATTGAAAGGCTCAGAAGTGTTGTAAACACTGAATTTGTCCGTTTACCTTATACACAGGGGGTTGAGATACTTATGAATTCAGGACAGAAATTTGAATACCCTGTATCATGGGGAACAGATCTTCAAAGCGAGCATGAGAGGTATCTTGTCGAAAAGCACTTTATGAAACCGGTGATTCTTACAGATTATCCAAAAGATATTAAGGCCTTTTACATGAAGCAAAATGATGATGGTAAAACCGTCAGGGCAATGGATATTCTCTTCCCGAAAATTGGTGAGATAATCGGAGGCTCTCAAAGAGAGGAGTCGTTAGAAAAACTGGAAAGCAGAATTGACGAACTCAATATGGACAGAGAGACACTTTGGTGGTATATCGAAACCAGAAAATATGGTTCGGCTCCTCACTCAGGCTTCGGGCTTGGTTTTGAAAGGCTATTACTCTTTGTTACCGGGATGGCCAACATAAGGGATGTCATCCCATTTCCGAGAGCTCCCAAAAACGCAGAATTTTAAAAATCACACATATGCTCGTAATTGGTATCGCAGGGGGAACCGGGTCAGGAAAAACTACTGTAGTCAGAGAAATTGTGAATATTCTCGGAGATAAAGAGGTTGTGGTAATACCTCAGGATTCATATTATAAAGACAACAGTCACCTGCCATTGGAAGAGCGGCTGGAACTGAACTTTGACCATCCTGATTCTGTTGATTTTAAACTTCTGGTGAAACATGTTAAGGAGCTTAAGGCGGGAAGGCCGATTAATCAGCCGATATACTCTTACCTTACATGTTCCAGATCTGAAACAGAGACTGTCCCTGTAAATCCCACGCAAGTTATTATTATTGAAGGCATTTTGATCTTTACCTGCCCTGATTTAAGAAAGTGTATGGATATTATGGTGTTTGTTGATGCCGATGCCGATGACAGACTTGGCAGGGTTATAACAAGAGATAACATCGAAAGGGGGAGAACGATAGAGAAGGTTCTTGAGAGGTATGACAAAACAGTTAAACCTATGCACCTTCAGTTTATTGAGCCAAGTAAACGGTATGCCGATATAATAATTCCTCAGGGTGGTCATAATCTTGTTGCAATTGGTATCCTTCTTGCAACTATAGAAAAGTCACTTCACAAACAGTAATGTCAAAAAGGGAAAATAATGCAGGGTTATATCTTACGGTAGCATTTCATTTATTGCTGCTAATTATTCTGCTTGGCTCCCGTATAACATTTCTTTTAAGAGAAGAGACCTCCTTTATTCTCGACTTTACCAAAGAGGAGCTTATGGAGGAGATTGCCCGAAGGGAGCAGCTGAAAGAGGATGTCAGCAAAGAGCTTGATGATCTGATTGCCGGCAGACCTGCTGTAAGAAATGTTGTAGTTGATGCTACAACAAGAAGGGAGGCTTTGAGAGATGACCGCTTTCGCGACCCCAATCAGGTATATAACGAAGCCCGGATGCTGCAAGAGAAACTCAATGCGGCAAAGAGGGACGCAGAGGCTAATAAAGGAACCGACAATGTTCCCGATCCTGTTAAGCAAGAGACAACCAAAACAGAGGCTTATAAAGGTCCATCTGTAATCTCATATACTCTTGATGGAAGAAAGGCCATGAGTTTGCCAATTCCGGTCTATAAATGTGTTGGCGGAGGAGATGTAAATGTTACAATTGTTGTAAACAGAAGGGGATATGTGATTGCTGCTGTTGTAAAACCAGATCTTTCGTCTCCCGATAAGTGCCTCCAGGAATATGCAATAAGGGCGGCAAAATCATCAAGATTTACCGCCTCTACTACAGCTCCCGAAAGACAGACAGGAGAGATTGTTTACAGGTTTATTGCCCAATAGCAGCCAGAACCATATTGTCCAGCTCAAGTAATATCGGATAAAAGGCATTGTCATCCAAAGGGGTATAACGCCCGATAAATGCTCGTATATGATTATTAATCAACTCTCTGCTCTCTTCCCATTCCCCTTTGCGGGGAGAAATGCCGTTGCTCTTTGCATAGCTTAAAAACCTCTGCTCAAAATTTATCTCTGAGAAAAACTTATTAAGCTCATTCATGCTTTTAATTTTATTTAAAGCTTGTCTGTATTCATCGGCCATTCTGGCACTGAATCTGAAGGTCATCCCCATATTTGATACCGATACAAAAAATTGGTTTATTCCGGATGTGTCAACAGGAACAAATATATCGGGAGTTATCCCTCCTCCTCCGTAAACGATTTTTCCTTTAGGTGTTGTGTAAATGAGAGAGTCATTTTTTCGTATGCTGTCTGCATTCATCATCTCTCCGTGGCGGTATCTTTCAAGAATATCTTCCCTATAGTTTTTATCGTATGGCTTTTGTATTGACCTCCCAGTGGGTGTGTAAAATCTTGCTACAGTGAGTCTTATGCCGGAATTATCTGAAAAGTAGATCGGCTCCTGAACAAGTCCTTTACCAAATGACCTTCTGCCCACAATTATGCCTCTGTCGTTATCCTGAATAGCTCCTGCAAAAATTTCACTTGATGAAGCTGAGCCCTCATCAATTATGACCTTGAGAGAGATATCCCGACATTTGCCTGTATTATCGGCATGAAAGTCTTGCCTTGGTCTGTGAGTTCCCTTCATATAAACAATAAGATCTCCCTTATTAAGAAACTCATTAGAAAGCAGCAAAGCCTGATCAAGGTATCCACCCGAATTCCCGCGAAGATCAAAAACCAGTGACTTCATTCCCTCTTTTCTGAGTTTTAAAATGGACTCCATAAACTCATTGTGGCTTGTCCGGGTAAATTTTGAAAGCTTTATATAACCAAGGGTGTCGTTTATCATATATGCTACATCCACACTCTTGACCGGGATCTTATCTCTTTTAATGTCAAAGGAGACAAGTTCTTTAACGCCATAGCGCTTTACATCAACCTTTACCATCGAACCAGACTTTCCCCTAAGCCTGCTTACAAGCGAGTCCTGGTTCATCTTAACCCCGGCAACTATCTCTCCGTTTACCCTTACCAGTCTGTCTCCTGATAATATGCCCGCTCTCTCTGATGGACCTCCGGGAATAACGTTTATTACAACAGCTGAATCGTTGGGAACATTAAACTGAATTCCTATGCCGTCAAAATTCCCTTGTAACTGCTCATCAGCACTCTTAAGTTCTTCAGGAGCAAGATATACTGAGTGTGGGTCAAGTTTTTCGAGTATGTAGGGAATTGATTGTTCGGTAATCTCTTTATAATTTACTGTGTCAACATAATTCTTGTCAACCTGAGACAACACAAGTAAAAGTTTATCCCACCTATTGTTGCTGATATTAAGTTCCCTGTCGGCAAGAAAAGCAGAGAGGTATTTATAGGATACCGCACCCAGCAAAAAAATTACTATGATAAGCAGCCAGGGGTTTGTTTTGAATCTTTTAATAAATGAATCCATAATAGTTACTCCTCGTTTAAAAAAAGAACATCCACTCCTGCCCTTACCAATAAATCTACTCCGTCAGTAATACGATAGTTGTTTCTATACACAAGCCTCTTAATTCCCGCCTGTATAATGAGCTTCGAACACTCAAGACAGGGTGCTGTGGTTACATACATTGTTGCTCCAAGGCTGTTGTTGCCCGATTTAGCAATTTTAGTTATTGCATTTGCCTCAGCATGCAGAACATACTGTTTAGTTTTACCATCCTCATCTTCGCATATGTTTTCAAATCCTGCTGGTGTGCCGTTATAGCCATCAGAGATTATCATTTTATCTTTAACGAGCAAAGCTCCTACCTGCCTTCTCTTGCAATAGGAGTTCCTGGACCATACCTCAGCCATATCAAGATAGCTTCTGTCAAATTGTAGTTGTTTATCTTCCATATTATATTTCAGTCCGTTGATATAAAAATCGTTTAATGCTTCTCTTTGGTGTTTTTTCAAACTCCTCCGGGAATATTTTAATGCTTTGAATCTTACAGTAGTTTGGCAACTCTTCGTTTGCACTGTATCTGAGCTCTTCCATCTTCTTTTCCAATTGAGCCTCCGACAACCCGTCCGCTTCGGCCTGCTCAAAATCAGGATAGATTAAAGCAGTCAGACCTCCATTATCTTCAATTACAAGAGATTCGACCACATATGGCATATTATTAAGTATGCTCTCAATCTCTTCGGGGTAGATATTCTGCCCTGATGGCCCAAGAATCATGCTTTTTGAACGACCTCTTATGTATAGGTACCCATCGCTGTCAATAACCCCCATATCTCCGGTTTTGAGCCAGCCATCTTTTTGCAATACAGCATCTGTTGCGTCGGGATTTTTGTAGTAACCCAGCATCACATTATCTCCCTTGCACAAAATTTCTCCGGGAATATTTGCCGGATCAGAAGAGTCAATTTTTATCTGCATCCCCGGGGTGGCCTTTCCGCATGAGTAGAGCCTTGCGTTGTTCCATGGAGCATAAGTAATAATTGGAGCACATTCCGTCATCCCGTAACCGACTGTAAAGGGAAAGCCAATTTTTGCAAAAAAGGCTTCTGCCTCTTTATTAAAAGCTGCTCCTCCAATAATCACCTCATAAAATCTTCCACCAAATGTTTTAACAAGTTCCGCTTTTATTTTCTTTTGTATCTTCTGATCAATAACAGGGAGTTTGAGAAGAACTCTTATAGAAGTTTTGTTAAGTATGGGTTGAAGCTTCTTCTTATATATTTTTTCTATAATCAGAGGAACTGAAACAACAATATCGGGCTTTATTTCAGCAAAGGCGTCCATTATAATCTTGGGGCTTGGAATTCTGGTCAGAAAATGGACATGTGCACCTACAGTCATCTCAAAGAGAAACTCAAACATCATCCCGTACATATGGGCTGTCGGCAGCATTGCAACAACATTTGATGTGTTGTTTAAGTGTGGCTGAACCAGCCTTGCAAAATCAACATTTGACCTGAGTGCTCTGTAGGGAATCATGACACCCTTTGAAAACCCGGTTGTTCCTGATGTGTAGTTAATCATTGAAAGCTCTTCCGGAGAGTCCTCATGATATTTAATATGTTGTTGCCTGAAATTTTTTGGATATTTCTTTCCGAAAAGCTCATTCAAATGCTCTCTTGTTTCAACAATTTTTTGATCTTTTGCGTATAGTACAGAAAAGTCATTCATCATAATTACCGCCTGAAGATTTGGCATCTCTGTCTCATTCAGTTGTTCCCACATTACATCGCCGGCAAAAAGAATAAGAGACTCTGAATGGTTTACAATATGATGGATATTTCCTGGTTTAAACTCATGAAGAATCGGAACAGCTACAGCACCGTATGTGAGCGCAGAGAGAAAAACAACTCCCCAGTTTGCTTGATTCTTTGAGCAAAGGGCTATTTTATCCCCTTTTTTTACCCCGCAATACTCATATACTATGTGAAGTTTCTCAATTCTGCGTGCTACATCTTTATAATTCAATGTAATGCCCTTATAATCAGAAAGTGCCGGGTAATCCCAGTTCTCTTTGAGGCTATTTTGCAACAGCAGATTTAGTGAATCTTTCATTAAAAATCTGTAAAATTTATGAAAATGTTTGTAACTGACATAAGTGAGAATATAACCCCTTTTTGTCAATCAACTCTTTATGTCTTCCTCTTTCTACTATCATCCCCTCTTTAAGCACTACTATTTCGTCAGCATGCTGTATTGTGGACAGTCGGTGTGCAATAACAATTGAGGTTCGGTTTTTCATAAGGTTTGTTAATGCCTCCTGTACCAACTTTTCACTTTCGGTATCGAGGGCAGATGTAGCTTCGTCTAGTATGAGAATAGGCGGATTTTTAAGAACTGCTCTTGCTATTGCCAGACGTTGTCTTTGGCCTCCGGATAGATTTGCACCCCTATCTCCTATGTTTGTTTCATAACCGTTTTCCAGGTTAACAATAAACTCATGAGCATTTGCAATCTCAGCCGCCTTGTAAACATTGTGAGGTTCTACATTTGTCATTCCAAAAGCGATATTGTTAAAAACAGTGTCGTTAAATAGAATTGCCTCCTGGGTAACAATTCCCATAAGTGAGATTAGGTCTTTTGGTTCGAAATCCCTTATGTCGGTTCCGTCAAGCATAATTGAACCCTCTGTGACATCATAAAATCTTGGAATCAAATCTGCAATGGTGCTTTTACCGGCACCGGAGGGCCCGACAAGAGCAATTGTTTTTCCCCGCTCTATCTTGAGGTTAATGTTTTTAAGTACTGGCTCATTTGCATAGCGGAATGAAACATTTTTAAATTCTAGTGCCTCTTTGAAATCGTTAACTGAAATTGCATTCGGGCTCTTTTTAATGACTGTCTCTACATCGAGAATTGCAAAAAGTCTCTCTCCTGATGCCAGACCTCTTTGAAGACTGGTAAATGCAGATGATATTGCCTTAAGCGGCTCCAGAACTCTCCAGTAAAACATTATATAGACAACAAATTCAGACCAGGCCATTCCCAGTTGACCATTCATCTGAAGATACCCTCCATAAAAAAGCACAGTTGCAGCTACCGATATTCCTAAAAACTCAGACAATGGAGAGGCAAGTTCCTGACGGTTAAACATCCTTTTGCTAGTCTGCCTATGTTGTTCGTTGCTCTTACTAAAGCCTTCGTTAACATACCTTTGAGCGTTAAACGCCTTGATTATTCTTGCTCCTGAAATGGCCTCCTCAAAATGGCTTACGATTCGACCCATCATACTCTGTGTCTCAGCAGCACCCCTTTTGAGTTTCCTGCTGATTCTGCCGATTATCAGAACGGAAACAGGTAATGCAATAAGAGTTACGGCAGTAAGTTGGGGAGACATATAAAAGAGCATAAAGAGAAATCCCACAATAAGTATTGGGTCTCTGAAGAGAATGTGAAAACTGTTGGCAACGCCATTCTGTACCTCTGTAACATCATTAGAGATACTGGATAGTATATCTCCTTTTCTGTTCTTACTGTAAAAACCTATGTGCAGTTTAGTAATCTTATTGAACAACTCTCTCCTGATGTTCCTCATGATGTTTGTTCTCATGCTTACCAGAATCCTTTGAGACAAATATCTCATGGAATTTGACAGCAGTGATGTAAAAATCAGAACAACACAAACATATACAAGTGCTGTAAGAGGACCATACTCTTTAATAAACCCAACAAGATAGTGTTGAAAAAGGGCAATGAAATAATCGAGGGAGAGTGAAAATTCAGGAAGGGTAATGGTTAGGTCTATCGAATCAGCGTCAAAAAGAACCTCAAGTAGAGGAGCAATCAGTGCTAAATTCGCAATGCCAAAAAAAACTGAAAATATTGAAATTATTAGGTATTTAGGCCAATACTTTCCAAATGGTTTCGCAAAAACCAGTAATCTTAAAAAGGTATTCATAGTTAATTTGTCTCTTCAAAATCTATATACTCACCAACATTTTTATCTACAACTTTTGTTTCTCTCTTCTCCTCTTCAATAATGACATCGCCATCTTTTGTTGTGGTATTTTTGTGGTACTGTTGTTGCCTGGCTGCAATATCACTGAATTTTCGTCTGAGCCACCATGCAAGCAATAAAGGAACTACTCTTGATAACGCCCAAATTATCAGTATGAAAATAAAAACAAATGTAATAAAACCTTCCATCTTACTGTTTGTATCGTTTAATATCACCCGTCTCAAGGTTTATCGAAATATTTTTACCCTGAAGTGTTTGTACAAGTACATCACTTCCGGTTAAAGGAATAACCGGCGAGTCGGGTTTTATCCGGTTTTTCTCTTTTATGTCAGTAACAGGGATACCGTTAACCGAATAAATCATAGTTCTTAGCGATGTTCTGAGAATCCAGTATCTATTTCCTCCAAAATCCTTTAATTCCGGAAACTCTCTAATTGTTTCAGGAAGGTTAATGTCGCTCCATGTAGGGTATGGTTTGCAGTTTTTATCATAAAGCCTTAATGTATTGTCAGTATGAAGTAGCATAATTGCAAAATCACCGTCTTTTTTAATGTTATAGACCTTTGGTCCCAAAAGTATAAGTGAATCTGTACTAATTGGGTAAGGGGAAACAAACCGCCCACCTCTGTCAAGCATAAAAACCCTGTTCCCTCCTGCAAAGAGCATTTGAAGTTTACCGTTGCGATAGTAGTCAACCTGTTGTACATAACCTCTTAACGGCACCTGAAACGGAACAGCCCAGATTCCTCTCATCTCTTTATCAGAGAGTCTTAACCAGAAATTCGGCAGTTGCTCGAGAAACTCCTTTTCTCCGGTGGAAAAATTAATAACTTCAAAAGGCCCTGCAGGAATTTTTACAATAGTATCTCTCTCCCATCCTGCGGGAGATTCCATGGTTGTTTTACCCGGCTGAGGCAACTCTTTTAGAGAATCGCCATAAAAGAAGATTTCATAAGCCGGATTTCCTTGCTTGTCCGGCTTTAATTGAATGGCACCAACCATAAGGTTTAAAGACTTGGTTATCCCTTTTAAGTTTACATCTTTTTTGAAAAACCTGACAAGAGAATCGGGTTGTTCAGATCCGTTTACTATAAGAGTCATTGCTCCCGAACTCCTGTCGAGCAAATTGTATGCCTTGGTCTGAGAGATGTACTCATCAAAGGAGAATTTTTCTCCTTTTTTTGCGAAAACTTCAGTTAAAACCTCTTCCTGACCAATTATTATGTATTCTCCTTTTCGCAAAATATAGCTGTTTTCCTCTTCCTGAAACATCTCGCCAAACAGAAGTTTCATATAACCACTTTCATTAAAGGGTAGTGAGAGCATCTCTTTATCTTGTGACAACCATCTTTTTACAAATCCAAAAAAAGGTTTGCCGGTACGAATAATGATAGTATTCCTGAAAACAGACCCGTAAGGGATCAACGCTGCTCCAACCTCTTTTGCATCAAGGGAGGCAAACCATTTTGCAGCTTTCAGTGCAATCTCAGGATCTGTTCTCTTGTAGAAACCACCAAACTCATTGAATTTCTTAAGGTATGATGGTATATCTTCAACTGATAAAGTGAGTAAAGAGTATGAATTATGCGGAATAACAGAGGCAATATCCGATTTACCCCCCCTGCTCCCTCTGAAAACTTCGGAGTAATTTGCAGGTCCTTTACTGTTAAACACTCCTCCTCGTAAAATAATCTTATTCCCCTGAGAGTAAATTTCCAGAGCACTCCATGATGTGACACGTGAAATAAAGTCAGAATATTTCAGATACCTTCTATTTGAGTAAGCAGAAAATAGTTTTCCGCACTGAGCGTGATTTATAAAGAGCATTGTCTCTCTAAGTTCCGTTTTTACAAGCAGGTCAGCAAGGTCAGTGTTGTCAAGAATCGATGACCCGGAAAGAATGTGTCTTAAAGATGATTCCAGAATCAACGGAGAGGGAGATGCAAGAAGAAAGCCGCCAGATGATGCATATTCGACATTATTCCATTTATAAACGGATATTCCGTTGTATTGTCTTGTCCTGGAGTTGCCATCTTTTAGTGAGCCTAGAATATAGGTTAGTTCACCATCCTTAAGTTTAAGAACAAATAAAGGAGAGACTTCATCCTTTGATGAGTAGTGGTATGAAAGTGCACATCCATAATCTCTTACATCTTTAAGGGTCTCTGCTCCGGAGATCGAATAAAGCTTATCGATAAGTTGATTTAGCGGAGAATTTCCAAAAATTATTCTGCCAAATAGGTCGTTAACTGAGTTTATGCTATTGGAAACTGTCTCAATATCTTTAAAGAGAAAAAATGCAGAGGCATCTGTAGGTATCGCCAATGCTGTCTCTGAAGAGATAACTGAACTTTTGTTGGAACTGCCCCTTCCCGGTACTAAAACCAGAAAAATCAGGGTAATCAGAATTATTGCGGCAACTGAGCTCCAGATGAGAATTTTGTATGCAGAAAGTGATTTTTTCATAAACATACAAAGCTATTAAAAATATGTTAAATCAATTGCCCATTTCAGATAGGAATTTGATTCTCACCAATCGGATCTCCTCTTCGGTGTAACCTCGTCCTAGTTCATCTGCTGCCTCTTTAAGAGAATCGGTTGAGGCCTCCGTTTTAAAGTATTCGTAGATGTCATCAACTTTATCTTCGTCAACAGTCTGCCTTATGTAGTAGTCGATGTTAAGCTTTGTTCCTGAATTTACAATGGCCTCAATCTCTGTTAACATATCTTCCAGCTCCATCCCTTTAGACTCTGCTATATCATCAAGAGGTTGTTTTCTGTCTATCCCGGTTATGATATATACTTTATTTAGTGATTTGTTTGCAATAGACTTAATCACCAGGTCAGATGGCCTTTCAATATCATTTTCTGTTACATATTTTGATATCAAGTCAATAAACTCCTTTCCGTACCTTTTGGCTTTGCCCTCTCCCACTCCCTGGCAATTTTTGAGTTCGTCAAAAGTAATCGGGTAGTGAATTGACATGTCTTCAAGAGATGTGTCATTAAATATTACAAACGGAGGAAGGTTTATCTTTCGTGATATGGACAATCTGATATCCTTGAGCATCTTTAACAAGGTTTCGTCTCCGCCTCCGCCTGAACTCTTGGCAGCAGCAGCTACCACCTCATCATCATCATCACCACTTACAAATTCTCTGTCTTCTGACAGCATAATTGAATAGGGTGATTCAAGGTATTGTTCACCCTTTGGTGTTATTGCCAGAAGGCCATACCTCTCAATCTCCTTCTCTAACAGATGATGTATTATGCATTGTCTTATTACTGCCATCCAGAATTTTACCCCCTTTGACATACCTGTCCCGAACAACTCGTGATTGTGGTGGTTGTATGATTTTATCAGAGAGTTATTTACGCCTGCAAGTATATTGGCAACGTGCTCTGATTTAAACTGCTCTTTCATGCTCAGAATCAACTCAAGAACAAGAGCAATCTCCTCTTTTCCGTCAAACTGATTCTTAGGAAACAGGCAATTGTCACAAGAGCCGCATTTACCTGTAGTGTAATCTTCTCCAAAATAATTCATCAAGACAGTTCTTCTGCAGAGATTACTTTCGGCATAAGCAACTGTTTCTGCAAGTAACTGCTTGCCAATCTCTTGTTCAGCAATCGGCTTACCCTGCATAAATTTTTCAAGTTTCTGAATATCTTTATAGGAATAGAATGCAATACATTGTCCCTCTCCTCCGTCTCTTCCTGAACGACCGGTCTCCTGGTAATATCCTTCAAGACTTTTCGGAATATCATAATGAATTACAAATCTTACATCCGGTTTATCTATACCCATACCAAATGCAATTGTTGCCACAATAATATCAGCATCTTCCATAAGAAATTTATCCTGATTAGCAGCTCTTGTAATGGCATCCAATCCAGCGTGATATGGCAGCGCCTTTATACCGTTTACATTTAGAAACTCAGCTATCTCTTCTACCTTCTTTCTGCTGAGGCAATAAATAATGCCTGATTTACCGTGGTTATTCCTTAGAAATTTTATTATCTCTTTGTCTATGTTTTCCTTTGGCCTTATTTCGTAATACAGGTTGGGTCTGTTGAAAGAAGATTTATAAACTTTAGCTCCTGACATTCCCAGGTTTTTCTGAATATCACTTTGAACTTTTGGTGTTGCCGTTGCAGTAAGGGCAATGACCGGTGCCTTACCTATCTCATTTACCAATGGGTTAATCCGCCTGTATTCGGGACGGAAATCATGCCCCCATTCAGAAATACAGTGTGCCTCATCAATAGCATAAAACGATATCTTAATCTGTTTAAGAAGTGCTATGTTCTCCTCCTTGGTAAGTGATTCAGGTGCTACATATAGCAGTTTTGTTTTTCCGGACAGAAGATCCTCTCTTACCTCAGTTATCTGGATTTTGGTTAAAGATGAGTTTAAAAAGTGAGCAACCCCATCTCTTTCCACCATAAATCCGCGAATTGCGTCAACCTGGTTCTTCATAAGAGCTATAAGGGGAGAAATAATTATTGCAGTGCCCTCCATCAGCAGTGCCGGCAACTGATAACAGAGCGATTTTCCTCCACCGGTAGGCATCAGGACAAATGCATCGTTCCCCTCAAGCAAATTCAATATTATCTCTTCCTGTTGCCCTTTAAATGAGCCGAATCCGAAATGTTTTTTGAGTGCTTGGTGCAGTAAATCAGAAGTGATTTGCATATATAATTGACAGAAAAAGCTGAATAAAAATTAAAAATAGTTACCTTTGTGGCTCTAAGTTATCGAATTGTTTTCTCATCGCAAAATTTTTATGATTAAATCTAATGAAGACATTAAGCTAATTGCTAAAGAGGTTATTTCAAAAGAGGCCTTGGCGGTTGCTGCTTTGGGAAATTTAATTGACGACAGCTTTTCTGCTGTTATAAGCCTCATATTCAATAGTAAAGGGAGATTAGTCATAACCGGCATAGGTAAAAGTGCAATCATAGGCTGCAAAATTGTTGCCACACTTAATTCAACGGGCACTCCGGCAATTTTTATGCATGCAGCCGACGCAATTCATGGTGATCTGGGAATAATTCAGCCGGACGATGTTGTGATGTGTATCTCAAAGAGCGGTAGTACTCCAGAGATTAAAGTTCTAATTCCTCTGATAAAAAAAATGGGTAACAAAGTTGTTGCAATGGTTTCAAATTGTGACTCATTTCTGGCATTACACTCAGATTATATTATCAGGACAACAGTACAGAGTGAAGCTTGTCCAAACAACCTGGTTCCCACATCAAGTACAACTACACAACTCGTTATGGGAGACGCTATTGCCGTTGCACTTTTAAGTGTACGAGGTTTTACCCAGCAGGATTTCGCATTGCTTCACCCTGGAGGCTCTCTTGGAAAGAAAATGTATATGAGGGTTTGTGATTTAACAGACTCTAAAGTACGCCCGTATGTCAAGCCAAACGAGAGCATCCAGAACACAATAATCAACATCTCTGCAAACCGGCTTGGTGCCACAGTTGTTTTGGATGAAAGTGGCGAACTGAAGGGGATCATTACTGACGGAGATGTCAGGAGGATGCTTGAAAAAGGAGGATCATTTGACAAACTGGTTGCACGAGACATCATGTCACTGAATCCCAAAACTATTGATGCGGGAGAGCTGGCCGTGAAAGCATTTAACTTAATGGAGACAAACAAAATTACCTCTGTAATTGTTATGGAGGGAGATAAATATATTGGATTGGTACATATACACGACATTATAAGAGAGGGAATCGTATGACAGCATTTAATCCAAATGAGTTGGGAATGGCCAATGGAAAGTACTTTGCTCTTCCATACAGTCTGGAAGAGTCAGATATTGCCCTTATATCTGTGCCTTGGGATGTTACTACATCTTATCGCCCGGGGACATCAGATGGTCCGGATGCAATAATCGACGCTTCAATTCAGGTAGACCTTTATGATGCCAATGTTCCTGAGGCATGGAAAATCAAAATTGGAACTGTTCCGGTTGATAAATCTGTTAAAAACCAGAATAAATCACTAAGAAAAATAGCCGAGAAGGTTATTGAACATCTTGAAAATGGTGGAGACTATCCGGATGTTCAGAACCAACTGGATACTATAAATAAAGCGGGAGAATATCTTAATAATTTAGTGTATAAATCCTCTATTGAGCTTCTTGAAAGTGGTAAGATTCCCGGTGTTGTCGGGGGTGACCACAGCACTCCTCTTGGACAGATTAGAGCAATCGGAGATAAGTACGATGATTTTGGAATTCTCCATATAGATGCACATGCCGATCTGAGAATTGCATATGAAGGATTTACATACTCTCATGCTTCGATTCTCTACAATGCCTTAAACGAAGTTTCTCAAATTTCACAACTTACACAGATTGGAATAAGGGATTTTTGCGAGCAAGAGGTAGCTATCATAGATACTGACCCAAGAATAAGATGCTTTACTGACATCGAGTTAAAGAGAAACCTGTTCGAAGGCAAGACATGGAAAAAGCAGTGTGAAGAGATAATTTCAAGCTTACCTAACAATGTATATATAACTTTTGATATAGACGGTCTCTCTCCTGACCTCTGCCCCAACACCGGGACACCTGTTCCGGGTGGATTATCATTCAGGGAGATTGACTATCTATTGCATATGCTTGCCACATCGGGCAAAAAAATTGTCGGCTTTGACCTGTGCGAGGTTGCCCCTTCTGATGAAAATGAGTGGGATGCCAATGTGGGCGCAAGAATACTCTACAAACTTTGTATCTATTCCGACTTAAATTCAAAAAGACTTTCGGCGCAACTTTAGAATAATTCAGTATCAGGAAATGGCATTTACCTTCTCACGGCAGAGAGCCAGCCGCAGAAAAGATATTCTAAACGTCTTTGGTATATTTGTAAACAACAACTATGCAGGAGGGGTTATTCTTGTATTGAGTTCTGTATTTGCGATGATAGCCGCAAACACCGATCTGTTCGCCTCTTTTCATGATATCTGGCATATTAACGCCGACTTTGCAATAGGATCCTTTAAATTGGAAATGTCATTACTCCATTGGGTTAACGATGCTCTGATGGCAATATTTTTCTTTGTTGTAGGCCTTGAGATAAAGAGAGAGATGATGGTAGGAGAGCTCTCTTCTTTCAAACAAGCATCTTTACCAATTTTTGCCGCAGCCGGCGGGATGCTCTTTCCTGCTCTTATATATCTATTTTTTAATGCCGGCACCCCAAGTGCGAACGGATGGGGAATACCTATGGCAACTGACATCGCCTTCTCATTGGGTGTAATCTCACTGCTTGGAAGCAGGATACCTTTATCTCTAAAAATATTCCTGACTGCTTTAGCTATTGTTGACGACATTGGGGCAATAATTGTTTTAGCAATTTATTATCCAAGCCACGAAATACATTTTGGTTTTTTAATGTTTGCCGGGGCTATACTTTTATTGCTGATTTTTTTCAACAGGATGAATCTTCACAATGCTGCACTTTATCTTATTCCCGGACTGTTTCTTTGGTACTTTGTTTACCAGTCGGGTGTTCACGCCACTATTGCAGGAGTTGCTCTTGCAATGTGCATCCCTTCTAAGGCGCCAATTAATGAGGTAAGGTTTTTCGTCAGAAGTAAATATTATCTTGACAAATTTAAAGAAGCAAGTCACGGAGAGTTAAGTATTCTTGCCAATAAACAACAATTGAGCATAATACACAACATGCACAGCATTCTTCGAAAGATAAATCCTCTCATAAACAGGTTTGAACATACTATAAATCCCTGGGTGACCTTTTCAATAATGCCGATTTTTGCTTTGGCTAATGCTGGTGTTGTATTTGAGGGTATTCCGGACATAAGTGCAATCCCAAATATATCTAAAGGAGTATTTTTTGGATTGATAGTTGGAAAGCCATTGGGAATTTTCATTGCTTCATATCTGGTGTGCAAGATGAAAATTGCAGAGCTTCCCGGGGACTTAAAGTGGTCCCAGATCTTTTCAGTAGGTATTATTGCGGGAATAGGTTTTACAATGTCAATTTTTATTGATAGCTTAGCGTTTTCAAACGAATTGATAATTAACGAGGGAAAGGCCTCAATATTAATCAGTTCGGTGGTTGCGGCATTTCTAGGAGTAATTGCATTAAGGATTACTACAAGTAAACCTAAACCAAAAATTAGACGTCTTGTAAGTTGAAACTTTAAAAAAAAATAAATAAAATAAATTAATTTAATTAAAATCAGATGAAAACAATCAAATCAATCACAATCATTGCTTTGGCTTTAGTTGTTCTGGCCTCTTGCTCAGGTTCAAAAAGTACTCAGATTCCGGGAATCACAAAAGAGTTTAGTGACTCTGTAAGTTATGCAGTAGGTGCATCAGTTGGATCTATGATTAAACAGGCGGAATTTGGTCAGCTAAACATGAAAGAGGTTCATAAGGCAATTGACGATGTTCTTGCAGATAAAACTCTTAAGGTTGACATGAATTTAGCCAATGATATTATAACAAGATATCTTATAAAGAAACAAGAGGCTGCAAGTATTGAAAATACCGAGAAAGGACTGAAATTCCTCGAAGAGAACAAAGGAAAAGAGGGCGTTATAACTCTTGAGAGCGGTCTTCAGTACAAAATTCTTGCTGAAGGTAACGGAGTAACTCCGGCGGCAGAAGACACAGTTGAAGTACATTACAAAGGTACTCTGATTGACGGAACAGAGTTTGACTCATCACACACAAGGGGCGAAACTGCTACATTGGTTCTTAACCAGTTTATCCCGGGTTGGGTAGAAGGAGTACAGAAAGTAAGCGAAGGTGGTAAAATCGAACTTTATATCCCTGCTGAACTTGCTTACGGAAGCCAGAAAATGGGTACAATCGAGCCGGGTTCTACATTAATTTTCGAAGTAGAGCTTATCAAAATTAAAAAAGCAAATCAAAAATAATATGGCACTTGAAATTACAGGTACTCTAATTAAGAAACTCGATGTTCAGACAGGCAATAGTGCCAGAGGTGAGTGGCAAAAGCAGGAGTTTGTAATAGAGACAACAGATAACTTCCCTAAAAAGGTTTGTCTGAACGTATGGGGCCCTGAAAAAGTATCAGAAATATCCGGATACAGAGAGGGCGAGGTTTTGAAAATTTCATTCAATGCAGAATCCCGGGAGTTTAACCAGAGATGGTACACCGATTTACGCGCATGGAAAATTGAAAGAGCCGAACAGAGTTCAAATGACGTGAGTTATTCTGTACCTGAGAGCACATCATTCCCTACAGCTCCTGATACTGATAGCGATACCGGAGAGGATGATCTGCCATTTTAAGTAATTGTATTTGAATTAATTACAAAGAGGATGTCTGAAAAGACATCCTCTTTTTGCATCAATCACAGTTAAAAACAGAGGTTGTATTGCTTAAATCATTAAAGAAATTTATTTGGAGTCTCTCTTTTGAACCAGGTAATCTGTCGTTTTGCGTATCTCCTAGTATTTCTCTTGATTAGATCAACCGCCTCATCAAGTGTGCATTTACCTTCGATATAAGCAAAAAGTTCGCGGTATCCTACTGTCTTTAGTGCTGTCAAATTTCTGTAAGAGTAAAGTGACTTCACCTCCTCAAGCAGACCGGCAGCCATCATCAAATCAACCCTTTTGTTAATCCGGGTGTACAACTCCTCTCTTGGCCTCTCTAAAAGTGTGCGCTCTACAGTAAAACTCCTCTCCTTTTTTTTGAAACTTTTGAAAGAGGAGAATTTTTTCCCGGTACCTATTGTTACCTCAAGTGCTCTTATAATCCTCTGCGGATTTGAAATGTCAATAGTATTATAACTCTCTCTGTCCAAAATACTCAATTCATCTCTCAAATTATCAATCCCCTCTTGCAAAAATCTTGCTGAGAGCCTCTCTCTCAAATCAAAGTCAGGTTGAGGAAAGTCATCAATGCCGTAACAAACTGCATCAGCATAGAGTCCTGAACCACCAACCATTACAAGTTGATCATGCTCTTTAAACAGCTCATTCAGAAGAGAGAGCGCTTCAATCTCATATTTACCCGCAGTATAATGGTTATGAATTGAGTGTGAGTGAATGAAGTAATGCTTTACCGTTGAAAGTTGTTCTGCAGTGGGAGGTGCTGTTCCTATTATTAACTCTTTATATATCTGCCTTGAATCGCAAGATATTACAGGTGATTTTAATTGTATTGCAAGTTCAATGCTGAAATCAGTCTTTCCCGATGCGGTAGGACCAACTATCAGCCTTAATATCTTTTTTTTCATTTGGGGTTAATCAGGAGATATCTGAAGAGTCGCGAATATCTGCGCCCGAATCAATTATTTCATCTTCTGAAACTATTTCATCATCTGAAACCGACAACTCTCCTGTATCGATTATAAGTTCAAAATCATCATAATTGTCTGAGAATTGGTCTGGATTCTTTCCCTTTTCAGCAACCAGTCTTGGATAAGACCTTCTTGCAAGCTCCTCCTCTTCGGATATCTTTTCGAGAGTTAGTGCCTGACCTTTAAACATGTCGTATACATATTCTATTCTCTCAAAGCCTTCATTTGAAAGCTTTAGCAGAGTGACTGAATCCATGGTTCCATCACCAAGATCAAAAAGGCCAAATTCTTTCTTTACTTTGCCGTTTTTATCCAGCGCTCTGAACATAACCATCTGATCAGGAGCAAATCCAAGATCGTTCTGCAAGTATAGGTTAAGAGAATAGAGCGATGAAGCTGCCCTCACCTCGTACTCACGCATAAAAATCTTATTCCCGGTAATTGTTGCCCTTAATCTGTAAACCATATCCTGTTAAAACTTTAGGCAAAGTTAACTATTTTTGAGAATAAATTCTAAACTATTTATTCCATCAGCATAGTCGTCAACCCTTGGGAATTGTGATTTTCCAAGATTAGTTTTATGCTCTCCCATATTGAAGTTTACAGCACATTGAATTGAATTTGTGTTATTAAGATAATAATTAATAACCTCTTCTGTTTGTTCATATTCAAATATTGCAACAACAGACATAGGTGGCGGGGGTGCAATACTCTTCATTAAAATAAAAGAGCCGCCATCGAAAAATTCTACCCCGGACATTTGTGCTATAGCTCTCTGATACCGGTATGAATCCATATAATACTCGTTATCTTTTAACATACAAAACTCGCTGAGTCTCTCTGCAAAATTTTTGAGATTAAAATCTTTTGGCACAAACAGAGTGCTTATGCTTCTGCAACCCATTCCATGGTAGAGAAACATATCTTCGGAAAGCATCTTCAAATCTTCAAGGCTCTCTTCACCGTTGAGAACAGCAAAAGAATATCTGCTTCCGCGAATTAATTTAGGAATATTTCCATAGTATATGTCGAAATGTTTTGCAGTGGACTCACTGCCTGTGGCGATAACCATATCGATGTTTGCCGGAGGGGTGTTGCAAACTGAAACTCTATCTCTCCAGTATACATTAAAAGAGCAGAGTAGCTCCGTTAAAGCAACAATGAGAAAAGGGTCTTTTGATGAGCTCTTAACAATGGCTTTACTGCCAGATGCCATCACTGTGAGAAAATCATGAAAGCCTACCAGAGGCAGATTTCCTGCCATAATAATTCCGACAATAAGCTCTCTCTCTTTAATTGATGAGGAGAAATCTTCCAGCCAGGATTCCAATATCTTCTTCTGGAGAAACTCGCAAGTAATTGCCTCCAAAGACCGCTTCTGCATATAGGGGGTGAAGAGTTTATTTTGGGCATACGTCTTCTCTATGGCTTTATCTAACAACGGATTACTTTTTCTTCCATTTAGATAGTCAGATAATAGTTCTCCCAAAAGAGAAAAAGAGTCAATGAAAACTTGTTGATACATTTTGTAAAATTAGTAAAATTGGTCTAATTTTACCAAAAGCTTACGTTACACGATGAGTGAAATTCCGGCCCCGGACTCTTATAAGTCAATATCTTCGCCCTCTTCGGGTGTCTACAGAGATCTGGGAAGTAAATTTATCTCGTTGGCATATCCGGTATCTTCAGAAGAGGAGATCAAGTCAATTTTATCAGCCGTTAAAAAAGAGTACTTTGATGCAAGACACCACTGTTATGCATACAGGTTGGGACAGAAGGGAGAGCTATGGAGAGTTAATGACGACGGAGAACCATCCTCTTCGGCAGGCAGGCCAATACTGGGACAACTATTGTCAAAGGAATTGAGTGATATTTTAATTGTTGTAATAAGATATTTCGGTGGTACAAAGCTTGG